>JACCDT010079296.1_pt1 | contig 16159 bp, 16 predicted proteins | sample 7446291 | NCBI WGS metagenome assembly JACCDT01 (sample SAMN15323446, study PRJNA562643) | freshwater metagenome | isolation source: river surface water | place: USA:Blue River Watershed | collected 2017-08-17 | reverse complement strand
GCTTCAAATGGATCTCCGGTTAACCGATGACAAAAGCATCATTAACCTATTCCCCGTGATTTCATACCCCAAAATGTTGTTTTCCATTGATCAAACCACCATTGAGGGCGCTTTTTTGGAAAAATTAATAGGTGGAAGTATCAAGCTAATCGGTAAATTTAATATCAATTCCCTTATTGAGGTGGAAAACGGGGATCTTTTAGAGGGTGATTTAAAAATAGTGAGCACAAACTTCCTAATTCCACGCCAAACAATCGCTGGAATTAACACACCTTCACTTCTTCTTAGAAATTTTGGAATTAAGGGAACAATAACTGAAAAAAATGTAATTGATTTCTCGGCAATAACCCTCGGGGATAAAGAATCCATGATTTTTACCCAAATGAGTGGCAAACTTAGGGTAAATAAGGCCCAGTTTGGTGATTCCAGGTTAGAACTATCTGGAAAGGTAAGAATTTCCAAAAACTTTATCAGTAATTTCCCTATTTTAAACCTTCTTCTCTCCGGAAAAACTCCAGGAACAGATGGTTTATACAATATTAAGCTTGAAGGACCCCTTTCATCACCTAAGCCATCGATTTTTTAATTTCCTTATTTTCAATTTGGATTAGTTCCTGATATACGATTAGTCCAAATGGACCTAGCGCAAACTCGAAAAATATTAACCACTAATCTTTTTAAACATTTATCCTGGCATTTACCAAGACTGAGGAATAATTCTCTTGGAAATATTAATGAAGTATATGAATACGCTCTATTCCCAACAGGCAAACTATTTAGGCCCTTGCTAGTTTGGGCCATAGCAAAAGATTTTTCAAATAACCCTGATTTTTCTCCAAATTCAAATCACGCCTTATTGGCCTCATGTATAGAATTTCACCATACCTATTCCCTTCTTCATGACGACCTTCCTTCGATGGATAATGACACCCTAAGAAGAGGTAAGCCATGTTCCCATCTGGCCTTTAATGAATGGAAGGCCCTACTCGCAGGGGATGGTCTTCTAAACTGCTCTTACCAAACACTCTCTAAGATTAAATCTGATAAACTACCCGATTTATTCAAATTAATGGGGGGACTCTTAGGAACAAAAGGATTGATTCAAGGACAGGTTTTAGATCTTTCTGGAGAAATGACCAAAGATTTTAACTCGCTCCTTGAAACTCACAAGCTAAAAACTGCCAGACTTATCCAATTTAGTCTTTTATCCAGTCTAGTATTGGTCGAATCTAATTACCGAAAATTTTTGGACCTATTTCGTTTAGGACACCGATTGGGCATTGTTTTTCAATTATTAGATGACTTGACCGAACTTACAGATTTTAATCTCCCGGCCCACGAAAAAGAGGTTAATCCATGGTTTAACTTTAAAGAGCAGGCCCTACAAGAAGTAACCTTAGGTTTAAAAATCATAAGAGAAATAATTAAAAAATACAGTCTAACAAATATAGAATTCGTGATCAGCGATTATTTTAAATCTATAGAAAAGATAAAAGACAAACCTCTAGTAGTTGAAGTTCCTACTTCTTTAATTTTCAAATATTTTAAATTTGATTAAAAGCTTTCTTCCATTGAGAAGTTAGCGATAAAATCTCATTAAGCTTTTGTCTTGTTTTAAGCAGCATTTCATTATTTAAAGAGTTACTTTCCTCTATCGGCTTCTCTTCTTGAACTTGCTTAACACTTGTTTGGAGTTCCATTTTAGTTTTTTCAATTGTGTATTTATTTTCAAATAGAAGTTTTTTGATTTGCGAAATGGCCTCTATATCTTTTCTGGAATAAAGTTTCTCACCATTGGCACCCATCTCTGGAGAAATCTCAGGAAATTCGGATTCCCAAAAACGAAGCACATAAGCTTTTATATTAAGCAATGAGCATATTTCATTCAATTTATAGTGGGTCTTATTAGGAATAATATTTATCTCACCCATTTAATCAATCTCCCCTTCTTCAGAATTTGACATAAACGAATTGAGGGCCCGTTCGGAAGCATTTTGTTTTGCTGGAAGATTTTTATTTTCATTTCCGGCGGCATCAATTCGATGTCCGTACCTTCCGGTAATATCTTCTTTTAATACTTGTGAGGGCTTAAAGGTTAAAACTCTACGAGCAGAAATATCCATGGAGCTACCAGTTTGGGGGTTTCTACCAACCCTTGTAGATTTATCTCGAATAGAGAAATTGCCAAACCCCGAGATTTTAACTTTTTCCCCTCGTGAAAGTGTATCCTTAATTACTTTAAAAACCATATCGACGAGGTCGGCGGCTTCCTTCTTTGAAAATCCAGCTTCCTTGTAGACTCTTTCTACAATATCTGCTTTGGTAAGACTCATAAATCTTCCTCCATGAAAATCGCAAGTTAACTAAATTTTAGCAAAGCATTAGTTTGATTACTATAAAAAAATCAAACAGATAGGACTTTTTAGCTGATTTCCCGATTAATTTACTTTTCTTTTTTACTTCGTTTTTCGCCCTTGGACTTCAATTTTTTAGCCTCTTGCTCTTTTCTGATCAGCCAATCATCAATTTGCACATCAATCTCATTAAGTTCCTCAACCAATTTTTTTTGAACAAGGGTATCGGATTTAGAAATTTTAAAATACTCCTTTAATTTTTCGCTTTCTTCCTCAACTAAAAGTTTTCTCTTTCCGACTTCATCTTTAGTCATCCTATAAATGGGCATATCTGCCAAATATTCACTAAAATGATATTTTTCTTTTACAAGGTAATCCACAAAACTTTTACGGTCCTTTTGTTTTGTGGCCACTTCATATTCTTTATTTTTAATAAAGGTGATAATTTCATTATTTTGTTTAATTGATTCTTCAAGATTTTTACAAAGAAGCTCATACCTCCTCTTAACTACAGCCAGGCGTTGTGCCGTAAAAATTTCGATAATCTCTTCTGGAGCATCAAAAATTTTAATCCCTCTCTCTGAAATAAGTGTGTAATTAGGAATCATTGAAGTGGAAACTGCCATCTTATTTTTAACCTCTTCAAATGGCGGTTGTTGACCCTTCTTGAAAAGAAGCTCAACTTTAATTTCGTTATTTACGGAGGAGTCGATGTAATCCTTTAAATACCCGTTCTCAATAAACTTATTTAGATATTTATAAAGTTTAACCGCATCGTAATTTCTGGGAATTTCTGTGATATAGATTTTTCCATCTATCTCCTCAAATTTCATGTTAAAGATCAAACGATCCCTTTCATGTTCGATTTTATTTTTAAAATAATTTACATAGGGACGGATTTTTTTGGGCTTTCCTGTTTGAATGGTTTGAATCATAGATTCAATAATGTCTTTATGATTAAAGCTTGGAATTACTGAGGAAAAACCCGTTCCGATTCCTTCAGCACCATTTAGTAGCATAAGGGGAAGCTTGGGAAGCATGGAAACAGGCTCCATCACTTTCTCATCATAATTGGGAACCATTTGCACTTGATCCATATCATCAAAAAGCAAAATCTTAGAAATTTCACCAATCTTGCACTCTATATACCGACTTGCGGCTGGCATGGGCTCCATTCTTTCCCCAAAATATCCCTTCTTATCAATCAAGGGATAGTTATTGGCGAAAGTATAGTCCTGGGCCAGATTAACTATTGTTGTCTCAACCGAGGCGGGTCCATGTGGGTGAAGGGTCAAAACAAGTCCGGTGGCCGAAGATACCTTCTGGAATCCTTTTGATTGATTTTTCCATAAGGTGTACAAAATTCTTCTTTGCCCAGGTTTTAGCCCATCCTGAAGATAGGGAATTGCCCGGTCCATAAGAGTGTATATTTGGTAGGTCCTATACTCATCACGAACCAGCCGACTTAGGGAAATTGATTCTAATGAGTGAAGATATTTTTCTTTCATAAATTACTTTTTCCTAGCGGGAGATTTTTTTGTTTTTGGAATCGCAGCTGTATTGGAGTCTTTATCTATTAATAAATCCTTTCTAAGGTTGGTATCCTTTCCAAAACATACTTCCAAAGTTTGTTTCGCCTCTTTTGCATCATCTATTTTAATTATCGTATATTCATCACGGCTCATAACATACTTCCAGGCCTCAGGAGACATTTCCCCTAATCCCTTGTTCCTATAAATCTCTTTTATTTTTATTTTCTTATTATTCTTTAAATCATCCAATTGCTCATCCGATTCCATATATTGAATTCCCTGATCGGTATGGACTTCAAAAAGAGGGGCCTTAGCGACTTGGATGGCGTTTTTTTCAAATAGCTCCGGCCAAAAAGAAAAGAAGAAATTGGTTAATAGAGTATTTATATGACCGCCATCTACATCTGAATCAGCAAGAAAAATTATTTTGGAAAAACTAAGTTTATCCCAATTAACTGGCTCGCCAATAGTGAGGCCAACAGAGGCCATGATATCTGAAAATTCCTGATTATCTAAAATCTCTTTTATCGTTGCTTGGGTAACATTCATGGGCTTTCCTTTAAGGGCAATCCCACCTTGATACAGCTTATTGCGGGAAGATCTTAATCCCCCTATGGCCGAGTCCCCTTCGCAAATAAATATGGCGCATTTGGATCGGTCCTTTCTTTCATTGGCATCTAAAAGCTTTTCTACTCTCTGCTTTTTGGCCTTTTTCCCTTTTATACTTGCCTCTTTCAGTTCCTGGAATTTATGCCTAGAAACTGCTCGCTCCAAACATAGATCCATAAATGGCTGGTTTTTTTTAATCCATTTATCCATGTTTTTACGCATAAAACTTTCCAAAGCCTCCTCCAATTGAATATCCCTAACCAATTTTCTTTTGGTTTGTGACTCAAATCTTGGATTGGGCATGGTTATACCAAACACAAAGGTGATTCCGGTTAATATATCGTTATCAACAATATGTATTTTGTCTTTTTTGGCGAATCTTTCTAATTTGTCTTTAATGGCATTTACAAAAGTTCTTTTCATTTTATCTTGATGAAACCCGCCATCAAAAGTTGGAGTGGAATTTACGAAAGAAATAAAACGCTCCCTTTCTTCGGAAGCGGGATCGACCGCCAAAGAAAGGCTTATATCAATTTTTCCTTTAACCTTTTTTCCAGTTTTTTCGCTAATAACTTCATAGGTATAAGAACTTTCATCAAAAATTTGAGCGGACTTAGCATCTATCTTTTCCGCCAATTCAAATAATCCTCTTTTAAAAAGATATTTTTCCTCATTAAAAAAGAATGCCAACCCAGGATTATTGTAGGCTAAATCTATAATCCTTTTTCTTAATAAGTTCTGGTCTACGGTATTATTTTTATAGACTTCCTTTGCTAATATCAGTCTAACTTTTACTCCTGAATGTCCGGCAAATTTTTTGGGCTTGGTTTTTTTTATCTTTAGGGCCCCATCAAGATAGGTGACCGTTTGCTCTAATTTGGAATTATAATGGCGTACAGTGACTTCAAAAAAATCGGAGGTTAGGCAGGTAGCTGCTGCTCCTAGACCATTTTGTCCAAGAGTTCTGGTTAAAAAACCCTTTTTATCTGTGTCTTCATCTCTAAATTTTGAACCAGTTCTAAACTCCGTAAAGACTGCGTCTAGCTTATCAAGTGGTATACCTATCCCGTTATCCTCTACCTCTATAGTTTGTTTATCATCTGAAAGACGTGTGTGGATTTCAGTTACGTTTCCACGATAATACTCATCTATGGCATTATCTAAAATTTCTTCTATGGCCTTGGATTTAGCTTGATGGAACTTTACGGTGGCAAACTCTACGGCGTTCCCCTTATAGATATAAGTGGGTAGGTCTTCCTCCTCATTTGATCCAAAAACCAGACTAATTCTGTTTCTGGCATGCCACCGTTGGTCCTTTTTTTCGATTAGAACCTCATTTGCCTTTCCTTTTCGATCAACTTTTTGAATAGCCATTTTTATGCCTTGTAAAATTATTTTTAGTTTTAGGTTAAGGATTTGAAAAAAATCCGAAAAGGAGCAATGCGCAAATTCAAATACTTATTTTGGACCTTTTTTTTATCATTAAACCTTTTTTCTGAACAAATTGAAAACCCTCTCAGTAAATTAAATTACTCGGAAAAGATACAGGAAAGAGTTAATAAGGGGGAAATCATCTCTTATGCTCTTGTAAATTATCAGGACGATAAAAAAATCCAATCCTTTGATGTTTACGGATTAGGTTATCATAAAAGAAATTGCAAAGTCGCAATGAGAAAAATTTCAGTTTATGAAAACTTTCCAAATTATTTAAGCATCATTAATAAGAGTAGTTATAATGAAAAAAATAATATTGTAAATTTTCAAATTTCCCCCCCTATATTATCAAACGATATAGATGTTTTTATAAAAATTGATAGAATCAAAGGGCCTGGAAAATACCCATTTCAATTTGTTTCAGGATTTTTTACGGCCCTGACCGGAAATATCGAGTTAGAGGATTATAAGGATAAATGTCTTTTCCACGTAAATGCCTCTTGGTCCGGAGAATACTCCGATATCCCAAGTCCCATTTTAAAGCTTTTTCTTGAGGTTATAATTAAAACGGGAATGGAAAATCTCTTTAGAGTTTCTTCTTAATAAATTGCGCCGAGTCTTTCTTTGAATCAATAATGATTATACCTTTGCCTTTTTCAAAGGATGCTCAATTTGAAGGTGCTTAGAATAAGTCCTCAGGATACCTATCCTCTTAGACAAAAAATGCTTCGAGCTACTAGACCAATTGAAGAGTGTTATTTTGATGGAGACGATGATGATCAGACCTTTCATTTAGGTGCTTTCTTAGAAGGAAAATTGGTAAGTATTTCATCTTTTTATTTTGAGAGGCATCCTGATATAGATGCAATTTATCAATTCCGCCTCAGAGGAATGGCCACTTACCCTGAATACCAAAAAAAAGGCTTATCCGCTGCCCTCCTAAAAACTGGATTTCCCATTATCAAACAAAACCTATGTTCTATTGTGTGGTGCAACGCAAGAGAATCTGCAGTGGGTTTTTATGAAAAGGTGGGATATAAAATTCAGAGCCCCAAATTTAATATCCCAGACGTTGGACCCCATTTTCTAATGGTAAAAAATTTGGATGATTAATTAATTTTGCCTCTTTTTAAGAAACAAAACTCTTTCTTCTTAGGGCTTTCAATTTCTTCGTACTGAGCTTTTTCACAGTCCTCAAAGTGAGGAAACTTTTTCAGTGGTGCGCATGGAAGAACTGATTCCGAGATCTTTATAAAGTGCCCTCTCGATTCCTGACAATCCTCAAAACTCTCAGCATCTACGCAAGCAAAATGTCCCTTTTTACAATCGTATATAAGGTATTCTCCACTAAAATATCCTAAGGAAATTTGAACCGATTTATGAGGCTCCCTATTCTCGGCCAAGGAAGTTTGCAAAAATATTAATAAAACCAATAAATTAGAAGAAATCCTGACCACAAAAATCCTTTCTTTTCAGTTACCTTTTTAAATTATATCATGGCCAACAATTTCGAAATATTAAGGCAAATTATGATTAATGAACTCCATAACCCCACATTTTTAGCCGTTGCAGGGCTGGTTAAAAACACCATAAATTCATGTTTTAACGACTCAACTTTAAGTGAAAGGGATATTTATAACCTACTGGTGGAAACTCCTAATATTGAATTAGGTCAAATTTCCTTCCCTTGTTTCCAACTTTCCAAGTCCCTTAAAAATTCTCCGGCGATAATTGCCAAAACCCTGGCCGAAAGTTTCCCTAAAAATGAATATATCAAAAAAGTTGAGGCAGCAGGGCCATATCTAAACTTTTTTCTAAATTTTAATACGTTAGGGAATTTAGGTGTAGAAAAAATTTTAAACAAATCTTTTTTTTACTCTAAAATTTTCTCAGATTGCCCAAAGTCCATGATCGAATACTCGCAGCCAAATACTCACAAGGTATTGCATGTTGGTCACATGAGGAACCTTTGTTTGGGAAATTCTCTAGTTAAAATTTTTAAATATTGTGGATTTGATGTAGTCGGAGTGACTTACCCCGGTGATGTAGGGGCCCATGTTGCCAAATGCCTTTGGTATCTAAAACATCATTTAAAAGGTTCTATTCCTCAAGAGGATAGAGGTGAATGGTTGGGTAAAATTTATACCCAAGCAACCGAAAAACTGGACAGTGAACTTGGCACCGATGCAGAGCCCATCAATAGGGCCCAGCTAACCGAAATATTAAAACAAATTGAATCAAAAAACGGCGAATATTATGAACTTTGGAAGGAAACGAGACAATGGTCTATCGATCTTATGGAGACTTCCTATAAATGGGCCGATGTTAAATTTGACCGATGGTTTTTTGAGTCAGAAGTAGATTCTATTAGCCTTAAATTGGCAAAAGAATATTTTGAAATGGGTTTTTTGACCGAGTCCCAAGGTGCAATAGGGATGGATCTTTCAGAAGAAAAACTGGGATTTTGCATCCTAATTAAATCAGATGGCACTGGAAATTATGCTTGCAAAGATGTTGCCTTGGCCAAAAAGAAATTTGAGGAATTTAAAATTGAGAAATCCATTTATGTTGTGGATGAACGGCAAAGTCTTCATTTTAAACAAGTATTTAAAATCCTAGAAAACGTAGGATTTAAACAAGCAAAGGATTGCTTTCATTTAAAATATGAAATGGTTGAACTTCCAGATGGTGCTATGAGTTCTCGTAAGGGAAATATTGTTCCCCTTATGGAATTGGTTCACAAAATGGAAAAGGCCATAAAGGACCAATATTTAAATAAATACCTGGAAGATAAATCCTGGGAAGAGTCTCAAGTCGATGAAACTGCAACGATGATCGCCAATGGGGCCATCAAATACGGAATGCTCCGGATGGATAACCAAAGAAAAATCATTTTTGATATGAAAGAATGGCTTAGACTTGATGGAGAAACTGGCCCTTACCTACAATATGTATCAGCAAGAATTAAGTCCCTTTGTGAAAAATTAAATTTTATTGCTGACAAAAAGGTCAATTGGGATTTGATTGATACTCTGTCTGAAAAAGCCTTGATCAATAAACTGCTACTTTTTAACAATGTGGTTGAAAAATCTCTAACCGATTATAGGCCATCAATGATTTGTTCCTATCTTTATGACCTGGGAAAATTATTTAATAGCTTCTATGCCGAATGCCCAATTGGTAAGGCCCCTTCCGAAGATCTTAAGAATACCCGCCTAAGACTTGCTTATGCCGTGGGATTGGTCATGGAAAATGGACTAGATTTACTTGGAATACCTGTTCCACCTAGAATGTAATCCTTAGATTTCAATACCTTACATATAGGCTAACTTTTAGCCTATATCGGTGGTAAAATAAAATTAAGATATAGGTTTTTTTTTACCCTAATTTTAGGTAAGAAGAGGACTTAGAGGGGATGATTGAGGTGCTTAAGATTACTAAAAAGGTAGAGTATGCGCTTATGGTGTTAAAGTACATCGGGGATAAGCCTGTAGGTCAATTCCACTCTGCCAGAGAAATTTGTGACCAATTTAAATTACCCTTCGACACAACCGCCAAGGTTATGCAATCCATGAACAATGGCGGAATTTTAATTTCACTTCAGGGAGCAAACGGTGGCTATCAGATTGCTAAAAGTTTAGACCAAGTTACCTACCTTGAATTAGAAGAAATCATTGAGGGAAAATCCAGTGACTTCTTTTGCGAAAATGCCAATGGGCTTTGTACTCTACATGGATCCTGCAATATTATTAGCCCGGTCGATCGATTAAATAGGAAGATAAAAAACTTTCTTTCTGATTTAACAATAAAAGAACTTTTATTTGAGAACATTTTAGAAATGGAAATGATTCCCAAGGGAGAAAGTATATGAATACAAAAAATGCCCTTGATAAAGAATACAAATATGGATTCTTTACCGATATAGAAACAGAAAAATTCCCTATAGGGATCAATGAGAATGTTATTCGTCTTATCTCAGAAATTAAAAAAGAACCACAATGGTTGCTTGATTTCAGGCTAAAGGCCTATAGGCACTGGCTTACCATGGAGCCGCCAAAATGGGCTCATCTAAAATTTCCCGAAATCGATTTTCAAGAAATTTACTATTATTCAGCACCTAAAAAAAAGGTAAAACTAGATAGTTTAGACGAATTAGATCCTGAACTTATCGCTACTTTTGAAAAACTTGGAATCCCTCTTTCCGAGCAAAAAAGAATATCAGGTGTTGCTGTCGATGCCATTTTTGATAGTGTCTCGGTAGGTACTACCCACCAAGAAGATCTCAAAAAACTAGGAATTATCTTCTGCTCTATTTCTGAGGCCGTTGAAAATCATCCCGAACTAGTAAAAAAATATTTAGGATCCGTAGTTCCTTACGGTGATAATTTTTATGCTGCCCTTAATTCTGCAGCTTTTAGCGATGGATCCTTCGTCTATGTGCCTAAAGGGGTTAGATGCCCAATTGACCTATCAACTTATTTTAGAATTAATGCAAAAATGACCGGACAATTTGAAAGAACGTTGGTCATTGCAGATGATGGTGCCTTTGTAAATTATTTGGAAGGGTGCACTGCCCCCGAGAGACCCGAAAATCAGCTACACGCTGCAATTGTGGAACTTATTGCACTTGATGATGCGGAAATCAAATATTCGACTGTGCAGAATTGGTACGCAGGAGACAAAAAAGGTCTAGGCGGGATTTATAACTTCGTCACCAAAAGAGGAAATTGCCTCGGAAAAAACTCAAAAATATCCTGGACTCAGGTTGAAGCAGGATCTGCCATCACATGGAAATACCCTAGCTGCAATCTCATAGGTGATAATTCCCAGGGTGCCTTTTATTCAGTAGCGATGACCAATAATTATATGCAGGCCGATACCGGGACCAAAATGGTCCATATTGGGAAAAACACCAAGAGTACCATTATCTCCAAAGGAATTTCCGCGGATTATTCCAATAATACTTATAGAGGATTGGTCAAAATCAACCCTTCCGCGACGAACGCCAGAAATTACTCACAGTGCGATTCTATGCTAGTGGGAGATAAATGTAGCGCTAATACCTACCCTTATATCGATGTAAAAAATAATACAGCAACAGTGGAACATGAAGCCACCACTTCAAAAATAAATGAAGATCAGCTTTTCTATCTCCAGACCCGAGGGCTAGATATGGAAAAGTGTGTTTCTATAATCGTTAATGGATTTTGCAAACAGGTGTTTAAGGAACTTCCTCTTGAGTTTTCCGTAGAGGCAGTAAAACTTATTGAAATGAAACTGGAAAACAGCGTTGGTTAAATGAGAGGATAAGATGATTGAAATTAAAAATCTTCATGTAAAAGTGGCCGATAGAGAAGTACTCAAAGGAATTAACCTTAAAGTTAATGTTGGGGAGGTTCATGCCATAATGGGCCCTAACGGATCCGGGAAATCTACTTTGGCAAAAGTAATTGCCGGCCACCCTTCCTATGAAGTTACTGAAGGCGAAATTTTATTTGAAATAAATGGTAAACTGGTAAATATTTTGGATTTTGAGCCTTATCAGAGGGCAAAAGAAGGCATTTTTTTAGGCTTTCAATATCCGGTGGAAATTCCTGGCGTAAATAATGTGGGATTTTTAAGAGAATCTTTTAATGCGATCTGCCTCCATCACGGGGCAAAGCAAATGGATGAAAAAGAATTTCAGGAATTCTTAAAACCCAAACTTAAGAAACTTGAAATAAGTGAATCATTTCTAGAAAGATCCGTAAATCAGGGCTTTTCAGGTGGAGAAAAGAAAAAAAATGAAATTCTTCAAATGGCAGTTTTAAACCCTAGGTTATCCATACTAGATGAGACAGATTCAGGTCTAGATATTGATGCCCTTCAAATTGTGTCTAAAGGGGTTAACGCTTTAAAGTCAAAATACAATGCCACTATATTGGTTACCCATTACCAAAGACTTCTAAATTATATTGTTCCTGATTTTGTTCATGTATTACATAACGGAAAAATTATTAAAACTGGCGGAAAAGAGCTTGCCCATGAATTAGAAGAAAAAGGGTATGATTGGCTAATTAAAGGTGATAATTAATGAATGGAATATTGGAAAAATATATTCAAAACTTTAATTTGGGCTTAAATAAAAACCCTGCATTGGAAAAGTTTTTCCAAATGGGTTTTCCTGGCAAAAATTTGGAATCATGGAAATACACCAATATCAGCCAAGCATTAGAGCCCGGATTTCTTGCTAATCCACCCTTAGATTTCAAAGTAGACATTAAAGCCAAAGATTCACGTATTGTTTTGATTAATGGTGCCTATTCAAAAGAGCATAGTCTACTCCCCCAAGGCCTAGAGGTAGTTGAAAAATCAAAGGTTTTTTATAATTTAGAAAGCGATGATTCTTTTGAACTTTTAAATCTTGGACTTACTCCTTCTATACTTGAGATTAAAATTCCCAATAACTTTCAAAGTAATACACCCATTGAAATTCTTCATACGACGAGTAAATCGGCTGAGGGATATGTATTTTCCCCTAGAATTAAAATTGATGTGGGTACTTTTGCCAAGGCCCATATTTTGGAAACTTTTGAAGGGGGGGAGTTAAATAGTTACTTTACCAATTCTTTGACGGAAATAACCTTAGAGGAAGGTTCCTTCCTTGAACATGTAAAATCTATCGATGAGTCTCTTTCTGCAATCCACGTAGGAAAAGTTAAAGCCTTTTGTGAAAAAGATTCCAAATTTATGGGATTCACCTTTTCCTTAGGCGGCAAACTTACTAGAAATAATATTGAAATTGTTCTCTTAAAAAAAGGCTCTGAAGCCTCAGCTAATGGTGTGTTTGCGCTATCTAAGGATCAAATTTGTGATAACTATAGCTTTATTGGCCATATGGTTCCCAATACTAACTCCAACCAACTTTTTAAGGGACTCTTAGATGATGAGTCCCGCGGTGTCTTTACTGGGAAAATTAAAGTAAGTCCTGATGCCCAAAAAATAAATTCCCAACAAGTAACCAAGAGCCTTTTACTCTCCAAAAAGGCCCACGTTAACTCCCGGCCTATATTAGAGATATATGCTGACGACGTAAAATGTTCCCATGGGGCGGCCATTGGACAACTCGAGGCCGAAGAAATCTTTTATCTTGAAACTAGGGGCATCCCTAAAATATCCGCCCAGAGAATGCTTTGCAGTGCTTTTGCTTTGGAGGGAATTGATTTAATCAATTCCCAAATAATTAAAAATCTTATCACTGAACTTTTGATAAAAAAGCTACAAGAGTTTGATGTAGGACATTTCAATGAAAAAGCTTGATATAAAAAATATTAGAAATGACTTTCCTCAACTCTCTGAGATAGTTAGAGGAAAACCATTGATTTATTTTGACAATGCCGCTTCGACTTTAAAAGTAAGGCCAGTTATTGATGCCTTAAACCGCCATTACTCTAAGGAAGTTGCAAATGTTCATCGTGGAGTTCACTTTTTAAGTGAACAGGGAACGGTAAAATACGAAAAATCTCGAGAAGCTGTTGCCCAGTTTTTGAATGCCAAATTTCCCCACGAGATTATTTTTACCAAGGGTACCACCGAGTCCATCAATCTAGTGGCCAGTTCGTTTGGGGAGATCTTCCTAAAACCAGGCGATCAAATTCTTCTTTCAACAATGGAGCACCATTCAAATATTGTTCCATGGCAAATGATTTGCGAAAAGAAAGGTGCCAAGATAGTTGAAATACCCATCGACGATAAAGGCGATATCATCCTGACTGAGTACAAAAAACTTCTAAATGACAAAGTTAAGATGGTAGCGATTACTTACGTTTCTAATACTCTAGGAACCATTAATCCTATCAAGGAAATGATTGAGTTGGCACACGCTAACGGTTCAAAATTTTTAGTCGATGCCGCCCAGGCCGTGGCCCATTTAAAAGTGGATGTGGCCGATTTGAATTGTGACTTTTTGGTCTTCTCCTCTCATAAGATATTTGGGCCTACAGGAGTTGGAGTTCTCTATGGAAAAGAGGATCTATTAAAAATCATGCCCCCTTACCAAGGCGGTGGCGACATGATTGAAAAAGTTACTTTTGAAAAAACTACTTATAATGAACTCCCCTTTAAATTTGAAGCTGGCACCCCACCGATTGCTGAGGTGATAGCCCTCAAGGATGCATTAGAATACGTTTCAAAAATTGGCTTAGATAACATATCCCATTATGAGCATGAGCTATTGGTTTATGCTATGGAAAAACTAAAAATAGTTCCCGGTATTAAATTTTATGGGACTACAGAAAATAAAGCTTCTGTAATTTCTTTTAACCTCGAAGGAATCCACCACCAAGATGTGGGGACTATTCTAGATCAACAGGGAATCGCTGTAAGAACCGGACACCACTGCACTCAACCTCTTATGAGAAGATTTGGAATCGAAGGTACAGTTAGGGCTTCGTTTAGTTTTTATAATACCAGGGAAGAAATTGATGCTTTAGTAGATGGACTACTAAAAATGAAGAATTTTTTTTAGGAAATATATTATGGAAAAAATGTTAATTTCAATGCAGCCGACCCCTAACCCAAACGCCATGAAGTTTATTTTTAATACTTCCGTAAAACTTGAGGGAAATTCCTATTATAAATCCCCAATGGATTGCAAAGAGAACCCCTTGGCCCAGGCCATATTCACTGTAAGAGGCGTTGACCAACTTCATTTTTTTGATAATGTGATCACCGTTACCAAATTCGGTTATGAAGAATGGGAATCAATCGAGCCAAAAATCAAAGAAGTACTTCAAGAAAAGCTTCCTTCCCACGACCCCAATTATTTTGACCCTGACCCAGATGCTGAAAGAAGGGCCAAACTTTCTCCTGAAATTCTGGCAATTGAAGCAATTTTAGATAGAACCATCAGACCAGGCCTTCAAGGGGATGGAGGGGATATACAATGTATTACTTTTGAAGACGATGTTCTTATCGTGAAATACCAAGGTGCCTGTGGAACTTGCCCAAGTTCTACTACAGGGACCTTAGAGGCCATCAAGGCGATCTTAAGAGATGAGCTGGAAAACCCAAATATTCAAGTTTATATCGCCCCTGAATTTTAACCCAACCAATTTTTCGGCCGGTAATATTCCATCATTTTTGCATGAGGGCCGTTGGCCTTTGGAGCATATTTGTAGGTAAATTTACATCTAGCGGGAAGACTTACAAAAATGGAATCGGTTCTTCCGTTTGTCTTCAAACCAAAAAGAGTTCCCCTATCGTGAAGAAGATTAAACTCCACATAACGCCCATGTCTATGAAGCATAAATTCCTCATCATCTTGCGTAAATTCTTCTTTAAATCGTTTCTCCACAATGGGGAAATAGGACTCAATAAAAAAAGAAGAGACATCTTTGATAAAATTTAGATCTTTTTGGTTTTCCCCTAGAGAAAAATGGTCGAAGAAAAAACCACCTATTCCTCTCATTTCGTTGTCCCGGTGGAAATTTACAAAGTATTCGTCACAATTTTTTTTGAACTTTTCATAAAGGCCGTACGGCGAAAGTGCCTTACTCCAAACTCCATGAAAATAGGAAAAATCCTCCTCATGGGGATAGAAGGGAGTAAGATCGGCTCCTCCACCAAACCAGAGGTTTTCACCTAACACGATCATTCTAAAATTAGCGTGCACAGTGGGTACCCTAGGATTTCGAGGGTGGATAATTAATGAAATGCCACTTGCCCAAAGTTGGTTGGATTTATCATTACCTAAAGCTTTAGCAAAATTGGGATCTATTTCCCCATAAACTTGGGAGGTATTAACACCTGCGTTCTCAAAAATCTTTCCCGTCATTACTCGAGTTTTACCTCCCCCCCCATCATTCCCTTTAAAATCCAAACGGCTCCAGTCATCCTGAATAATTTTCATTTCAGGATCAAAAACTATCATGTGATCAATAATCTGAGTTTGAAGGGATTCCACTAATTTGGTAAATTCGGTCTTTAATTCTTGCATTGCCTTAGATCTTTCCTCGTTTGAGCTGCGTTAAATAATTAATTTATATATACATTTTCTGTTCAAATTAAAACATAATAAACCTTAATTAATGAAAATTTGTATTTGCCTCTTTTTAACTTTATTTCTTTTATCTGCCTCGTACGGCGGACAGAACAATCTAAATTTCAAGGATTTAACTGCATCGACTTCATTAGATCCAGATAAGTATAAAATTGGTCCGCCCGAGCAACTCTCCTCCGAGCAAAAGGTAG
>JACCDT011696224.1_pt1 | contig 16173 bp, 14 predicted proteins | sample 7446291 | NCBI WGS metagenome assembly JACCDT01 (sample SAMN15323446, study PRJNA562643) | freshwater metagenome | isolation source: river surface water | place: USA:Blue River Watershed | collected 2017-08-17 | reverse complement strand
GATTACGAGAAAATGTACCATCATAAACATAGTTTGAACCACAAGAGGGGCTCTTAGCTTTTAAGATAGCAACACGAATATTGTGTTTTTGTGCTAACGCTAAAGTTTTATGAGCGCCATCAATAAACGCTTGTGTCACATCTTCTCCAAGATTAGTGGCAACAACTGCAGTATTTTGCAATACATGAAAACCAGTTTTTCCACCTTGTATTTCAGCGGGAGGTCTAGGGGTAGGTAAGCCACCAGCCATTTCTGGACAAATAGTGACTATGCGTTTTGATTCGAGCCAACCCTGCAATCTTGAATGATTATTCTGACAGTCACCGCCGTCGTATCGAACTTTTTGTCCTAATAAGCAGGCGCTCATTAATATTTTATTCATGATTCTCGCAAGAGTAAAAATACGCCACGAAGAGCTCGTGGCGTGATAACATTATTTAAAGTCGTAGCTAGTGTGAATAAGCACGCCAAGAACTTTAGGCTGGGCTGTATCAGTTGAGTTCAGATCAAAAGATAGTTCTGATTTGTTGTTACTGTTAAGATTACTAACAACCGCTGAATTACCAGTTAATTTGATTTGTCCTAGGACTAATTTAGAGTCAGAGTTTTTAACTAAAACGAAATCATTGTCACTAACTTGAGCTTCAGGTTCTATGGTTAATACTGTATTAGTAGGAAAGCGCGGCTCAAACTCGTTATTATTGATTAGAACAGCAAAAGCTTTACTGCTTACTTTAGCAGTGGTTGCAATCATATGGCTGCTATTGTTTTGACTAAGATCGCTGGTATTAGCCTGGCCCATCACATCCCAAGCAATGACTGGCACTTGAAAGCTTTGGTTATTGAATTGATCTGCTCTGTTATCAGTAGGTAAATCTTCTTCACCTAATAATTGGCTAAAAGTAACGCTAAAGTACTTAGCTATAGGTTTTAATGTTTCTAATTTTGGATTTCTATTTTTACCGGTAGCAAGACGGTTAACCATGGGTTGGGCGATCCCGGTACGTCTAGCTAGTTCAGCTTCACTAATGTTTGCTTTAGTTAATAATTGTTTTAGTGTTGAACTTAGTTTTTCCATGTTGATACTCTGCTTATTTATGATTTTATAAATTTATGAACTTGGTTTATGGATCAGACAATTTTATATGAGTCAACTATATAAATGCGATAGGTGATGATTTAGTCTCACAGAGCACAATTATATACGACCTAATATAAATTCTGTAATATTAATACCCCATTGTATATGATTAGAATTCAAAAAACTAGATTTTAGTTGATGATTTTATTATTATAAATTTGTTAATAATTGAGGGTTTAGCAAATTATTAGGATCAAAGACGGCTTTAACCTGTTTCATTAAGTTAATATTCGCCGCGGTTAACTCTAGACTAGTATACTGTTGCTTAGTCAAACCCATGCCATGTTCACCGGATAGAGTCCCTTTTAACTCTATAACTTTGTTGAAGATAAGTTCTAGGCAAATTTTTGCTGCCTCATTTTCTTTTAAAATGCTAGGATCGATTAATAAATTAACATGTATGTTGCCATTGCCGGCATGACCAAAATTTACAATGGTAATATGATGCAGCTTAGCTAATTGATTGATATAGTTAATTAATTCAGGGAGTTTGGAAATGGGGACAGCGACATCTTCATTGATTTTCTTAGGTGCAATATACTTCAACTTAGGCGATAAGGATTTTCTGACTCGCCAAATTCGATCTCTTTCTGCAGGTTCAGTCGCTAGTACAGCATGAAGGCAGTCACTATGATCGCTAATCAATGCCAAGACTCTTGTCGCCTGATTGAGCACTTCTGTATAGTCCTGGCCATTAAATTCGACAATAAGTAAAGCTTGGCTATTAATAGGGATTTCTAGAGCGCGATCACCTTGGATTAATTTAATGCTATTAGCGTCAAGTAGTTCGAGAGCAGAAGGGGGAGTATCATGCTGCATGATCTTGGCAATCATTACAGTCGCTACATCAATAGACTGATAGGTCACCCTGATGGTATGCGTAAATTTGGGTAAAGGGGTTAGTTTTAAAACAGCTTCCGTGATAAAACCAAGCGTCCCCTGACTGCCAATTAATAACCTAGTAAAATCATATCCGACTACACTTTTTGTGGTATGACAGCCAGTTTTAATGATATCCCCACTACCGGTAACAAAAGTCAATCCTAGTACATGGTCTCGTGTAACTCCGTATTTCACGGCACTAGGGCCAGCTGCATTACACGCAATATTGCCACCAACCGTACAAATTTTGCTGCTTCCGGGATCTGGCGGCCAGAAAAGACTATGGTTTTTAAGATGCTCTTGTAGGACGCCATTGATAACTCCAGGTTGCACGACGGCATAACGATCGTCTGATGCAATACTGAGAATTTTATTCATGCGTTGCGTGGTTATGACGATTCCGCCATTAAGTGGCACGACTGCGCCGCACGTATTGGTTGCTTGTCCTCGGGGAATAATAGGTAAATTATATTTATTAGCAATTTTTATAATAGCTTGTACTTGCTCGGTTGAGTCGGGCAGGGTGACTAAGTCTGCTGATGCCGATAAACAACTATGATCATAACCATAGAGAATTTTATCGGCAGGATCGATAAGGCAGTTTTGTGCACCAAGCAGTTCAATAAGCTCCTGCTTGACTAAATCAAGAGGGCTAAACCTTATATCACGAGAAGGTTTCATTACTTGTTACAGCGTGCGAACTCGAAGTTGCCATTTGTGTTTCATTATCAGTATTTGTTGAAGTTGGGTCTTGGATATATTCGAACAATTTAACAACTTTGTTTACACCACTTACTTTTCTAGAGATGTTTGTCGCTATTTCAGCTTCTTCTTGTGTAACCAAGCCCATCAAATAAACAGTATTGTTAGTAGTTCTTACTTTGATATCCAGTGGGTTAACGCGTAAATCAGAAGTTAAGTTCGCTTTAACTTTAGTGCTGAGCCATGAATCATAAGATGATTCTTTAAAACTACTGCTTTTACTTACTTTAACTTCATTATAAACAGTTTTAACTTTTGGCAGGGCTTTAACGATTTGTTCAATTTGATTTCTAATATTATCGTTAGCGGCTTCGCCAGTGATTAAAACTCGTTCATTAAAACTAAGTACTGAAACATGCGATTGTTTAGCCACGTTAAGGTTTTCGTTTAGCTTATTCATGGCTTTCAATTCAATAGCTTTATCTTCAACATATGTGCCTGTAGTTCGACGATCGGTCAAAACGGCAACGCCACTGGCGGCACTAGCTAAAACTAGAGGAGCACAGGCTGTTAAATCTGACAAAATTATAGAAGTAATCAAGCTTAAGCTAATAATTTTTGTAATTTTTGGCAGTTTGTTCATACGGTAGCTCCGTTCAGTAATTAATTAAGAAAACAACTGTTGGTCAATTATATCACATAATAAATGAATAATTACAAGATGGGTTTCTTGAATGTGTGCGGTTACGAGCGAAGGTACTCGAATCTCAAGATCATTAGGACCTAGGACTTTAGCGATGTTGCCGCCGTCTTTGCCCGTTAAAGCAATGACTCTCATATGGCGTTCATGGGCTGTTGTCACAGCATTAGTAATATTAGCTGAATTACCACTAGTAGTAATCGCTAGTAGAATATCATTCTCTTGACCTAACCCTCTTATTTGTTTAGCAAAAACCTGATTGTACTCATAATCATTAGCAATAGCTGTAATGGTCGCAGTATCAGCTGTTAGGGCGATTGCTGGTAAACTTGGACGTTCTTTTTGATAGCGGTTTAACAATTCTGATGAGAAGTGAAGGGCATCACAGGCAGATCCTCCATTGCCACATGCTAAAATTTTATTATTACTTAACAAGCATTGCACAAGATAGTTGCCTGCTTCAGCAATTACTCCTGGGAGGCTGTCAGCGGAATCAATTTTGGTTTGTATTGATGCGCTGAAATGCTGATTTATTTTAGTTATAGTATCCATATGCTTCTATTGTAAAATTTTGATGCCAAGTAAGATAGGAGTCAAAGTGATTTTTATTAAAATCATGACGTATTTGGCTAATATTACCTAAAATTGCCACCACATCAAAGCGATATTGAGTATTTTTGTATTGATTATTTGCTTTTATAAAATGCAGAGCGCAATTTAATATTTTAGTGGCTTTGATTTGGTTGATGCTCTCAATTGGCGTGCCGTAGTTAATATTTTTACGATAGCGAACTTCGATAAACACTAAAATACCATGATCTAGCATAATCAGATCTATTTCGCCGAACTTGGTCGCATAATTACGACTAATAAGCTCAAGATTTTGATTGATTAAATATTGACAAGCAATCTTCTCGAGCTCAAAACCGATAACACGACTCATAATTATCTCTAACTATAATATGCTTAAAAATACTATAGAGATTTTGGTTGACCATTTTGAATTACTGCCCAAGCTAAGCCGCGTTGGATTTTATTAGAATTCGACAAGTAAAGATTACCTGTATTACTAGCAAGAGCAGTATTACCAGAGTTTTTTAACTTGCCTAGGCTATAGGTTAGATTATAGGCGTCAATTCCCATAGCATATAGTCGAATATTATTCATACTATCAGGCCAAGTATGGTGGATAGTAGCTAACATTGTATTTTGTGCTGAATTATTATTTTGTATAATCCAGGGTATATCACAAAATAGAATACCATCTAGATCAGCAATATTATTGTTAAGTTTAGCGTCGTAGATACTAGAAGTAGAAACAACTTTAAGATTGTCTGCATAATAAAACTTTAAAATAGGCTTAACTTGCTTAGCTATGACATTCGAGGTAACTAAAAATATATGATCAAAATCTTGCCGACGACGAGGTGAGAAAGCTACTTTTTTGTTTAGTACTAATTCTAACGTGTTTTTGCGGTTTTGACTTTGCTCTATATCAATTACTTTGCTGATTAAATTCTTTAAGTTACTATTGTTGTTAATCCTGACAACCCGCAAGACTTTCCCGCCAGCTTTCTGGAATTGGCTTCGATATACATTGCTAACTCGCTCGCCCCAGGCTGTGTTGTCAGCGAGGACTAAGCTGTTATGATAGCCGTCATGAAAGATCTTTTTAGCTGCCTGTTCCGCTTCATCTTCTGCTGATATGCCAAACTGGAAAAAATTATTGTCAGGTAGGGTATTGCTCGAAGTATAGTTTAGGGCGATAACAGTTGGATGCGATGTATTAGCTAAATATTTATTTAAACTTTCTACTGAAGCTTTATCTAGCGGCCCAATAATCACATCAGGATTATTTTTCAAAGCTTCGTTATAAAATTGGACAATTAACTCTGGTTTATTTTGCGTATCAATAAAATTAATTTCCGGTTTTATTTGATTAGGATCTTGATAGTAAGCTGTAATAATAGCTTGCTTAATAGCTTTAGCAGGTGTCGCTAGGGCACCTGAAAAAGGTAATAACACAGCTATAGATCGAACGTTAGTATTAGAGAAGTCCTGTTGGATAATTTTTCTAATGATAGCTGTTTCTGTTGATTCTATAGATTTAACAGATTCAACAGGTTTCTGAGTTGTTGCGGTAATGGGCTTTTGTATAGACTCAATAATTGGTTTAATATTTTCACTAACTGCATTAGGTGCTGGTGGTGAATTCTGTGTCTGTTCTTTGTATTGCTGTTCGATAGCTTTTTTGATTAAATCATCGGTATTGCGTGCAGCATCTTCAAAATCATAAATTTCTTCATCTTTAACGACTTCGTCACTGTCTTTAGGAGCTGCGTCCTGATTGCTAAAGTAAATCTCACTTTTCAGCATTTGATACTTTGCTAATTGTTTAGAGTTTAGATTTTTAGTATTTATTGAATCTAGAGTATCAATAGCAGAAGCTAGCTTATTATCATCAATGAGCTTTTGTACATTATTAAGCTCTGACCATTGTATTTCTGCCCCAGAGCTAGTAGAGTCAGTTTGAGCTACAGCTTGTAAACATAATCCATTTAAACCAATATAAATTAAGACATATATTAAGTTGTTTTTCATATGAGTACTCACAATAATTCAGGTATTTTATATATAGTAGGTACACCAATTGGCAATATACAAGATATATCGTTCCGAGCTGTGGATGTCCTTAAAAACTGTGATTTAATCTTAGCAGAAGACACCAGGCATAGCATCTATTTATTGCAAAATTTTGGGATCACCACAGGGCTGAAATCTTATCATCAACATAATGAGCAGGAGCGCACTGCTGAGATTATTAAGCTACTAGAGCAAGATAAAAAAATTGCTTTAATTACAGATGCCGGTATGCCTGGCATATCCGATCCTGGCTATATCATAGTCAAAGCCGTGTTAGAAAATAATCTTAAAGTCTCAGTTATTCCTGGCCCAACAGCAGTTACGAGTGCTATTAGTATTTCTGGTATAGATTGCCGCGAGTTTTACTTTGCTGGCTTTTTATCTAGCAAATCTGTTGCAAGATCCAAGCGCTTAGCTGAGTTTGCTAATTATAATAAAACCAGCGCAGTGGTTCTTTATGAAGCACCACATAGATTAATAGACTGTTTGACTGATATTCAAACGGTCTATGGTACGGATAAACACATCGCTGTCGTAAAAGAAATAACTAAAGTATATGAACGATTGTATTCAGACTCAGTGAGTAATATTCTTAGTGAATTACAAAAACTTGATGCCGTTAAAGGCGAGTATGTGATTATTATTTCTGGAGCCCCAGAGGATACGTCCAATCTTGATGATCAAGCAATTATTAAAGCTTTAGAATTATTTAAAGCTGAAAATATTAATACCAAATCTGCGGTTAAGATTATAGCTGAATTGTATAATCTGAAAAAAAATCATGTATATGATTTGGCGCTTAAATCGCCTAAATAATAATCTTAGGCACCGGGTTTTTTTTTAGATGCATCAGATGCATCTGCTTCATGTTCATCCCCTACGTCCTCTACTTTAAGGTTACCTGATGAGTCCTTTGATGAGTCTCTCATGGTGGTCACAGGGCGTAGAGTAGCTGTTTGTTGCACCTCAGTCGTGATTTCTTTATTAAGCAAGAGCTTATATTGTTCTAATAGCTCTTTTGCAAGCTCAGGGTTATTTTCAGCTACTTTTGCAATTTGAAGCAGAAGTTGCGCGGGGGTAGGCTCAAAAGCAGATGTTTTAGGTACATCAGTAGGAGCTGGTTGGGTATTTTTTGCGTTGGTTGCACTGTTAATTATTTCTTTTTGCAAGTCTATCACATTACCAGATATCAATTTGGTTTTTAATTCTCCTTCAAGGTCATTTATCTCATTCTTAGGATTCGGGAAAATCATTCGGAATATGTCTCTCATCTTATCTCTAAAATGGAATGCAGCATAACCCAAAGCAGCTATACCAATTGTAGTAAGAATTCCTGCTACAACTGCAGCTGCTGGTACAAAAATCATCAAGGCAATTAATCCTGCTACTACTGCTAAGCATGCAGTAACTATGAGCAAAGTTTTTGCTAAATTTTTAAATTTTTGAAACCTATTTTGTGGTATATACAATGGGTTTAATTCTTGACCGTTATATGTTTCGCCAAATCTCCGTGTGCGCCCCGTACTTTCAAAAATAAAATTTAGAAACCTAAAAAAAGGGTTGGTTGGAGTAATTTTTTCTCCAGCCTTTATCTCACTTTCAAGTAGACGATTAAGTTTATTATAAGAATCTAAAGCTTGCATGAATTCTTGTAGATTGAATTCTTGTGGATTGGATTTATTAGTAGGAGCCGTCAACCTTTGCAGATTATTTAATTCCTTGAGAATCTCTTTATATATCAGGTTATCTTCGTCAATCAGTTTTTTTTCTATGAGTTGTTTTAGGGTCGATCGCAAGGCTTCTGCATTTGTATATATTTTTTGCTTTATGTCGTGATTGTTTAATTTGTAATCAAAATCTTTTAACTCTTCTGGGATCTTAGTGCTTATATCAATTTCAGGATTAGGGCGATCAGCATCTAACAGAGCATCACGTGCTTCTTTACCTACCTCTAAGCCTGTATTTTTTACTTCATTAATTAGTGGGGTAGACATAAAACGGAGTTGATATGTTAGTTAAGATATTTAAAATTATAGGTTGTTTCTCTAAAAATACAATTTTACTGGATGTTTTAATATGTTACGTATTAAAAATTAAAAGTTTTAACGCATTTAATCTTAAATAAGTTTAAGATTGATTAAAATAAATTATTAGATTGCTAATAAGATTCAAATAACTATGATATCATGCACTCAAGGTCGACCAGGCAGTCGCGCTAAGTATTTGATATTTAGCGAGGAAAGTCCGGGCTCCACAGGGTAAAGTGCCAGGTAATGCCTGGGAGGCGTAAGCCTACGGAAAGTGCCACAGAAATTATACCGCCAGAAGGTTAAACTTTTGGTAAGGGTGAAATGGTGCGGTAAGAGCGCACCGCATAAGCGGCAACGTTTTATGGCAGGGTAAACCCCACTGGGAGCAAAACCAAATAGAGCCCTAATAGTACGACCCGTACTGGGGCTGGGTAGGTTGCTTGAGGTAGTCGGTGACGGCTATCCCAGATGAATGATTGTCCACGACAGAACCCGGCTTATCGGTTGACCTTACTTATTTCTAGTACTCTAATATTCTAATATTCTGAGAGCATAGTTGTTCACACTCATGAATCATTCTGAACATGACATCCATATTTCAGTGTTGCTACAGCAGTCTGTGGATGCGCTTAATATTATTCCGCATGGTACTTATATAGATGCTACTTTTGGTCGAGGTGGCCATAGTAAATTGATTTTAAGTAAACTGAATGAGCAAGGGACGTTATTAGTCATTGACCAAGATCCAACAGCTATAGAATCTGCTCAAAATTTACAAAAAAGTTTAACTAGAGATAACCCTACTTTAATTATTCACCATGGCAGTTTTGCTGATTTAGCTAAAATAGTTGCCGAGCATAATCTTAAGAATATTAATGGGATTTTATTTGACTTAGGCGTTTCATCCCCACAGTTAGATAATGCAGAGCGTGGCTTTAGTTTTAATAAAACAGGTCCGCTTGATATGAGGATGAATAATTCTGATACCTCGGAGAACCCTACAGCTGAACAGCTTGTTAATGCTATGTCAGAAAAAGATCTTGCTGATATATTATGGCAGTATGGTGAAGAAAAATATTCTAGAAAAATTGCTAAAGCTATAGTTATAGCCCGAAAAGAAACTAGAATTACTTCAACATTAGAATTGGCTGAAATAATAAAAGCAGCTCATCCAAAATGGCCAAAGCATAAACATCCGGCAACGCAAAGTTTTTTAGCTTTAAGACTTTTTATTAATCAAGAATTAGAAGCAGTTGAAGCAAGTTTACAGCAAAGTTTAGAAGTATTGAGCCCTGCGGGGAGATTAGTAGTTATCAGCTTTCATTCTTTAGAAGATCGCATCGTTAAAAACTTTATGAATAATTTTAGTAAACAAACATATTCTCAAGGTATGAGTGGTTTACTTAAAAAGTTACCTATCACGGATCAAGAACTAAAGAATAGAAATATAATTGTGCCGGCAGCACTTAAAATTGTACAAAAAGCTCTTAAAGCAGGCATAATAGAGGGAGATCAAAATATAAGAGCTCGTAGCGCTGTATTACGGGTAGCGGAAAAATTGTAATATGGGCCGTGCACCATAGTAATTATCATGAACTATAAAAAAAGTGATATAAATAGCAATAAATATATTTTTATTACTATATTTTTATTGTTAACTAATTTTCTTGTTGGTATCTCTGTTATTTATGTTAGACATATCAACCGAACCAGTATGGCAGAATTGCAAAAGCTAGCTTCACAACAAGATGCTCTTTATCAAGAATGGACGCAATTACTTCTAGAGCAAAGTACATTAACAAGCTATAACCGAGTAGATAAAATTGCCTCTAAAGATTTAGGAATGCGCTTACCTAATTGGAATGAAACAAAAATTATCAAACTTAATGATCAATAATCTTAACCACCAATGCTAAAAAATTACGGGTATAGTAAACAGATATATCGAATTAGATTGATTCTAGTTGCTGCCGCCGTTTGTTTTATAGCGGCTTTTTTGATTGGTAGGCTAGGTTATTTATTTATTATTCAAAAAAACTTTTTAGAAAAGCAAGGACAGGCTCGAGCCTTGCGTACTAATTCTATTCCTGCTTATCGCGGCATTATCTTTGATCGAATGGGTGAGCCGCTAGCCGTTAGTACCAATGTAGAAACAATTTGGGCCAACCCCAAAATTATTTTCAGCAATCTTGATAATAATAATTTTAATAAAAATAAATATTCTGAACTTAATAAAATATTGGATTTACCCAAAGACTTTTTAAAAACAAAATTGTTCGAAAACCAATCTAAAGAATTTGTTTATATCAAGCGCCATATCGCCCCTGATACTGCAGCGCAAGTAGTCAAATTAGATCTGCCAGGCATTTTTAGTAAAAAAGAGTTTCGGCGTTATTACCCTAGTGGTGAAGTGACCTCACAATTATTAGGAATAACTTCTATTGATGAACAAGGTCAAGAAGGTCTAGAGCTGTTATTTGATAATAAACTCAAAGGCGTGCCTGGCAAAGTCCAAGTTATCCATGATCGATTGGGTAGGACTATCAAAACAGTGAAGCAAGTGAGTGTGGCTAAACCTGGTGAAAGTATAACGCTCAGCATAGATTTAAGACTGCAATATCTAACTTATACAGCTTTAGCGCAAGCAATTAATGACAATAAAGCAGAAGCTGGAGTTGCTATTGTTTTAGACGTTAAAACAGGAGAGGTTTTAGCATTAGCTAATCAACCGTCGTTTAACCCGAATGGTCGTGGTTTAATTAACTATAAAGAGGTGCGCAATCGGGCTGTAACTGATTTATATGAACCTGGATCTCTGTTAAAGCCGATTAGTATGGCAGCAGTTTTAAGTACTAGAAAAATTGCAGAAGACAGGGTTATCGAAACTGATCCAGGCTGGTATAAAGTAGATAATAAAGTTATCAGAGATGTTAGAAACTTTGGGCCTTTGACCTTAGGGGGTATCTTAAAAAAATCAAGCAACATCGGCATAGCAAAGTTGACTTTAGAGTTTGATCAATCAAATTTAACGGATTTATTATACAATATTGGTTTTGCATCAATCACTTCAAGTAATCTCCCCGGCGAGGTTCCAGGTTGGATTAATCCTGTTAAAAACAGTCAGCAACATAAACTTGCTGCATTATCTTTTGGCTATGGTATTTCTGCAACACCAATGCAGATAATGCAGGCTTATGCTGTCTTTGCTAATGAAGGAAAGATGATAGATTTGACTTTCTTAAAAAAAGATCCAAAAGTAAAAAATAATGATATCCCAGCCAAACAAGTTATCACACGTCATGTAGCTAATAGTGTGTTGGCTATGCTAAACGAAGTGGTGCAGCCAGATGGTACAGGTAAGCTTGCAGCTATTCCTAATTATCAAATAGCTGGCAAATCTGGTACAACAAGAAGAGTAACGAGCAGTGGCTATGATGAAAAAAGCCATAACTCAATGTTCATTGGTCTTGCGCCGTATCCAAACCCAAGATTAGCGATGCTAGTTTTTGTTATTGATCCTAAGGGTTCTGAATATTATGGTGGAGCCGTTGCAGGTCCTGTATTTAGTAAAGTGATGACTGATGCTTTAAAGATGTATGGCATTCCGCCTAATGTATAAGTATTGTATAAATATTAAATCTGACATTTAAGATGAGTAAGCAATTAATAGAGTTGTTACAAGTATTGCCTGATAGTAAAAGTTATCAAGGCAATAAAGATTTAGCCAGTATTATTATTAATGATATTAAGCTGGATAGTCGTGCGGTCACTACAGGTGATTTATTTTTAGCTTATCAAGGGACTCACTTAGATGGTAAAAATTTTATCCAACAAGCTTTTGCTAATGGTGCGGTTGCTGTATTGTCTGATGAGCCCTATCAGCACTATCAGAATTATCAGAACTATCAGACTTATGGGCAGAAAACAACAGGGCTGGTTTTATATATTAAAAACTTAAGTCAGTATATCAGTGCGCTTGCAGCAGCTTTTTATAATAATCCCAGCGCTAAGCAAAATCTTTATGTTATTACAGGTACAAATGGTAAAACTACTTGTAGTTATTTATTAGCTCAATTGCTGTATTTGCTAAACAATAAACAAGAAACAGGATTAATTAGTACTATCGGTTATGGCAACATTGGCAATATTCTTGCTACAGGCGTGTTCAAGCCACTTGCTATGACCACGCCTGAGCCTATTATGTTGCAAAAAATTTTGCACGAATATGAGGCTGATAGTATACAGAACGTCTGCATGGAAGGCTCATCCCATGCTCTAAGCCAGCACCGTCTTGCTGCTGTTAATATAAAAACAGCTGTATTTACTAATCTTACGCATGATCACTTAGATTATCATAAAGACATTGAAGATTATTTTTTAGCTAAACGAAAGTTGTTCTATTTTGCTAGTGTGCAACATACGGTGATTAATATTGATGATCGATATGGTAAAAGATTGGTCGCCGAGCTATTAGAAGACAAAAAAACAAAACCCATTATCTATAGCATGGATAAAAATAATATTGAGAGCTTTAAGCAGTCTAATCTGTCTTATGTTTATTGTAAGCATGTTGTTTTCAGTGAGGGCGAGATTAAAACAGATCTTGTTGTTGAAATCTATGATCATCTTAAAAAACAGAGTGTGGATTTAAACTTAAGTTACCAGCCCTTAGGTGATTTTAATATTTATAATTTACTTGCTGTTATTGGTTGTGCTTATGCTAATGATTATAAGCTGTCTGATCTGCAAGAATGTGTCAGTTTGTTGAAGTCAGCTCCCGGCAGAATGGAAAGTTTTTATAACCAAGATAAAAAAATTACTCTAGTAGTCGACTATGCTCATACACCTGATGCTTTACTGCAGGTCTTGCAGACTTTGAAAGAATATATAAAAAATAATAAACTTACATCTAAATTATGGTGTATTTTTGGTTGTGGTGGTGATCGTGATAGCAGCAAACGTCCTGTCATGGGTAAAGTAGCTGCTGAATATAGTGATTTGGTTATTATCACTGATGATAATCCACGGACTGAATCTGCAGATAATATTATTAAAGATATAATTGCCGGTATAGAAGATAAAAACAAAATTTATCAAGTTATTAATAGCCGCACCGAGGCTATTAACGCTGCTATAAATGCAGCCAGCATCAATGACGTGATTTTAATAGCAGGTAAAGGACATGAAGACTATCAGATTTATGGTAATAATAAAACTAATTATAATGAACGCCAATATGTAGCGCAATTAGTCAAAAAGTAAGGATCTAGCGTGATAAAATTGACAATATTAGAACTTCTTTCTAGCCTGCAAGCAAAAATTTCTAATCATGATTTAAAAGTAGATAACAATGCAATAATTACGGGCATAGAGCTTAATTCAAAAAAAGTTGTTCCTGGTAATATATTTGTTGCTATCAAAGGTCTTAATCATGACGGTCATGATTATCTGGTTGATGCTGAAAAAAACGGGGCGCTCTGTGCTATCGTTGATAAAATAAATCATCAAGTCACTCTTCCGCAGCTATTAGTGCCAAATACGAGAGCTGCTTTGGGTGATATTACGAGATTTATGGCTTACAAATGGAATAAACCAAAAGTAAGTATTACTGGTTCTAATGGTAAAACAACAACTAAATTTATTTTAGCAAGTATTTTACAAGAGCAAGGTGAAGTGTTGTGTCCCAAGCAAAGTTTTAATAATGAAATTGGCGTACCATTGACCATGTTCAGTGCTAGTGATGACCAATGGGCAGGAGTATTTGAAATTGGCACTAATCACCCTGGTGAAATAGATTACCTGACTAAGTTAATGGTTTCAGATATCGCTATTCTGACATCAGTTTCTCAGACCCACATTGGTAATTTTAAAGATCTGACAGCTATAGCTCATGAAAAGTTTGATATTTTTAATAATTTGAAACCAGGTGGTACAGCTATTTATTACTATGATCTTGTTCATAAAGATGTACTCATAGAAAAGCTAAGTAAATTATCTGATATAAAACAGCTAACTTTTGGTTTTAATGATCAGGCTGATATTTGGGCAGATGAGATTGTTTTAGGTCAGGATAGAACACTTTTTACTTTACATTATAAACAGGAAGATATAGAAAAAAGTGTCTCAATGGAGCTGTTTTTGTTAGGTAAACACCAAGTATTAAATGCTTTGGCTGCTACAGGAGCTGCATTGACTTTGGGGCTAAATATAGAACAAATCAAACAAGGGCTAGGCAAGGTGAAGCCAGTCAGTAAGCGCATGCAGGCTATAAGGATGAGTAAGCATGCCGTAATCATTGATGATAGCTATAATGCTAGTCCAGCATCAGTAGCAGCAGCTTTAGGATATTTAGCCGAGTGTATAGGGTTAAAAATTCTTGTCATCGGTGACTTAGGAGAGCTAGGTGATACTGCGATGATAGAGCATAAGAGAATTGGGCAGTTAGCTAAAGATCTGGGTGTAGATATTGTATTTTCTCTGGGTGATTTTTCTAAATATGTTAGTCACGAATTTTATGCTAATAATGTCAGTTACAGTAGCAGAAAATATCAAGAAGGATTTGCTGATAAACAAGAATTGAGCAATACTGTATTAAGGTGCCTAAACGATATATGTCAAGAGGATATCCCTGTAACTATTTTGATAAAAGGCTCAAATTTTATGAAAATGTGGGAAGTTACAGAGAAAATAATTGCAGAGTGGCCGGTTGTAAGGACTACTGAATAATTGTTTTATTTCATGATCTTATTGTCATTAGTGCTACGTTTAGGTTATTATCGTGGTCTTCAATTATTACTTAGTTAATAACTTGAGACACACACCTTAATTTAAGAATATAAAAGGGCAGACTAATGCTCCTATGGTTAGCAAATTTACTATCTAATTATTATCATGCTTTTAATGTAGTGCAGTATTTAACGCTGCGTGCAATATTGGCCGTGTTAACTTCATTGATTATTTCTTTAGTTTTAGGTCCAAATGTTATCAGGATTTTGACGAGATTAAAGATTGGTCAAACTGTAAGAAGTGATGGTCCAAAATCACATCTTGTTAAGTCAGGAACTCCAACCATGGGTGGGGTTATTATTTTAATATCAATATTTATTACAACTATCCTGTGGTGCCGGTTAGATAATCTGTATGTTTGGGTGGTGTTATTAGTGACTTTATCTTATGGTCTAATAGGTTTTGTCGATGATTATCGAAAATTGGTATATAAAAACTCAGTTGGATTATTAAAAAAACAAAAATATTTATTACAGTCAGCTGTTGCTTTGTTCACTGCATGTTTTCTTTACTTTACTGCTGACACAGCGGCAGCAACAAGTTTATTGATCCCCTTTTTTAAAGATATAACGCTGCCATTAGGAATATTTTATATTCCTTTTGTTTATTTTGTTATAGTCGGTAGCAGTAATGCCGTTAATCTTACAGATGGTCTTGATGGATTGGCCATTTTACCAATTATTTTAGTATCAGCAGCGCTAGGGGTATTTGCTTATGTTGCAGGTAATGTAAATTTCGCTAGTTATTTAGCTATTCCTCACGTATTTGGCACAGGAGAACTAGTTATTTTTTGTGCTTCTATAGTTGGTGGCGGTTTGGGCTTCTTATGGTTCAACTCTTACCCTGCTGAAGTATTTATGGGTGATGTTGGGTCTTTAAGCTTAGGTGCTGCACTAGGTGTGTTAGCCGTTATAGTAAGGCAAGAATTAATTTTATTAATTATAGGTGGGGTATTTGTCATTGAGACTTTATCAGTAATCTTGCAAGTGCTTTCTTTTAAAATGACCGGTAAAAGAATATTCAAAATGGCACCTATTCACCATCATTTTGAATTAAAAGGCTGGGCAGAACCCAAAGTAATTGTTAGATTTTGGATTATTACTTTAGTATTAGTATTAATCGGATTGTCTTCACTTAAGATTAGATAAAAAAGGTTGTAAAATGTCTCAACCAGTAATCATTAACAGCTTCGCCATTTTAGGTTTTGGTGTTACTGGTAAGTCTATATTAAACTTTTTACTCAAAGCCCATATAAAAAAAAAAATAGAGGGCAAAGAAGATAAAATTGT
>JACCDT011191586.1_pt1 | contig 16182 bp, 14 predicted proteins | sample 7446291 | NCBI WGS metagenome assembly JACCDT01 (sample SAMN15323446, study PRJNA562643) | freshwater metagenome | isolation source: river surface water | place: USA:Blue River Watershed | collected 2017-08-17 | reverse complement strand
CAATTCATCCAGCGCGGCAGCTGCTTTCTTTGCGGCACGCTCGGCGGCCAACAAGGCAAGCACCTGTTGCTGCACATCCTCAGCCTGTTCACCGAAGTCAGGATATTTCGTGGCCAGTTTGAACAGGGCTTCCGAATATTCCTGTGCTGACAGCTTGCCTTGATTGAAAGCCTGCCGAATTTGATACAGTTCATCCTGCAGCGGTGTGCCGAAACGGGAAAACTGATCCCAGAACCCGCCAATCGCACCGATGCGCAGCTCTTTTTGCAGATCGGCAATGTTCTCTTTGGCCGTTTCCAATTGTTTCGTGAAACGGTAGATGGATTCCGTCTGCGAAAGCGCCGCATGGCTGTCTTCCGCCGCCTTGGCCGTCAGCCCCAGCTCTTCCTTGACCTCTTTCAATTCCTGCGCATGATCACGCGCCGCCTTGGCAGCGGCATCGTGGCCGGATGCCAGTTTCACCAGCGCAATGCCTGCCAGAATGGCCAAGCCCACAGGGCCGCCGACCAGCGCCAGCGCCGCGCGGAATCCGATCATGGCCACCGTGGCCAGTTTCGTGGCCGCTTCCATCGCCACAAGGCGCAAGGCAAAGGTCACGGACAGGCTGGCGGCCAGGCGCAAACCCACCACCATGCCCGCATTGCTCATAATTGCGGCATTCAGCATCGCCACCGCGCCCGCGACAGTACGGGCAATCACCAGCCCACCAATGGCCGTCACGGCCAGATCGGCATTTTCGATCAGAAAGGATAATGCTTCGGCGGCGGTGACGATCATCGACCCCAGCGTTTTACCCAAGGATCGCGCAGCATCCTGCACAGCGGGATCGGACAAGGTATCGGCCAGCGTGCGATAGCCCTGGCTCAAACCGTCAAGGAAGCCGCTGGCGGCAATCGTGCGCTCGATTTCTAGAATGGAGTTATTGAAACGGTTCAGCTCCGCGCGGGCATTTTGTGAGGCTTCCGGCACACCGTCCGAGAAGGTGCGGCGGATTTCGGCAGCAAAGCGCGGCAGGAATTCATCGGCCACGACCTGGCCTTGTTCCAGCATCTTGTCGAGTTCGGCAGTCGTAATGCCCATACCGCGTGCCGCAAGCTGGAACGCACCATAGAGGCGTTCGCCCAATTGCCCGCGCAATTCTTCGGTCTGCACCTTGCCCTTGGACATGATCTGGCCAATGGCACGCAACGCGCCATTGGTCTGGTCGACCGACAATTGCAGCACGGTGGAGGCTTCGGCCACCGCCGTGAAAATATCGCGCGTGCCTTGCCCTGCCAGCGTTGTACCTTTGGCCGCCGCCGCAATCTGCAGATAGGATTGCGAGGTTTCCAGCAGATTAAGGCCGAGACGCTCGGATTCCGCCCGCAGGAAAGCCATTTCCGCCGCTGCGCCCTGGCTGCTACCTGTCACGGCGGCCAGCGCCGTGTCCAAGCCCTGAAACGCCATGCCCGTTTCGTTGACGGAGCGAATGCCGCCAATGATGCCGGAAAGGCCTGCATAAGCCGCCACAAGGCCTGCCGCCTGCCGGAACACGGAATTGAGCGCACGCGCCGTGGTGTCGACAGCCTTCAGCCCCGCATTGGCGGGCGCGGTCGAACGGCTGATACGACCCATAGCCTGTTCGCCCGTGCGACCGACGCGCTCGAAGGTTTCTTCAACCCGTTTGCCGTCAACCACCGCGAGGCGGATGCTCATGTTTTTCTGTGCTGCACGCATGGCAGATCAGTCCTTGTTGTTGATTTGAGCTTTGGTCAGGCCTGCGCTGACGGCGGGTAACAGCTCGGCCATGGCCTCGCGAGCGTAACCCAGCGCGTCAGACAAGATGAAGGCTTCCTGCAGGGGAAAGCGGTCGCGGATTTGCGGGCTGACCTGGACAGCAACATTCCAGGCCTGCCAGCCCTCTAGGCTTTGGCAGTTGTTTTTCTGGTACGGGCAGTCCGCGCATTCTTCGGGGCAGGCTTTGCAGTATTCCGCGCCGTCCCCGAAGTGCCATTCTGCACGGCGCTCAAGTCTTTTTTTTCGGCATCGATCAGCTCCCGCACGCCTGTGTATTGCTGGGAAAAGCTGGCGGCGATTGACCAGAAACCAGTCATCAGCTCGTCAATTTTTTCTGAGCTGACGGGCGCTGTGGCATCGCCATCGGCTTCCAAAATACCTTCCCAATCGACAATCGCTGCCCGTGCGAGGCCACGCGCCAGATATTCCTCGGCCAGCGCCTCGCGGATTTCGGCATTGTCGACCTGCGGCAGATCATCCACCGATGCGCCGATTTCCTTGCGTTTGCGGTATTCCTCGCCGATCTCGGTCAGGCGCTTGTTCATGAACGCCCGCGCAGCGTAGAAGATCGGGCTTGTGCATGGGCGCACCTTCACGCGCACGCCAAGGCCGAGTTCAAGCCAATACGGCTCAGTCTGAATATTGAGCTTGAGCATTAGTAAGTCTCCACATCGTTGATCAGGGTAATGGTGACCATGTTTCCAAGGATGGCCTTGGTGTAAACCATGCCCGCCGCGCGAATGGAATTCTGGCCGCGTGGATAGAGATCGCCGCGCCAGGTATTGGCCATCCGCTGACCAAGGCCTGCGCTTGTAACCTGACGGCGCATGGACAATTTCAAACCATCCGTTGCTTCCCGCACGCCCAGCGTGACAGCGCGTTCGGCAGTGGCAAATTCCGCCTTCATGTATTCCTGCAGCTTGCCTTCAAAGGCGGCACTAAGACGCATAGGCTTCGATCCTCAGCACAAGCCCATGTTGGTCACGCACAGGTTCGCCCTGCGCCACATAGGTTTTGCCATCGATGATGATTTGATAAACCGCCTTGGCAGGGTCGATTTCCGACAAGCGCAATTCAAACAGGTCTGTTCCTGTATGCACGCGCGTGTCCATGACATCGACAATCCGGTCAGGGAAACGGTGAATGACCGTTGCATCCGCTTCGGTATTGTCCCGAAAGACGAGATGCGCCGCCCGCCCGAATTTGGCGAACAGCGCATCTACCGCTTTGGAAGCTGAGGCTTGGAAGCTCATTCTTCCTTACCATCTTTCTGGAAGATTTCCCATGCCTGGTCACGCTGCTGGGCGGTGATATCCGCGCCCAGCAAGGCTTCGATGGCTTCCACGTTCGGCTTGCCGTTCTTGCCGTAATCCTTGGCGGGATCAAGGCCGGAAATCGCCTCGACAATATCTTCAATCGTCGGAGCGGGTTTGCCGCCCGCAGGCGGGGTGGCGGTTTTTGCCGGAGTGGATGCAGACGCAGCCTTTTCTTTCCCTGACGATGCGAAACCGCGTGCGATGAGGCGCTCGGCCTCATCGTCCGCAATATCCAACACCGCGCCAGGCGCATGCTCTTTACCGTTGACGTGCAGAGTGATGATCGCTGTGATTTTCATGGCCATCCCTCCTTAGCGTACCGTTGCGCAGAACGAAGCGTTCGGGCGGTAAGGCACGATCAGCGGTGCGGATTGCAGCAGCAACCAGCGCACGGCAGGGTCTTCCTCCAGCCACGACTTCGAGAAGAAGCGCTGCGCACGATATCCGGCTTTTTCGTCCTGGATAGCGCCGTAGCAACGCGTGCCTTCCAGCTGGGTCGGGCTGCCGATCAGCACGGTGTAATCAGGCAGGAGTTTCTGGACGGCATCGTTGTCGTCAACGTAGCGGTCGTTATAGACCCAGAAGTCCAGATCGCCGATTGTGCCGACATAACGCGCCAGATCGTTGCCCTGGCCGAAAGCAATCGGCCCCAGCGCCAGATCTGCCGCATCACGCAGGCGGCGAATATCCAGCAGCTTTTCCACCTTCGGATCGGCCTTGAACACACGCCATGCCAGCGCATCCATAATCACGGTGCGACCCACCGCGCCGGATTTTTCCTGAATGCGGGCAACCCAATCTTCGAGGTTGTCCAGCGCATTCACGCCAGCTTCACCCCAGCGGCTGCCGCCTGCCAGTCCCACCGTCAGGGACGGATCACGTTGGAAGTCCACAACCACAGTCGGATATTCATCGCCCGTAACCGTGATGCGTCCCGTGCGCAGAGCTTCGGAAGCCATGACTTCCTCGCGGCGCGTCAGGTTTTCCAGCTGCTTGGACAGGGTGCGGTTGATATTGGCTTCCAGGCGTTGCTGCGGGGACAGCGTGCCGCCGATTTTTTCGCCAATCGAACGCTTGAACGGGCGATTGGGATCAAAGCGGCGCTTGTCCTTGGCATAGGCGGGCTTGAAGCTCTTGGTGGTGAAACCTTCGTCATCCACGACCTTACCGGCTACCAGCGGCGAAACGAACGGTGTGAGCTTCGGCTTGGATTTGTCGATGTCGAAGTGGATTTCTTCGGAATCCTCGGTTTGTTCCTGACCGAAGAATACATCGAGCAGGAAGGAGCTGGGACGCTCCAGCTTTTCCACGACCTTGGTCAGGACGTGGGTGTTGAAAATGTCGATAGACATGGGCTTTCTCCTTTTTGAAAGATCGGGTTATTTCTGGTTGCGGCGCAGATAGACGTTCTTTGCCCGCAGCGCGATGCGCACGCTGTCGAGCGTGTGACCCGCGCCCAGGACGAGAGCGTTTTCGTTGAATTCGCCGCTGAAATAGACGACAGCCTGTACATCGTTGTCGGCGGCGTTGGCGCGTTCAGCCAGAATGGCATCCGGCGTTTGAGAGCCATCGGTGCTGGCCGAGGCGCTCAATTTGAATTTGCCATTGGCGGTGATGCGGCCAAGGACTGCGCCTTTGGCCAGATCGGCTCCTGCGGCAATCGTCACCACGCGCTCAACGCGCGGGTATTCGCCTGCCAGCAGATTGTCAGGGGTGTATTCGCCCTGATCTTTAAAACCTTCAGCTCGTGTCATGGTTTTCTCCTTGTGTTGCGGGGTTAAACGGCGGCGGCGATACGGCTGGCAACCGCATCGACATCGTTGACGGCATCATCGCTGGCAGGCGTGATGGCGGGGTTGGGCATGGAAGACATGACCTTTTCAAAAGATGTCGTTGCCTTCAGTTCTTCGACAGGGGCGCAGGCCAGAAGCTGTCGGGCTTCTCCGGCGTGAATGTCGGTATTCAGCGCCATTTCCTTTGCGAGCTTTTCGCGGCCTTTGGCCTCTTCGCTGCAAAGAATGTCGTTCAACCGCGTTTTCTCGGCGGATGCGCCCTCGCGCATCAGCGTGGCCACGAGGTCGGGGTGGTCTTTTTTCAAGGTTTCGATATCCATCGGCTTTTTCTCCTGTGTTGATGGGGGTTGGTTTTGGGCATTAAAAAAGCCCTCCAGCGGAGGGCTTTTCTGTGGGGAGGAAAGTTCGGCTATCAGTCCTTCAAGGCTGCCGACCCTGTCGGCCAGACCGGCGCTGACAGCCTTTGCACCGATCATCACATCGCCACCACCATAATGGTTCTGCACGTTTTCGGCGGACACATTGCGGTTGCGTGCGATGGTTTCGATAAAGACATCCGCCATGCTGTCGATGCGGGTTTGCAAACGGCTGCGGCCATCATCCGTGGTGGGATCAAGGCGCTTATGCGGACTTTGCGAAGAAACGATCTCTACGGCTTCCGCCGATTTTCCCGATTTTCCTTGATACATGCCGACCACGCCGATTGATCCCAGCGCCGAGGTTTCGGACACTACGATCTCGTCAGCGGCGGAAGCGATCCAGTACGCACCGGATGCGGCATCGCCAGAGGCATACGCCACGACAGGCTTCTTGCCACGCGCGGCAAAGACCATGTTGGACAATTCCGACACGCCGTTCACTTCGCCGCCTGGGGAGTCGATATCAAGGATGATGCCCTTGATCTGCGGATTTTCCAGCGCGGCGGTGAAATCACGGGCGATCAGCTCGTAACTGGACGCACCGCTGATCATCGTGAACAGATTGGCATAGCGGAATAGCGGCCCTGTGACTGGAATGACTGCCACACCGTCGCGTTCCATCACGCTGTAGGTGTTTTGCAGATTGCGGCCAAGTTTGGCGGCCACCGCCTGCGGACTTTCGTTTTCCCGCGCGGCAATTTCCAAGATCGTATGCAGTGCCGTTTCCGTGATTGCCCACGGCTCACCAGCAATGCGGTTCCAGATTCTCATCTTTGTCCTCCTGATTTTGTGCAATAAAAAAGCCGCCCGAAGGCGGCCTGTATTCAGTTTCGTTGATTGGGTTACTTGTCTAATTCTTTGATGAAGTTTTCCGATATCTGCACGACCGTATTCCAGTCAGCGATAATCTGGGCGTGGAAAACTGCCTGTGGTGAATTTTCTCCGAAAGAATGGGTCATCCAGGGAACGAATTTTCCAAGCGTTTCGACTTCATCCGTAAGGCGTTCATACTCGTCAAAATGGTGCTTCCTCAATGCATCCGTGCGTAAAACTTCAAGTTCTCGCTCTCTTTTTACTTCCTCTTCGTTGGAAACATAAGGCGGGACATACAGTGGAATTCTGTGCGCTAGCGCATGACGGAAATTTTCAACATGGCCGAACCATTTATCCAGCGTTTTCAAATAAGCCTGAAACTCCGGTGAAAACGTATCCCGAACGGCACTGTATTTCTCCGCAAAGCCGATCTCACCATTGGCCAGCGGATTTCCTTTTTTGTTCAGAATCCCTTTTTCCTTCACCCACACCCATGCGAGGTTATCCAAAGAGCCATAAACATTCAGAACGAAGGCCTGCAGATTGATCGCAAGATCGCTCAATTCCTCGGATGAAGGTTTCCGGTCAATATCCGGCGGGCAAATCCGATAAATGTTGTCGATACAGCGCTTCATGGTTTTGATGCGACGGACAAAGCCGTGCATCGCAAACTCTGCGGCTTCTTTTTGCTTATATGAGCGCGTTGCAAATGCCAGAAGAAGGCTCTGGTACTTCTCCTCGATCTCGGCATAGGCATCTTCAAGCTGTTTAACGTTTTCTTCCGAAAAATACATCTTTTACTCTTTATCGTCGTTATCGGGTTCGTTTGGATCAGTCGTTGTCAGTATACTATTAACATCGTTGATCGAAAGCCCCAGTTCCATGATCTTGGCCTTTTCACGGGCAAGCTGTTCGAGGACTTCTTCCCAATCCAGCCCCTGCGCAGCGCATTCGTCCTCCAGCGTGGACAAACCGATCTGCATGCGAAGCTGCGCGGCTTTGGCTTCCTTGACCGGATCAACCCAGCCACGGCCAGGGCCGATCCATTTACAACGCGTCCATGCCGCGCGGCGCTCATAAAAATCAGGAGCATCCACGATGCCCCGATTAATGGCTTCCTCCAGCCACAGCTCGTACACGGGCCTGGCCCAATAGGTCGCCATCCATTGGCGGCGGGCGTTGAAATATCGCCACGCCTCCAGCAATGCTGCCCGTGCGCTTGAATAATTCGTCTTGCTAAAATCCTTCATCAGCAGCTCGAACGGAATATTCAAACCAGCGCCGATGTGACGCAGGACGTTCTCGACAAACTGGCCGTAACCGCTGTTCGGGCGGCTTGGCGTAAACGGCGCGACCTTGTCGCCTGGGAACACGGGGATGATGGAACCGCCCTGCAGGCGAATATCCCATTCATTCCGCGCAGCCAGATAATCGTCGACCGACCCGCCGAACATCTCGCCGATGGCCTCACCATCCAGCGGGGTTTCGATAAAGGCAGCGATCATGGCGTTGACGACGGCGGCCTGCAGCTCCGAACGCTCGTAATGGTCGAGCATTTTGAACATCGGCATGATCGAAGTCAGCAGCGGCTTGCCACGGTGCTGACCTGTGCGTTCTTTGTCATGAATATGCAGGACACGCTGGCGGCCAAACGCCGTCCGCGCAGGGATGCGCTCCCAATCCTGCGCATCAAGGCCAAAGCCCATATAGACATCACCAGGATGGTTTTTGCGGAGATGGTACGCTACCGCGGCCCCGTACATATCGATCTCGATGCCGGAACGCATAGTTTTGCTGTCCTGCCGCCCTGCAGGATTGGAAAGCCGGTCAGCTTCCACCAATTGCATGGTTGTGGCATAGCGTGTGCCGCGCTGTTCCAGCCACAATGGCAACGCCAAAGCTTCGCCGTTCACGATACTGGAACGGAACACCAGCGCCGTCATGCCCGCGAATGTCAAGGCATTGGCCGCATCACATTCCGTGCTTTCCGCCCATGAACGCCATTCGGTTTCAACCTGTCGCGCCCATTCATCAGCCCATTCCTTGGTTTTCCCCAAGGCACGGTAATCGGGAATGGCCGCCAGGCGCAGACCTGTGCCGATAACATTGTCGACCAGCGTTTGAATTGCGCCAGATGCCACGCCGTGGTTGCGGGTCAGGTCGCGCGACCGTGATACCAGCGTCGGCAATTCAGACAGCAACGGAGAAGGTGGTCAAGCGTCACAGAGTCTTGCGTCGGCTGTCCGCTGTGGAGCGAGTGTGTGGACAGCATTTCGGTGGGTGTCGAATCTGCTTTACGGGCTTTGCTGGATCATCGCACTGCCGGTCGAGTTATTCTTCAACCGCCGCGTCGGGCGACGCTATGCGGGAGTCATTCCGGTTGCGTGTTCGACGATCGTGTTGACTGCGGTGATGCTGGCCCCGGCGTTGCTGGAGGCATACCGGACTCCGCAGGCCGCATCCGAGTTTGACCCGGCGAGCCTGTGGCCGGTGGCGATCGTGCTAGGGTTGTTCGCCTTGTGCGTGCTGCGGCAACGTCTGGCATCGTGGTGGCGGTTTCGCAGCAACGCACAGGTGCACAGTTTCAGTAGCGGCGTGCCCTGCTGGCTGAACTTGCCGCAGTGGTTTGTAAAGTCCAGCCCGCCAGTCAAGCTGACGGACGTTTCGCCCATTCCACCAGCAATGCCGATTCCGCGATCGCCGTTTGAGGCTCTCCGGCAAGAGGCACGTATCCTGCTTGGGGCCGAGTTGCGCGGATTCTTGTCTTCTTGGTTCGAGGGTCATGTGCCGCGCGGCCCGATCATGTGGATCGCGAGCACGGTTGTACATCCTCTCTTGCTCATCGGCCTGGGGGTGTACTTCATGCCCTACCACCCGTTGGGAGCGTATGTGGCAGTTGCGGGTCTGGCCGTCTTTGTCAAGGCACGTATTCAGAAGGCCTGGGGTTGAGCCGAAACAGCAGAACCTGCAGGCCTCGCGCACCGTCAAGGGTGGTCAGGTTGCCACGGCAGGCACGCTGGGCGCTGGGGCAATTGAAGCGGTACAAGAAACGCTGGAACCTGCGACAAGTGCATTGCTGGCCATTGCCCCATACCTGGAGGTGGCAAAATGGCTGTTGCTGGCTGTCACCCTGATTGGCGTTGGCGTCATGCTGTGGGCGCGTATCGACGACCACCGGAAAGGCCTGCGCTGATGCTGAATATCCTTAAAAGCTGGCTTTCCAGCCATTTGTTACGTCTCATCGGATGGGGCGTGGCAGGGCTTTCGGTTTTGACCGTCCTGTTCGGCGCACGCCAGGCGGGACGCAATGCCGAACGCAACGATCAACTCAAGAAAATCATAGAGGTAAAAGATGCGCAACTTCGTGCCACGCTGGATGCTCCCCGTACTCGCGGTGAGCTTGTTGACCGCCTGCGCAGGGGCAAATTCTAACCCTGCCACGGCATGCCCACCGATCAAGGAATATAGTCGCGAATTCCAGCGCAAACTGGCTGACGAGATAGAGGCTGCGCCTAACAAGGCAGTTTGGCCACTAGTCGTACAGGATTACAGTGTTATTAGAACGCAAATAGCTAATTGTAGAAGGTAATAACTTTACCATCCAGTGCCTAATACTTTAAGCATCTCGTCTTTATCTAAAACTTTTTCACAAAGCTCCCATTTATCGTCTTCATATTTTAGAAAATCGCCATATCGCAGTTGAAAGACATCCGCAGCACTCTTTTTTTGTCTAGTGTACGATTTCAGTTCTTCTTCTAATTGGCTGATATCTTCAATCCATTCATCTTCAATCACATCTGGCAGAGAGCCGAGAATGTCATATCTATCTTGCATCCTCTCAGATAGCTTTTCATAGACTTTTTCATCAACAGTGCCCTGATAAACCAGATTTGCCATGCGGACCCTATCAAGTTTTTGTCCATATCGTTTGATGCGCCCAATTCTTTGTTCTAAACGAGAAGGATTCCATGGAAGATCTACATTAATGAGTGTTCCTAATGTTTGTAAATTTAGCCCTTCACACGCCGCGTCTGTTGCAACGACTAGTCTGATCTTATAATCTCTAACGGCATCTTTGATATCGTTTCGGTCTACGGTTCTCCATTCTGAGTCAAAGAATACGCCTGACTTTCCGGCGCCACCGTAAACTGCAACACTTTCGTTTGGGAAAACCTTGGACAGATTGCTTGCTACCCAATAAGCGGTGTCATAATATTGGCTAAATATTATGCATCCATCCTTAAGCCATTCTTTATCACGTAAAAAATACAATATAGCGTCAAGTTTTGGGTCTGTGGGCCTGGAGCCTAATTGGTCAATTACTGTATTTAAATGGTAAAGTTCTTCATTAAGTATGGACTGAATTTCTGGGTTATTTTCTAGGATAAGATCCAATCCGTCTTCTTCACCAGAGTCTTCCAGCCTTCTTTTTTCTACTAGTTTTTGTGCCGTAGATAAACCTGATGCGATACTGGAGCATATTCTTTGTCTTAAAAGATTTTGCATGAACCCAGCACCTTTCGTTCTTTGACGAAGTGCTTTTGTAAATAATTCTACGGCTTCATAAGCGGCATCAAATTCTGCATTTGTTTTGACGGCCTTTTGAGAAAATATTGATATGTTTGTATCCTTCAAATTTGGCCATATATCGACAGCAATTTTTGGCATAAGGCCGTTGTCTTCGAGCGTTTTACGCCGCCTTAAAATTACATGCCGGGATATAGGATTGTTATACTGGAAGAAGGATAGATTATTCCCAAAAGATCCTTTTATTAGATCGTTAAATTCATCCCTGGTGAAGTCATCTAATTCAGTAAAGCTTTTCGTTGTAAATCGCTCATCATCAGAAACTTGAAGTTCAGAGCGTATTGAGTCGAAAATTGGAGATTCTTGTCTTGATGGCAGAGGATTCCTAACGAGAGACCAGGCGTCAGATTCATTTGAAATAATATCTTCGCCAGTAATTATAGGAATTGACTCTTCGGGACGCCGCCATTTGGAGGTCATATCTCCTAATACAACCTGTGAACCACGATTAAGAATTTCCATTAAATCCCAAAGTTCAGTAGGGTCTGTTTGAATGGGCGTTGCTGTTCCTAAAATGATGTGATCTGAATTGGGAGCAATATCCAGCATAAACTTAAGCAAGTTCCCAGGTTTTGGATCTTTCCCTAGTGCCCTTGATTTTCTGGCTTTATGCGCCTCATCAAGTATTACAGTGCCAAAATGCACTTTTTTCAAAAATGCGACTTCTTTTGTGTTCTGGGTGATTAAGCCAGTTGACACAATTCCAATTTTATAGGGGCAGTGCGCTATGTCTTCTGGGCCGCGGGTTCTAATTTGATGACCATAAGGATCTTGCCAGACTTTCTTGTTTGATAGCCACAGAGCTGTTGGCACCCCCAACTTATCAAGCATCTCAATTTGCCACTGCTGCCCAAGCGTGGCAGGGCATAAAATCAAACATGGGCCATCACCTAAAAGCGCAGAAATTGTACCTGCTGTTGCCATTGATAATGTCTTACCCACGCCGACTTCATCAGCTAAAAGCAATCTGGCTTGGCCATATTGCTCTCTATGTTCTGAAAAGATGCTTACAAAAGCCTTTTGCCAAGGCATAAGTTGTTCCCCTCGGCGATATATAGGGCTTTCTACAAGGGCTGATTTACCGATGCTGACGGGATCTTCTTCTAAATCAGAAAGGGCAACTTGTACCTTTTTTGCACATCGACCAATTTCTTCTACTATTGCCTCCGATAAAGGGCGTCCTATTTTCCAAAGATACTCAAATTCCTCTCTGACCCATTTTTCAGCATCTTGAGATCGATCTTCCCAGATTATTTCATAGCTGTGCATCCACCCTTGAGCTGTTTCATTTATACTGCCTATAAATGCAGATGTATCGCCATCGCCTCTGTCAATTATACCAGCCTTGCCATGTAGGAATGGTGCGTCTTCTCTTGAAACAACCCTTATTTCAACGTTGCCGCGAGTAAGTATCTCATAAAGTTTTGCGTATCTGCCCCGTTCAAGCATGGAATCCAGGGCTTTTTCATCTCCATTCCATTTTTGTAGCATGGCTCTTTTGGCGGCATTTTCAGAGACTTTGGCGACATCAATGTCTCGTGGATCAAGATCGCTGTTGCATACAATTCTAACCTTATCGATTTGAGATATTTCTTCATGAACCAATTCAAAAATTGATGACCGAAAATACCCAGCTATGCGTAAATATTCTTTCGCACCTTTCAGGCGATCTTTCAGGTACACCTGAGACAAGCGACCTTGGCGTGAAGAAAAACGACTGATGATATTTTCTGAGCCTATATTTGACGGTTTCATGACTAGCCTATACGCTCATTCTTTATAAGGTTAGCCAATATTCGAGCATTCCTCGCTTCCTCAGCGGCAGTTTTCTCTCTTTTTAGAGCAATATAATTTGCAATAATTTGTAGATCTCCACGCTTTTCAAAATAGTTTGGTACGATATCCCGTAGATACGACAAAACCGTATCGTCTTCTGTCTCTTTGGACATCTCCCATAGCGCGTATAATATTGAACGTGTCAGAGATGAACCAAATTCATCATCGTCATTCATCATGCGCTTGCCAAAATCATTGGCGTTTTTGAGATGTGCCGTATTTGGTTTTAAATCTGCCATCAAAGAAGTGTAGTCGGAGACCCTAAAGGCTTTCGCAAAGTTTTGGTAATTATCCAGCTTTTGGATACCAGCGGATTCTATATCCAGCATTTTCAAATAGAATCTTTCTATGCCCGTACTACGCTCCCATGTTTTTGCGTCCATCCCTTCTGGGACAAGATGCTCATTAGCGATTTGTACTGAAAACTCCACCAACTCATCAACGATAGTAATTTCTTTCTTATCTCGTGGGCGCAGAGCCTCGGCTGTCATATCCTTACCGTCAATTTTTGTGTATTTTGTCAGAATACGAAGCGCTGCTGCATAGCCCGCCATCTGGAGATCCGCATCTTCAAACAAGTTTTCCATGCGTCCGCGACCTTTTAAGGACTGGTTTAAACCTGTCATTGTTTCAATCTGATGTGCAACCTCGTGTTTGATCTCTTGGGTGATTTCGTCCGAATATCCGGATAAATCGCCCTGGCGTTTTCTTAAGACGATAATGTGGGTTCCTTGGACATAGCCACCTTTTTTAAGCTCAGTAGATGCTTCTGTTGCTATATACCAATCCGCGATTACCTGAAGACCTGCGCCCCAGAATATCTGAGCCATATCCGACCATACTTTTCCAGATTGGTGCGTGAACATAACAATCTGGAGGCCGTTATCCGGCATGTGATCTGCCATTGCCTTGTAAGCGGACACCATTCCGGCTCTGAATTCCTTACCATCGCCCTGAATGGCCAGCAAACGGCGGCTATCCCATTCCCATTTATCAAAAGGTGATGGTGGATTTTTTCTTAGCCAGGCGATAAAGAATTCAGTTATTTCATGATAGTTTACTGCATCAGCGTAAGGTGGGTCAGTAATATAAATATCATTACTGTGTGCAATTTTTTCAGCAGGCTGGCATTCAATTTTATATTCCACCTTAGGCATTTCCACCGTTTTAAAGCCAAAAGAGCGTCCGGCTTCATGTGGCAGAAAACATCTGCATGCGTAATTATAAAAGGTATTTAGAGCCTGATTATAAAAGACGTTATTTGTCTTGTCCCATGCAGTCATCCAATTGCAGACTTTAGCATTCCAATCTAAAGATTTTGCATTAAATATAGCACTTTCTGGTGACGAGCTTCTTTCAAGATATGCCGCTATGAGGAGTATTTGTCGCGGAGAAAAAAGATGGTGCCAATGTGTCCAGCCGCGCTCCCAAATAGGCTGAGTTGTATTTTTCCCTCGTTCAATAGCCATATCAGGCACAATGCCTTTGTCCTGCCATTCGGCGATATTCTGAGCCACAATATCTTGTACTCTTTTTTCCCTGGCCAAGTCGTCAGCGTTGGGTGCAACAAAAAAAGTATCTTGCCTTGATTTTCCTAGACTTGATTTTCTTATCCAGTGAATGCAGTACAGACGCTCTTGGAAAACATCATCTGCATGAGGCATAAAATCATGTTTTCCCCATGCACGGAGTTTGTTTTTACTCTTCCCATCACCGTCCTTATAGTCACCACGAATAACAGATATTGGAACCCCTAATTCGTTTGAATTTTTTTCATGGAAGAGCCGGCCTGATCTAATGGTGCCATTTGAAGCTTCCGCCAATTGATCATCGCTTGCGTCTGAAACAATCTCTATATCATATGATTTTTTTTCTTCATTCGGATGAAGAATAGCAACTGTCTTCTGCTGTTTAGAAATAAGCCTCGAAGGAAGAAGAGGAACAAGCCATCCTGTTTCTGGGCATTTTGTTTCAAGGCAATATAGGTACGCTTTTGCTCTATTGCCATTTTTGTCATGCTCAATGCCAAGTTCTGTAATATATTGATCGACATTAGCTGCAATAATGCTTTGTTCTTTTTCTATCTCTTTTTTTCGTTTTTCTCCGGCACCAATAACATTAAAAGATCCCCACGTAAGCATACACGCAATAGGATTCAAATCACTGGCATAAGCGTCACAGCCCACCCTTGCTGCTTCGAAAGGGATAGATCCGCTGCCACTGAAAGTATCAGCCACGCGGGGTCGCTTTCCAAATCGCATGATTCCTAATTGTTCAACTAGCTCGTCAATTTTATAGGCGTTTGTTCCTAGATGCTTATTAACTTCCGGCCAAATTCTTTGGTAAGCGGTTGAATTCATTTCTTCAGGGCGGAAGGAGAGCTCCATACGATCATTGTAAGGAAGTTTTTTAATTGCTGGCCATTCGCTTGCTTTTTTTGTTCGGTTTTCAAATGACGCATCATCGATGAGCATTATTTTTTCAAAAACATCTAAGTCTTTTTCTGGATCATCAGTGAGAGGTAGTAAACTACCGATCACACAGGCTCTTACTAGGAACAGAGGCTTTCGTCCTTTCCAGTAAGAACCTAATGAAGTAAGTGTCTGCCCAAGATTCGCTTTACGCTCTTTTTGTACCTCAGCAGATATCTTTCCCGTTGGCCATATGTGCTCAATAAGGGCCGGCGAATTTTTTAAGCTGAAGGGTACAATCTCATTAGTCATTATCTTTCATCCTTTACATCAAAAAGAGGTAGAGGGAATAAATCACCATCTATGTGCTTTTTACGCTGTCTTTTTTTTTGTGAGACTTCCAATTGATTGGGAGACTCTGTGAAGGCGATTCTTAAAGCTTTCCTCCATCCAATATCCTTGTCGTCAGCCTCGCCAACTGTTTGATCGACCATTTTAAATAGCCACCAGCGTTCTTCAGGTTTAAATCCAATCCAGCTTGCAACTGCTGCCGAATGAGTTTCTTCTGTGGCATTTTCTATTGCCCAAGCTAAAACACACAGCTCTTTACCCAGAAGCCTTTCGACTGGATTTTCACCAGCAGACCATCTACTTGATTTAAGTTTTTTCTCTCTAAGCCTATCATTAAAAATTCTCTTTACGTCTTCTGATATGCTTCTCCAAGCCGATCTTGGCAGTCGGCATCGCATAAGTATATCATTGTCTTCATTAGACGCCGTCACACCAAAGTGTTCAGAAATTATAATGTCACCGCTATTTCCTGACGGAATAGTAACAATGAAATGATGGGGATCTATCGTATCTGGAACTCCAAATCCTTTTGTTTTCATCACATCATTCATACTTGTTCTACCTCATTAGGCTGGATGTCTTCACCGAGCGCTTTTGCAAATTCTTCAAGGTCGAACCCCGTCGAAAACTCTATGCCTTTAATTGTTATTTGTACTTCGGCAGCAGTATCTCCTATTGCGGTACGCGCCCATTCGATTGCATCTTCAATGGCTTGCGCAGATACGGAGGCTTCGCTTCCGAAGCGTGTCCTTATGCTGCGAGCACCTGACCCTATAGTCAACGATACTTCTTGCAATCTTGCATTATTATCGACTTTTGCTGCCTTCAATATTTCAAAAGTTGATTTTATAGCGTCACCATTCAATGGCTTTTTAAGGAT
>JACCDT011319258.1_pt1 | contig 16183 bp, 16 predicted proteins | sample 7446291 | NCBI WGS metagenome assembly JACCDT01 (sample SAMN15323446, study PRJNA562643) | freshwater metagenome | isolation source: river surface water | place: USA:Blue River Watershed | collected 2017-08-17 | reverse complement strand
GTGCGAGCAATCGTCTCAGCTGGAAGCCCAGCTTTGAGCTGCATAGCGATTTCTTTTGCGTTCTTTGTGAGCGTATTGAACATGTACTCAGCGGCTTCTTCAAGCTCAGCTATTTGCGGAGGAGCTTCGTAAGGAGCGGAGCCAAGAGGTTTAGTGAGACTCTCGCCGGGAATCGGCGCTGAGAAAGCATCTGCTTTTGCCATGTCTTCCATATTATTGTCCACCTGTCATACGGTATAAGCGATCAAGCCAGTCACGTTCATATTGACGGGGATCGACTGATTTAAGAGGCTGGTTGCCAGCTTTATTAGCAATCTGCGTAGCGATATCACGCACGTTTTTAGCTGAGTTTACAGTATAATCGCTGGGATTCGGAGCTTTATAGCCATCAGCTGCGCTACCAGAAGTCGTAGAGCCGCCTTTTAGAGTCTTCGTAGCTGCATCCTTGAAGATATCCAGTCCGGTATCCTTAAGAACACCGTCTAGACCATCTTTAAAATCTTGGAATCCGCCTGAGACATCATTAAAAACATCAGCGATGTCATCGAAGAATGGGAACATACCTGCCATAAGTAGTATTATATCCTATTATAGTTAAGAACTAGTTAATTAGTTGAATAAATTAGCAGCAAATGAGCCGAGGATCGAATATAATTGATCGCTCTGAGCCTGATCATAGAGGCTCGAATTGTATGCACGATCATTCGCAGAGGCTACAAGCGAGAAATCGCGTTGTTTCTGGTTCTCAGCAGCGGTAAATGCCCAGTTCGCTTCATCTCTCCAAGCCTGCCACAGATCGTTCATCGCCTGTTGTGACATATTGAACAAGTTCTGTACGTTTGTCTGGTTAGCGGCATTAATTGCAGCGGTATTCGCTGTGTTTACGTTACGTCTCCAGACCACATTAGATTGATCAATCGTGGAGCGCATCTGCGAGTTGAATTGTTCGCGCTGGTTTTGCAGCTGAGCGTTGAACGTATCCACAGAATTTTTCATCTGCGTGTTGAAGCTCTGAACTTGGATGCTATTAGATGCGTTCTGAGCCGCTACTTGATTGGCTTGTCCAGCATTGAACTGGCTCATCGCAGTCAATCGATCAGCATTCTGGCTCTTGATCTGAGCGATCAGCTGAGCTTGGAACTGATTTACTTGATTGATGGAAGAAGCATTGAACTGTTTAGCAGCGTTCATAGCTGCTTGATCAGATAGAAGGCTCTGTTGACGTAGTTGCGTGTTTACGAGCTCCGTTTGCTGCCTGTTATTCAGGTTAGCCATATCCATCTGGAAATAGGTACTAGCATCAGCAGCAGCGATGTTCAGAGCGGATTGTTGGACTGCACCCAGAATAGCTGAGCCGCCAATAGATGAGCTACCAAGGCCACGCGCTGCAAGCATTTCTTCAGCTGCATTTACTGCGCCACGAGCCCATGTAGGAACTTGACCAGCGCCAAGATCAGCATAGAGTTTATCCAGCTGCCCAACAACCGTTGATAGTTTACTCACTTGACCTTGCTGAGCCGTTGCTTGCGGAGTGTTATTTCCAATCAAGGTAGGGTCTACAGTCGCTGCTGGCTGTACATTGACGCTATTAGGATCAACAGTCGTTGCCTGACCTTGCTGAGCAGTAATCGTTGGGTTAGTAACTTGTCCCGGTTGCTGAACTTGCGTACCAGTGGGGTTCACTGTGTACTTGCTAGCATCCAAAAGCTCGTTATCATTGACTTTCTGCAATTCAGGAACAAGTTCTCCGCCAGTTGGAAGCTGCGGATTATTGATCGTGTTAGCTTTCTGTGTAGTAATCGTTGAGCTTGGTGCTTGTAGCTCTTTGAGATAGCTATCCCACTGGCCGCTCGCCTTAAGTCCAGCTTCTGCTTTGCCGCCGCCGAACTCGCCCTGATAGCCAGCTCTACGAGCAGCTGCTTGAACTTGCTCTTGGCTGTAGTCTACACCATTATACATTACCATTATTTATAGACCTTATTGATTATTTTCTTTATATACTGAATTATTGGTATGAGGTTGATTGTCATTTGCTTGTTATGAAATCTATGAACCTGTTTGAGAACTGTCTAAAGTCTTCTCTGTACTCTCTGAGCTGTTCTTCAATACGTTCTGACCCTTCGCGCTGAGCCGATTCTAGCTTCTCCATGCCATCTTTGAGCTCTTCACGAGTGACATAATCTTTTGCCAGAATCAGGTCTTGTTCAGTGACTTTCACCGTTAAGTCTCCTAATCTCTTATCGTATTTTTTAAAGACATATGCGATAATAGCTGTGACAGCGATCCACAGATGTTCTATGATTTCTTTTAAGTATGAAGCCGTATCCAATGTTCATTTCCATGAGTGCAAGTTAGAGTTAATTGCCAACCCGAACAGGGACAGCGGGGTCAGTTAGCGAGCCAGAACCAAAGAAGGTTTGATCGCCGCTAGTGCTCGTAATAGTATGGGGATGTACCTGATCTGAGATATAAACAAAGTTGACACTCGATTGTCCAGTGCCTCGATTTGCTTTGCCAGAAGTCGTTGATCCAACACCGTTGTAAGTACCGCACTTAAAGTACAGGTCTTTACCCGGCCAGAATGAGCCAGCTGGTGTCATCGCGGAATATTTCGTGCCGTTATAAGTAGCAGTTACTTTACAGCCTGTGCTATCAGCTTCGATAACATACGTGAAGTAAGCACCAAGCGGGATATCGCATGGATTGCCGCCACTATCTTCTAGAATATAATCTGTCTCAGTACCGCCAGAGCCTCCAGCGCTTGCCCCAACCATATCATCAACAAAGTAGAGATATCCAGAGCCGCTATCGTACATATAATAGAGTCGGCAAAGCTCATCATCCGGGCCGTGAATCTGTCCGACTACTGTTTTGTTCTCGCTGCCAACCGTTAGAACCGGCATTTCTTCGACAGCTAATTGACACTCTAAGCGTCCACCGTTGCCAAGAGTCCACTCATATTCGTTGTTCTCAGCATCATTTATCTCTCTGTATTCTGAGCGAGTGTAGCTGGAGCCGCTAGTAGGAGTGCCACTAACTGGAGCTGTGAACGTTATGGAGCCATCTGGCAGACGATCATGATATACACTGTCATATGTATCCAGTGCTGGTGGAAATTTATCTGCTACCGTACCCGAAGTTGGGCCGTTCCATTTCCAGTGGCCATCAATGAGAGCGCCAGAACCTCCACCAATAGCATACGTGCCGCCAGTGCCTCGGTTCGTACCAAAGAGCTGTGGATGCTCAGCGGTGCGGCGACTGAAGTAGTAATCAGCAGCGACACCTAATGCAGTGGAACCATCTGCGCCGACATTAGCTGGCTTATTGCTCTTGATAAACTTTTCACGAGTAGCTGCTTGCGAGATGTCAATTCCGCTACTGTTACTAGAAATGATAATCTCTGCGAGTGAGCCATCAAAAAACTCATCATCTGTATCTGAGTTATAGCCAACAACTAAATTCTGCCACGAGACTTGATCCGAAGCAACGATACCAGAAGTAGCTACAGAAGCATTATCAATGTAGAGTCTGTCTGTGTTAGTAGAGCCGCTAAACGTTGCTAAGAGATGATGCCACTCGCCATCATTATAGCCCGTTGTATTCGTAATTCTGTACAGTTTAGTAACACCAGAAGCGTTATCTCCTGCGATGCTAATAGCTCCGTTAGAAGCCATGTTAACATCGATGCCGTTCGTACCAGAGCCGCCAGTATCGCTATAAATAATTCGCTGATTAGCACCGCTAGCTGAAGTTCTGAACCACAGCGAAATAAGCAAGTTAGCAGTGGTGATTACACCGCCGCCAGAAGTCAAATGCAACTCATCATCGCTACCATCGAATGTAGCGCCCTTTGCAAATGCTCCGTTAGAGCTTAGAATGGTGCTTAATGCAAACATTAGAGATTACCGCCGAGCATCCACTCATCGGTTCCAATCTTATAGAGAGCTACTTGACCGAATTGATCTGCGACTATTAAAGAACTGTTAGGAGAATTTATAGTAACTCCGCTACCAGCTAAAACATCTAAAGCTCCAGTTCCATAGCGAATGAAGATGATTTCTGTACCGACTGGAAACGCAACAGAGGAGTTCGGCGGCACAGTAAAGGTAATATCAGAAGCGCTGTTAGCTCGAATATAGGTATGAGCATCAGTCAGAACGAGCGTATAGTCACCTGTCTTCGTGCTCATAGAAGGATATCTATCACCAGCACCAAGCGTAGCTTTCACCGTTGCAGCGTCAGCATCATCTAAGAAGGTGCGAGCAAAAGCGGTTAGATCGGCAAGAGCAGCAGTGCCAGAGCCAGTGAAGTAAGGTAGCTTGTTCGCAGCAGAGGTCAGACCAGCTATAGCTGCCAGTTCTGCATCATAAGCTTGTACATCTGTGCCAATCACTAAGCCAAGAGTCGTTCTCTGAGCGGAAGCACTAGCATCATCTAGAATCGAACGGCCAGCAGCCGTGATAGAAGCATAGCTAATCGTGTTCGAAGCAGAGACATAGGGGAAGGTATCAGCAGCTGGTGACTGGCTCACAAGGGAGCGTCCAGTTGCAGTAAGATCAAACATCGCTAGTGTTGCAGCGCCAGTCGCATAGAGTCCTTTGTTCGCGGCCAGCGTTAAGCCAGCAAGAGAGGCAAGGTTCGCGTTATAAGCTTGTACATCGCTGCCAATAGCTAGGCCAAGAGCAACACGCGCACCGGAAGCCGTGCCAGCGCCTGTGCCGCCTTGAGCAATAGTCAATAATCCAGTAACTGAAGAGCTAAGATCAATTGGAGCTCCGCCGCCAACTGTACCATCATGATTGTGGCCAGTGGTAGCATCGAATGCCGCTTGAATCTGGTTATACTCGTTATTAAAGTGTGACGCTTGGATCGTAGCGCCGGTAACGATCTGGGCGGCTGACTGCCGAGAATATCCTTCGCTCATAGTTTATATCTTTCAATGAGTTGTATTGGTTGGTATTTACCTCGTACCTTACTGAATCCGCGCTTATTGATTAGCTTTAGGATGTAGTTATATGAGTAGAGGTTATCTGTGCAGAACTGGCGTAAATGGTTGATCAGGAGCTCGGTTCCATCTGTAAATAAGACTCGATAAACACGGCTATTAGACTTGGAAAGCTTTGCGCGAGTTTCAGGACTAACGATGTGGCCTAATTTGGAAGAGCTGATTTTTGCTCCCACTTCTCGGCTGACTTCCATTACCTCTCCGCCATCAGTGAGATTGTAACCGTTATGGAGCGTATCTAATTCAATGATGAAGTACTTTTCTAGCTCATTTAGGTTATTGAGAGTATCTAGAGCAGTACAAAGAATGGAGATGGAAAAGTTTTCTATTCCGTGTTTTCGCATGGACTGGTATATTTTCGAATTACGGTAATGGAACCTAGCTCTGCTTTTATGTTCTAACCATCTCTTTTCGACTGATCTAGTTGTTACTCCGATATACTTCTTGCCAGTCACGTTGTTGGTTATAGCATATACATAGCCAGATATTCTATCTTCTACCAGCAACCTTGTACTCTATAGTAAACGAATCAATTCTGTGCGGGGCTTTCTGGTTTGTATCAGAGAAGCTGATAGATGCTGAGAATCCAGAGCCAACCAAGTTAAGATCAAAAATAGGTGTATCGATGAAACCATATAAGTCTGTGCCATAAACAGCCGTTCCATAAACGAAGCCAACTGTGTTAGAAGAGAGAGGTTGAGAAGGAGGCTGGAGAATGTTACTCTTTTCAAAATCGAAAAGCACGTTCATTACGGTCTTCATCTCGCCAGCAACTTGAGTATAGATTTTCAGCTTGTAGAGAACCTTACGAATTTCTGGATCGTCAAAAAACAGCTGTGGAGTCTGGTAGATGTGGGTAATATCGCTTCCATCGAAGCTGTTACCACTTTCCATAATATAGACAAACCCGTTCGTCGGATGTCCAAATAGTGCTCGTTCATTCTCTTCTTCATACGCCGATTCAGAGCAACCAGCAGGGAATCCTTTTAACTGGCTCCAAGCATAAACAATTCCTGCATCAGAGCGAGATTCAAGCCTACCTAATAGAGCAAGTTGTGATCCATCGTCCAAAGCCGAATCATAATAAAATAGCCGGTACTGAGATTTAGCTCTAACAACACAAGAAGAGAAGTTTTCCGATGTGAATGTGTCTAAAGCTTCTCGTAAAATGGGCTGGATGTTCTTGGATAAAATTCCAAGCTCAATATCACCAATACGAGCAGTAGCAGCTACAGAGCGTAGACCGTCTGGAGCAAGAAATACGAGGTCTCCACCAACTTCCTGAATACTGTCTGGAGCTACGCAGCCAATAGACTTAGTGACAGGTTCAATCCGAAAATCATTTGAAGTTGAGCCAACAAGTTTGTGAATAGAATTCTTACAGAAAATGTAGAGCTCGCCGCGAAAGGTCTTCAAGCCAACAACCGCGTCTCCAACAGTAAATTCAATTGCTCCATTCACACCAGAGAAGTCAGTATCGTTATTAGGAGCTGAAAGAGATACAGCAGAAATATTAGAGCTGTATCCAGCCAGAGCTAAACGCTTCAAGTGCTCAGCTGCATATTTCGGATTGGTTGGTGCTCCAGTGCCGTTAATGACAGTTTCTGTAGTGCCATCGTACTTCCAAGCTGGATTCACACCGTCAACAGCAATGATAACTGGACGAAAGATACTATAAGCAATGATTCGAGCTTTAGTTACATTGCCGGGGCGAGTAGTTGAATTCTTCTTAGACCAGCTAGAGCCAGAGCTAAAGAAAATCGCGTTGTCGTTCGTTGAACTATTTTTTCGAACAGCGAATACACCGCCGAGTGCTGGCTTTACAGCAAGGACAGGATTGCCAGCTGTGCCGGGAACTACGTTCGTATCCCATTTTTGATAGCCAAGAACACGCTGATATCCACCTTCTACAGCTGGCTCATAATTTGTTAGCTGTCTTGCAATACCGGGATTTTGTAAGCCTTGCGTTAAGACATCAGTGTAGAGGTCTAAGCCACCTTTACAGACAACTGGAAACGTTTTCCACCTATCCATTTAGTACCGTGCGTAAGGCTGGTTTGGAATAAAGATTCTAGCAAGATCGTGGAGGTTCTTCTTGAACAGGTCTCTCTCGATCTGACCTTGCTCTACGTTATCTCGGAAATTAACAGCATACATTTTTGCGCGATCCACAAGCATGCTTCTTCCTTCTTCTGGGATAGCTGGCACATCAGTTGGAAGAGCTAGATCAACTGGCTTTGTGTATCCTTCATAGTTTACGTTATAAACTTTATCTGGTACGCCAGAGAGAAGTATATTATTGTTTTGCGTTCTAATGACAGATGTTGGCTTCTCATAGCCGCTTGAAGAAGCGTTCTTATCATCTAAGAACCGTTCTGATTTTCTATAAACATCCAGAGACACATAATCTAGGAACGTAGCACTGATAACTGGTGTTACGAGCGCGTTCTTAGCAATATAGAAGCTATCCCAGTCGAGCTTGGAGACTGATGTTGGCTTCGTGTAGAGCTGTTGCCCGATAACCGTATCAAAGTTTTGAGCTTGCCAAAAGAAAGGCCATTCTGCATTCTTCTCAACGTAAGCATCCAGAATAGACTTGTTTACCGCGTCTTTTACAAAGCTGTGAAACCCAGAAGCAGAGCTAAACGTTACAGAGGTCAGCTCAATCTCGTTGAGTGACTTTAGAACTTCATTTACAATGTCAAGATATGTATAAGCCATGTTTAAACAAAGAAGGAGAGAGAAGTGGTTAGACCTCTCCCTCCATCTGTTAGTGATTAGTGAGCGTAGGTAGGAACTACTGCTTTAGCGTGACGAGTCGTGTCAGTCAGGCCAAGTGCGTAGCGGATAATACCGGATGCGATAGACCCAGAGCCGTTACCCAGCTTCAGGAAGATCGAGTCAGCAGCATTGTACTGTTTGCTAGCGGTAGCAATCGTCATGAAAGTACCAGCAGTAACAGTAGAGTTGTTGTTGACGAAGGTAGTATCAGCAGCGCTGTCACCGATATCGATACGAGGCGTACCGCCGATAGACGCAGCCGTTACCAGCTGAGCAGCGTAGAAGGCTACGTTAGTACCGGCAGGAACAGCAATAATGCCGACCTTATCGCCAGATACCAGAGCCGTACCAGAAGCAATGATCTTAGCTAGATCATGCTCGTGATATACGCGACCTTGCTTAATACCAGCAGTGCCACCAATTCGGAATTGATTGTAAGTTGCCATGTGTGTATAACTCCTATTAAGCTACAAAGTTAACATGTGCTACGAACAGCGCTTCTGGGCGAAGAACTTTACGACCCCAGACCATCAGACCACGATAAAGGTCAGCGAAGGTCGTTTGATCGCGGAGAACTTCAGCAGAGAGCAAGTTCTTAGCAGTTGCAGTAGCTTGACGATGGCCTACAAGAATCACCGGCTTGCTGTTTGCGTTCAGCGGGAGCAAGGTGGATTTGTAGCAGGTCAGACCTTGGATTGGAGTCATCGCGCCCATCTTACGGCGTTTAACAACCGATTCAGGATCGCCCATTTGCTCGGCGTTTACAAACTTCGAGCTTTCGCGGGACAGCCACTCGTAGTATTGCGGAGTAGCAACCATGAAACGGCCACCATCATCAGGAACATTGTTATCGTCAAGGAAACGAGCCAGACGGTTCAAGATGTCAAGCGGGGTGAAGTCAGCAGCCGAGAAGCCAACCGTTTTCTCAGTGCCAGAAACACCGATTTCGGCTGCGGAGCCTGCACCAGCGATCATCTGAGTGAGAATGTCAGTTTCGTAAGCTTTGTTGAGAGCGTAAGCAGCGCCACCAACAGCCATCTGGCTGAACGAGACGTGAGCTTGACGCTTTTCGATATCATCTTCACGGAACAAGTAACCCTTTGCTTGGTCAATTGTCATCGTGACATCTTCATCATCGATATCTTGAGGGGAAGGAACGTAACCACGAGTATAGTCAAAAGTCGTGATTTCCGGTTCTTTGAGAATGCGAACAGAGTCGCCTTTTTGGTTAATCTCACCTTCAAACTCGGTGTTGGTAATTTCGTCAGCGACAGTTACAGCGCGAAGGAACTTAAGAACCTTCTGGCTGAAGATTTGCGGAGACCAGTTACCACGAGGAAGATTTCCATAACCGGGAGAGGCTGGGAAAGCCATAGTTAAACCTCCAATGGTTTATTGTTAATTGTTATTTGTCTTGGATAAAGCGGCCTTCTTTCATAGCTGCATCAATCTCTGCTTCGAACTTCTCAAAGTCTCTCGCACTTAAGCGATCTACTTCAGTTGCTCTCCAGATTTTTCCGCCGCTACTAGGCTGGCCATTAGAGCCGATGTTGACATGATCAGCTGCTGTTTGATCCTTCTTCGTTTTCTTTGTACCGTTGAGCTCCTTATAGGTATTCACGATATCAATAATGTCTTCTGGATCGTCTGAGTTCTCGAAAGTACTACGAACAGCTTTAGAACGACCTAAGAGCCATGCACTAAACTCGTTAGATGCAATAATCTCTGCGAAGTCAGGATGAGCTTTGAGCACAGTGGCTCGCTTAGCAGCATCTTCTGCCTTCTTACGTTGTTCTTCAAGTGAGCTAATCGAGCTTTTCAACTCTGAGGTGACTTCAGAAGTTCTCTTGATGGCCAGAGCAGTTAGCATCTTCGCCATTGCAGGATACTCTCTTTCGAAAGTTTCCATCTCTTCGTCAGTCGCCGGTACTTTAAATTTACTATCAGCGTTTTTAGCTTGTGTTGCTAGACTCTCGTTGTCTGTTTCCAGCTTTTGAATTCTAGCTTTGAGCTCGTTGATAGTAGTAGCATTGTAGCTTCGTAAGTCGCTATAACGCTTTTCCCAATCAACAGTCGCACTGTTACCAGCTCCGTTAGGGTTCCCTTCTTGCGCTTTGGGGGAAGTATCTTTCGGGTCTTGGTTGTCTGCTGGAGCGTCATCTCCAAACGGGTCGCCAACGAAATCTTTAAGAGTTTCTACAGCGGTCTTAGGAGTTGAGACGTATCCAAACGTGTTTGTCAGTGACATAATTTACCTTCACAGGGGTTTGCGTAAATCACAAAGTAGCCTTGGGTAATAATTTGAGATATTATTGGGGCTGCTTAAAGCAGGTAGCCAATTGTTGATTTACTGGTTAATAGAACTCGGAGCTGCTTCAGGCTGAGCTGGTTGAGTAGCTTCAGGTGTTGAAGTTGGCATCGAGCTATTATCGGGTGAGTTCATCATTCCGATAAATTCTTGTCGAGGCACAGGAACCAACATGATTTCTGGGTTCACATACTGTTTTAAAGCCTCGTAAATTCTGTCATCACCGCCAATTTTAGCGATGACCATTGCAAGCTCATCTGATAGATAGTTATCAACGAACTGCTTATCTTCTTCAGAGAGATCGTCCATATTTGCGATCACAGCACCTTCAACATCATCTTCCTGATCGTTATCAGCCATCCAAGGAGCTACCTGAGTAGATTTATCTTGTGGTAGTTGTGGTGTTTGCTCTGGTAATTTTTGTGGAGCGGCTTGCCCACTTAGAGCTTGCTCCATTGCCTTCATGTCTTGCATTATTTCTTCGCTCTTATCGGTGAAGTTGCGCCAGTTGCACGGTGTCTTTTAATGAAGTCTGCATAAGACTCTGCGCCGTTTGGTCTAGCTCCGGGTATCATGGGCTGAGCTCCAAACTGCATACCGCTCGCTGCTTTGGTATCTTGACCAAATGCTCTGATATCATCGAACTTGCCAGCTTTGATCATCTCTTGAACTTGATTGCGTAGCTGGTCAGGAACTTGATAGCGGCTCATAACTTCATTTACGAGCGCGTTAGAATATCCTTTATAATCTTTGCCGAAGTTTTGCATCGGACTATCATCAACTCTCGAAGTTGGCCTAGCGAAGTAACGGAATCCATCTCGATTACCTAGAACCAGAACAAGCTCTCGCTCTCCTTTGCCATCATCCATAGGCTTTGCTCCGTTTTGGAGAAGGAACTGAGAGAATCTTGAAACGCCAGCTTCTGTCTGATCGCGAAGTTGAGCCATCTGTGAGCTAAACTTTTTGCCGGTCTGAGATTCTTTATCCGCATAATTTCGATTTGCTTGGCCAGTGAAAAGATTCACGCCACCTGCTTGAGTCTTGTCAGAAGGCTTCTTGTTACCAAATAGACCGCCTACTAGACCGCCCATAACACCGCCAACAGCCATTCCAACAGGCCCGAAGCCAGCACCAGCAGCGATACCGCCGCCTATCCCGCCTCCAAGACTCGCGCCTACTTGGTTTCCACCAGTAAGCATTGTCGTTAAGCCGCCAACACCAGCGCCGATTCCAGCACCTCCTAGAACACCGCTGAGAGAAGCTCCAGCAGAGCCAGCAGACATTGGTGCGCCAGTTGCAGTTGGGCCAACCGCTGCGTTATAAACCTGATTAGGGCCAGCTAAGCCAAAGTTAGTACCGAACGTATCAATAGCATTTTTAACTGGAGTCAGTTTCGTGATGCTAGAAGGACTAATAGATGGCGAGCTGCTATTAGATGGTTGACCGCTTTGTATTTGGCTGTTCGGATAGAGTGAAGAACGAACAGAGGAGTACGGAGATGGCGTTAAGCCATGATCATAGTTACCTTGATACGCGACAGAATAGGGGCTGACATAATCTAGCCCGTAATTATTTGCCACTTTTTCTCTCCAGAGCTGCGTCTTCCATATGTTTTCGAAGATGCTTTAATTCTTTAAGCAGCTGCGCTCGGCCCTGCTTGCGGCGGAGCTCCAACACCGATGTTTCCACCTCCAGAGCCGCTCTGGTCTGCTGGGTTAATTCCTCCAGTAGCAGGTTGAGGCTGTCCTCCACTGCCTTGTCCAGCAGTACCGTTAGCTTGGGGTACAGTTCCTTGGGGATACGCATTGATGTTACCCATAATTTGTTGCGCGTAGAGTTGCGCCATTGTTTGATCGTTGATGAATACGTCTGGATCGAGGTCTAAGTTTTTAGCGATCTCTTTGAACGCATTTTCCGCATTGAAGAACGGAGCAAATAGCGGATTAGAAGCAACTTGAATCAAGCTCAGAATTCGCTGAGTGGTTACTTCACGCTGCATGAGCGTTGCCGTGCCAGTTGCCTTGATGGTTAGATCGCCGCGAATCTCTGGGAGGTCTTCATTGAACTGCATATTCCATGCAAAGAGCGCTTCTCCAAGCGGCTGCAAGAGGAAATGGTCAATGTTCTTGATAATCGTTTTGACGTTAAGAGCAGAAGCTCCCATCAGCATAGACATACCAGAAGCAGTACGAGTCATGCCAGATACGCCAGTTTGACCGTGGCTATAAGAAGCGATACCAGTCACCTCATCAGCAAGTTGACGCGCCTTATCGTAGGCTTGCATGTGCTCTTGAGCAGTGCTCTGGAATTTAATCGTGTTAATAGCTTGTCCTAAGCCGCCATCTGTGTAGATAACTTTGCCCGGAAACATGTTGAGGTCTTGGCCCGGAAGAAGCTTGCTATCGTCAATCTCGTAAACAACATTTCCAGCATATCGCAGATTATCGATCCACATGCGCGTGTGGCCATTCATGAGACGCTGTGAGTCTTCCATATTCTCTGGAACACCAACTCCCCACAGCTGGAATGGATGCTCTTCGTATGGGAATACGAGATATGGAATACGAGCCGGTATAAACGGATTGAGGACTATGCGTAAAACTTCGCCGCCAGAGACCCAAGCATTCACTTGAATAGAATCCAGCCACTGAGCGCCAATCTTAAGGCCAATATTCTCCGCCATCGGTCGGGACAGGAAGCCCCAATATTCTAGTACTGTGTAGCGTTCTTTAACAACGTTATTAGCATTGTCTTGCAGTAAGCCATCGTTTGTTGCAGGCTGTGAGACTGGACGCTTAGCTAAAATACGTTCCAGTGCTGCTTTATCGAATCCGGGCTGTGCATCTAAAGCGCGAACTTGAGAGCGGCTCAGATAATGTCTTTGAACCACAAATTCACATTCATCCAATGTACGGGCATCTGGATCAGGAAAGAAGTCCCACACAGAAACATGTTCGATGCGAGGAGACTTTTTAAAGCGAGGCTTATAAGTAATCTCTCCGCCATCTGCTCGTTCCCAGTCATGAATCACCTTGTCCCAGCTAAATGGGCCTTTTACAATACCAGAACCAAAGATGCAGCATTCGATAGAAGCTCTACGGAGCGCCTGTTTTGCATGCGTCTCTATGAGCTGGTCTTGAACGAGCTTGTCCATTTTCTGAGCAGACATCTCAGCAGGGTTTAGCTGCGGAGCACTCATCTTATCAGGTGAAGGGCCAGCTTTAAGCGTCTTATCGCCTAGTATTCCTTTTAAACGTTCTGCTTGGCCTTTCAGCAGCGACCAGTAGGTAGAGCCTTGATCTGGATCGTTGCCATCTCCAGCGAAACCGTACACGTCCATGCTCATATCAGATTCTGCTTGAGGGCGAGAATCAACATAAACAAAATCTGGCATCCCTTCAGGAACAGGGGTAGCCTCGATTACAATCGGAAAGCGTTTATCCGCTTCTAGCACTTCTAGCAGCTGGCCATGAGCAGCTAGTGTCTTCGTCTTCGTGATCTTTACAAATACATCTTCTGCATTCGGGTTGCGAGTTTTCAGCTCGCTCAGAGCAGATTGCTCAGTATTCGAATAGATGCCTCGGAACTGATCCCAGTTCCTTCGCCAGATATTCTCAGTTACTTGACGACCATCCGAAGCGCGTTGAAATTCTTGCTCTACGAAAGTCGCAATCTCTCTCAATCCAAAAAGCTTTTGTAAAGCTGGATCAGAGATGTTATCAACTAATTCTTCCGTCTCTTTTTTATCAATCGACTTGGTAGACTGATCGTGAAGGAAGTTATTAAATTGATGCTGGAACTCTGGTGCTTCTTGCACTATTAGAAGCTCCCAGTCATATCACTGGTAGCTTTGCCTTTAGCACGAAGCGATTTGTCCACGCCGCCTTTATTGCTGTTGCTATGCGTATCATAGAACGAGCTTTTTGGTTGGGATGGTTTGCCGCCTTTGCCTTTATTAGAATTTGCCTGATTTACAGGGGTGATAGCGCTAGGGCCGGAAACGAGCGGTTGCTTGCCTTTGCTAATTACTTTTGTCATTTTTGATCCTCTTGTTAATAGCCGAAACTTCGATCTACGATAATCGGCTGTTGGTTGAACTTCCTGCTGAATCCAGTTTTCTCGAAGCCATCGAACGTGAGTGTATTATGTGGTCTAGACATCAATCCATATCGCAGCGCATCATATGCGTGGTCTACAGCATCCGTATCCACATCTTCGGGATCATCCTCATCCACAGGAAGAGAGGATAATTCTTTGATAATCTCTAAGCAGTTATTAAAGATAATAAGCTTAGGTTTCTGTGTGACCTCATCATCTATGAGCAGTTGATGGATGAGTTGTTTACCGGCTTTACGCGAGCCTTTAGAACGATCTGCCGTTCTCCAGCGACAGCCAACTTTCCGCATCTGTTCTAAGATGGAAGGGCCGACCTCGCCTCGTTTTGCGTCAATAGAACCGTCAATCACTCCATAAGAGATGCGCTCTTCGCGCTCGATCTGAAGAACAACACGCGCAAACTCTACAGAATTCAGTTTTGGGTAGCCTTTTTCCGGGCCACCATTTGCTACAAACTCTCTGTAAACATAGACAGTGTAATCTACTGGATCGATGGCGAACCAAAGGCATGCAGCCAAAGCTCTTCCGTATCCCCAGTCGCAAGCTCTAAACCGTCTCCAAGAGCTAGGAACAGCAAAAGGCTTGCACGTATGCTTCTCACGTCTAAACTCTGAGAAAGCTAAGCCATCTACAGCATCCCATGAACCTTCTAGCCATTGCTCTCTTAGATTGCCTTGGAGCGCATGCAGCTGAGCTACATATTTTGGCTGAGCTTGGATGAGAAGCGGGTTGTCTTTATAAGTCGAATGGAGCCATTTCTTAGTGAGGCAAATCTTACCAATCGGAGTATCATGCTCCTCAAAGATGGTAACGCCAGCTGGCCCTTTATCTACATAACGTTCTTTAACCCAGCGGAAACCTTTACCAGACGGGTTAGTCGTTGCTCTCACATGGATTGGAAGAGTTGGATCAGTGCTACGCATGGATGCGAGCATCTTATCGATAATCTCTGGAGACTCAAACTGAGTGAGCTCATCGATTCCAAGCCACGTATATTCTTGACCACGGTAGCGCTCCAGATCGTCCATGTTAGCGCAGTAGCCAAACTCGATCTTAGCGCCACTAGGAAATTCAAAGACACCTTCTTGCTTTCTCCAGATAGTACCCGGAGCAAATGCAGGATAAAGGTCTTTAGCGCGGTTAATAAGTTCTCGCAGCTCCGGCATCGTAGAGCGGATAATAAGGCCGCGAAACTTTTTATTCTTGATCCATCTGAGAGGGTCTACCAGCAAGCAATCAGACTTACCAGAGCCGCGTCCACCAGAGAAAAGAACTTCATCTTCTTCCGAGCTTAGAAACTCGAAATGTACTTCTTTTTGTGGTTGCCAGAGAATCTTTGTGTTAGGAGCAGGAAGATCAGAATCCACCAGCTCAGCTAATTGCTTTGCAACTTCTTCGTTCTCTATGGCTTTAGCAGCTTGCTTGATCGCTTCTTCAACAGAGGGAAGCTCAACTGCTTTCTTAGCAAATTCTTTTTCAGCTTTCTTCGGCTTGAATGGATCGTAAGCTTTCTGCCTCGGCTTCGAGGGTTTCTTCCTCGGAGTACCCTTCGTAACTAGTGGAGGCAAGTCGTCTTCGTTCATCTTCCGGCTTTCTTATTTCGTCCAGAGGGTAATAGGCATTTATGCGCCTTTGCATTCCATAGAAGCTGATCTCCCGCTGCGTGACTTCAACAAGCCAATCGCGCACAGTTCGAAGACTCTCCCCTGCTTCAAGATATTTTCTTGCTTGGAGGAGGGCTCTGAATTCTCTATCGTGCGGCTTGAGCCACCCTTCTCTATCTGGGTCAGGATAGTATCCAAATGGGATATCATGTGCTGGATTAGTGATGCGAACTGGAAGGCCCAGCATCATCCTCTTTGCGTGTTCGACTGATCTCAACGAGCGGAATGTCGGTGACAGGGGTGATCCGTCCTTTGAGCGTTTCGGCCTGTGTTTCGCTTGCTTGTACCACGTCATAGGACTTCGCTTCG
>JACCDT011032369.1_pt1 | contig 16183 bp, 11 predicted proteins | sample 7446291 | NCBI WGS metagenome assembly JACCDT01 (sample SAMN15323446, study PRJNA562643) | freshwater metagenome | isolation source: river surface water | place: USA:Blue River Watershed | collected 2017-08-17 | reverse complement strand
CGGCGGGGGCGTCGCGGAGGTCGCGGTTGCCGGCGCGGCCGCGGCAGCAGCCGCCGCGACCTTGGCTTCCTCGCGCTCGCGGACGACGTCGTCCTTGGACTTCACGAAGACACCGACGGGCAGCTTGACCCCTGGGGCCTCGCCGGTGGCTGGTGCGGCGGCGGGGGTCGGTGCGGGTGCCGGAGCCGTGGCGGCCGCCTTAGCGGCAAACTCCTTCGCCACCTCCTCTTCGTAGATCTTGCTGACCGTGCTCGAGACCGAACGCGTATCCGCTGAGACGTAGCCCCGCTCCTTCAGCAAGGCGAGCATCTCCTTGCCTTCCATGTTGTATCGCTTGGCTAGTTCGTGGATGCGGATGCTCATCGTTCAGTGCTGGGCCGGGATCGAAATCGGAGGTGGTTGCGGACGGGACTCTGAAAGGGACGGGGAAGTGCGGAGGATTAGGCTCCGTTGACCCGGTTGATGATCTGCTCGGCCTCGTCAGCCGCGAACCCCGCCTGCACGAGATCGTCGGCCGAGACGCCTTCGAACGCGGCAGGTGAATTCACGCCGATCGCGAAGAGACGTCCGGCCGTTTCGGGCGCAAAGCCAAAGGCGGACACCAGCGCCGCGATGCCGGCTGCGCGCGGATCCGCGACCTGCGTCCGGAACTCCTCGACCTCCAGGCGCCAGCCGAGCAAGCGCGACGTGAGACGCACGTTCTTACCGCCCTTGCCGATTGCGACCGCGAGATCGTCCGCCACCACCTTCACGAGGATGCGGCGATTCTTCTCATCGAACACCAGTTCGCGCGGAACCGCGGGCTTGAGCGCCTCGATCACCATCTGCTTCGGGTCAGCGAAATAATTGATGATGTCGATCTTCTCGCCATTGAGCTCGCGAACGATCGTCTTCACGCGCGCGCCGCGTGCACCCACGCATGCTCCCACCGGATCGACTTTCGGGTCCTTGGAAGTGACCGTCATCTTGGTGCGGTAGCCAGGCTCGCGGGCAAAGGTCTCGATCTTCACCGTACCGTCGGCGATCTCGGTCACCTCGACCTCGAACAAACGGCGGACGAAGCGCGGCGAGGCGCGGCTGAGGATCAGCTCCGGGCCGCGCGGCGTGTTCTCGATTTCCAGCAGCATGCAGCGGATGCGATCACCGGGCTGGTACTCCTCGCCCGGGACCTGCTCCTTGCCCGGAAGGACCGCCTCGGCCTTCCCCAGATCGATGAAGATATCGTTCCGCTCCTTGCGGCGCACCGTGCCGGTCACGATGTTGCCGACCATGTCCTTGAAGTCGTCGTAAATGCGGTCCTTCTCGAACTGGCGGAGACGCTGCATCACCGCCTGCCGCGCGGTCTGCGCCGCGATGCGTCCCAACGTCGCGGGATCGATCTCGCGCTCCAAAAATTCTCCCAGGACGGCGCCAGGCTTGATCGCCTGCGCCTTCTCCACGTGGATCTCGGTGCGCGGGTTGCTCACCGAATCAACCACCTTCAACAGCGACCACGCCTTCAGTTGGCCGTTCTTGGGATTGATCTCAATCTTGAGCTCCTGACCGGAGTTTACCCCCTTGAGCGCCGCCGCCTTGATGGCATTGACGATCGCCGCGATCATGTCCGCGCGACCGATCCCCTTTTCCTTCTCCATGTACTCAAGGACGGATAGAATTTCGCTGCTCATAGGTGAGGGATTGAGATGAAAGTGGAAAAAAAAAGCGGGCCAGAGGCCCACTTCAACTGGACGTGAAGGGTTTTTAGGACCTTCCACTAAGCTCGCTGCGCAAACGCTTGTCAAGCCCCGCGCCTCCGTCTCCCGGGCTTATTGCAAGGCTATCTCTGAATTCATTCCCATCGCTCAAAGCCCTTGCGCCACTCCTTGGCATAGCGGGCCTCCGGCCTCACCGCCGTCTGCCATCACTCTCGCGTGCCGCAGGGTGGATGCAAGCTCTCCCGGGAACCAATGGAACCAAAGTCCAGCGACGTCACGACCGCGTGCCGCCAGCAACGGTAGCCACGCATCGCAGACCAGAGAGTCGAAACGCCCTCCCCTGACCACCCCGCCGGCTACGGCAGCGCAGGCCCATTTCCGCAGGTGCGATAAGTCGACCCCACGCCGCACGTTCGCCACCTCAGCAGCAATGTTCGCGACCGCCGGCCACGGGAATTCCCAGAGGCGCTCCGGCCATTCCGGAACCCGGGCAACCCACTCGGCATACTGCTGCAAACGACGCTGCGGATGGTTGGCTGGGCGAACTCCCTGCACGGTCCAACGCGACCGCTGCCCCGCCCACGCCAGCCCGGGAATCTCCTGACCATGTTGCCATGCGGAGAGCGGCCAGACACTTGCCACCTGCAGCATCGCCGCGCGATTGGGCCGGGCTCCCAGCGCCTGCAGCGCCGCATGATGACACGCCTCCCTCCATCCCAGGCGCTCCAGTCGGAGCCGCGCCCAACGCACCTTCTCCTGCCAACGTGCGACGCCGGCGGCGAGGACCCGCTCTCGACGCTCCGTAGGCGTGCAACCCTGCAGGATGTCGAGTATTCGCGTCTCGGGGCGGCCTGCCAACCGCTCGATCACTTCGTCCGCCGCGTAGTCCTCCAAGCCACGCCGAAGCAACGGCAGGAGAACCAGGATCGGGATCCGTCTCTCTTCCCTTCCCTTCGTCCACGCCTCCACCGTCGGAAACAGGACCGCATGCAGGACCACGCCGTCGTAGGCGGGATCGGCGCCGTGACCGTGTGCATACCAGTCTCGTTCCCAAAGGTGCACCTCCACATCGCCGACTCGCTTGCAGCCGTCGATCTCCACGACCGCAGAGCCGAAGTCCGGCCCTCCGAGATGATTCCAGCGCCCCGGCTCACGAACCCGCACCCGACGCCCGTCCTGCAACCGGGCGTCGCCGTCGTCCACTTCGCGCCGCAGCCACAGTTTCTGCAGCACGCGCTCCGGGAAGACAAAGGACCCGTACTCACCGGAAATCTCCGCCACCACCTCCGCGTGCAGGCTTCCTTCCCCCTTGACGCGCCCCGGCGCTGTCCCTCCCGGGGGCACTTCGAATCCAACTCCGAATCCCGATCTTCCAGGCGAGTCGACCATGCGCCACCCGATGCCAATCATCCGGACAAGTACACCCTGACATCACCCCAATTCAGGGCTCGTGGAATCCATCCGCCGGATTCCTGCCGCTCCGCACTTGCGACGTGGACCTCGTCGATTGTATTACTCGCTCTACATCATGAATCCCGGAAAATTGATCGGCTTTGGCATCATCATCGTCGTGGCGGTCCTCGCCTTGGCTCAGGCGACGTACGTCGTGGACCCTGGATTTCGCGGGGTGCTCGTCACGCTCGGCAAGGTGAGCGATGAGGCCAAGCCGGAGGGTTTCGGCACGAAGAGTCCTTTCATCTCGCACCTCGTGCGCGTACCGGTCCGGCAGCTCTCGCAGGCCTTGCCGGCGGAGTGCTACTCGTCCGACCTGCAGCAGGTGAACGTCATGCTGCGCGTCCTCTACCGGATTCCTGAGAACCAAGTCGTCAACATCTACAAGAACTACGCCGGCGATCCGTTTGACAGCCTCGTCGCCCCGCGTCTGCAGGAGGCGCTGAAGGAAGTAACGGCCCTCCAGAGCGCCGAGCAGATCGTGCGTCGTCGCGAGGAGGTCAAGAACCGCACGCTCGCCGGGGCGAAGGAGAAGGTCGGCGGGCTCCTCGTGATCGAGGACTTGGTGATCGAGAACATCACGCTCTCGAAGGAACTCGAGGCCGCCATCGAGGCCAAGATGGTGCAGGAACAGGAAGCCGCCAAGTCGCGCTTCACCCAGCAGAAGACGCAGATCGAGGCGGAAACCGCCATCATCCGGGCCAAGGGCGAAGCCGAGGCGATCCGCATCCGCGGTGAAGCGCTGCGCGACACCCCCGGCCTGATCCAGCTTCAGATCGTGGAAAAGTGGGACGGCAAAGCCCCCTTGGTCATCGGCGGATCGGGCGGCGAGTCCAGCGGCACGAGCTTCATTCTGCCGCTGAACAACCTGCCGCTGCCCGCGACGGCGGCCCCGGCCGCGCGGCGCCCCTAAGGCCATGCGTCGAACTAACGAGTTCCGCGTCAATCCCCCACCTTCGCGGTGTGGGCACACCGTCGCGTCGGTCGGTGCGATCGGCACGCTCGTGCTGATCGCCCTGCTCTTCACCAGGGTCCTTGCGTTTGCGGAACTCGCGGCCCGGGAATTGCGCGTTTTCTGGTGGCTGATTCTTTTGCTCGCCCTCGGCGTCTGGCTCGCCTTCTTCGCCAGCAAGCGACGCTCGTAGTTGGCTCGCCGCTACGTCAAGCACTCACCCTTCGTGCGGGCACGCCGGTCGGACCTCCTCCGGCGTGCAAGGAACTGATCCGGGGTCAGCGCAGGGAAAAAGACGCACTCACGGTCGCAGTAATGGTCTTCTCCAGCGCCGTGGTGTCGTTGTTCCCCTCCCAACTCGTCGCCGTGCTGTGCAGCGGGTTGATCTGGATCACGCCCATCCGCGCCTCGCGCAGGCCGCGGATCGCGCGACCGCCATTCTCCGCGATCTGATTCGCCCGTGCGCGGGCATCCTTGGTCGCCTCCGCCATCATCTCGACCTTCGCCTCGCCCGCCTTGGTGTAAATGAACTCCATCGAATCCGAGACAAAGGTGACGCCCTGCTCCAGCAACTCCGCACTCTCGGTCGCCAATCCAGGCACGCGGTCGACCTCCGGGGACCGTACTTCCACGACTTGGCTTAGCCGGTAGCCGACCCGCCGCGTGGTGGACTCGGCGCCATCGCGCAGCGTGACGCGCTCAGTGACCTCGCGGATCTGCACCGGACCAACGGCGACCTCCCGCAGGCTGCGCTCCGTCAAGAAGCGTTGCACCTTCGCAAAGTCCTCGCGAAGCCGCTGGTGAGCGGCGAGCAACGTCGGCGCCTCGACCTGATACGAGGAGCGCCAGATCACGAGATCGGAGCGCACGCTACGCCGAGCGGATCCGGTGACCGAGATGAGTTGCGACTCGGAGATGCGGGTCCACGCGCCAGCGAGGACCAGAGAGGCGAAGGCGATCCCGGCGGCGAGAAAAACGCCGGCGAGGACACCGAAAAGATGAGGGCGGGAAGAATCCATGGGAGGAACTCCATGCATCCGCTCGCGTCGCCGAGAGTCCAGCGGAATGACGCCATTGTGAATAAGCTCTCCCACTCTTGCGCCACGGCGCCTGGAAGTCGGGCGCCAGCCGGTACCCGGCGATGCTTCCACGCGTTTTGGCGTTGCGGCGCGCCGCTCGCTTTGCACCCTCAGCGACGATCTAGCCAAGGTTGCCGCACCCGGTCGCTCCGGAGATGCGACACCCCCACCGGAGAGGTGGCAGAGTGGTCTATCGCGACGGTCTTGAAAACCGTTGGGCCGAAAGGTCCCGGGGGTTCGAATCCCTCCCTCTCCGCCATTCTCGCACGGACCAGCGGGGACAGCCGAGGCCAGGCGAGGTCATAATCATGACCGCTGGTGCAGGAGTGCAGGCTGCGGACGAGCGCCGCAAACCGCCCATCGAGGGCCGCTCCGAGAGCAGTCACTGCGGAATGCTGGAGCGCGCAGTCGCAACGTTTGCCGCACGCTTCGAGCCACCAGGAGCGGTGCTTCCGGACAGCCCGGTCCAGCGGACTCCTCACACCGTCGATCCTCAAGATCGGGCTAGGAGTCGATGGCGAGCTGCACCTTGAGCGAACTGCCCTTCCCGGCGGCCTTAGCCATCGCGTCGCCGATGTGCGTCAGCGGAACAACGTCGCTGATCAGTTGCTCCACTTTGATGCGGCGGGATTGTACGAGGCGGATGGCCTCATCGAAGACGTTTCCATACCGCATCGATCCGATCAGGCTGATCTCCCGCGCCATGAGCTGGTTCACGGGCAGCGGTATGTCATCGGTACCGAGCGTCCCGATCTGCACAATCGCGCCACCCGGTCGAACGAGATCAAACGCTTGGCGCAACGCCGCTTTGGCCCCAGACGCCTCGAAGACAACGTCGAAACCGGACCCAGTCAGCCCGCGAACCGCGTCGCCCAGTCGCGCATGGTGGGGCGCATCAGTCTCACGCGATCCCGATTACGGGCCCACCTTCACGAAGGCGACGGCGTCCGCGATCACCTTGCCGTCAGTGCCGACAGTGGACAGCGTAACCGTTCCACCCTTAGCGGCAGTGAAGCGGTAGGAGCCGACTGGTACAGAGAAGCCATGCGGGGAGCCTTCGCGCATGTTCCAGGTCCGCGTGGACTCGCCGTCCGCGTGCACGATGTGAACGGGTACGTTCGAGGCCCGGTCCGCGCCCGGCTGGTAGAGCAGCGAGAGCTCATACATTCCGTCCTCAGGAATCGGCAGGCTGTACGCGGCCGACGAAGGGATGGCGGCGGTGCCGACAAGGAAATTGAATCGGAACAGTCCCCACATCCCGCTGACGGTCTGGGGCGCCCATGTTCCGTCCGTGCGCACCCGCGGCGCATCTGTGTAGTGAACCACGCTGCCCGTCAGGCGATTCGCGGCGAGAGGGATTCCATTCGTCGCCGTGCCCTCCGGCCCCAGTTCAGCGACGAACGGCGGGACGATGCGCTCGTTCGACTCCCGGTTGCGCTCGATCACGAGATTTTGGTTCTGCCAGATCGGCTTGATGGCTCCGCCCACGGAGTTGTAGATCCAGTTATCGCGCACCGTGGTGTTGCTGGTGTCCCAGTCGAGGAAGATGCCATTGCCCAGTCGCCGAATGGGCTTTCCATCCGGCTTCTGCTCGAAACCCCACACGTCGTAGAGCCAGTTGTTCAAGATGAAGTTGGGGGCATTCAGGTGACTCATCGTGGCGAAGTGAATGCACGCGCCGTCGATGGTCGTCTGCATGGCGTTGTGGATGTGGTTGTACTCGACCACGCTGCCACCCTGATTGCGAAACGCGAAGACACCGTTGCGGGAGAGATCGTTGAAGGTGTTGTGCGCGATTAGATTTCCCGGCGACATCGCCATGGAGGCGGGGCGGGAGTCGAGGTGCACCCCTCCGCCGTAGTAGCGGATCCGTCCGCAGTGCTCGACGGTGTTGCGAGTGATCTCGTTCAGGATGGGGGCCACCTTCGCGGCCGCCTCGCCGGGCGTGTAGATCTTGGAGTCGTCCATGTAGGACAGCCGCGCGCCGGTGAGGAGCACGCCGCCGCCGCCGGAGTGGCGAACGGTGTTGCGATCGAACCGATTACCGCGGCAGTCGAGATGCAGCCAGAGGGCGTAGCCGCCGATGTTCTCGAAGCGGCAACTGCGGACCGAGCAATCGAGGGTGTTCTCGAACAGGATCGCCGCATCCGTGTGCACGCGCGGCTCGATGTGTCCGAGGGTGAAGTCAGTATGCCGAAACTCAATGCCCTCGAAGTGCACATTCGTTACATGCGTGCCGGCGTTCACGTCGCCGCGGGCCGTGACGAGTCGGGTTAGCGCGGGCGCGACGATCTCAAGCGTGTTGGGATCGACTCCGGGCGGCGGCATAAACGATAGGCGAAGCGACTCCGGATCGAGGAACCACTCGCCGGGTTGATCGAGTTCCTCCCTTACACCCTCGATCCAGAACCAGTTCCCCGGAATGACCTTCGCGTGGCGTTCACTATCCGCGAAGTCGATGCGGCCCGTACTGGGATCGACCTTTGTTACGGTGTTCCACTGGTTGAAGAAGCGCCATTGCGGGACGAGATTGAGCTGGGCGTCGCGGGCCCGACCCCACGCCTCCTTGACCAACGCGGGAGCGATGATCGCATGGTCAAGATCTCCACCCTTCGCATAAAGGAAGGGATTTGAAGCATCGACGTTTGGGAAGCGCGCGCGCGTCGCGCGTCTCCCATCCACGAACAACTGCCGGAAGTTCCACGATGTCGGACCGATACCGCTGAGATCGATCTGCCAGACACCTGCTTCTCCCCTGCTCCACTGGTGAGGGATCTCGCGGCCGGCGCACCAGATCACCCGCGCGCCCGGAGCCGCCTTCCATGTAACCGGGAACGCACCGAAGCCCGAGTCCTCCGGCCGGAGTTCGAGCGGGACCCCCGAACGGTAGGTGCCGCCGCCGAAGACGATTTCCAACGGAGCCGTGAGTCCCTGCGCAATGATCCGCCGCGCGCGGTCGCGCGCTCCCGTCGGCGTGGCCAAAGGGCGGTCGACCGTGCCTTCGTTAGCGTCATCGCCACGGGGCGATACGTAGAGGATTGCGGCCGAGTCGGCACCGATCCCATGGCTGATCGCGCGGGGGTTCCCAACGTCGGTGTAACTGACTACGGCAGACGCAGGCGCCGTTTGCGCAAGCGCAGAGGTGGCGAGGGCGAGGGGAAGCAGGCGGAGCAGGGCGGGAAGATTCAAGGGCGAGTGGATTTGGAGAGGTCTCGGTCCGGGGAATCGATCGAGCCTCACAGATAAGGGACCGCGGCGGCGTATGGCGAGGCTCCGTCTCCTGCAGCACGCTCGCTCCACCCTGGAATCTCCGTGGCAAAACGCCAGTGCTGGGCACCAATCCTCGGCGTCGGTGCCGCGATGAGTCCCGGCGGCCGGAGACACGGACAACTGCCGGGGCCCGCACCGCGGTATCTATCTAACAATCTACGGGGCCGGATTCATCAGGCTCAGCCCCATGAGGCCAACCACCACCTCCGGCGAGAGCGTTTCCAGCGTGACTGACTCCAAGGCAACATCGCGGCGTAGTCTCCACGAAAGCACCATCGCGCGACACTCCTGCCCAAGCTGTACCTGAGGCGGGGGCTCGGTCGGCAACGCAAACGCGTCCACACTTGAGTCATAGTCCACCCCACCCCAAGAGCTCAGGTTCCAGTAGTTCAGCGGCGGAACCAGATCCAGACGCTCCTCCACGCCGTCCACATAGCGGAAACGAAACACGGCGTTGGCCATGCGGAAGTGCATCGGAAAGGTCGACCCCGCCACCAGCAGCCAAGCCATCTCGGCGGACTGGCCGATGGGTACCGTGCACGTACGGGGCCAGTTGTCCCAGCGCGAGGTGAACGCAATGTTTCGGGCTTCCTCCATCACCGCGAAACGCGCGCCTTGCGGGGTGACGACGTTGCCCGATGCTTCGCGGAGCGAGGCTAACGCCTCGAGCCCAATGGCCGGCGGTTTGTCGCCCCAATGGGTGAACGTCCACGCCGACCATCCATCCGTGCCAAGCCGCAGGGAAACCGTGTCCGGTCGCGGTGAAACATAGGCCTGCTGAAAGATCGTCCGCACATCGCCGTTGAACTGCGCCCGCAGGTCCACGGTGGCCCAGCGCGCCGCCAACGGCGCCTGCCGCGGCGTTTGCTCCGCCGCCCGCACCGCCGCACCGGGGTCATCGATGCGGCACTTGAAGGTCAGGCGCTGCGGCAATTCACCTACCCGCACGTCGGCCAGCAAGAGAACATGCCCGGAGCGACCTCCCCAGCGACCGCTGACGCGATCTCCCTGCGTCTGCACTCCCGCGACTCCTCCCTGCGGATCAGCCACGCCCTCCAACGTCCCGCGCGCGACCGCAAACGATAGCGGCGCGTTCACCTCTCCGGTTACCACGACTGGATCCGCGACCGCGACGCGACGCTCGAGTGCGATGACCACCTCCGCCGACCGTCGCGGTGACGTCCGAACCCGCAACCACGTGCAGCCAAATCCCGGCTCGACCGTCCACGGTACGTCCGCCCCATCAATCGTCACGCGGGTCACCCGCTCGGCCCGCACCGGAAGGCGAAGCTCCAGCGCCGCCTCACGCGTCAGGGAAAACGTGTAACGGTCGCTGCCATTCTCCCGATGGAAGCGAAACGAAAAATCCGGAGTCCGCAGCGCGGCGGAGGGCCAAGCCGTCGGCAGCGCGGGACGAAAGCTCACCGTGCCGTTGGGGTAATCCGGATCGTACCCGAAAAGGCCGTTCACCACGGCGCGCGGAAACATGTTCACACTATCGCCAAAGTCTGCGCCCGCCCCGATGTGACTGAAGCCGCCGGGCATGCCGCCCGCATACGCCGACTCCAGCAATGCACCCCGCAGCAGGTCCCACGCCTCGTCGGCGAGTCCGGTCTGCGCGTACGCGAGCGCGAGTGCCCAGACGTCGCCGTTGAAGATGTCGCGGACCGACCACTTGCTCGGGACCCAGTTGGAGAGTTGAGCCAACGAACCGCCGTACGGGAGGCGAATGCGCTCCAGCGCCCATTCCGTGAAGTGCAGTGCCTGCGCCGCCTCAATGGGCGTCAGGAGCCCCGCCTCGATCGGCAGGTACTGGCTCAGGGTCCACGCATCAGGATGCAGGCGGTGCGGAGGCTCCTGATCAATGTAGAGGCCGAAGTGACCGCGGTCACGGATCCAAAGTTTCTCGCGCAGGGCGCGCTGAATGTGATCGGCCGACTGTTGGTGGCGCGCGGCCGCGGCGGCATCACCCGCCCGCCGAGCCAGGTCACGAGCGGCGAGATGAGCCGTAAAGATGTAGGCAGATTGCTCGACGCTGCCGCCGCCGTTGTACCAGACCGAGTCACTCGGTAGCGTGTTGATGTAGCTCTCGTACAGTCCGTCACCGTCGGGATCGAAACAGTCCCTCGCCCACTCAAGGTGTCGCTCCAGCGCGGGTCGCAGTCCACGCTCCAGCACCGGATCCGCAGTCGCGCGCCAGGCTTGGATCGTCTGATCAAAGAACTGGGTCTGCGTGTCGTACATGTCGTACGGCGTCACGATCTTGCCACGTCCGAAGAAGCGCGATTTCGCCGACTGCTGTGTCCCGAGGCGGACCGGATCCGGATCGGGCCGCTCCTTGTCCGGTGCCTCGATCACTTGGCGAGCGAAGTACACGGCGGCATTCGCCGCGACCCGGTCATGCCAGCCCAAGGCAGTCGACCCGGAAATGACGCGCCAACCGAGGAAGGGAATATTGAACGCCAGCGTGCCGTGATGGAACACCGACGTCGGCTGATGAAAGAGCGCGTCGATCGGATGGCCGACGGCGGCGAGCGCTGCATCCAGAAACGGATCCGGTGTCTCGGCCACGAGGCGCTCGCTCGACGCTTGATGAGCCCATGATTCGGTGAACACGGTCGATGCGTCGCGCTCTGCCCACGCCTCCCCTGATTTAACGCTCGAGAACAGCCAGTGAATCGTCGTGGTTCCGGACTCGAGCGGGATGACCCCACCCGCCGCCGGGAGCGCCTCAGCGGCAGTGGCGATCAAACGCAGCGGTGACTCCGCGCCCGCCGCATCCACCACGCGCAGATCCCCGGCCCGATCCGCACCGCCCACGAGTTCGTGCGAAGCTGTGACACCGGTCCGGAGGCGCACGCGGTGGCCTTCGATGCGCACCTCGTTGCCGGCCGACCACTCGGGCATCAGCCCGTGGCTCAACGCCGGCTTGCGCGGGTCGCCCTTCCGCAGGATGTGAGGGTTTCCCCGCATCACCGGATCCCAGTCGCCTCGCGTTGCCGATCCAGGTCCACCCAGCATCCAGACCAAACGATCGCCCGCCTTCAGGCCCTCGGCACGCACTCGCACGGCAAAGCCCTCGCGATCAGACAAAGGCACCGCCTCCAGACGCACCTGCACCCCCGGCAGTGACGGATCCGACATCCTCCAGGTCATGCGCCCGCCACGGTACCGCGACTCCACCGCGGCGTACTCATGCCACCAGGGCCCCCGTCCGTCCCGCACGATGCCGGCAGCAAACGTTCCACGCCCCAGCAGGCGGACCAAGGGACGATCGCCCGTCAGCACGACTGCCCGGCCCTCGGAGATGCCGTAAAGGGGTCGGTTGTTGAACGCGGTTCGATTGAATCCGACAATGTCGCCGTCCGCCGCCGCATAGCGAAGCTGGCCCGAGGCGAGGTACTCCGGCGTGAAGACCTGCCCCGGCTCCCGCCATGCCGGCTCCGGCGCAGGCGGCGCACCGTGCAACGCGACCGTAGAATCTCCGGACGCGGCGACGACCCCGCAGACAAAGCAGCCTATCGTCCAGAACCGGTTCCCAAGCAGGCGAAGCAACGGGCCTTTCATGGGAAGCAATCACACCTAGCGACTCACGCCATGTCAGGTCGATAATCCAACTTTCCGGCCGTCGGCGCACCGGCGTTCCCGTCGCCGAAATGAGGAGATGCCACGCTAGGTCCAGAGCCGCAGTCGGCGCCCTTCCCAGTACGAAGCCACGATGTTTTCCGGCATTTCGCTGCTGAGGAATCGGGTGAAATAGTTCACCTCCGGAGGCACCTGACGACCGTCGGGATCGGAAATCCAGAGCAGATGCCGCGGCCGGAGCCGCTGCAGCGTGGTCGCCGCGAAAGCCGCCGCCTCATTGCGCAGGTCGGGGCAGTACCGGGCCACCACGAGGGCGGTCCACTGGAAGCGCGCCAGGCAATCGCCGTAGACCCACTTGGACGCGAAGGACAGCATCGGGTGCCCGCCGAACCACTCCTCGCGCGGCAGTCGTCGCGTCATCTCCACGGGTCTCCAGCTGCGATCACGCGAGGACACCAGGAACCAGTACAAGTAGTTCCAGCGAACGGGGTCGAATCCGACCGTATGGTCGGCCCACCAAAGCGCGAGCACACGGCGAAGTTCTTCCTGCGGAAACAAGTCAGGCACGCATTCGTGGATGATCGACGCCGCGATGGCGGTGAACTGGGAGTGCTGGATCTGCTCCCAGTGCGCGAATTCGCCCTGATCGACGCGGGCGCCGGCAATCACGTCCCAGCGCTTGGCCTGATACGTCCCTTGCCGAAACTGATCGATGATCGCATCTAGCCGAGCCCGCGTCTGCCAGATGCCGGAGCGGACGACGAACTGGTAAGCCTCGCGGTACTTCGCCTCGCCCGTGACGCGGTAAGCCGCGGCCACCAGCGCGGCCATGATCGCATTGTAATCGGAGCCATCCAGACGGTTGTTCCACTTGCCGCCGCTCCGGTTGAAAATCGTGTAGTCGACACGAATCTGGTAGTCCGCGATCGCCTTCAGCATCTCGCGGATTTCGCCCTGCTCCGCGGCGCTGGCTACCGGGAGAAACGACCACAGTCCCCACAGAAGGTGCAGGTACTGGTCTCCCGTGGTGTGGGCGGAGTACTCGAAGTGGAAAGGCTTCCCCATGAAGCCCGGGACGCCCGCGTCGACCCCGAACTGGAAGATTCGGCGCAGTGACCCGTAGGCCGCGCGCGCCGCGGCCAGCGCCCCCTCCTCGCCGCTCGCCTGATAGCGAATGCTCTGTGCCGCGAGATGCGACCCCGAGCACGTGATCGAGTTCTCGTTGTTGAAGAAGTCCGTGATCGACTTGAAATGATGGCCGAAGTTGAAGCTGAATTGATCCATGCCCGCCATGTCGGCCTCGGTCACCGGACGCAGGCCCTCGCGGGATACGTACGGCATGCAGACCATGATTCCGCTCGGATGCGAACGGCCCAGCGCCGCCAGGCGTTCGACCCGACGGGCCTTCTCCAGCGGCGACTGACGCTGGAAGTTCGGCAAAAGCGCATCCAGCGAACTGGAGGCTTCGTCGTCCGTCTCGCCGCCGCGCATGCGGTGGACAGGCCAGAGCAAACCTGCGCTCGTTGTCGCCAGCGTTTTCAGGAAGGTGCGACGGCCAGGGACGGAATGCGGAACGGTCATGAGGGAAGCCGCCAAGGCGGCCGGGGTTGAGCGATAGGACAAACGGGGACGGGTCATCGGCAACGAGCACCTGTCGACCACGTTCAGAGCGTGGAGAGCTGCGGCGGCGCCGGCAAGGACTCTGCCCGACCCGTGCCGCGCCACCGGGCGCCCGGGATGTGCGACCGGCCCCACGCAGCGTCGGCTTGCGCCGACTCAGACTTTGCGTCCTCGTCGAACCACGTCTCCCGCGCTCGTGCCCGACTCCCCCACCCGCTCCCCAGAACGCGTCGCCCAGGCGCCGTTCCACCTGATGACCAAACCGGTGGGATCACTCTGCAACCTTAACTGCAGCTACTGCTTTTACCTAGAAAAGGCACACCTCTACCCCGACACCTCGAACTTCCGCATGCGTCCGGAGGTCCTCGAGACCTACATCCGCGAGTACATCGCCGCGCAACCCGGTCCGACGGTCAGCTTCGCTTGGCAGGGCGGGGAGCCGACCCTGCTGGGCGTGGACTTCTTCCGTCAGGCGGTCGCGCTCCAGCAGCGCTACGCCAACGGCAAGACGATCGAGAATGCCTTCCAGACGAACGGTGTTCTGCTCGACGATGCTTGGGGGGCTTTTCTCGCCGAGAACCGTTTCCTCGTCGGCGTCAGCCTGGATGGCCCCCGCGCGCTGCACGATGCCTACCGTGTAGATCGAGGCAATGCACCTACCTTCGACCGCGTACTCGCCGGGGTCGCCGTGCTGAAGAAACATGCGGTCGATTTCAACACGCTCACGACAGTTCACCGGACCAACGTGACCCAACCGCTGGAGGTGTACCGCTTCCTGCGAGAGGTGGGGTCGGGCTACCTGCAGTTCATCCCGATTGTCGAGCGCGCTGCCCCGGAAACGGAGACACGGGGCCTCTGGCTCGCCGAGCCTCCGGACTCCGATGGAGCCAACGGACTCGACCGACAGGTGACGCCGTGGAGCGTGCGACCTGCCGAGTACGGGAACTTCCTGTGCCGCATCTTCGACGAGTGGGTGCAGCGGGACGTCGGGCGCGTATTCGTGCAACACTTTGATGCCGCGCTCGCGAACTGGACGGGCAATCCCGCCGGGATCTGCGTATTCTCACCGACCTGCGGTCGGGCGCTCGCGGTGGAGCACAACGGGGATGTCTACAGCTGCGATCATTACGTCTATCCGCGCTACCGCCTCGGCAACCTCATGAACGAGTCACTGGCCGAGATGGTGGAGTCGCCGGCCCAGCGCGCCTTCGGCGAGGCCAAGGCGGCGAGCCTACCCGCCTACTGTCGGTCATGCTCGGTGCGGTTCGCGTGCCATGGCGAATGTCCCAAGCACCGCTTCATCACCACCCCGGACGGGGAGCCGGGGCTGAATTATCTCTGTGCCGCCTACAAGCGCTTCTTCCAGCACATCGATTCACCGATGCGCACCATGGCGGCGCTGCTTGCCAGCAACCGCGCGCCAGCGGACATCATGAGAATTCCGCGTCGCGACTGGATACGGAGCGCGCTGCCCAAGACCTGAGCGGCTTCGACGCGGTCCAAACCGAAACTGACCCGCATGGATCAAGTATCGCGCTGGTGGGGTGCGCGACCCGTGCCATGCGGAGCAGCCAACCGGCCGGCCAGCCTCACCGCGACGTCGCCGCCTGCTGCGGCACGCGGCGGAGCCGAGTGATGTCGTAACCCTGGCCCTTCAACTCATCGACCAGCGCCGTGTAGTCCGACTCGGCGATCGTCGGCGTTCGCGCCATGATCCAGACGTAGTCACGCTTGTTCCGGCCGATGACCGTGCGGCTGTAGTCGGGCGACAGATGCGTGATGAGAAACTCCGACTTCAACGGCCAGACGAACTGCATCCGCCATTCGGACTTGTGGACTGGGTCGATGACAAAGCCACGCGGGCGATACTCCTTCCGCGGACCATCGAAACTCCCCTTGTTGAAGGTGAAGATCGTCTGGATCGTGCCATCAGGCTGCAGCCGGTACTCCTCGATCGCGTTGTACGCCTCCGTCTCGATGAACGTCGGAATGCACGCAATCACGTACCAAGGCCCCATGAAACGTGGCAGGTCCACGTTTTCGACCGTCTTGAGCGGCGGCAACGCAGTGGTGCAGCCCGTGAGAAACAACGCCAGCAGAGGGACAAGCGGCTTCATAACACAGCGTATCCGAACCTGGCACGATCGCAACCTAGGTTGAAACAACGCCGCCGGACGGAGTGCGCGCGGGTCAGCGTCGCACCACCGCCGGTGCCACCCCCGGCCCGAAAATCAAAGGTTCCTTCGCCCGCGAGAGATCGCAGCCCTGGAGGACCACATCGGACGTCGCTCCATCGAGGCGAAGGAACCTCGGCGTCCCCACCCCGGCTGACAACCCGATCAGGTCAGCGCCACGGACGTCCCGCAGTCGGATCACCGGATCGCTGTCCGGCAGCGTCCGGGCCTGCCATCCAACGATGCGAAGATCCTCCACCTGATCGCAAAAGAGGGATGAGCGATGGTCCACGGTTCGGAAATCGGTGGAGACGGTGTTGAGAGTGAGCCCCCTCACGTGCCGCGCATAAAGCCCGT
>JACCDT011281252.1_pt1 | contig 16194 bp, 1 predicted proteins | sample 7446291 | NCBI WGS metagenome assembly JACCDT01 (sample SAMN15323446, study PRJNA562643) | freshwater metagenome | isolation source: river surface water | place: USA:Blue River Watershed | collected 2017-08-17 | reverse complement strand
TGGATTCCTTGGATACCCTGGTCTCCTGTCGGTCCTTGAATACCTTGCTCTCCCGTTGGTCCTTGAATACCTTGGTCTCCTTGTTGTCCAGTGGGACCCGTGTCACCACGGTCACCTGTTGGGCCCTGAATACCTGTTGGACCTGTGTCACCCTGGATTCCTTGAATACCTTGCTCTCCTGTCGGTCCTTGGATTCCCTGATTTCCTGTTGGTCCTTGGATTCCAGTTGGACCCTGTTCACCCTGGATACCTTGGTCTCCAGTTGGACCCTGTTCTCCTGTTGGTCCCTGTGCTCCTGTAGGACCTGTATCTCCAGTGTTTCCTTGGATTCCTTGCTCTCCTGTTGGACCCTGAATACCTTGCTCTCCTGTTGGTCCCATGGCTCCTGTTGGACCTGTGTCACCTGTCGCACCTGTATCACCAACAGCACCCTGGTCTCCCGTTGGTCCTTGGATTCCTTGGATACCCTGGTCTCCTGTCGGTCCTTGAATACCTTGCTCTCCCGTTGGTCCTTGAATACCTTGGTCTCCTTGTTGTCCAGTGGGACCCGTGTCACCGCGATCGCCTGTTGGACCTTGGATTCCTGTTGGACCTGTGTCACCCTGGATTCCTTGAATACCTTGCTCTCCCGTCGGTCCTTGAATACCTTGCTCACCTGTGGGACCCATGTCTCCCGTGGGACCTATATCACCCGTATTTCCTTGGATGCCTTGCTGTCCTGTTGGGCCTATGTCTCCTGTAGGACCCTGGGTTCCTGTAGGACCTGTATCTCCCGTGTTTCCTTGAATGCCTTGTTGTCCTGTTGGTCCTTGATCTCCTGTTGGACCCTGTGCTCCTGTAGGGCCTGTATCACCAGTTGCACCTGTATCACCAATCGCACCTTGCTCTCCTGTTGGTCCTTGAATACCTTGGATACCTTGCTCTCCTGTTGGACCAGTATCACCACGATCACCTGTTGGTCCTTGGATTCCTGTTGGACCTTGTTCTCCTGTTGGACCCTCGATACCTTGCTGACCCGTCGGACCCTCGATACCTTGCTGACCTGTAGGACCCATGTCTCCCGTTGGACCTTGTTCTCCCGTTTGACCTTGTTCTCCCGTTGGACCCATCACATGATCCAATTGTGTAATGGTGACACGTGTGAGATTGCCAGCTGATAACAATGTCTGATCTGATTCCGTTATCTGAGCATAATAGACTTCGATATAATCATCTGGCAACAAGACAACTGTACTACTTGTTGTAGTTGCGGCTGTACTATCAATCGCCGTCACCGAAAAGGTATCAGACCCGTTCTTTACAATCTTGAACACACCTTTCACATATACACTGCCTGTATACACGGACGCATTTACAAAATAAATGTTTTGCATGGTCGATGTATTCGTAAATCGATAGGAAACTGGATTATAGTATCCTGAAATGGTTCCAATGGATTGAGCAGAATCAAGTGTATCACATTGGATCAATACATCTGTCGATGAGGGTACAATCTGATCAGAAGACAATACATATGATATACTTGACAGTGGGGCAAATACTGCAGCCGCACCTGTCGGACCCATCTGACCCGTTGGACCTGTATCACCTGTTGGACCAATGGCGCCATATTCACCCGTTGGACCTGTTACACCCATTTGTCCATATTCACCTGTTGGACCTTGATCTCCAGTCGGTCCCTGTTCTCCTGTTGGACCCTGTACACCTGTAGGACCTGTGTCTCCTGTCGCGCCTGTGGGACCTGTATCACCTGTTGCTCCTGTATCTCCAATCGCACCTTGTTCTCCAGTTGGTCCCTGTTCTCCTTGAATTCCAGTTGAACCTTGTTCTCCCGTTGGACCTTGGATTCCTTGCTCTCCTGTTGGACCTGTGTCACCGCGATCACCAGTTGGTCCTTGGATTCCAGTTGGACCCTGTTCTCCTGTATTTCCTTGGATGCCTTGGTCTCCCGTTGGTCCTTGGACTCCCGTTGGTCCTATTGGACCCGTTTCTCCTTGAATACCTTGCTCTCCTGTTGGTCCTTGAATACCTTGGTCTCCCGTGGGGCCTTGAACTCCTGTTGGACCAGTGTCACCAGTGTTTCCTTGGATACCTTGCTCTCCTGTTGGTCCTTGGATACCTTGCTCTCCAGTGGGACCCTGAGTTCCTGTTGGACCTGTGTCTCCTGTTGCACCTGTATCACCAATCGCACCTTGTTCTCCCGTTGGTCCTTGAATACCCTGAATACCTTGCTCTCCTGTGGGACCCTCGATTCCTTGAATACCTTGGTCTCCTGTTGGACCTTGGATGCCTTGAATACCTTGCTCTCCTGTTGGACCAGTATCTCCACGATCACCAGTTGGGCCTTTCTCTCCTGTGGGACCCTGTTCTCCAGTGTATCCTTGAATACCTTGTTCTCCCGTTGGCCCTTGGATTCCCGTTGGCCCTTGGATTCCCGTTGGACCCGTTTCTCCTTGGATACCTTGCTCTCCTGTCGGTCCTTGGATACCTTGCTCTCCAGTTGGTCCCTGAGTTCCTGTAGGGCCTGTGTCACCAGTATTTCCTTGGATACCTTGCTCTCCTGTTGGTCCTTGAATACCTTGGTCTCCAGTTGGTCCCTGAGTTCCTGTTGGACCTGTATCACCTGTTGCACCTGTATCACCAATCACACCTTGTTCTCCCGTTGGTCCTTGAATACCCTGAATACCTTGTTCTCCCGTTGGTCCCTCAATTCCTTGAATACCTTGGTCTCCTGTTGGTCCTTGAATGCCTTGCTCTCCTTGCTGACCTGTAGGACCTGTATCACCGCGGTCACCTGTCGGGCCTTGCTCTCCTGTGGGACCCTGTTCTCCAGTGTATCCTTGAATACCCTGTTCACCTGTTGGGCCTTGAACACCTTGCTCTCCCGTTGGGCCTTGGATTCCTGTTGGTCCTTGGATACCTTGTTCTCCTGTCGGTCCTTGGATACCTTGGTCTCCCGTGGGGCCTTGAACTCCTGTTGGACCAGTGTCACCAGTGTTTCCTTGGATACCTTGCTCTCCTGTCGGTCCCTGAATACCTTGCTCTCCAGTGGGTCCCTGAATTCCTGTAGGGCCTGTCTCACCTGTTGAGCCTGTATCACCAATCGCACCTTGTTCTCCCGTTGGTCCTTGAATACCCTGAATACCTTGCTCTCCTGTTGGTCCCTCGATTCCTTGAATACCATGGTCTCCCGTTGGTCCTTGAATGCCTTGCTCTCCTTGCTGACCTGTAGGGCCTGTGTCGCCACGATCTCCAGTTGCTCCCTGTATTCCAGTCGGTCCTTGCTCTCCTGTTACACCTTGGATGCCTTGCTCACCTGTCGGTCCTTGGATACCTTGCTCTCCTGTGGGACCCATGTCTCCTGTGGGACCCATGTCTCCTGTATCTCCTTGGACTCCTGTTGGACCCTGTTCTCCCGTTGGACCGTGTTCTCCTGTTGGTCCTTGTTCTCCCGTTGGACCCTGTTCTCCTTGAGTGCCTGTTGCTCCAGTATCACCAATCGATGTAAACAGTGACCATAGGGTGGAGAATTGTGGCGGTGGTAAATACTGACTCGGCTGAATGGCATACCATGTAGACCCTTGATAAGTTACTACATCTCCCACTTGATATTCAGCATTTCCACTATATGATCCTACATAATTAAACAATGCTGCTGCTCCTGTTGGTCCTTGTTCACCAGTGGGACCCGTTGGACCAGTCGAACCAGTGTAACCTGTATATCCTGTTGGACCAGTTGTACCTGTATAGCCTGTTGGACCAGTTGTGCCTGTGGGACCAGTTGTGCCTGTGGGACCTGTATCACCTGTTGCTCCAGTATCACCCATTGCACCAGTGTAACCCGTTGGACCCGTGTAACCAGTCGAGCCTGTATATCCTGTAGGACCAGTTGTACCTGTATATCCTGTACTACCGGTTTCTCCAACGTAACCAGTTGGACCCGTGTAACCTGTTGTACCTGTATAGCCTGTAGGACCTGTGTAACCCGTTGTACCCGTTTGTCCCTGTTCTCCTGTAGGACCCGTTGTACCTGTGTAACCAGTCGGCCCCGTTTCACCCGCTGGTCCCGTGTATCCCGTTGTTCCCGTGTATCCAGTTGGACCTGTGTATCCTGTTGTTCCCGTTGGACCCTGTTCTCCTGTGGGACCCGTTGTACCAGTATAACCTGTTGGACCGGTTTCACCCGTTGGGCCTGTGTGACCAGTTGTTCCTGTATATCCAGTTGGACCCGTGTAACCTGTTGTACCCGTTGGACCCTGCTCTCCTGTGGAACCCGTTGTACCAGTATAACCTGTTGGACCCGTTTCACCCGTTGGACCCGTGTAACCTGTTGTTCCTGTATAGCCTGTAGGACCTGTGTAACCCGTTGTACCCGTTGGTCCCTGTTCTCCTGTGGGACCGGTTGTACCAGTGTAACCTGTTGGACCAGTATAGCCTGTTGGGCCAGTATAACCCGTTGTACCAGTGTAACCGGTTGGACCCGTGTAACCGGTTGATCCCGTGTAACCTGTTGTTCCTGTTAAACCAGTGTATCCTGTGCTACCAGTATATCCTGTTGGACCTGTTTGACCTGTTTGACCTGTATAACCAGTTGGTCCCGTTGGACCAGTGTAACCAGTTGAACCAGTATATCCTGTAGGGCCAGTTGAACCTGTCATACCTGTATAGCCTGTGGAACCCGTTGTTCCAGTATAACCAGTTGGACCCGTGTAACCTGTTGAACCTGTATAGCCTGTGGGACCCGTTGTACCCGTTCGACCCGTTGGACCCGTTGTACCTGTTACACCTGTTGTACCCGTTGTTCCTGTTGCGCCAACAATTTGACCCACATCACTCCACCGATTCATCGAAAAAGGTCCGATTGGAACATAGGTAAGTACCGATGGGCATCCCACATCTGTTACTGTCTGAAAGCCAGATGTATCCGCAAGACTCGTCTGTGATGAATTGACTTGTAATAGAAACTTCGTAGTAGTCAATGTCTGATAGGGTGTAGTAGCAATTGAAATGGTTGTCAATGATGGACTGTATATCGATTCTAACGAGATACGAACATTTGTTACGCGAAAGTCCGCATAATAGGTAGATCCTGAATAATATCCAATCGCATTCACTGCTTCTGTAAATGCGTATGGCGAAGGATATGATCCAAAATCAATCGCCAAAATACTACATTGTGTCCCATTAAACCAACATGTAAACTGACTTCCTGTGCGCTCTACAATAATATTATACCATGTACTCGTCATCATCGATGGCAATGTCCACAATACCGATGGCCCTGCTGCCGCTTGAAGTTGAAGCACTTGTGTTGCGCCGATATTGATGATATACAATCGAAATTGGTGATTTGCAGTAGTATACGTTGTTCCAATCAAGGGGACAGGATAATTAAATATCGTGAAATTGAACCATGACTCCATTGTAAAATCACTCGTTCCAAGCGCGATACCAGGAGATAAGGAGAGATATTCGCAATTGACATTACTCAATTCAATACTTCCTCCAAAATCTCCCTGAAACACTTGTAGACGTCCTGAATCCGTTTGAATGATACCTTGACCCACCAAGAGTGTGGAAACATCATATGTCTGAAGAGCTGTATCGTTTGCTACACTTCCGACAATGACTGTACCAATCTGACCTCGCTGCCCTGTTGGACCCATTGGGCCTGTGGGACCCGTGGAACCTGTTTGACCCGTTGCTCCCGTTGTACCTGTTCGACCAGTCGGACCTGTTGTTCCTGTAGAACCAGTTGAACCTGTGGTTCCTGTTGCGCCTGTTGCTCCTGTATAACCAGTAGAACCTGTCGCACCTGTTACTCCAGTTGCGCCTGTCATACCTGTATTACCAAGAACACCAAATGAACTGTGAAGATGAGAATATGTAGAAGAGCCCTGGTAATAGGTCGTAATCGCGGCAGGCTCGCTCGTTTCTGCGATAATCTTGACAACCAAATACGCATAGGTTGAAATATCGGTGTATGGAAGTAACGATGTAAATTCAAGTTCTAACATCTCTGACGATGAAAGCAATTTCGTACTCGAATTGGTACCAATTTGTATTTCTTCGTCTGCGGTTGTGAGACCATATACCGCAAAGTAGATTGTCACCAGATTCACATCAGACACGGTATTGGCTCTCACAAAAAGATTCATATCCCATAGACCTCTTGGAATAAAGGGAGTTGCATTCAATGATGCGATAGACGATACAAAAGTAGCAATCACATTTGTTCCTGGTGATAAATCAGATTGAAGTGCAACAGTTGATGTATTATTTGGATTGATTGATAATTCCGAATAGGTATCGACGGAACCATAGGAACGCAACATTGCATTATTTGTAAGGGGGGCTGGTTCGTCTTGATTCAAATACAAGATCAGACCCGTTGTTGTACCATTCTCACCTGCTTGGCCAGTTGGTCCTGTTGGCCCTGTTGCTCCTGTATAGCCAGTGGGACCTGTCATGCCAGTCGCACCAGTCGCACCAGTATATCCAGTATATCCAGTGGGACCCGTTGTTCCAGTTAACCCAGTGTATCCAGTGTGTCCCGTGTAACCCGTCGCTCCCAATTGACCCGCTGTCAGGAGGGTAATCGAAAGGATAGAGGATGTATCAATGGTTGTTTGAAAATTATTCCTGTAATACACGCCAATTGTCTCACCTGGAGCCAACAAAATAGTGTATGAATTCGTAAATACAGCGCTCGATGTATGGATGGTCCCATATTGAGTACTTGAACCTGTAATACGAAGATAGGAAATACTATTGAGGATACTACTCGTTGTGGAGAGAGAATACTCAAACAGAAGGGGAACCGTTGTATTGACAATGTTAGTAAAAGTTCCGTCCGAATTGTATGAAACATTGACACTTCCCTCCGTTTGTGTCAAGACAATCGAACCCCAAACAACACCTGTTTCGTTCGGCGTGTCGATCACCTGGCTTACAAGAGGATTCATTGATAACATACCGACTCGTCCCACGGGGCCCGCTTGACCAGCTGGACCCGTTGCTCCATATCCAGCAGGCCCTGTTGATCCGGTTGTTCCTGTAGAACCATCAATGCCATCCAAGTTCACATTATAAAACGCATTCGATGTAAATGTACCCTGTACATTTTGAAGATGGTCCACATACAATGCGCCCGTTGTAGAATTATACGAACTAACAATGGCCTCGAATGAGTTATTTACATTTAGTTTGGATACAACAATCACTGAATTTCCCGAAATATAGGCTAACTTTGACGCAACAGGTAAATAAATTGGATAGGGACCATTATATGGATCAAATGGAATTCCACTAATCGGCATGGTAGAAGTGGTTTCTGTCACATATCGATCGGATTGACCGATGGGACCCGTTACACCTGGAGGACCTGCTGCTCCTGTAGCACCCGTCCCCTGTGCTCCTGTATAACCGGTTGGGCCCTGTATACCCGTTGGGCCGGTTTGGCCCGTTGGACCTGCTATTCCTTGTCGACCTGTTGCTCCCGTCGAACCTGTGTATCCTGTTGGACCTGTCTGACCCGTTGGACCCGCTTGCCCTGTTGCACCTGTTTGACCCGTTGGACCTGTTTGACCCGTTGGACCCGCTTGTCCTGTTGCGCCTGTTTGACCCGTTGGACCGGTTTGGCCTGTTGGTCCCATTGTACCTGTTTCACCAGTTGTACCGGTTTGGCCTGTTGGTCCAGTAAGACCTTGAATACCAATGGTTCCCTGCTGACCTGTAGGGCCGATTGAACCGGTTTGACCCGTCAATCCTGTAGGACCTGTTACCCCTTGTGTACCTGTTACTCCCTGAATACCTTGTTGACCCGTCGGACCTTGAATACCAGTTTGTCCTTGAACGCCAGTTTGTCCTTGAACGCCTGTTACGCCTTGACTGCCTGTTGGGCCTTGTAGACCTGTTGGACCTTGAATACCCGTTGCGCCTGTTGATCCCGTTTGACCAGTTGAACCTGTTTGTCCTGTTGGACCTGTTTGACCAGTTGGACCTATTGATCCGGTCGATCCTGTTGGACCCGTTGAACCGGTTTGTCCTGTAGCACCCGTGCGTCCTGTCGCTCCTGTTGCTCCCGTTTGACCTGTTGCTCCCGTCAACCCCATCGAGCCCATTAAACCTGTAGGTCCAATGGGACCAGCAGAACCAGTTGCGCCTGTACTACCTGTATGACCCGTTGAACCTGTATATCCTGTTACACCTGTCGAACCCGTCAGACCCGTTGAACCTGTTTGACCCGTAGTACCTGTTATACCAGTCGAACCAGTCGGACCAGTGCCTAGTGGACCTGTTGCACCTTTTACACCTGCTGGGCCTCTGGTACCCGTAGTACCTGTTTGACCTGTTCCTATCGCTAAACTATACCCCGTTGGACCAATCGGTCCCATTGTTCCCATTGCCCCTGTCGGTCCAGACAACCTCAAACAAGGTACAGTAGGTGCCCCATAGGAAATGGGTGGCCCACACGGGGGTGCCGTGAAGTACGGCGTACCACACGCTTGATGGGGCGGTGGGAAGTATGACATTACTACACTACTATATTATAAGAATAATGTAATCATTTACAAAAAAACATGAATTCTCTATTATCGTACAAATGAATCATTTCTATGATAATTTATTAACTACTTGACTATGTACTTACTTATTCATAAGAGCAATTGCCATCGCTTTGAGTTCCTTGATGGACTGAATCAGAACGGCTGTTAGTTTCGGATAGTCTACTGATAAGTATCCGTTGCCACCTTCCATCACAAGTTCTGGATAGACCGCCTGGATTTCCTGAGCAATCACACCAACCTGGCGAGATTTAGACTGCTCTTCGTCGATCCAGTGATAATGAACACCATGAATGGCATCAATCTTGTCCAGGGCACCCTCTAGTGTAACGACATCCTTCTTGAGGCGAGCATCTGAAGCTGAGTTGAAGGAATCCGCCATGACAGTCGCATAGACATCGGCTGGGGCTGGCGCAGCTGGTACAGTAATATTTGTTACTACTGATCCTGTGTAGGCATTATTCGGTCCATTAAATAATGCGCTATTTTCAGCGTTTCTCTCATAACCGCCTGACAATGATGGTCCAACTGAACCAATATCATATGTTGTATTTAATCCAATTTCAACTGCACTATCTCCACCATACATTGCGGGGAATGTCCAAGAGGGTGAAAAGTCACTTTTTGTTCCTGTAAGAAAATTATTATTCATATCTTTCATAGCAAATCCAAATCTATAAAAGTGGTATATATCAGTGGTACGATATTTTTGAATAATTAGACGATAATATCGATACGCAGATGTGCTAACATTAAATTGCTGAGCAGGTCCATAATTTGGAAGATTCTGATTATCTTTTGAATCAATTAAATACCAAGATGATTTATCATTTGAACCTACAAGTGACCAGGCAACAAAATCAATGTTGCCACTGTACTCACTCAATGCGTACAATGAGATTTGTACACTAGATCCTATATCAACCGTAGCATATTCACCAGCATAGGCTATTACGGATGCTGTACCATTCATACTAGGATCATCGATGGTCTTCGCGGAATCCTTGAAGAACACGAATTCACCTGTTGTTGGCTGACGCTTCACACCTGCATACTTCACGGCGGCAGCACCAGATGGTTTGTACTGAAGCTGAATACCTGTTGGAAGAACGTCTGCGGCATTTCCGTCGGCCAGCAAGATGGCATTATCCTTCACCTGTAGAGAAGTCGTATCAATGGCGGTCTGGCTTCCAAGAACCGTCAAGTTACCGTTCACTGTGACGTTGTTCTGAAAGGTTGCCGCGCCAGTCACCGCAAGAGTGCTTCCCATCGATGATGCACCAGACACCGCAAGCGAACTGTTCAGGCTCGCAGCGCCCGAAACCGCTAGGGTGTTGTTCAGCGAGGCCGCGCCCGAAACTGCAAGAGTGTTGTTCAGATTGGCTGCGCCAGTGACAGCAAGCGAACTGTTGAGTGAGGCTGCACCCGCTACCGCAAGCGAGTTGTTCAGATTCGTCGCACCAGTTACTGCAAGGGTATTATTCAGGTTGGCAGCACCAGTCACCTCAAGGCTGCTGGACATCGAGGCAGCGCCCGTAACCGCCAGAGAACTGCCGAGCGAGGCCGCTCCGTCAACGACCATGTTATTACGGAGACGAGACGCACCAGTGACATCGAGGGTACTGGCCATCGAAGCCACGCCACTGACAGCAAGGGAATTTCCTAGTGTGGCCGCGCCACTGACCGCAAGGGTGCTTCCAAGGCTGGCAGCACCGTCAATCTGCGCACTGTTGCGAAGGCGAGATGCTCCTGTCACATCCATTGCTCCTACCACAGACGCATTGCCAGCCACATCAAGTGAACTGCTCAGGTTCGCTGCTCCTGTGACCGCAAGAGTGCTGGCCATTGATGCCGCACCCGAAACGGCGAGAGAATTGTTCAGGTTGGATGCTCCCGTGACTGTCAGTGAGTTGCCGAGCGAGGCCGCGCCATCTACGACGACATCCGCTTCCAAATGAGACGCTCCCTTGACGTTGAGAGCATTGTTCAGGGTCGCTGCTCCTGTCACACCAAGAGTTCCTACGAGAGACGAATTGCCAGCGACTGCTAGGTGGCTGCCAAGAGAAGCCGCGCCATCCACAACGAGCACATCCTCAAGGTGTGAGGCTCCCTTCACATTCATGGCACTATTCAGAGTCGCCGCTCCTGTGACAGCAAGGGCGCCTCCCACTGAAGATGCACCGCTCACAATCATCGCACCATTGTGTGTCGATGTTCCATTTACGGTCATACCGTTATTCATGGTAGCAGCGCCTGCCACTGTAAGGGCCGCACCAAGCGAAGCAGCTCCATCAACGAGAAGGGTGTTCTCCAGGTGGGATGCCGCCTTCACATCAAGAGCGCCCATAAGGACGGATGCTCCAGCGACCGCAAGCGAACTGTTCAGACTCGCAGCGCCCGACACCGCAAGGGTGTTATTCAGGTTTGTAGCTCCCGTGACAGCAAGACTGCTATTCAGCGAAGCGGCCCCCGCTACTGCGAGCGTGTTGTTCAGGTTCGCAGCTCCAGTGACAGCAAGGCTGCTATTCAGCGAAGCCGCGCCCGCAACAGCAAGAGTGTTGTTCAGATTCGCAGCACCTGTCACCGCAAGACTGCTAGCCATCGAAGCAGCACCATCAACGAGGAGTGTGTTGCGAAGGCGAGACGCACCCGTCACATCGAGTGTGCTGGCCATAGAGGCGGCTCCAGCAACCGCGAGGGTACTGTTCATCGAAGCCGCGCCAGCCACTGCAAGGGTGTTATTCAGGTTGGAGGCTCCTGTTACTGCGAGAGTGCTGGCAAGTGTGGCCGCACCCGCTACCGCAAGAGTGTTATTTAGGTTGGTTGCTCCCGTCACCGCCAAGGTGCTTCCCATAGTAGCGGCGCCGGCCACGTTGAGAGAACTGCCCATATTGAATGCACCATCGACCACGAGCGCATTACGAAAACGTCCAGCACCATACACATCCAAGGTGCTATCGAGTTGAGCCGCGCCATGAATCTCCGCAGCGCCCGCAAAATCTGCCTTTCCCGCCGTCACATTCAAGCCGCTATCCATTGTTAATGTCTTGTTTGCGAATGTCACGTTCTGTGTCGCTACCGCACCATTGTCATCCGTGTACGATACAACAATTCCAGCCTTGCTGAACTGAGCACCAGTGTTTACATAATTCATTGCTGGTACTGGTACTGTATATGATACAGCAGAAGATGCCGTGCCTGCTCCCGCACTATTAATGGCTCTTAGTTTGATGCTATACGATTGTCCGCTTGTTAAGCCCGAAATGACAATCGGACTTGATGTAACCGAAGGGTTAGATGCTACATAGGATGCTCCGTCATTGATTGAATACTCATAGTTGGTAATGGCGCTGCCTCCATCCATTCCAACTGTAAAAGAGACCGACACGCTTTGATTTCCAGCGTCCGTGGCAACCAATGAGGTAGGGGCGCTTGGAGGGCTCGCTGCGGGACCAGTAGGTAATGTGGGGTCATATGCAACTGTTACAGTAGGACCAGTATATACACCAGTTGTTTTATAATTATCACTATGTAGCCAACTGATATCACCCGAAAAACTAAACACAGTAGAGGTATCATATGGTATTTCATCGCCTGCTCCTGTGGATCCTGTAAACGATCCATCCGTTGTCAAAAAGGCACCATTTTCATCTCTCAAATGAAAAATATGAGACATCGTATACGCCCACGGTGATACAAGTGCTTCTGAAATCCATCGATAATAACGATAACTATACTGACTATAGCTTGGGTTCACTGTTCCCGTTTCGATACGTTCTCTTGTATCACGATTATCCTGTCGATCTACAACATACCATGACACCTGATCATTTGAACCTAAAACGGACCATTTTTTCTCTCCAACATTACCATATGTTTGACGTGACCAAGAAACAAAACGCTTTTCGGATCCAAGATCCTTTTGGCGCCATGCTCCCGCGATGGAAACTGACGTAAAACTCGTTCCTGAAGGTGCTGTTGGCATTATTTTTATACTCAGTATGGAGAAAATAATTTCAATTTTTTCTTATTTTCAAGATGCCGGAAATATCTTAAAACACGTATGGTATCATTCGAGTTTTACTATATTTTAGTAAAAAATGTTATATTTACTTGTTGGAAAGAGACATGATCAGTGTCTTCAGTTCTTTGACCGACTGAATAAGAACCGCAGTTAACTTCGGGTAATCCACTGATAAATATCCGTTTCCACCTTCCTTAACGAGTTCAGGGTAGACCGCCTGGATTTCCTGCGCAATCACACCGACCTGACGAGACTGCGGCTGCGCCGCATCAACCCAGTGGTAATGAACACCACGAATAGAATCGATCTTGTCCAGCGCACCCTCTAGAGGGGCAACATCCTTCTTCAGACGGGCATCCGAGGCCGAGTTGAACGAATCCGCCATAACTGTTGCATATACATCCGCAACAACAGCAGGTGCTGACGACGGGGCTGTTCGCGTAAGAGTCATCGTCGTCCGAGTGTTGTATGCATAATACTGGTTAGATGTCTTTTTAACATATACCATAGTTGGTATCGCTAATGTAAATGTACCAGTCAATGGGCTCGTCGTCGACCAAGGAGCAACACCTGGTGAAATAGTAACGACGGTGGCACCATATTCATTGATCAATAAAAATGGATCCCAATAATTATCATCATTCGTTGCGGTGGCCGAATAGTTATATGTTCCTGCTGGAAGGTTGTATCCCTGGGAACGCTTCATGAATTTATAATTCACATTCTCAAGACTAGTTGTGACTGCTTGATTAATTGTCATGTAATTAAACGAAGCACCGCCTAAATTCTTCCATTCCACCGTGTAACTAGACGGTAGTGTAGCGGTAGTGCTTGAAAGAAAGTTGATGTACCACTCGTTCAATTCTACCAGACCACCCGAACCACTTGAAGCGCCATAAATGGCTTTCGCAATGATACGATAATAACTGTACTTGGTTCCTGTGGTCGGATACGTGGTAAAATTACCTGAACCCGTCTGAGGATCTTCAGGTCCATGAATGGATTGAACACCACTCTGATTGACCTTAATTGCCGAACCTCCTGATGTAAATCCGACAGTGAATGGATTGGATGACATCTCACCGTATTGAACGGGGTTCCATGCGCTACCATCGTTCGATCCAACAATGTAATACTGACGAGGAAGATGAGCGATTGATCCGCACGCAAACGAATAGGAATCCATCGCCATCGGAGCAGACAACTGGATTTGAAGCCACTCACCTGTCACCGCACCCACTCCGCCGAGAACCGTTGTGCTTCTTCCGCCCGTATAGGAACCGCTCGCAATATCATATTGTGCCTCAGATGCCCATGAATACACAACCGACTGTCCAAAATAATTATTAAACGGCGCATATGCTGGGTAGCTACCACTGCCATCAATATACGAACTCGCAGTTGTGGTATAGGTGATACCCTTCTCTGTCCATGTATTGGCGTTGAGTCCTGCCTTCTGCGGCGAAACAATGAACTCGGTACCCGATACGCCCGCGGTGGGGTCATCGATGGTCTTTGCGGAATCCTTGAAGAACACGAATTCACCCGTGGTCGGTAGACGCTTCACACCTGCATACTTCACGGCGGCAGCGCCAGACGGCTTATACTGGAGCTGAATACCTGATGGCAGAACATCTGCCTCGTTTCCGTCGGCCAACAAGATAGCATTATCCTTCACCTGGAGAGATGTCGTATCAATCGCCGTCTGGCTGCCAAGAACCGTCAAGTTACCATTCACTGTCACATTGTTCTGGAAGGTCGCCGCACCAGTAACCGCAAGGGTACTTCCCATCGAGGACGCGCCAGTGACCGCAAGCGAACTGCCGAGCGAGGCCGCGCCAGCCACAGCAAGCGAGTTGTTCAACGAGGCTGCGCCAGTGACTGCGAGCGTGTTATTCAGGTTAGCAGCACCCGTGACCGCTAGAGTACTAGCCATCGAAGCAGCACCCGCTACCGCAAGCGAGTTGTTGAGCGAGGCCGCGCCACTGACCGCAAGCGTGTTGTTCAGGTTCGCAGCACCTGTCACCGCAAGGCTGCTGGCGAGAGACGCCGCACCAGTGACAGCAAGAGAACTGCCGAGCGAGGCCGCTCCGTCAACGACCATGTTATTACGGAGACGAGACGCGCCAGTGACATCAAGGGTGCTGGCCATGGAAGCCGCACCCGCTACCGCAAGGGAGTTGTTTAGCGAGGCGGCGCCAGTGACCGCAAGGGTGCTTCCAAGGCTGGCAGCACCGTCAATCTGCGCACTGTTGCGAAGGCGAGACGCTCCTGTCACATCCATTGCTCCCACCACGGACGCATTACCCGCCACATCAAGTGAGCTGCTCAGGGTCGCTGCCCCAGTCACCGCGAGAGTGCTGGCCATTGATGCCGCACCCGAAACGGCGAGAGAATTGTTCAGGATGGATGCTCCCGTCACCGTCAGTGAGTTGCCGAGCGAGGCCGCGCCATCCACAACGAGCACATCCTCAAGGTGGGACGCTCCCTTCACGTCAAGAGCGTTGTTCAGTGTCACTGCTCCCGTCACGCCAAGGGTTCCCACGAGAGAAGAGTTACCCGCCACGGCGAGAGAACTGCCAAGCGAGGCCGCGCCATCCACAACGAGCACATCCTCAAGGTGGGACGCTCCTTTCACATTCATAGCACTATTCAGAGTCGCCGCTCCTGTCACCGCAAGGGCACCTCCTACCGAGGCAGCACCACTCACAATTAGCGCACCATTATGGGTCGATGTTCCGTTCACGGTCATACCATTGTTCATGGTAGCCGCGCCTGCCACTGTAAGGGCTGCGCCAAGAGAAGCAGCACCATCAACGAGAAGAGTGTTCTCTAAATGAGATGCAGCCTTCACATCAAGAGCACCAGTAAGGATAGTTGCTCCTGCGACCGCAAGCGAACTGTTCAGACTCGCAGCACCCGACACCGCAAGGGTATTGTTCAAATTCGCAGCACCCGTGACCGCAAGAGAGCTGTTAAGCGAAGCGGCACCCGCCACCGCGAGCGTGTTGTTCAAATTCGCAGCACCCGTAACCGCAAGGCTGCTGGCCATGGAGGCCGCACCCGCTACAGCAAGGGTGTTGTTCAGATTCGCCGCACCCGTAACCGCAAGGCTGCTGGCCATCGAAGCAGCACCATCAACTAGGAGAGTATTGCGAAGGCGAGACGCGCCCGTTACATCGAGGGTGCTAGCCATCGAGGCAGCACCAGCGACCGCTAAGGTGTTGTTCATCGAAGCAGCACCTGCTACCGCAAGGGTATTGTTCAGGTTAGATGCACCTGTCACATCGAGAGTGCTGGCAAGAGATGCCGCGCCCGCTACCGCAAGGGTGTTATTCAGGTTCGTCGCTCCTGTCACCGCCAGTGTGCTTCCCATGGTAGCAGCACCCGCTACGTTGAGAGAGTTTCCCATGGTGAACGCGCCATCCACAACGAGCGCATTGCGAAAACGTCCAGAGCCAACCACATCGAGGGTGCTGTCCAGCTGAGCCGCACCATGAATCTCTGCCGCACCCGCGAAATCTGCCTTTCCCGCTGTCACATTCAATCCACTGTCAATTGAAAAAGTCTTGTTCGCGAACGTCACATTCTGCGTCGCGGCCG
>JACCDT010779435.1_pt1 | contig 16198 bp, 18 predicted proteins | sample 7446291 | NCBI WGS metagenome assembly JACCDT01 (sample SAMN15323446, study PRJNA562643) | freshwater metagenome | isolation source: river surface water | place: USA:Blue River Watershed | collected 2017-08-17 | reverse complement strand
CCGCTATCATTTGTAAATGCACTTACTAAGGTTGGAAATGTTGCTAAACTTAAATCACCTCTAAAATATTGCGCAGTTGTTCCTGTTGTTATTGTGTTTTGCTTTCCGTTTAAAGCTGTTTGCAAATCTGTTTGACTGCTTAACGTTCCCGTTATACTACCCCATGCACCGCTGCTAGGACTAAAAAAAGTTAAGGCTTGCACTTGAGTAACACCATCGCCAAAAGCAAACGAGCCGTTATTTAAAAAAATAGGTTCACCATTTTTAGGAACGTTGGTGTTTCCTGTAACCCATGCTGGGCTTTTAACGTCAAATATAAGTTCTACAACTGCCATTTATAAAAGTGATTGTGTTATTGTTATTGGTGCTGGATCAGTTAATGTTTGAATGATTTGTTGTAATTGTTCTACTTGGTAACTTTGCCCACCAATTAAAGTGGCTATAACTGTTCCGTTTTGATTTACAATAGTTACTAATTGACTACTTGAATAGGTCGTCATACCGCTTACAGGTAAAGCGCATACATCATTCTCGAACTGTTGACTTATTTGAATATCAAAAAAGTGTCCACTTAACTCATGGTCAAACCTTTCAGTAAATGATGTCAAACGTAAATTAGAACTAATTAAAAAGTCTTTAAATGAAGGACTGTTAATGTAAGTATAAAAGCCCTTTGCCATTTCTTTAGTATCACTCAATACTCCTAGTTCAATTGCTTCACCTTTATCTACCCTATCAAAGAAACCTATTTGTAAAATAGTTCTATCTAATCTATCAGTTATTTCAGACTCCTTTAACGTTACAATCATCACTGGGAATCTATCTAACTTCTTTTCGGCATATTCCCAAAGGTCGCCAAAAAAGAAATCATTTACCCTGTAATCATTTGCAGAGTACTCAGCTAATATATCAACTATTTTATTTAATGTATAATTCATAATTCATTTTCTATACATTCCACCAATCGTTATAATTTATTCTGCTTGCTTCGCTCACTCCTATTGATGGGTCAATGTTTGAATCAAAAACAAAGGGGCTGCTAAATGCAACTTTAATAGGCTGTGTTTTGTAAACACCGCTGTTAGTTAAGTATTCAGGATATAGACTAACATTTTGCTGAATGTATTGAACTAACATTTGTCCGTAATGTTCAGCATAATTTAACCAGGTATCAGTAATTGATTTTAGAGTGTCAGGACTTATAGGGCTGCTATTCTCGCTGCTTTTTTCCATTACACCCTTATTCATGTATCTATACTTAATAGCATTTCCAGCATGAGCCACTATCATCCAATGTAAGTAATCAGAAACATAATCATCAATCAATGTCTTGTAATTAGTCGGTATTGGTGTTGGAGCTGGTTGTAAAGAAGCTATAACATCATTCATTAATTTTTGATACAAGTCTGTGCCAATCAGTTTTTGTAAATAAATATCCTGCATTACCATTACAACAGGCTTAATAGTTTGCCAGTCCACATTGTCATTAATGATACTACGTTCTTTTAAATTATTTTCTGATATTAATAATGCTTTCATTTCTTAATTGTTCTAACTTTGGTACGGCCAAACCAAGCATGACGGCATTTGTTTTGAATCTCTTTACCATCATTCCAAAAACCTCCTGAATAATCCCATGCGTTATCTCCGAAATCGTTTTTAATTTTTTCTATTTGTTTTAACGTCAATGCTTTTTTATTCTCTGAATGCAAGGCGTACATTTTCTTGCAAAATTCTCGTGTTGTTGGTAGTATTACTGCACCGCTCACGCCTTCACGTTTGTCATAAAAATACTCAGTATAAACCTCCTTAATTTCTTTGTTAGTTTTATTTAAAGCTTTATCAGTTGGATTAAGACCGTTAACGTTACTATCCAACAAACGTTTGCTCACTAACCACTCTATCTGCTCTTGAACAAAAGCAACATCAACAATAAATAACTCACTAATTTCTTCGGCTGTTATTTCAGGGTTACCCCTGAATTGTGTTAATATAGCATTCCTTAATTGATTAACTGTGAACTTAGGCTGCGCTGCCATTCTTAAATTAATCTCCATAGTTAAAGGAGTAACTTCAAACGTTTCTAAAGTTTCATCATCTTCGTTAATGTCCTGCGCATTCTCGTAAGCAAGTTTAATAAATAGATTTTCTTTATCCTGATTTTCTTTACTTAACTTAACACTACACCCACACTTACTCATTTGTGTTGGTTCGGTTGTGCCTTCGTTAATATCTAAATTAATGAATTGTTTCGCTTGCTCTTCAGTTAATCCAAATGCTTTTAATAATATGATTGTTTGGTTTAAATTCTTTTTACCTTGCTCATAGTCATCAACTAATCGCATCATGTTACTGATTTGACGGCGTGATAGCTTACTCATAAACTCGTTGCCTGTTTGTTGAACTTGGCTTTCAGTCGTTACAGGTGTTAAGGTTAATTCTATGTTGTACTTTTTAGAAATAAAACTTCTAATTTCATCCTTAGATAAAATGTTTTGAATGTTTGGATTAGTGTAATCTAATTCCTCAGCTATCCAATCTAATTGTTTAATCTTAAAAAGGTCTTTAGCAGGCTGTCCAGTCTTTAAACTAAACATTTTTTCAAGTAGTCCACTCTTCTTAGCCTGTGCAGGTATTGCCCATTTCTTTACGTAAAGTTCATGCGCTTGTTGAATCTCTTTGCTATGACTCATCCCTAACTTTCCATCAGTTGCAAGCCCGGCTAAGGCTGGGTTAATTTCATGAGCGATAATAATTTTCTCACGCAAATTTTTCATTACTTCCTGATATTGTTTATCTAAGTTGTTACCGCTTAATTCCTGAACCTCTGCGCCTTTTCCATTTCTGTCAGTAAATACAACTAAAGAACCACCTGCACTTTCTTCACCCTCTGTTTCATTCTTTACATTCGCTTTGATGTATTGTTTTTCCGGGTCTGTTGGGTCATCCTTAAATACTGTAACAATTGCACTTTTGCCAAAATTATTTTGAACTAAATTATTAAAGTATGTGCTAATCCTTACATAAGTATCAATGTCGGTTAACGTGCTGTTATAAGATGGTTTTGCATAAAGTCCCTCAAACCTTTTCGAGGTCGGGAAATAATCCATTAATACTAATATAGAAGGCTTTTTTATACCATCATAATAACGTGGGTATCTTATGCGTGGTTCTGTGTATTCATTAACCTGCCAATCATTTGAGTAATCAAAATAGTTACCACACCTTGAAACTCTTAACTTTCCATAATCTACATGATAGAAGTATAAAGGTTTTCCAAACACATTAGGAATTACTTTAATAGCAACGGCTCCAAAAATAGTGTCGTCAATATCTAGTTTCTTTGATAACTCATACCATGATTCTTTTGGGTTAGCATACTTTAAAAAATTTTGTGCTTCTAAGTTATCGCTTTCAATTTCTAATCCCGTTAAGTATTTTGATTTTGTCTTTAAAATCGCACCATGTTCAGATTGTGATTCCGCTAACCCTTTTATGTAATTTCCCCAATCGTTTTTCTTACCCCATTTGATAATATCGTTACCCAAGTCTTCACGTAGTTCTAAGCGGTTAACTTTACTCGCTAAAATTCTTTCTATGCTTGTATTTCCTTTTTTAGCCATTGTAAACATAGGTTGTGTTGTTTGGGTTATTGTATTCTTTTATAGGACTTACATAGTTAGATTTCATTACTCTTAATTTTTTTTCTTCAACTTTTGTCAATCCGGTAGGGTCTAAATTTGTGGTGCTTAATTGCTCGTAAAAATTAACTATGTAAAATCCTTCATTCAAATTAACTTCGCTATTCAAAGGGTTTGGAGTTCCGCTAACATCAGTAACATCGCACCTATTGTAAACTAATATGTTTGTTGAACTATCAATACCAATACAGTAAACTTTTTCTTTTGTATCATCTTTAATAAACTCTATTAAATAATTAGGATTAATTAAAGTGCCTTTCTCTGTGCCTGTAAAGATAAGTTTATTTGTTGTATTTTTCTCTAAAACCATTATTATTTTTTACAAAAAAAGCCACTACAAATGTAGTAGCTCTTTTATTTTTACAAACCAATTTTATTACTATGGTGCAGGACTTAACAATGCTGTTATTAAAGCAGCATTAACTTCAATCATTGGACTTTCAGACTTACCACTAAAGTTAGCAATGTGTCCGCTAAAATCTTCATATTTTTGTCCAAAAGGATTTTCAATAGTCGTTGCATCCATACCACCATCTAAACCAGCTAACCACCATGTACCGTTACGACGTTTAACAAATATAAGCAAACGGTGACGGCTTAATGTATCTAAGTTCACCTTTGTTAAAGTAGTAAAGCCTTTTGTGGTAAATGTTATTTGTGGTGTATAGAATACAGTATCAGACTCTGCGCTAATCGTTGCGTTATCAGATGCACTAACCATTTCTTTTCCTAAGTCATACTTCCATCCTTGCTTAGTACTTGCAAGTACTAAGGTAGTTACAACGTTTGAAATTGTAGCATACTTGGATGGATTTGTTTGGTCAAGGTTGTTATACTCGGTTACAATAATTTCATCTATTCCCGAGATGTTATCTTTGCAACCTGTGTAAGTGTAACCTGATGATATTGCTAAACAAGGCATATTATTTTAATTTTTTTTATTGATTAACCTCCGTAAAGTACAATGTATCTTTGGTTCGTTGCAAAAGTATCCATTGCAACAACATTCTTATAGTAGTATTCATCGCTACTCGGAATATCTTTACCAACCTCTAACTTAGATAAATCAGACTGTAAATCCATTAATAGATTTAAATAATCAGGGTCACACACAATGTGAAATGCACTTGACATTGGTTTAAAAATCATTTCAATTCCTTGGTAGTAAACTTTATCACCAACAAATGAAAAGTTTTTATTAATAGCTGCACCGATAGCGTTGTCACTAATCATAGCAAACTGTTTATGTGATAATGGAGCGTACCACTTCAAACGACCTGTTGCATATACTTTAGGGTCGATAGTTGCAAACGTTTTAGCGTACTCAGCCGCAATGTTTGAACTTGTAATGGTTGTTGGTGTTAATACCTTTCTATAATCGCCAATACCATTAGCACCCGGAGATACGGCTTTAGCCTGTGAAGTATTGTTAATTAAAAAAGCAGGGAAAGAAATAATACCACTTGTATTAGTTGGCATAGCAGCAACAGCAGCCTGGCCACTAGCAGTTAATGAACCCTGAGATGCACCCGGAGTCATAGAAGCTACAAGAGCTTTGTGAGCAGCACTTGTTCCGTCCCATAACATTGATTCAGCAGACTGAGAAATAGCTGGCTTAATCATTACCATTACTTTTTTATCAAACTCATCTGATACAACCTCAAACGCTCCACGCTTAATACTTTTCTCAAAACGAGAGTCTAATGTTTGAACATAATTAAATGTATCTGAAAACTCAACTTTCTTTAATACAACATCTGAGCCAATAGCTTTCATCTCAGCACCAACAGTGTTGGTTACAGCAGCACCAGTGTACGCTTTAGGCACAACACTAACAATGCTCTCATAAACTTTCGCTCCAGACTTATGATTTTCTGTTATCTTAACGTCACGGTTTCTGAACGTTCCCCAATCGGCATAAAGTTCCGATGTGATTTCTTCGATTTCTGATTGGGCGTTCTTAAGCCCTGTATATACTATACCCATTTTGCTTTATTTTTGATTTTTAGTTTTTGATTTTAACTGGCGGATTGTCTAAGAATAATTGATAATCTTTTTCGACAAAATCAATTTCTTCTTTCGATAAATTACCTTCACAATATTCTTTTACCGACTTTGTACCTAATGCAGCTTTAAAATCTTCGTAATTTACTCCTTCTTTTAAGGGGTTCACGAAGTTAACAACTTCATTGTTTTTTTCTTTTGCCATTTTATTTTACTCTATTTTGTTTGGTTATGTAAACGTTTCTTTCTTCTTCGGTCATTTCATCCAAAGACTTTTCTTTTTTAGAAGCCTTAATATCTTCAACCGGAGTTTCTTCTAAAGTCTTAAACACACTTAATAACAAGTTTATTGACTTAGTGTTTTTTTCAACCGTTTCTTTTAAAGATTTGTTTTTATTCTTTAAAGATTCAATTTCACTAAGTTGTTTACTCATCTGTGTTTGCATGGCTGTTTCAGCTTTTTTCTTAGCTTCGTCTTCCATTGCTTTCTTAGCTTTATCTTCTTCACTCATTTCAACCTCTTTAGGCTTAACCTCGGCAACAACACCTTCAACAACTTTAACAACTGTCATGCTGCCATCTTCATTCATCACTTCAACTTCTCCATTCATTGGAGTTGGCATCATTGTACCATCCGCTTGCATAACATCAACCTTTGAACCAACAGCTAACTCACCGTTAACTTTTAGTTTTGTTCCATCTGCTAAAGCATATTCTTTTGCCATTAATTGGATTTCTTGTTGTAACTTGATTGATTCTTCAATCTCTTTTTTTAATTCAAGTTTTACATCATTTGGTAAAACTTTATTTAATATTTTTGATAATGTTAATTCCATTTCTAATAATAGAAGATTTTTTAAATGTTTTTTTCAATAATTTTTTTGCTTAACCAAAAAATTTACCTCGTCTTCAGTTAACTCCACATCTGTTTCCTCTAAACTGTACTGTCCATCAATGCTCCAGCCGTTTATTTTACCTGCTTTAATATCTGCCCACAATTGGTCATCGGTTACAATAGCTGTAAAAAACAACGCGCCAAACGGCATACTTTCAAACCCTTTAACTGATTGTACCCTATTTTCATCCGTTATAAACTTTTCGATAATAGTAGCACCATTAATCAATTGTTGGTTGTGGTTAATATCAATGTTTTGGTCTTTCTGTTCACTTGATAATTTAAACAAGCTTTCAAAAATAGTTTCCCTATCAAAGTAAACAGAAAACTTAACGCCTTGTTTGCTCACTCTAGGTATAACTAAATCTGGAATCATTGCAGGCGCAATAACAATTCTTTTTTCCTCATTCAATACTTCGCATTTAATTTGAATAGGCTCATTATCTTTATTCATTTTAATGTATTCAACCTCAATGGCAGGACTTTCAACCATTGATAAAATGTTTAATCCTTGTTCATTCTTTTTGATTAAGCCTTTATAGACTCCGTTCTCTTTTATTACCATAATTTAAAATGTTATTAATGATTTTCTTTTTTCTTGTTCTTTTTGTTTCTCGGTCATATCGTTTTCAACCACATCCGCCTTAATTCTAAAAGATTGGTTTTGTCCTATTGGTCTACCATTCTCGTCTAATCGTGTTGATTGTGGTTGTTGGTTTGCGGGGTTAACGCTTGGTGCAATTGAATTAAAAGCAGGCGCAGAACCTCCGATTGCAGGGGTTGAATTATTGCTACTTACACTTGAAGCATTGCCGCCCTCAAAAGGAGTGGAACTAATTTTATTAATTGTTTGAGCTGTTGTTCCTGCAATTGCAGCAACCTGAAACCCTTTATAAATAGCATCAAACGGTTGAGGTATTGTTGATTTTGCTGTTATTGCATTTAATGCACCTTGTAACCCACTTATAACGGCTGCACCTATTTGAATTTTTTTATTTAATTCAAATTGTTTACGTTTTATTTTTAATTCTTCGTCACTACCTTTTTTGGAATTTTCTAACTGAATACTAAACACGGCATCACTAAGAGCTGCGCTAGCATTTGTGAATTGTGTTAATGTGTTTAATCCTTGATTAGTTCTATCAATTAACAATTGCTTTTGTTCTTCGTTCCATTTAACTAGTTTCTCTTTGTTTATCTGGTTAAAGTAGTCATTGATTAATGCTTGTTGTTCTAAGGATTGAGTTAATATAACTTCTTGTTCCGCTTGTTTTTCTACTTCAAGTTTAATGTCTAAGGCTTTTTTATTTTTGTTTAACTGATTTTCCTCATTAATAGCATCCTCAAGTAACTTCTTTCTTTCTTTTAATTTCTCTTTATAAGCATCGTTTTGTTCTTTTTGTGATGTTAAAACAATAACGTTTTCCTGCGATTTAGCGTTTCTAATGTTCTCTAATGATTCAGAAAGCAGCTTGCGTTTTTCCTCATCTAATTCACCGCCTGCTCTTACAAATGCTTCAATCTGTTTAACAATTAATTTATTAGTTTCAATAATGGATTTTTGTTTTGCGATCTCTAAATCAATTGTGGATTTACCTGATGCTTTAGCCTGTGCAATTTGTCTATCAAATGCGGCGGATTGTTTGTTTAACGCTTCTTTTGTTTTGTCAGCATTTGTTTTAATTGCTTCGCCTTGCTTATCAAGTGCGCTATTAGTTAATCCTATCGCATCTGTTAATTGATAAATTCCATCTTTAACCCAAGTTATAACATCTCCAACTGCCCTTAATGACTTAGCAAGTATGCCGTTTCCTTTCGATAATTCATCAAAGTTCTCAACTAAATATCTAATTCCCTCAATAATTAGAAAGATAGGTAGTGCTTTCATAGCACTACCTAAAGCGTTGAATCCGACCTTTAATTTATCGGTGTCAAAGTTTGCAAAACCCTCTTTTAATAAACCAACGCTTGTGTTTAATCTTTCAACTCCTGTTCCTTTTAAAGATACCGAGCTATCTTTTAAGTCTTCGATTTTATCCTGCAAATTAGCAACTTGTTGAGCTGCTGCTTTATATTCCTTACTACCTTCACCGAATGTTTGAGCTGCTTCGGCTTGAGCATTCTTTGCTGCTTTTAATTCGTCTTTTAGTTTCTTAAATCCACTTGCAGCAGGTTCAACGCCTTTACTAGTTGCTTCAATTAATTTGGCTTGCACTTTGTCAATCTCAGCACTCGCAGACTTAAATTCCTCACTTCCAAAGTCGGAATTTTCTACAACATCCTGCAATTCACTTAAAGCATCTTTAGCATCAGCGATTGAATTGATAGACTTGGTAACTCCGTTTATTTCAAATTCAAATGATAGTTTCTCCATTTTCTTTTATGTGTTTGTTCAGCAAGTTTCCAAGCTGTTTTAATATCATTGTTTAATTCTTCGTTGTTTTGGTTGTATAAATTCAAAACCAAAAGCATATCAACAAAGCAATTATTTATGTCTTTTATATTCATTATTTCTGTACATAATAAGCACCATCAACTGGTATAACCTTAACTAATTCCCCTTGAGTTGATAGTGTGTAAGTTGCTGCAAAGTCAATTAAAACAGTTGCATCATCTGGTTGTAAGAATATATTTGTTCCAACAGTATTATCAACTCTAACAACCATAAATTCAAAGCCTACATTATTTAAAGTTATTGTAATATTACCTCCGCTTGCATCGGCTTCAATTAAAGTAAATTTCTCACTTGGTAAAAGTGAGTTTGTATTAATTCTTACTTTCTTTGTTGATGTAGGTGCTGCTAATCTCATTCCGCTTGGTGTTGAACTTTCTAATAAAAAAGTATTTATACTTGCTGCCATTCTTGAACTTCCAAAAGCATTACCTCCACCACCTCCGCCGGGTGCTTCACCGCTTGGAATAAATGCAACATAATCACTTAGTTTTAATAGTTTGCACACAGTTGACTGATTGCTATCTGGTGTATAATTTTCAATTGAATAAAGTATAAAATAATGTCCATCGTCAAATATTCTTTTGCGCCATGTTAATTCTTTTATTGTCTTCTCACTTAACCAATAGTTACGTGTTACAACCTTACTATTAGGGTTGCTTAATTGGTCAACATAGCCTTTCCAATAAGCATTGTAAAGATTGTTATTAGTATAATTAAGAACCGGGCGTTCATAAAATATCTCGCTTGGATTCTCAAACAAGAAATCGAATGTAGGATTGTAAGGGTCATCTAAATGTCCAATATAAGGGTATTGACTAAAGTTAGTCGGACTTCCTAAACTCCATAAAGTCCAATAACCACCATCCATTGTTATAAGCCCACCCCATAACATCGAGCGTAAATTATGCTTGATGGGTTTAACAACTCCGTTATCAATTGAATAAATTTGAGGTATTAATAATCCGTTTGAATCATTGCCTATTAATGGACTTGAACTTGTTGTAAGTTCTATTTTATTTGTGCCGTTCAGAAAGTCATTGTCAATATCTTTAACGGCATCACCGTAATTATATTGGTTTCGTTCTGTGTACTTTTTACTCCAGTAATCTGAATCTGGTTTATGAGCAAAGTGAAATGTTTTATTGTCTAATAAGGATAGTAACTCGTAACTTTCTCCTGGTTTGGTATCTCTTAAGTTAGTCCAATCTTCAACGTTTATGGGGTCAAACCAATTTTCATACGGTTCAATTATCATTTTCTTTTTAATCAATTTATCCTCAATCATCCATAAGTTAAACTCTCGTATTGAATCAATTAAAAAGTCTTTTTGTTTTTTATTCTTTGGTAATACTTGATTAAATGAGTAAGGCACTCCCATTCCTTCAACTACATTGTTGTTCTTTAATCTTACATACAAGTAACTGTCTAATATTTTTATCATGATGTTACCGCCTGTTATGGGGCTGGTCATTACTCCAGTTAATCCACCAAATCCAACAGTACATCGGTATTTTGTATTAGCTACATCGTAAACCTCTTTTGTTGTTTGGAATGATTGCGATAAAACAAATGTACCAGAACTTACTTGATTAAAGGTGAAGTCCTCATAGTGTATGTTGGACCAAACACCCGGAGAAACCTCTTTATCTATTGATAGCCTAACAGTTCCGTTAAAGTTAACAAGCAATTTACCGGATGGAGTTGTTGGTATTACAAGTTCGGGTTTTACAGTTGTTTGAAATGTAATTATGTAAGTTGATTGTAAAGGCGTATTGAACTTGCCAGTTGCTGTATTGTTATTTCCGCCCGTATCGTAAAATGGTGCTGATTCATTGTTGAATATAATAGTTGAATAAGGTGGAAGCGTTGGTATAAATACAGTATTTGAACCGCCTATTGGATTCATTGCTACCGTGTTACTTATGCCTACATTATCATTTACATAATACCTGTTATTATCTATTTGTGTTTGTGAAAGGCTTAATACATCCCCATTGTGTGGATGAACTATTTTTTTAAATAGGTTTGATTCAATGAAATTACTTTGATACTGCCAACCTGCTTTTGCAAATATTTTTTTTATCAATTCATACCTAAATATGGCAGGTCGCATATTATTAACAGCGTAGTCAATATCAGGATTGTAATTAGCTGAATTGTAAAGGAAATATTCTGCTTCTGTTCCGTAATTAATTAAGCCATATCTATACCCTATTCCGCCTGTTAATCCAATAGCAACACCGCTAACAATGTTAGATGTATTCCAACTGTTAACTACATTGGTGTATTTAAGTTCATGGTCGTATTCGCTAAAGTCTAAATCGTCGGCAGGATTAGGATTGCCTATTACCAACTTTTCGCCAATATCTCTAAACAAAGAGGATAGTTCACCAAACAGTTCAAGTATGTAAAAGTTTGTTTGTTTATCTAAATTACGTTCTATCTTCTTTAGCCTTACATGACCTGCGAATATTTCAGTTTCATTAGAGTAGTAAATGGCAGGTTCTTTTTTGTTTGGATTAAAAGTGGATAGGGTTACATCCAAATTAAATATGTATTCGAAGATTTGGTTAATCGGATTGGTAGCAGGTAGCTTAATCGACTTACTGTAATTGGTTTGCTTGTTTACCGGATTTTGAATATCCAATAAGGAATAGGTTAAAGATGTGTTTACATCCTCAACCATATCAACCTCAATATTTCTTATAAATAACCTACCCATTAAAACGTCTGCCTTTCGTTTATTACATTACTATTGATATTCATTTGCACTTGCACTACCTTATCAACTATCTTTTCTCTTACGATAAATTGAGTGTCTGTTTGGTTAACATATTCGTAATAGTTGTTTTCAATATCATGTAAAATGTACACACCCGAATTAAAGCAATCCTCTAACATTGCAACATCTGAATCACTTAATGAATCGGTAATTAATCGGTAAGTATCTTGGTTGGTGTTGCCTAATACTCTATCCCTTTGCTCCAATGGGCTGTTAACTAATATTAATGAACCTCCCGTATTTAGATAACTACCTTTATGATATTGTTCAATTTTACGATAGTTTATTTTAGTGTTGGTGTTGGTTCGATTAACTGATACAAAGTTTATAAAATCAAAAGCACCGTTTCTGTTGAGGTAGTAAAGGCTATACGGTTTCTCATTACGCCCTTTACATCCAACGTAATTGATGTTATATTCAGCTAATACAGAGCCTCCGTTTTTAAACTTAATGTTTATTCGTTTAACAATTGAGCTAGTTGTTATTGGATAATCTCCTGTTACTTGAGGAGCTGTTAATCCTGCTAACGCAGCTTTACCTAAGTTAATACATATTAATTGGTTTTGAGTTGTAACAGTAGTATGTGGATTAGCAATAGCACTATCGCTTTGTAATACATTTGCGCTGTTGTATGTTTTAACTTCAACAGTTGTAACATCACTAACAGCATTTAACAGATAATAAAATACAATATCCTGTTCATCTTTTTTAACCTTTATTTCACTAGGCAAATTATTTAAAGCCCTCGAACCGCTCACATATAATGAAGAGTTGTAACTCATCATTTCCTTTTCAGTTAGTGAACCGTTCCATATTTTAAAGAACTGATTAGTCCCAGAATAAATAGTAGGTGTACTCCCATAACGCTCACCAATATTAACTGTTACGTTAATAATTGACTTTGTGCAAGTTTGCCAGCCTGATAAATTGAAAGGAAAATAATGTTTTAAATAATCCCTAACCAATGGTTTGATGTCGAAGATAAGGTCACCAGTTGGACGTGCCGGTAACGGCATTGGAGTTAATGCAACACCATCCACGTTAACAGTAACGTAATAATTAAAGTTAGGCTGTGCCGTTTGGTTAGAAGTTGCTCTAAACATTAACTGGTTGAATCCCGGTGCTATTGTTTGTTGTTTATGCGTAACTGTGATTGACATGTTATTCTAATCCAAATTTAAAGTTTTTAAATCCATAATCCATTAAGTCTTTTTTTAAGTCATCAATACGACCGTCATTTATTACATCGGTAAAAAAGTTATTTCCTTTGTAACCTTTTTGTGCAATCTTTCTACTAACTACATAAGCAAATGCTTCTTTAGCTTTGTTGAATGGTTGCTTTTTTAAAGTCTTCCAAACCTTTCTGCTTTTGTTTCTTGCTTTCGCTTCGTCTTGTTTTTTCTTTCTGTTAATTAGTTCATTCTCGCTAAACTTACCTATCATTCCCTTTCTGTTACCCCACTCCCCTATATTCTTTTTGCCCTCTTTACTAACTGGTCCGGGCTTTCTGCCTTTGTCCCTTATTTCAGCATAGTCAGGCATCAGCAACTTAAACACAATTGAATCACCTTTAGGCAATGTCCTAAAACGAATTGAAGCAGCAAGTTTGCTATCTTGACCTTGAAACATAACACCTTTCTTTTTAAGAGATGCTCTCAGGTCTTCAACTAACTTATTGCCAAATTCATCTATAACTATCTCAATTGGTATCATTTAATGATATAAGATTTTAAACCACTTTTTTACTAATAAATTTCCGTGTAACCTTGATAAGACAATTTAGTTAAAGCAATGTAACGAGCTGGGTCAATAGCGTGGTTAAAGGCGTCAATAGGTTCTCCCGTTTCTTTTCCGTTCCTATCCTTTGCCCATGTATAATTCTGAAATTCATTTATTGCATTGATTGAACGTGAGGTTATAAGTATGTCATGCTCTTGTAGCTTGTTTATTCCGTTACGTACACTATCAGCACCTTTAACGGTTGGTATAACGTTGTAAAAACCAAACATCTTTAAATCGCTTATTGACTTAGGTTCGGCACTGTCTGCAATTATATTAACCCTCATATTTAGATTAAGTGTTCGCATTATATTTGCAAGTTCAGAGTTAATTAAACCTTTGCGATAAATCAATTCATCAATTATTAATTTACCATTCCATTTGTACATTGCAATTAAACAAGTAGGGTCTTGACTATAACCCCAATCCAGGCCATACGCTAACAACTCCGCTTCGGGTGGCACATTGTCAATCTTTGACCAGTTATTAAAGACTACTCCGCTTAATGAGCCTGTCATGCCTAAACCGTACACTTTCCACCAATTAGCCCAGTAGTTACTTTTTATGTTTGACTCAGCGAATAAATCCTTAGCATTAACATCAAAAAACGCTTTATCCCTTTTAATGTACAAATCTTCTAAAGTTTCAGGAGGCAAGGCTTCATTATCTTCAAACGTCAATAAAAGAAACTCGCTATTATGTTCTTTTAAAACCTCGGTATGTACCCAAAACTCAGCGTCTGGGTTAAAATCAATATAAGTTTCTTTGCTACGAATCATTAAAGCATCTGCAATATCAAACGGTATATTGTTAGCTTCGTTTAAAAACAAAACATCTCTCTTACCTGCCGACTTAGATTTACCAACTGAATCAAATGATTTGAATTGTATACGACTTCCTGTGCTTTTGAATGTGTAAACAAATTGAGGTGACTCTCTCCAACACGAATCATCCCACCTATTAGTATCGTGCATAGTATTCATGAATATATCTATTGCACCGTCCCTAACAGCTGGTAACGTTTCGGCAACCACAGTAATCTTTAACCTAGATTCTTTTAAAGCTTTGTCAATGAGTATGGGGATAATGGCGTAGGTTTTTCCTGCGCTTGTCCCGCCTTGAACAACCTTTTTACGGGCTTTCATAGCTAGTATCTTATTTATCGCCGTTGTTCTTTGGAACATCTGGGAATAATGGAATCTCTTTATTTATTACTTCGGTTTCTGTTTGCTCTTTTAATCCGTTTAGTCTTTGTGTAATACTTGGATTGTACATGCCTAGTAAGCCGCCTGTGATTTGGTTTTCTCTGATTTCCTTTCTTATACGTGTGCAGATAGCTACAAAGTCATCGTACTCACTACCTTTGTTATCAAAATACTGACTCACTTGGCCATAGTTATCATAACAAAACCTTTCAAACCCTTCTAGGGTATAAGGCAATTTAAATGGGTCGGCAACTCTATCTCCGTCCTTACCAACATATTGAATCTTCACCCACTCTTTAGCTTTTTCTTTTAAGTCATCTTTATAGGCTTGGAATGCTCTATAAAGGTCTTCGGGTGTTTTGAATATCCTTCTTGGGTGGATATACATTTTTTCAGACTGTTTCTTTCCCATTAATTAATTCTTTTGATTTATATTGGTTTGTTGTTTTTTATTATTATTTGTTTTGTCTTAATTAATTTTAATTCTTATCTCAAAGAAACTAACTAATTGACCCCTTCTTTTTTTTGGTTTGTTTCGTTTTCGTATCGGTGTTATCGGTTTTGCTTTGTCTTTCGGTGGTGGCTTCGGAGTACTTTTTGGCTGCATATCTAAAATAAATTAAGGCATCGGTTAAGCAACTAGGACACTTTGAATCAATGATGTTACCTTGTTGGTTACAATAGTTAAGAATAGGTATCATAAATGCGCTGTTAGGTTCTAAAACCATTCGCATATCAATATAAAGGTCAATAGCTGACTTATGCGCTAGGTAGTGGTTGTATTCGATGTTAGTCATTGTTAAAGTATTTTCGTTTAATTTTAATTAATCCTTTCTTTCTTAAAGCATAACCTTTACCGGTTGATACCCCCGTATCCTCTTTGTATATTTTCTTTCCCTCTTTAATCAAATTAACTTGCTTTCTTTCTAGTTCCGGCAATTCATCAATTAGTTTATTTATTAAATCAAAATCAAATTCAGAAATCTCTTTATTTTTTAACACATTCAAATCAAAGTCAATTGTTTTTTTACGGTTTGAGTCCCTTCTTTGTTCATGAGCTATTATTTTAATCGTGTTAATTATAAGGGACTTTGGCTTGTATTTAGATAAATAACTAGCTAACCTTTGTGGTGGTAATCCTGTTAATTGTATGTAAGCATCATTCACCAAGTCAATAGGGTTAGGGCTGTTCATGTATTTAGCGAAGTAAACAAACTGGTTATAGCTTCGCTCATATTCTACATTAATTAGCATTATACACATTTATTTTAATGTTTACAAATTTAATTAAAATTTATTTGATATTAAAATTTATTTGTTTGATTTTCAAACACTTAAAATTTATTTTATATTCTTTTTAATTTTGTTTGAAATTAT
>JACCDT011572273.1_pt1 | contig 16206 bp, 29 predicted proteins | sample 7446291 | NCBI WGS metagenome assembly JACCDT01 (sample SAMN15323446, study PRJNA562643) | freshwater metagenome | isolation source: river surface water | place: USA:Blue River Watershed | collected 2017-08-17 | reverse complement strand
GGCGGCGCGCACCTCGTCGAGGGTCGCCTCCCCGTGCGCCCACCGCTCCACCGTCTCGATCGCCGTGCGCGGCCTCGCGTCGTCGGGGTAGCGCGCCTCCCACGTCGGCAGCGCGAGGCGCGCGCAGTCGCACGCGGCGCGCACCACCGCGCGATGCAGCGGAGATCCCTGGCCCGCGCGCCACGCAGCCTCCCCGGCGACGCGCAGCATGTGGTGTCCGTCCCTCGACCCACGCCACCACGCCACGGGGTCCGCGTAGAGCGCGGCGCGCGCCTCGGGGCCGAGGTACACCGCCACGTCCGCGGACAGCACCAGCTCCCGCGCGCGGCCGTCAGCGCCGACGACGTGCACGCGGCCCATCTTGCCCGAGGGCGAGACCACCCGCAGGCAGGTCCCCGCGGGGTAGCTCTCCACCGGGGACGCCAGCGCCTCCCGGGCCCGCGCCGCGTGGTCGCGCGACGACGACCAGGAGTCCACCGCGCGCCACGCAGCGCCCTCGGCGGACGGAAGCGATGCCAGGAGCGTCCACGCGCGATGCACGGGGGCGCTCACAGCGCTCCTCCCACCGGAGGCACCACGACCACCACGGCGTCGCGCGTGATCCGGTCGAGGGCGAGGCCCGAGTCCCAGAGCGCCTCCGCGGAGGCCACCACCCGACGATCGGGCCGCACGTCGAGGCGCCCTCCGACGAGCACGACACCTCGCACCGAGACCACAACGAGGTCTCTGTCGCGCCACAGCACGGCGTCCGCAGGCGAGCGCTGACCCACCCGCCACACCACCCGCTCCGGTGTCGGGCACCCGAACTGCGCAAGCGCGCGGCACGCCTCACGGGCGAGCTCTTCGGCGCGCTGAATCGCCGCCAACCCGAGGGAGGCGACGGCCACGAGGTCGGGGATGGTGCGGGGCGCGGGAAGCACCACGTCGCGCCAGTCGCCCCAGCCGTCGTCAGCAGCCATGCGGTCGTGCCACCCTCGGCGCGGGTCGTCGCACCACCCCTGAGGGAGCACGCCGTCTGCACTGAGGGCCTCCTGCGCCTCGGCTGGGGTGGAGTGGAGCCACGGCCGCCGCGTCGGCGGCGTGCTGTACGTGCCGGGCAGTCCGCGAATACGGACACCGTCGGGGCCAACGATCACCCGCGACGCGACGGTTTCCCACGCTGGCGCGTAAGGCTCGGCCGTCAGCACCGCGAGCGTGCGCGCGAGGGCGGGTCGTGCGGGGTCAGCCACGGGACACCTCCGGCTGGTCATCGGGCAGAAGGGCGGCAACCTCGCGGACCATCTCGTCGGTCCACGCGGCGATGGTGCCTGCGGTCGCGTCGGCGGTGTCCTTGCGGTGCAGCGCGTACGCCTCGCGGTTGCTGGCCTGGACGATCTCCAGCGCCGCAGCGACGCCCTCCGCACGAAGGCGCAGCACCACCGGGCTCTCGGCGCCCGCGGCCACGCCGAAGGTCCAACCACGCTCCCAGACGTGCTTGCACGCGGGGCAGAAGTGTTCGTGGTGCGGGCGCCTGCTCCCGTCCACCGCGGGGTTGTCGTGGCGCGGGCCGTCGATGTGCGGGGCGCCGCAGCGGGGGCACGCGAAGCACTCGCGAGGCAGGCCCTCGTCGCACGCGCGCTGGAGCCGGTCGCGTTCGGCGGTGACGCTCGCCAACTGCGCTCGGAGGCTCTCGCACTCCTCCAACCCCACGCGCATGGTCTCTTCGAGAGCGATTTTCGTGTCGATGTGCCGCATGAGGATGTCGGTGTTCTCCTCGTTCGTCCGCTCGATCATCGCGAGGGCTTGCGCCCCAGCAGTGGCATCGCCCCGGGCGACTTTCAGCTCCCAGCGCAACTCGTCGAGGGTCGCCGTGAGGCCCGGGAGTTCATTGGCTTTCGCCTGGAGGGCGGCGCGCTCCGCATCGAGCTTCGCCACCGCCGGAGCGAGGGCCTCAAGACAGATGGAGGGACACGCCGCGAGGCCACACACAGCGGCAATCGCCTCTCGCTCCCTGCGCGCCACCCTCAGGTCTTCGTGCTCCGCGCCGACCAGATTGACCAACCGCTCCGCGTTCGCGGAAGAAGGGTCGAGCCGATGCAGCCTCGCGAGCATGTTGAAGGCGCGCAGCTCGGGACCCAGGCTGTAGAGCGCCCACCGCAGTCGGTAGAAGCGCTCTCGCAGTTCGATCGGGTCCGAAGGGACAGGGCCGTTCGGGTCGTTCGACAGGTTCGGGTCCCAATGGAGTTCGTGATCCCGCGCCCTCAGCAGGGCATCTCGCTCGGCCCGAGCCTCGTCGCGCTCGCGGATGAGCACGGCCTCGGTGCTCTCGGTGGCGATCGCGTCCGTCGCCTCCGCGCCGTCGTGGCACGCGCAGGAGCACCCGCCGTCGGGGGCTGGGGGCAGACCGCCGCCCTCGCAGTGGGCGGCGTCGTGGGCGGTGCAGAGACAGGCGTCATTCATGTTCGACCTCACCATCAGACACCCGCCCTGCGTACGGACAGGTAGCCGCTCCAGAAGTGATTTTCAGCCTCTCGGCCACCCGACCGCCCAAGGGCCACGGCCACCGGAAACACCCTGCTGGCCAGCTTCTCACGGCCCATCGAGACACCAGCCACGAAGGCGGCGTGACCCGCTGCATCGCGGCACGCGACGCGGATGGCGGCGCACAGGGGCGAGGCGCCTGCGATGCATCGCGGTGGGTGCTCAGCCATCGGACACCTCCTCTGCGCCGCCAAGGCGGCGGAACTCGATGCGCCATACCCACGGGTTCGCATCCCACGACGGCTCCCCGTTGATCTCGCACCACAGGCGCTTGAACGCCTCGCGAGCGGACAGCGGGCAGTCGACCCAGGGCCAGCACGGGCCGGTCACGGCTTCACCCCGACGCACACCGGCCACGCAACGAACTCCCCTTCGCGCGAGAGCGGCGTGAATTCGTAGCGCCCTGGGTCGCGCTCGATGGCCCGGACGAGGACGAGAGACGAGCTGATCAGGTCGATGCGACGCGGCTCGTTGACAGGCTCCGTCACGGCGATGCTCACAACGCCGCACACCTCCGTCTTGCAGTCGAAACCCGCTTCCGTGTCCCGCACGAGCCATGGCCCGCCGCACCCCCCACCACCGTGCGCGTCTCGGTGTGCCTCGGCCTCCTCGGGCGTTGGGACGCGGTTCAACCAGGGGGCGCTCACGGCGCACCGTCCGGCTCGGGCAATCCCGCGTCCCGCAGCGCCCCGAGGTACGCGGCCTCGCGGTTCGCCTCGGACGGCTCCGGCTCCGCCGCCTTCGCGGCGATCCTCGCCAGTTCGTCGGCCTGCGTCCGGGCCCGCGCGGCGCGGCGCTCGTAGCCGTCCGCCTCCGCGCGCAACCGCGTCGCCTCGGCCGCGGCGTCGGCGGGAGCGGCGGCGGCCCACTGTGCGACGGTCCACTCCGAGCGGTCCCCGAGCTCGTCGCGGTAGACGTACGACGGGTCCGGGAGCTTCCTCGCGAGGTGGCTATCGGCCTCCAGCGCGGCCTCGGCGGTCGCGTCGTACACGCGCTCGCAGTCCTTGCGGACTCGCCCTCCGTGCTTCGCGGCGTCGGCCGCGCCGTACGCGAGCACGTACCCCTCGTACTTCCCGGTCACCTTGTACAGCCGGACGGTCATGATGCTTCTCCTTCCCTCGTCTCTTGTTCCACCAGATCCCGCGCCAGGTCCTTCAGCCCCGTAGCCACGAGCCCCGCTCCGGCCTCCTCGGCGCCGTCGTCGCACTCCATCACGCGCACGCGGCTCCCCTCGCGGATCACCGGGCCCCTCCCTTCTTCGTCTTCGCCGCCTTCGCCACCACCGGCTCCGCGACGGGCTTGCCGTTGACGGTGAGCGCGAGCCCGAGGGCCTTCGCGCGGTCGTCGTCCCAGATCCGCCAGAGGCGGTAGCGGTAGACGCCGTCGTCGGAGAGCGCCGCGCCGCGGCCGTACATCGCCTCCGCGGGGCCGTGCCGAAAGAGGCCGGGGAGTTCAACCACGGGACACCTTCTTCGCACCCCAACGCTCCCGCACCGCTGCCAGCACATCCGGCGGCAACTCCCACAGCCCTCGCGCTCCGCGACAGGGCACTGGCTCGAAGGCGACGACGTCACCGAGGCGCCAGCCCACCGGACCGAACCACCAGGGGTCCGGGGCCTCGGGCCGCTCGCGCTCGACGGCCTCCAGACGAGCGACGCCCACGACGGCGCTGTACGCGCACGCCCGCTCGACGTAGGCGCGCTGGCGCGTCAGTGCGAATCTGTCGCCCCGCTGCGCCGGCGGCAGCGCCAACAGGCCGTCGATCACCGCGAGCGACCCCAGGAGATCGGCTTCGCGGGCCGTCTCGGTGGCAGAGCCCCACGCGTCTGCATCTACGCTCTTGCCCGCGTGCAGCGCGAGGTAGTCGCCGACGCGGAGCTCGTGTGGGGCCCAGGAGCGGTTCTCGACGCGCTTCGGGCCGTGGACGATGAGCTCGGCCCACGGCTGGAGGATCGTGAGGGCGAGGATGCGTCGGCTACCCACGGGGCACCTCCGGGAACTGCCGCACCCGCAGGCCAGCGGGCCACTCCTGCGGGTCGCCGCCCTTGGGGTCCTTCAGGTGCACCCGCACCGGAGCGCCCTGGTAGCCGTCGCGGTAGCCGCAGAGGTCCTCCTCCACGCGCACGGGCGTCGGCCAGCTCTCCGGGTCCGGCGGGTCGACCGTCTCGGCCTCAAACCCCACGTCGTTCCTGTCGACGACGTAGGCGCCGGCCTGCTTGACGAAGATGGGCACCTCGACGTCCACGAACTCGCGCACCAGGTTGTGCACCCAACCCGCATGACAGGGGCGCGCACCGGGGCCGCTCTCGCCGCCGACGATGGCCCAGTCGATGCGGCTCGACACCGGCGCGTACCCACGCGCGATCGTCGCGGGGATCACTCCGCGAAGACCGATGGTGAGCGGCCCGAGCAGCGGTTCACAGCTCAGGAAACGCACCGCCGCGGGCGTCGCGAGCAGGTGCGGGATGCGCTCTTCTGCGCGCTGTTGGTCCTCGACGGAGACGCCGAGCCACACGTTGCGCGGGGGCCACGTCCACCCAGGCGGATCGTGCCGGAGGCGGTCGCGACGTCCGCCCGGCGACTCGAAGTCGATCTTCCGCAGGACCATCTCCGCGGCGCAGCGCTCTGCCGACGCGTGGGACATGAAGTGCTGCATGCGCTCGGGGCGCTTTGTCAGCACCTGGAAGGTGTGGTGCCCTGCGGACTGCATGACCCCGAAGACGGCCTCGATGAAGTCGTCGGAGACGTCCTCGTGAAAGAGGTCGCTCATGCTGTTGACGAAGACCCTCGACGGCTTCCGCCAGCGCAAAGGCTCGCCGAGCATCTCCGGCACTTCGCGCACGGTGCCGGTCCACACGGGCCCGCCCTTCGTGCGCAGGCGCGTGAGCCCCGCGTACGGCTGCCCGGGTGCGCTGAACCGATGGGCCTGCTTCATGGCGTAGCAGTTGGTGCAGCCGGGGCCCACGAGGCTGCACCCCCGCACGGGGTTCCACACCTTGTCGCTCCACTCGATGGACGTCTCAGCCATGGCCCACCTCCAGCGTCGTCGGCGCCCGCATGCTCAGGGCCCATGGGTCGCCCGGGTCCAGCGGTGCGAAGGTCCCGCACAGCCTGGCGGCGCGCGTCGACGGGCGCGCGTAGAGCGGGGCCACGCCACGAGCGCGGATCCACTCTGGGAGCTTCCGTGCGCTCACCCACACCGCCGCGGAGCTCAGGGTGAAGAGCCCCGCCTCGCGCACGGCTTCGAGCTCCTCGGCGATCTCGCTGCGCTCGTCGCGAAGCTCCTGGTTCTCATCGTTCGCCCGACGGAGCTTCTCTTCGAGCTCCTCGATCTTCGTCTCCAGGGCGACGAACTCCGACCCGTCCTCCTGCGCGGCCACGAGCTGGCGCGTCAGGGCGTCGGCGAGGGCCTCGCCGGGCAGAGGGACGAGCCTCGTGAGCATCGCTTCGAAGCTCTCAAGCGCCTTCCGCGCCTGCCGCACGCGCTCCGCGCCCGGGGCGTTCGCCTCCGCGTAGATCGGCGTCGAGACGGTGACGGCCTCGACGTGCACGGCGTCGCGCGGGATCCCGAGGGCGAGGGCGTACAGGATCGCGCCCTCGGGCGAAGAGAAGCTCCCGAGGGGGATCGTGGAGCCGCGGAGGTCTCCGCAGGTGAAGCCGATGGTGATGACCGGATGCTCGCTCATATGCAGTCCCTTTCGCGCCCCGTGGGCGCCGTACAGGCGTTGGGGGACCGATGCGGGGATCGAACCCGCGGCGCCCGAGGGCGTCCCGCACCAGCGGCGGTCCTGGGTCAGGCGGCGCGCTGCCTCACGAGGCGCAGGGCCCCCGCGCGGGTGAGCGTCACCTCTCGGCCGTCGCCCGTGGGCAAGGGGCCTGCCTTTGCCGCCTCGCGGGCGAGGTCTCGCGCGCGCTCGGCGGCCTTCTCGGCGCGCTGCGCCGCCACGTACGCGCGGCCCAGGTGCGAGGCGTCTACGGTCGCCGGGTCCTCGCCCAGGAGCGACGCCACCAGGGCGCGCGTCGCAGGGCATGCGCGCTCGGCGGGGCAGTAGCGACAGTGGGCGCCCACGGCGACGTCGGGCTCCCAGCGCGCGGCGTGGGTGCGCTCGTGGGCCTCGCGGGCCTCGCGGGCAATCGCGACCTTCGCCCAGGCCAGCGCGACGCGCTCCGCGACGGCGCCGAGGGTCTCCCAGTCGTGGTCCCACGCGTACAGCCGCAGGGCCCCGGAGTCCTCGATCACGGCGATCTCGCAGGTGACCGTGTCGAGGTCGTGCACGCGCGCCCAGGCCAGGGCGTAGAAGTCCAACTGCGGGCGCGACAGCTCCACGTCGTGGTCCCACCGCGCGGTCTTCCAGTCGCGGCAGACCCAGCGGCCCGCGCGGCGAAAGAAAAGGTCCGCGGTGCCGGTGATCTCCCCCTCAGCGCGCCCGGCGTAGTCCCGGTGCCCGCGCGGAGCGAGCAGGCGCGCGGCGCCCGTGCGGACGTCGTACGCGAGGGCCACCTCGGTGCGGACGCTCTCGCCCGTGGGCACCTCGGCCAGGTCGATCGCGCCGCACAGGGCGCGCGTCTCGGGGTCCAGCGTCGCGAGGTACTCCGATACCGGCTCGCCCCGGGCGACGAGCTCCAGGAAGCGGTGCACCGCCGTGCCGCGCGTCGCGTCCGACGAGCCCTCGCGGGCCTCGGGCAAGGCGTAGGCCGCGGGGCACGCCAGGGCGCGGGCGAGGCCGGAACCGGAGAGCGCGGACGGCACGGGATCAGCCCTCCTCGCCGGGCTCGCGCTCGACGGTGTAGCCGTCGAGGTACTCGTCGCGGCGATGCGCCGTCCGCAGCGCGTCCACGACCGCCGAGCGCGCGGCCCCCGCAGCGCGAGGCGCGTCCTCCTGCGTCTCGGGCGCCGGGGCGAGCTCGCGCACCCACGCCGGGAGCTGGTCGAGCACCGCGCGGGCCTTGGCGGCGCTCGTGGCGTCGGTGGCCTTCGCGGCGCGCTTCTGCCAGCGCATCACGAGCGCGAGGCCCGCGGCGCGGTCGGGCTGCGCGGGCAACAGGGCCACCGCAGCGTCCCAGGTTTTCGCGGCGCCGATGGCCTTCGCGAGCGCGTCGGAGGCCTGCGGCGCGGGCGCCGGGAGCTCGGCGGGCTTGCTCTGGGGCGCCTCGGCGGCGTCGTTGGCGGGCTCGTCCACGACCTCGAGGCGCTGCCCGTCGCCCTGGGCCTGGGCCATCTCCTCGGCCGAGTAGATTCCGCCGATGTCTTCGGGAAACGCCTTGCGCAGCGCGATGCTCTCGGCGCACTTCGCGAGCATCACGTGGGGCATGCGCGCCCACATGGCCGCAGGGCGCTCCTTCCCGGTGGTCTTGTCGCGGGCCACCTGGACGTACTCGTCCCAGTACGCGACGCCCACCGCGGGGCGCGTCCAGTCCTTGCGGTGCACGCGCACTTTGCAGGCCACGAGGCGCCCGTCGGCTTCGATGAACTCGGGCTCGTCCTGGCCGTCGTACAGACCCGTGCGCTCGGCAATCGCGCGGAGGCCGTCGATCGAAGCCTGCACGCTCCACACCTCGCGGCGGTTGATGCTGTCCCAGCGCTTCACGAAGTGGATCTGCCGCAGGAGCGGCGAGAGGCGCCGCGCGCGGGCGACCTCCATCAGCACCGCGAATTCGCTGTCGCTCGCGCCGTTGGCGAAGGTCTCGCGGATCATGCGGCGCTGCTCCTCGCTGAACTCCAGCGGGGTGTAGGCGGCGACGGCGGAACGCGCGGCGCGGTGCATCGCGGCGTCGGTGTGCAACTGCATCGTCACGGTCGGGTCTCCTCTGCGGCGGCGCCGCGGTTGTCCTTTGCCAGTCGGTCCAGGGCCTCGCGGGCGGTGAAGACCTGGCGCGTGTACGGGTCGCGCCACAGGCCTTCGCGGACCTCGGTCCAGCCCTCCTCCGTGAGCGCCACGCCCGCGGGGTCGGTGGACACGTCGAGCTTGAGCGCCACGCCGCGGACGTCGCCCTGCGCGGCGTCGGCGACCTCGCGCAGCCACGCGGGGCCGTGCACGTACAGGGCACGCAGCGCTACGCCGTCGAGCGCGGGGCATGCGGCTACGTCCCTCACAGGCGCCCCCAGGTCTTGGGGTCGTGCGCGCGGGCGGTGGCGTCGAACCTCACCGCGTCTCCGAGGGCCGCACAGGCGCCGAGCAGGCGGGCCTGGGCGCGCAGCAGCGACCGTCGGGCCTCGGGCTGCGCCGGGGTGCCAATGGCGGCCTTGAGCGCCTCGCAGGCGTCCGCAACAGCGGACGCGGCGCGGCCAAGGTCCTCGCACGCGCGGCTCAGGGCCGTGGCGGCGGCGTCGGGCTCAGGGGCGGTCACGGCAACCCCGCCGCGTGACGGGCGCTCTCGCGAGCGCGCCCTGCGTAGCTGAGGGCGACCGAGTACCAGTGCGCCGAGTGCTCAGACGGAGGGTCGCGCAGGATCGCCCGCACGCCGGAGAGTCCCGACAGCGCCGAGCGGGCCGCGTCCAGGCGGCGCACCAGCGAGCGGTACAGCCCCAGCGCGCAGGCCATCTCTTCCATCAGCTGGTAGCGGGCGTCGTCGCGGTCGTCGCGGTCGTCCGCGGCGTGCCAGCGCGCGAGGTAGTCGTCCTCGTAGACGGAGAAGGCGCCTCGCAGCGACGACTGCGCGTCGATCACCGCCCGATCGGCCGCAGGCCCGGCGTTGGGGCTATCGGCCTCGAGCGCGTCGGCCGCATCCGGGAGCTGCACCGCCCGCAGTGCCTCCACCGCAGCAGCGCGCGCCACGGCCTCCGCGGCGATCACCTGCTCGCGGGTCACGGGCGCCGGGGCTGCTCGTCGGGAGGCCTTCACGACGCCCTCGACACGAGGTCTCGCAGGGTGCTGCGCGGCACCCCGAGGGCCCTGGCCGCGCCCGCCACGGAGCCGCAGCGCTCGACGGCCTCGCGGGCCTCCGCAGGGCCCAGCGCGTCGCCGCGCTCGTGCACCACGATAACGCGATCGGTGGCGAGGTCTTCGAGGGCGCGCAGCAGCTCGTCAGCCTCGTCGGAGACGGACCGCAACCCGGCGACGCCGCGGCGCACAAGGTCCAGAGGGATGATGCGCATCACGCTGCCTCCGCGTGCGCCACGCCCGCGGGCGTCCAGCCGCTCTCCCAGGGGAGCGCCGCGCCCTCGGGCCACGGCACCAGATCGGGAGCGAGCAGGAGGTCAGCGATCGGCGTGTCGAGCTCGTCGCGGGTGGCCTCGCCGGTCTCATCGGCCACGCGGTCGAGCTCGTCGCGGTCGAGCTCGCCGTCGCGGCACGGGCAGGGCCCGTCCACGGGCTGGTGCACCTCGGCGCAGGGGGGGCACACCGCGCAGGGGGCGCAGGCGGGGCAGCGGCCCCGCCCGTCGAGGGTGACCGCGGGCACGGAGCCGCCGCAGCGCTCGCAGACCGCGGGGCTCACGCGGCCTCCGAGGCGTCGCGCGCGAAGGTCGCCAGGAGAGCGTCCACGGCGGCGTCGACCGACGCACCGAAGGCGGCGCGGGACCAGGACAGGCGCACGGCGTCGACCACGACGCACCAGCGCGCGTCCGTCGTGCGGTGCAGGGTCAGGCCGACGTGGTCGAGGGGTTCGCCGGTGACGCGGGCCCAGAGGGTGCGGGCGTCGTCGGCGCGCTGGTCAAGGGTGCGGGTGGGCTCGCTGCGCATGGGAGTCTCCGCCGAGACCGCGAGGGGTGCGGTTCGGTGGTCGGACTCTGCGCGCGGATAGTCAGTCTGTCAATAGTCAGACAGAGAACGGGCGCTTTTTTCTGACAAGTGCCTGTTTCACGGCGTCCGCAGCGCTACCGGGCTCCGCGCCGAGCTCGCGGGCTGCGGCGTCGCCGGCCTCGTTCGCGCGAACGGAGCGCTCCTCGGCCGCGGGCGCGAGCGTGGCCTCCGCGAGCAGGGCCCCGGGGGTGACCTCGCCGTCGCGGCGTCGGAGGCGGGCTGCGGCGTCGAGCCATCGCCGGGCCGCGGCGACCAGGTCGGCGGACTCGCGCGTGTTGAAGTCTACGCCGGCGAGGGCCGCGCGGGTAACGTCGACGTCCTCGAGCTCGTGGCGGTTCGCGTCCACGGCCTGCACCAGCGCGCGGGCGAGGGGCCCGGGCGGCGCATCGCGGCGAGGCTCGCGCGGAGGAGCCTCCGTCGGCGGCGTGGGCGCGGCGAGGTCTCGCGGCCCAACCCCCGACAAGAGCCACTCGACGCGCACCCCGGCGACCGCCGCGACGCGCGCGATACGGTCTGCGCTCAGGCTCTGGCGGTCGCCGTTGAGGAAGCGCGAGAGGTACCCGACGGAGAATCCCGCCTCCCGCTCGACGCGCTGGCGCGAGAGGCCGTGGGCGACCAGGGCGGCGTTGAGGCGCCGCGCGATCTCGGAGGGACCGGTGGTGTCGGACATTTGTCGATTGGACGCAACGGTTTGCACGGTCGCAACCTCTGACTATTGACAGACTGACCAGCGCGTGCCAGGGTCTGACACCATGTCGACCCCACGAAAGCCGACCGAGGGAAGCCGCGCCCTCTGGCGCGCAGTACAGCGGCAGTACGACGGGAAGCCCGCGCGCCTCGCCGCGGCGCTGGGCCTGGACGACGCGGTCGTCTACCGGTGGATCTCCGGCGAGCGGAGGCCCGGCCTCGACGCGGCGATCAAGCTCCGCAACGGGGCCGGCGTCCCCGTCGAGCTGTGGTCCGAAGCGCTCCCCGACTGGACCCCCGAGAGCGAAGCGCCGACGGCGCCGGAGGCCGCGTGATGCTCCCTGGGCCGATCCTCGCAGGCCCCGACCTGCGCCCCACCACGCGCGTCGCTCGCCCCGACGCTTCCGCCGAGCTCTCTCGCGCCGCCGACGGACACGCGGAGCGCGCGGACCTCGCCCGTCGTGACGCCTCGCTCTTGCGCGCTCGCGCCGGTGACGAGACCGGCCTTGCTGCGGAGGCCCTGCGCCTCGCCGCCGCCCGTCGCCTGCGCCTCGCAGACGAAGAGCTCGCCGCCGCCCGCGAGCTGGCGCTCCTCGCGGACCGGCTGCGCCAGGAGAACCGTTAGGTGCGCGCCATCGACCACCGCGCCGCGGTCGTGCTCTTCGTGGCGCTCCTGTGCTCCGCGTGGGGCCTGTGGTGCCTCTGCGACGGCCTGGACCGGCTGCCCGCACCCGGCGGCGTCGCGCTGACGGTGCTCGGCGCCGCGGTGCTCTTCGCGTCGGTCTACGCCTCGGACGCGGTCTGTGCGGGGGGCCGGTAGCATGGACTTCAATAACTCCGCCCGCTCTGCGGACGTTACGGCCGACGATTCTCCATCGTCGGAACACGCGGGATTCCTGCACCCCTTTGCCCGCCGCCTCGCCCGCGGGGCCCTCGTCGCGCTCTCCCGAGCGGGCGACCGGGTGCTCGCTCGCGGGTCCGAGGCGCTCGCCCTGGCCGAGGGGATCGTCACTGCGGCGGATGCGATCGTGGACGGCCTGGACCGCCTCGACGAGTGCGCGCAGCCCAAGGCCCCGGCGGTGGACCTCGGGATGGCGCTGCAGGTCGAGCAGCTGGCCGAGCGCGTCGCGCGCCTGGAGGCACGTCACCCGGCGCGGGTGATGGAGCGCCGCCGGTCGCCCTTTCCCTGCAGCGCGTGCGGCTCGACGACCGTCGAGGTTTTGGAGGGCGTGGTGCCCTCCGGAGACTCCGTGCCCGCGCTGTGCGCCGGGTGCGGACAGCCCTGGTACACCCACAAGACGGCCGAGGTGCTCCCGTGAGGTACCTCGCTTTGATCCCCGCGGCCCTCGCCGCCGCGGCCTTCGTCGTCGCGCTCTGCTGCGTCGCCGCGCATCTGCTGACCGACGCCGTGGGGCCCCTGACCTGCACCCGCTGCGGGCGCCAGGTGCGCTACGGCCGCGCGGGGTGTCCCTGCCGCTACGGCCGCGCCGCTCGGGGGCCGCGATGATGCCCTCGCGCGTCGGGCGCTACGGCGCCGTGCACCTCGGCCGCGTGTCCGAGCCCGAGGACGTCCCGGGTCCGCTCTCCGTGACCGCGCCGCCTCCGTGCCCCTACTGCGGGGCCATCGAGGGCGAGCCCCACGAGCCCGGGTGCCGTCGAGGGCCTGACGCCCCGGTGCTCGCCGCGCCGGAGGGCCCCCGCGTGCGCCGCGACCTCTACGGGCGAGGTGGCAGGTGACCGCCGCCTACGAAGCCTGGGGCATCCGCGATCGCCAGCCCGCGCTGCTCGGGGTCGCGGTCGACAAGGGCGGATGCGATCGCATCCACCGTCACCACGAGGGCGGCGGGATCACCGTGCGCGGCGGCATCGTCGTCGCGATCAAGACCGGCACGACGCCGAAGGCCAAGGCGTCGCTGCAGCACGCGGCGCTGGCGGCCCACCGCGAGCGCGGGGACCTCCCGGCGCCGACGGAGACCGACCGCGAGCGCGAGCGGATCGAGCGCGCCGAGGCCGCGCGCGAGCTGCAGCGGATCCAGCTGCGCGAGGCGGCGCCTCCGCCGGAGGAGCTCCCGGACGACGGCGACGGCGACGGCGACGACGCGGACAGCGACGACGCGGACGACGGCGACGACCGCGACGAGGCGCGGCCGATGGCGCGCCTCTCTCGCGCGGACAACGCGGACGAGGACGAGGGCGACGGAGACGGAGACCAGAGCGACCAGGAGGAGCCGATGCGAGCCGCGAAGACCACCGCCACGCCACAGGCCGCCCCCGCCACGAGCGACGACGGCGGACGACGCTGCCCGGCGCACGGCTGCTCGGCGCCGCAGGCGCCAGTCATCGCGACCACGAGCCCCGAGGCGGTGCCGTTCTGCCTCGAACACCGCCGGCTGTTGCGGCGCATGGCCTCGAACCGGCACATCGAGCTGAGCGCCGCGGCCCGGGAGCTGCGCGAGCGAGGGTATGTGCCGCTCGCGCCGACCGCGGCAAAGAGGGCGCTCGCCCGGAGCGCCCCCAGCACGCGGTGCCCGTGCCCCGGGTGCGCGGAGCCCTCGGCCCCCGTGCAGGCGCGCACGGCGCCGGAGCTGCTGGACCTGTGCAGGCTCCACCGCAAGCAGGCCCGGGACCTGATCCGCAAGCTCCCGGAGTACACGCCCGCCTTGGCGCGTGAGCGCGTCGTCACCGGACAGCGCCCCGCGGCCCTCGGGGCCGCACCGACCGCGGCCGAGCGAGGCAAGCGCGGGGGCGCGGCGCGGGCGAAGGTCCTCCGCCCTGCGAAGGCAGAGACCGTGCGGAGCGTGCCCGCGACGCCTGCTCCCGCGGGGAGCCCCCTCGGGGAGCGCGTCGCCGTCGTGCGACGCCTGGTGGCCTGCGAGGGCCGTGTGGGCGGGATCGCCGCCGTCGATCAGCTCGTGGAGCTCGCGGTGCGGTGCGGCGGCGCGAGCGAGCTCGTGGCGCTGGTCGGCGCGCTCGGGTGCGCGCCGTGAGGGCCTGTGCCTACTGCGGGGCCCGCGGGCGCCTGGCGGTCGACGGCGACGGCGACCCCGTGTGCGCGCCGGGCTCCGGGTGCGCGATGCCGCGCAGGCGGGAGCCGGTGGTCGCAACGAGCCTCGCCCCAGCGGAGCCCCTGGTCGCCGTCGCCTGGGAGCTCGACCGGCGCGTGCGCCGCTGCGAGCTGCCTCTCTGCGGGCGCTACGCGTCGCCCGGGGAGCACGAGTGCTCGCACCACCTGCGCCAGCGCAGGCGCGCCGCCAGCCCGCGGAGGGCCGCAACGTGATCACCCCCGCCCTGGTCGCCCTGGCCGCGCTCGCTCTGCTCACCTCCTGGGAGCAGCTCCGGGAGCTGCGCGCGACGCGCCGAGCCCACCGACGGACCCTGCGCGCGCTCGCCCGCACCGAAGAGATCCTCGCCGCCACCCGCGCGGCGCTCACCGCGGCGAGCGTCGAGCGCGACGGCCGCGAGTCGAGCTACTACGCGGCGCGCGGGGAGGCCGCACGGCTCCGGCGCGAGGTCGCCGCCCTGCACGAGCGCACGGCCCGCGTGGTCGAGCTCTGGCCCGAGGCCCTGGCGCGCGCTGAGGTCGCGTGCGGGGTGGCGCGGAGCGGGCGCGCGCTGTCGGTGCCGGTCCACGGCGCGGGACCGCTCCCGACCTGGTACGTGCGTGACGGGCGGCTCTGCGCCCGGTGGGGGGTGGCGTGATCTACGCAGACCGACCCCTGCCCGGCGTCGCCGCGGAGGTCCTCCCCGGCGCCGAGCTCTACGCCCGGGCCCTGGACCTCGGGTGGACCCCCACCGAGCTCGTGAGCGCCTGGCCGCACGGACAGGAGCGCCTCTGGGGCGTGCTCGTCTCCCGGGAGCGCCTGGAGCTGGTGGAGCGGCACCACGCAGACCCGGAGGCCCCAGGCGACCGACGGGTGATCGCGCGCGGGGAGCTCGACGTGCCGGTGCGGGAGGCAGAGGGCCCAGCGGGGCGCGCCTGGTGCCCGTGCTGCGCGTACCGCGGCGACTGCGACGGGTGCCTCGCTGCACGGCGCCTCGCGCGAGCCGAGGGGCGCGACGCGGGCCCGCGGCCCTGGGGGACCGTGACCCTGTGCCTGTGCGCCGGGCGCGGACCCGGTGACGGCCACGCCCCGGGGTGCCCGGACGCGGATCAGCCCTGGGGGCCTCCGTACCTGATGCCGGAGTACGCCGAGGCGGTCGAGTGGCGCCGGGTCGACGACGCGCGCCAGGCCAAGGGGTGGCGCTGGGAGAAGACCGTCAGACAGCGTGTCACCGGGTACCGGCGCGTCGAGGCTGACGACGCAGTGCCGGAGCTCGCAAGCGGGGGGCGCGAAGAGCCCGCGGCCCCTGCGCCGGAGACCGTGGTCGCGATCCTCGACACGGAGACCACGGGCCTCCCGAACCGCCCCAAGGGCTTCGTCCCGCGCATCGTGGAGATCGCCGTCGCGGTGGTGAGCTTCCCGAGCGGGCGCGTGCTCGGGTTCCGCCCGACCCTGGTCGACCCGGAGACCTCGATCCCCGCGGAGGCCACCAGGGCGCACGGGATCGGTGACGCCGAGGTCGCGGGCGCGCCGACCTGGGGCGAGGTCTGGCCCAGGGTGCGGCGCTTCGTCGAGGGCTTCGAGCCCGCGGCGGTGGTCGCGCACAACGCGAGCTTCGACCGCGCGAGGATCGAGGACGACTGCCGCCGCACGGGGCTGGACGCGCCAGGGTGGCCCTGGGTGTGCTCGCTCGCGCTCGCGAAGGCGCACCTGCCGGGCCGGTCGAGCTACGCGTTGCAAGCCCTCAGAGAGAGCCTCGGGCTCTCGGCGGGCGAGGCGCACCGGGCCGCGGGGGACGTAGCGACCTGTGCGTCGCTCGTCGCGCGCCTCGCGGCGGGCAAGAGCTGGGAGGAGCTCGTGGGGCCGCTGCGGGCGAAGGGACGTGCGGCGTGATCGGCATCGTCGTCGACAACTTCGCCGGGGGCGGCGGGGCGAGCACGGGCATCGAGGCCGCGCTGGGGAGGCCCGTCGATATCGCGATCAACCACAGCCGCGCGGCGATCGCGATGCACACGGCCAACCACCCCGAGTCGCGGCACTACTGCGAAGACATCTGGACCGTTGACCCGAAAGAGGCCGCCGCGGGGCGCGTCGTCGAGGTCGCGTGGTTCTCCCCCGATTGCACTCACTTCTCAAGAGCGAAGGGCGGACAGCCGCGCTCGAGTGGAGTCCGTGGGCTCGCCGACGTCGTGATCCGCTGGGCCCGAGCGGTGAAG
>JACCDT010126232.1_pt1 | contig 16210 bp, 11 predicted proteins | sample 7446291 | NCBI WGS metagenome assembly JACCDT01 (sample SAMN15323446, study PRJNA562643) | freshwater metagenome | isolation source: river surface water | place: USA:Blue River Watershed | collected 2017-08-17 | reverse complement strand
CCTTTTTTAAGTAATTAAAAATTTTAAATTTAAAAAAAAATAAATTAAATTTAAAAAAATGTCTCGAATTCTTTACATCTTAAAATAATATCTTACTCTAGATCGTCATCCTGAGGCACGATCCAAGCACCGTAAGGATCCATCAGCCGTCGCGCACATGCGCTATGGCCAGATGTCACGGTGAAGTGAAGCGAAAACGGACAGAATTTATAAAACATATTTTTAAATTAATCCATTTTTGCTTTACTTTAAAACAAAAAATATCATAACGTTAAATAACACTTAATGATTTTTGCATCATTTTATTTCTGTAAATAAAACAAAGTAAAAACAATAATTATAAAATTTTGTTTTCAAATAGTTGTGTTATTTTTTTTTAAAAAGTTAAACTTTTAAATTCAAATTAAATCTGGATCCTTACGGCGCTTGGATCGCGCCTCAGGATGACGAACGTTTGAAAATTTTTTTACAATTTTTTAAATTTTTAAACTAAAGGCTTTATGCTCTATGAACAAAACAAATAGATTAAAAAAATTATACAAAGAAGACTTCAAAGATGTTTTCGAACTCAAATATCTTGAGCACAATAAAGTTATCGCAACCGAATTATTCGATTGGAATCTAGAAGAAGACAAAGAATATTCAATTAACACAAAGCTAAACGAAAAGCTTACCGAAAAATACGGCCAACTCATTCGTGATGCTTACGTCGCACCGATGCATATCAAATGGGTTAATAAAATGGTTTCTTACGGAGTATTTGCAGAAACAGCAATCAAAAGAGGCGACATGATCATTGAATACACCGGACTTTTAACTCGCGACTCGATAGACAACGAAAACCCTTACATTTGGGATTATCCAACCATACGCTTTGAACATCAACCGGGAAAGACAAGGCGTAAAAAAATAGTCTATTGCGTTGATGCATACAAATCTGGAAACTATGCACGCTTTATCAATCATACACATCGCAAGTTTCAAAACGTAGGCATTCAAATGATTGCCGTAGATGGCTTCTGGCACGTTGTTTATATTGCACTCAAAGACATTGCAAAAGGTCAGCAGTTTTTAACGTATTACGGCATGCAATATTGGCGAGACAGACAGATTATTCCTCAACCCTTGATGCCGTAAAAAATACTAAAACCCTTGCACAATAATAATATTTTATGATTCTCTTGAACCTGTTTTATTATTTCATTATTAAAAAGGAGTTTCCATGAAAATTCTATCCCTTCTGACGTTAGCAATCATGCTTACAGCAACGACAAAGATACATTCAGCCGAAGAAGTTAATGACTTCAAACTCGTATTTCATCTCTTTAACCCTTTTCCGCAAGATGGTATGCAAAAACGACTCAATGCTTTTTTAGGTAGAGTGCGTGCAAAAGCTGCTGAAATAGGGAATTATCAAGTTGCGTTTATGAAAGAAGTGCGTCTTTTTTTATACGAAGAAATAAAAGCAGCAATTATCCATTCAGCGCAATGTCAAATGGTAGAAGTTGATGCAGATGCACTTGCAGAAAAAATTTTACAAGAAAAATTCGAACGTTCTTATGCAAAAGCATATCCAGGAGAAACTTTCTTTGCTAATGCAAATCCATTTGAACTACCAGAACACTGCTTCACCTATTGTTTGCGAGAATATTTAATACCATTATTGTTACATCGCAGGCTTCCTGAGCCAACACGTGATCTTTCTTCATTTATGTTTAATGCGATGCATTATGCTCAATATCTTAGAATTGGCATAAAATATACAAAGGATGGTATTGCTATTTTAGAAAGAGTCCTTGATTCAGCAGGCGTTCCTGAATTGGCATAAAAACAAACAAAAAAAAAGAGCAGTATAAAAGCTGCTCTTTTTAAAATTGGTGATTATTTTTTGTATTTTATTTTGAAGCATTTTCAGTATTTTTTTGTTTCTTTTTTTTGAACAAAGTCTTGCACACCAACTAATTTCGCATTCAAATTGCGTGCTTCATCTGCCACTTCTCTAATACTAAAAATATGTAACCTTTTCGTAGTTTCTTGCTTTGTAGTTTCTTGCTTTTTTGCTTCACCAGCGTCACCTTCTGCAGCACTTACTAATGATTGCGCACCAAACAAAACTGCTACCAATAATATTTTATTTTGTATTTTCATATATTTTACTTCTTTGAACTTAAAAATATTGTAATTAAACTTTTATTTTCAAAAATAAATCTTCCTGTAAAACCTTTTTCCTCTAATTGTTCAAGAAATCTTGTTAATCTATCTATTGGAACATTATTCAATATATCAAAATTCACAGGGATATTTCTTAAATGCTCTATTTCTAAATTATCAGATCTAAGCTCTAAATGCTCTGGTAACTTTTGCAATTCTTCTTCAGTTAATCCTGTTAATTCGCATGATTGACCTGATGGCAAAGTTATTTTATTTTTTTCAATAATTTGTATCAACCTTTTTGTCTTACCACCTTCTGCGGCATTCACTAATGATTGCGCACCAAACAAAACTGCTACCAATAGCATTTTATTTTTAATTTTCATTTATTTAACCTTATTAGTTTAATGTTAAGAAAAATACAAACAAAATCATAACATTAAAAGAATATTTTGTCACTTGAATGAAAAAACAGAAAAAACTGCATACTTATTTTACTTTTGCTTTAAACACTATATTTTAAAAAAAATCTTATTCTATTCTTTTTTTACTTGAGTTTTTTATGAATATAAAACATCTTTTTTTTGCAGCTTTCATTATTATTTTTGGTCTTTTTATCTCTTATAAGTTTACTTCTGAATCATCACCAAAAACATCTCCTACCGATTCTCTTACCATAGGAACGTGCGCAGATTACGCTCCTTTTACTTTTGTACGCGATGGCGAAATTGTTGGCTTTGATATTGATGTGATTCAAGAAGTGAGCAAACGCTTGAATCTGCCTCTAGTCATAAAAAATATAAGCTTTGACGTTCTTTTGCTTGAATTACAACGCGGAACACTTGCTGTTGTTGCTGCTGGATTATGTCCAACTGAACAACGCGCTCAAAAAATATTTTTCACTATTACCTATCTTGAAAATGATCCCTTAATCGCTTTAACAAAAACTAATCCACTAATTCAAGCGCCAAAAGATCTTATTGGAAAAAAAGTTTTGGTAAATGAAGGATACACCGCCGATATGCTGCTTTCTGGAATTAATGGTATCGAACTCGAGCGCATAGAGACAGTTGCTCAAGGATTTTTATCTCTCTCGTGCGATAAAGCTGATGCATTTGTTTTGGCAAAGAGTGTCTATGGCCCTTACGCAAAAACAGATACTGCTCAGCACTTTACAGAACATGTTCTTGAAGGCACTGCAGAAAGCTGCGCACTTGGAATTTCTAAAAAATATCCTGAACTTCTTGAAAAAATTAATGCTACTCTTGTAACAATGATAGATGACGGAACTATCGAAACCTTAAAAAAGAAATGGTTTTCTTAACATGCTCATTAATGTTCAACTTTTATTACAAACCTTACCACAACTTGCTCATGCTGCTTTATATTCTCTGCTTATTGCGCTAGGAGCGACTTTATTAGGATTATCTGGCGGAACATGCATTGCACTTTTGCAACACAAAGGTAATCGAGTTATTAATTTTTTTATTTCTATTTTTTTAATGATCATTCGCGGAACGCCGATGATTGTTCAAATCGTTTTACTCTATTACGTTTTGAACCTTCCTATAGATCCTTTATATATTGCTATTCTTGCAATCGGCATCAATAGCTCTGCGTACATTAGCCAAACGATTAAAACAGGCATTCAATCAATTGCGCCAGGAGAACTAGAAGCTGCTTTTGTGATGGGATTTTCTCAACTAGACATCATTCGGTTTATCATTTTACCACAGGCATTTCGCGCAATTTTTCCTTCTTTGATTAACGAATTTGTCACACTTATTAAAGATTCAAGTTTGGCATATATCATCGGTGTAAATGAACTTTTTAAAGTAGGAAAAAATTTAACTTCAACATCCTACGATGTTATTACGCTCTATCTTGCGATCACTTTCTTCTATTTTATGATGACCACAAGCGTTTCTGTGTTACTACATTATTATGAAAAGAAATGGGAATCTGCATGTTAATATGTAAAAATGTATCTAAATTTTTTAATAAAAAACCTATCTTGCATAATATCAGCCTTGCATTACCGCGCGGCTCTTTATCTGTTTTTATAGGGTCATCAGGAGTTGGCAAATCAACGTTACTGCGCATTTTATGTTCGCTAGAAACCTATGACACAGGATCGATTACGATAGACGACAAGCCATTACGACATCAAGATCATACGATCGGCATGGTTTTTCAGCATTTTAATTTGTTTTCTAACATGAATGTAATAACGAACATTACGCTACCTTTAGAAAAAATATTAGGCTACGCTCCTAAAACTGCGCAACTTTTAGCGATGGAACTTTTACACAAATATGATCTTGCAGACAAGGCAACACTGTGTATCAAAAAGCTTTCTGGCGGACAAAAGCAGCGTCTTGCTGTTGCGCGAACCTTAGCCCTAAAGCCTGATATCATTTGTTTTGACGAACCAACTTCTGCGCTCGATCCCTCGTTAACTATGCATATGATTTCTACGATTACAGATCTATCATCTCAAGGTTTTACTATTATTATTGCTTCGCACGATACACTGCTTTTAGAAAAACTTCCCTGCATGCTCTACCTTTTAAAACAAGGCTCAATCATAGAAACGGCTCAATCTTCTGAGCTCCAAAACAATCCTTTACAATTTCCGTTAATATATAATTTTATCAAAGGACACAAACCTTAATAACTCGATCTAAAGCTTATTTTGAAGTTTTTTTAAGAATAAACTTTGGCTCTTTAAGCTTGACAAGCAAAAAGGGCAATGTTACGATCACGATCATATTTTTTTGAAAAAATAAAAAGGTCCCTAAACGAACAATGCGTAAAAGCATTGTTCACCCCCCTAACCCTTCAGCTTATTTTTAAGTTGAAGGGCTTTTTCTTTTGTTGTTCTGTAAAGGTTTTTTACAAAAACTCTCGCTTTATAAACTTTGTTTTGTTATTCTTATAGTAATATCTATGATTTTAAAAAAATGAGGTTTTTATGAAGAAATTTTTTATATTGTTACTAATGGCAAATGTTTTCAATCTTTTTGGCGCAGCACGCTATACTCCTTCGTGGGCAACAAGCAAACCAAGGCCAGAAGGTGACTATAGACATCATGATGCTTATAATGATCGCTCGGCTACACAAAGTCGTGAACGTGCTGCTCAAATTTTAAAAGACCATCCTATGACAGGAAGCGTACACGGAAACATGGCTGATATCATGGATCTTCCCGGAACTACTGATAACGCTAATCCTGATGAATTCGTTGTTGTTGAAGCTGTAGAAACACTTCAGCCTACTGTTACCGAACAAACATCCCTGACTTCTTTAGTTGCAAGACTTAAAGCATGGTGGAGCAAAACATAATTTAAACAACGGAAAATTTAGTCCATTCAAGAGGATCGATAGCAATATCATTAATGCGCATTTCCCAATGCAAATGATAACCGCCAGCATAACCAGTCTTGCCTATCGTTCCTACAGGATTACCTTTTTTGACGCGCTGACCAACTTGCAGACCATCAGTAAATGAATCCAAATGATATAAAAGCGACAGAATACCGCATCCATGATCAATAACAACCGTATTACCGCTGTAACCGTAACGATCCTTAACTACCACAACACCATCTTGCGGTGCCCATACGATACTGCGCGGATGATTTACAATATCAACTGCTTTATGTGTGTAGCGGCCACGAATTGGCGTCGTACGAACAACACCAAACTCTGTAGAAAGACGAATCAGTTCCGTCGGAACACAAAACTGCCCTTGCCATAATTTTTTCTGCGGCGATCTTTGCGCAAGAACGACTAATTGATCATTGAGTAATGTTTGCGATTGCCCTAATTCTTTTTGCTGTTTTGCATAATCATCATCAATGGTTAAATTTTGTTTTTTAAACGGAAAGGGAATAACTTGCAATTTGCCTTCGAGCGTTACCACATTTTCCACGTGATCTGTGCATGTTATCGTAAATGGATATTCATTCGGTGTTTCTTCGCAATCGATAGGAATAAATGTTTCATAAATCAATGAATCTACTTTTTCTGGAACACAATTAAATGTTTTGCTAAAAGCATGAACTTTAGCTTCTTTTAATGCCTTGCTGACTTGGAATTGAATGACTACCGTCTTGCCTTGAAAAACTTTTACATCATTATTCTGTTTTACAAATGCTGCTTGCAACGGCGTATTATCAACATTAAACGTATAATCTTTTGTTGTCTCGTGACTCTGATAAGTACCATCAACAATCGACACTTTTAAATCATGCTTTCCATTAGTTAATGCTCGCGTATTAATCGTAAAAGGATGTTCGAATGATTTTTTATTCAAAGTAAAATTATAAATTAAAGGCGTTCCATCAAGAAAAACAGAAATCTTTTTAACTTTGTAAGAATGGGATCCATTCACAATACAAGCAATATCACCAGCATAATAATGATCATTGCCAATGCCTGAAACGATGAGTTCAGGGTTTTTTTTATCTAAAAAATAATGATAGGTGTTTAACCCTATCCATCCAAAACCTACCAGTGCCGAAATCCACACTATTATTTGTGTTTTTTTCATGAAATCCTTCTGCGTTATCATCTGTTTTATTGACTTTAATTAAAAGAATAAAGCATACAAAAAAAAACGATTCATGCATAGAACGGTATAAAAAATAATGAAGAAAAATATGACCTATAAAAGATCTTTAAAAAGAGCCGCTCGTATTTTTTTAATTACCGCGCATAGCATCTCTTCATCAACTTTTACAACTACTACTGTTCCCTGGCAAAGCACGTTTTCGGGAATTAACGCAACAAATGTGGTGACCAATGCGATTGCAAGCCCTTTTCAGTCGCCTGGCGCTAACCAAACAATTACTACAAATCAATCGCAAAATAATCCTTTTTTAAGCTCTGATGGAAACTCAAAAGTAAATGTTCATAAAGCATCACAAAGCATCGCTACAATTCTTGCAAATCCAAACGCAACGCTTGCTCAAAAATCAAATGCTGCATTTACGACAAACACTTCTGTCGGTGGCGCTGCTTTAAAAATAACGCCAAAAACAAAATTACAAACAACAGCATTAGGAAATGCGTTAGGAAATTTAACAAATATTAGCTTTACGCAAGTACAACAAGAACTAAAAAAACCGACCGGTCCTCTTTTTCCACACCATCCACAGCTTGAAACTGCATACACAAATTTTATGAATGCTATGCACGAAACACCTTCGTTTTTACCATTATTTAAAAAAATACACATTACGGCTTTGCATCAAATCTATCTCTATCTTACAGGTATTTATACCGCTCTTAATATGACGCATATCGATGATGTCAAAAGTTATATGATCACAGAAAAACAATATGCTCTTAACAAAAAGACATTAATCATTAATCATATGCTTGCGCTTGTCATGGCACAACTGAATCAATCATTACGCGCACTGCTACCAGGCATACCAGAAAACTATGCTTTGAATGCGGGAATGGCGTGCGTTCAATCTGATAAAATAAGTGATCCGAATATATTCATTCTTGATATGGAACAATCAGTACTTGCGGTACTAGGACTTGAAAAATTGGAACCCTCTCAAATTACTGCAACCTATCTTGCCTTAAAAAAATATATTCCTCTTTTAGCAATTCCAGAGTCTCCGGCACTTACTGCAGCTATGCAAGCGCTTGGAACGACTTCGTTTTCTGCAAAACACCTTTCTCAAGAAGAAGCTCACGCACTTGATCAAGCATTGAATCATATTATTGCATATTGCATGCAACAACAGACGCTTACGAATTTTCAGACACTTGCAGATTCTTGTGCTCATCCTGCACAAGCTCAACCTTCATCTCAAGACATGCAAAGAATACAAAAATTCATCAGCAAACTTGTGTTCGGGCAAGAACTCAAAGAGGTGATAGAATTTTGTAGAACATTTTCTAAATTACTTACGCTTTCTCCTTCGACAAAACTCACCCTTGAACAAATACAAAAATTAAAAAGTAGCATCAGTTATATTTTAGAACGATACGAAACGGCATCCACGCAACAATTATCACAAATAATTCAATTATTAGGACAACTAAATCCATCTTATCAAGTACTTTCTCCATCACAATCGTGCGCGCTTAAAACACTCGCTACATCAATGCTTTCGCCTACTCATCCTCTTATGCTTGAACATATTTCTACAAAAGATCGATCTTTACTTGCTTACGGATTGCTTATTGCAAGTAATCAATCGGGTGCTGCACAATCAGATGCATCACTTTTGCAAAATCTAGCTGTTAATCTTAAAAAACATCCTATGACCGAAGAGAGTCTTTCTGCCTCTCAAAAAACAATCTTACAAAAAACATTAACCACTTTTGCTTCTTATCAATTGCAACCATTAAGTTCAACAGCATTTCAAAAACAAGCGCAACAAAGACTTGCAACATTAAAACCAAGTCTTTCTGAAACAGAACAAGAATCGATCATTACGCAAGCCTTGCAAACGATTAATTCAGGGAAATTTACTTCTTTTGATCAATTAACACAAACCGAGCAAATCGTGCTTTTAGAGCTTTTTCAACTCGTTGATCAAGTGCTAGAAACACAACGCTCCTACAACCAAAAAAATGCTACCGCACTTTCGCATCTTTTTGCTGATGATACTTCTTCGCAAAATGCTCTTTTTTTAAGCATTAGTTCATCGCAGTATGAAACGTTAAACGCGATTGGTTCGTTACTTGCTCAAACAACTACTTCACTTTCTGTAGGCGATCTTTTACAAGTTTCGCCGCCAAGTACACTTTCTGCTACGACTTCGTGGATGAATCCTCAAACAGCCTTACTCACCTTATTTGCGACTCCTGGAACAACGCATAATAAACCTACGAAATCTACAGGACAAACCGCAAAAGGAACATCCTACTATTCACTACTTTTAAGCATGCAAAAAGAACATTTTTCTGACCCTGTGATACTTAAAATAATCTATGGATTAAATGCAGCAGAGATTAATGAATACAAAGCTCTTTTGCCACTTTTTAAAAATCCACATTTTTCATTTTCTATGATTCCTTTAGCAACAGCACAATCGCTTGCTGCTCTTTTTAATAAGTATATTGCCCTAGAAAAAAGCATCACTAAAAAAACGTATTCTGGTCCTTCGGGACTTACTGATCCACAATTAAGCGCTCTTGAAACCGTTGCTAATGTTGTTCGTTATACTCATCAAAATACAAACATGCGCTCTTCTTTTTTATGGACGCTGCAACAATATCTTATTTTTTTTAATAACTACGCACAGTTGCTGGAAGTTATAACTTCTGATGCTCAAAATCCTTCGTACAAAGGATTAACTGAATTTGCAACCGCTGCTCAAAATATTCAAAAAACGTTGCTATACGAATCGAGCGATAATGGCATTGCAAAGTTAATTGAACAGACAAATCCTCCTTTATTTTTTTACGATCAAAAAACATTCGAAACGCTACGAATTCTTCCTAAGCTTGCACAATTAGTACAAAACAGTTCTGTAGCACCTTATCCAACGTTTGGCATAGAACAAGCAATCTCTCCAAATGGCTCTGCCATAGACCCATTAACGGGACAAACGGTAACGAACACCACCACACTTGGACCAGCATTTGCTTATCAAAAATTCTTTTTCTTACAGGCTCCTGATGCAACAACTGAACTTACTGCCTCGTTGCCTTCGTGGATAAAAGCAGTTACTGTACCAGCTTCTACCGGACAAACTACAGTCTACGAACCTTCTGTTTTTATAAATGATGGGATTACAGGATTCTATATGAATCTTCCAACATTTCAGCAAGATCCTATGAATAAAAATTCAGCGCTCATTCGTTTATATCAACAACCTATTATCGCACAGCCTCTCTGGCTCAATCAATCGACAACTGCAAAGAGTGCTCTTTCTGGCATCGTTCCACAAAATAAAGCTGGTGTTACAACAATAGTCCGTGGCTGCGTCGGAGATTTTCTAGCACTACTTGATCTTGGTATTTTTGACCCTTGTCTTACGATTATTTTTAAAAAGGCTGCAGCAACAACACAAGGTGTTTCAAAAGAACCTCTTCCATCATTCAGTCAGCAAGAAGCGAATCAATGTTCTTCGTATATCGCTGAAAAACAAGCAAATCTTGCAAAACAAGCAAGCCCAGTTGCAACAACTGCTATAAGCGCTGTATCAAATACTTCATCACCATCTTTAGCAGGAGGAGCATAGTGCGTATGTTTTATAAAAAAATATTTTTTTTTGGGTTTCTTTCTTTTTATTTTTTTTCTTACAGTCAGACTCATGATGCAAAAATAATCGATAAGGTATACGGAAAAACAGGCGCACATGTTTCAGATCTATCATTAATCATCATAAAAAAATTATTCGAACTTATTGCAATCACTGACACATATCAACAAATGTCAGCTTCTGAAAAAACTGCTGCATGGCTAAAAACAAAAATAGAAGATGAAGAAAAATCTGTGAATAATGACTCTTATAATAATGATCTACAACTCTATCGCATCAAAATATTAACCTTACAAAAAGAACACTTTGAGCGCATGGCTCGACTTTACTTACAAAACATGTCACAACCAAAAAAAATATATGGATGGATCAAAGAGCAAGCAGCTTTTTTGTGGTGTTCGATAGTTTCTCTATTTCGTAAAAAAATACCAATCATTACACAATTAAAAAGTGCGCTCATAAGTTACACAGAAATAGAATTAGAAGAAATATGCATTGATCACGAAGCGATACTTTTACTTTTAGTCGGTCAAAACATACAACCAATTCCTTTGCTTATCAGGTTCTGGGATTTCCCTCCTCATCGACATATTCTATTAAATGGCGCTAAAAAATATCATACAGGCGCTCGTGCGCAATCAGAACTTATCGATATCGCAGGTGATGCAGCAGGAGATGCATCAGGCTTAGCAAGTGGACTTGTGGAAGGAACAACTACAGAGGTAGAAGAAGCAACAGCAGCTTTAGAAAAAACAGAAACAAGTTTTATGGAATCTTTGAATCCAACTATTACCGACACAGCAGATCTTTCTCCAGCAGAAGAAGCGCAAAGCCTTGCATCATTCGAAGAAGAGACCATGCCGTTATGGCAAAGTATCACAAAATGGACAGATAGCACCGTCAGAAATATCAGAAAACTTGATCCTGCGGCCAAAGATATGGTTACACCAGCAGACAGCTTTAGCACGAGTATTGATGCAATCACCACAAACGAAGCTGATCTTGCTGCAGAACAAGAAGCAGCTTTACAAGAATTAGCTGCCGCACAAAAAGCCGCTGAAGATGCTTCTAAAAGTAAATTTGTTCGTTCATTAAATGCATTTTCTCAAAAAGTTAATAGCACTATTAACCCTCTTGAACGCGCATGCCAAACAGCAGAAAAAATGGAACAGGGTGTTTTTAAAATGACTGCAATCTTGCAAAAAACATATAATACTATTTTTTTAAAAACTGGCATGGGACAATTAAAAGATTTTTTTTCAAACAGTGCTGTAGGTACCTATTTTAAAGAAAGTACTTTTATAAAATATCTTGGCAAAGGATTAAATTATATTTCAAAGCCTACCAAATATGTTTTTAATTTGGCAAAAAAATGTACGTTCACCAATGTTTTTAGAGCTATGATGGCAAAAACTTCTGGCAAAATGATGATCTCAATGATCGAGCAAACAGAAATTTCTATGGGATCACAAATGGTTGCTAGTTGGCAAAGTGCTGCCGATGCTCTTGTCTTTAACGCGCTTTCGCAACAACGAACAGCTTTATCACAACAATTAAATACTTTTTTTACGCAATTAAATACCTATCAACAATCGCAGATGACTGCGTTGAGTAATAAATTTAGCGCATCTACAGCACTCATTGCTGCAAATTTTAGTTCATCAACTGATCCTTCATCAGGAAAAACAGTCATTCAAGGACTCTTGCCTACACTACTTTCGGTAGAACAAACATTTATCAGTCAACAATTTTTAAATGCGATGCAAAAAAGTGTCTTTTTAACTAACCCTATGCAAGATGATCAACTCTTTGCCTATGCTGCTTGTTTTGCAAAAAACCAAAATTCGATGAATCCTATCACACCTTGGTACAATATTTTTAGAGTAGGAAATTGGGAATTCTCTTCTGTAGATTATTCTTTAATGCAAAAAAATCCTATTACCAGTTTTGTTCAATACACAACTGTTCCGTGCACGAGCACAACCTATCCTAAAGGCGATCCTACGCTGATTGAACAAAACAGTATTTTTGCAGAATACATTCCAGCTGCATCTTATCTTGCTGATGGCACTGAATCTTATACGATCAAGATCGATTTCACCTTACTTGCAGAACCAGAAACACCTTTTGTGTTAGGCGTTATGTTCAACAAAGCGCGATGGATTTCTGGCGTTACTGATTTCCATAATCAATATAGATTTTTATGTATATACACCACACAAAACCAACCAAAAAATACGATGAATGTTGGTTTTTCAGAAACTTTTTATCAGACTGCTACAGACATGGCTGATGATCAACTTGCTGATACCACTTCGATTACACAAAATCCTCTAGGCAGCGTTCAACAGAATGCTCAATCTCCTCTGTTCCAAATATTTTCAACGAATCAGATGGCTCTAGAAACAATGGCACAAAATAATAATGCTGCGTTCATTGCTAATCCTCTTGCTCAAATACCAGCACTCACGGTAGGGAATCGATATAGATTCTTGATTACTACGCAATCAAACAAAGTCTTCCTTTCTATCTTTACTATGAAAACAGGAGCGATGATTTTTCCAATGCACAGTGCTCCTTCACCTGCAACTTCCGGATCTTCTACGGCAAGCGCAGTCACAGAAATGGCGTATGAAATCGATCTTTTAAGCCCACTTACTTTCTTATATCACAATATTGGCTTTGTAGCTGCAGGATGTTCTGCGCAATATATCGTCGTAGAGCCTCTAGATCTTACCTATACGCCAGAACAGATAGATTCTGTGCAGAATATTTTACCAACAGGAGGAAAATCCTGATGAAAATTTTGATCAAAAAAAATACTCTCGCTCTAATTTTTTTACTTGCACACCATACCTTTTTTGCAATCAAGGCATCAGCAATAGAACCTGCAACAGAAGAACAGTTATCTGCTTTTTTTTCTTTATTTCCTGATCCTGCAAAAACCTTTCCTGCGCTTTCTGAACTTGATGATACGGTTGCATTATTTTTTAATAAAACTTTAGGCATTACCGGCACAAATTTATCAATGATTCAAAGATTTTATGCATATCTTAAACAAGAAGCTATTCAAGATTTTATCGAACAAACTTCTGCAAAAGGCTCTTCAAAATCATTACACGATACCTTTATCGAAGCGCAATCTCAATTAGCAATCGCGACCCATCATAATGATACGCAAGCAATCACGCAATGGACCGCAACAGTCAATGATCTTACCACGACTCTTAATCAAACATTGCAAACAAAACTAGCACCTGTGTTGTTGACCGCTTGCATGAATACCGATTCTTGGCAAAATCATTTAAAAGTTTTTATTGCTAATTCTTTTACCTATGAATTGCAACTTTTAGCTACTATTAATCAAGATGAAATCAAAATGTTTTCCTTCTTGCCACAATTTGAAACTGCTTATTATTCAACGCAATATACAACCTTACGAACAAGCGCTGATTACGTTCGAACACTTATTATCATCACCGATATATTACGATCACGAGCCTTGGCGCAATGTAATGATTGGAAAACTATTACTGATCCTGCACAATTATATGATGCTATTGAAACTTTTAAAGAAGGTGATTTTTACACGTTTTGCCAAAAATATGACATCTTGCAAACACAAAAAACAGTAACACCGTTACAACATCAAGTGGTACAACAATCTTCTGGTAAGGCTTCTATTATTGCTCCTGGTTATCGAAATTATCTTACTTTTGAAGGCTCTGCTATTGTTCCACAAAAAGGTATGGAGGCTCTTTTTTCTATAGAAAATACAACGATTTCGTTAACACCTCTAGGAGCCTTTTTACTCGAAGAAAAAATGATTACGCCAGTCAAAGGCACTCCTTATGCTGGCCTTACACAAACACCTTATTTTTTTAAGCTATTTGAAGAAAACCAAAATGATACGGGACACCTTCCTACAAAACTTTTTTTAGAATTAGTAAGTTTTAATGCACTTCGTGTTTTAGGATCACTGACCAATTATCTTTTTAATGATGAAAATCTTTCTTCTACGATGAAATCTCTTGATACCTTGCAATCAAATAAATTTTTTAACGCTGCGCTATTTCCAAACTTTATTTTTTATCAACCAGAAGACGAATTACTTCTGGAATCAATTAATACACTCACAAAAACATTGTCCCTTAATCCTGTTAAAGGCGCGACTCCTGCAGGTTTTTGGAGTGATTTATGGCACGATATTAAAGGTGCATTTGAATCTATGGGCCATACTTTTAAAACTGATTTTACCAAAATAGGCGATGATCTTTGGCATACGGTACAAGACGCCGGAGACCTTTTTGTGCATCTTGCCTATTCCGTAGAAGACGTAGGCATAGGCCTTTACTATCAAACAGGCATTGCATGCCTTGTACAAGGAATATCGTATAGCGATGCAAGTACTGATGCTGGCAATTATTTTGATGCTGCTGCACAGCAAATAGCTGATGCTGGCAATTCTTGTATGTATATGGTTGATAATTTGACTGATGTTGCGCAAGAAATACAAAATATGGCAAATTCAGTCATTGCACAAACAGTTGGCGCTATTGTTGATGATCCTGGATTAGGAAGCGATCTCGAAAACTGTCTTGATGAAGTTGCGTCTATTGCAATTGGTGCATTCAGAGATTCAACAGACTTTTTAATTAACGTTGGCACATCAATGGTCAAATTAACATTCGAAGCAACCATGATGCTCGAAGAAGCTGCTGTCGGCGCTATCGAAAGTGTTGGCAGCGCTATGAGTGGCAATTATTACAGTGGCGGATTTAACGCTTTTGAAACTACGGGACAATATTTTGCAAAAGATTTAATACTTTCTATTTTGCAAGCGGCAACACTTTTAGTTACCACTTTTACCGATGCTTTAAAAAGTTTAATGGTCGCAATTGGCTACTTAACAAGCGCTATAACCGATCTGATTGTTGACGTTGCAGGAATTGCTGCTGGACTAGAAGCAGTCGTAACAGGCGGCAATTTTTTCTCTGCTGACAAAGCTTTACAAACAACTATGAATGCACATCGTCGATTAATCTCTTCTATCGTTAGTTTAGTTTTAATGACTGCTATTACAGTCGCAACATTAGGAACAGGATCAGCTTTAGAAATCGGTATAGGAGCTGTTATGCTCGTTATGGGAACAGGCATGATGGCTCTTAGTGTTATCGGAGCAAACCAGCAAGATATGCAAGCTATTTACGAAAAACAGAGTCAAGAAGATTTCTTAGAAACATTTAGTGCGTACGTTCAAGCGCTTCCCGTTGCTCAAAATGCATTACAAGCTGCTACTTTAGCCGAAACTTCAGAACGATTACAGGAACAAGGTATAAATGGCGATCGAGGATTGGTCTATTATCAAAACTATATGAATAGCACGTTAAATGCATTACGATCGGCGCAAGGATATATGCTCAGTTCTATCTATGATCAATTATTAACGCCCGACACACAAAACTATCCAAAGACTCAAATTTTATACGCTGACGCAGGTTATAATTACGGCATCAAAACAAATCGTTTTGATATAAATCCAAGCCAAGGATTTAGAGTTTTTAATGCCGGCAGAGGAACATTTGCACAAGAAATTGCAGCTCAACCAGCTCCTTTTAATAATGGAATCGCACAAAATGTTACGCTCGCTTCGAATGCACTTGCACAAAGCCTTGCATCACAAACTTCTGGCACGAGTCAAACCGTTACCACATTTCCACACTTTATTACGCAAAAAGATATCTCTGCATGCACAACTCCACTTTCGGTAGAAGTTCGTTGGCGCATTATTTATCAAACAAAAGGTGATTTTTATATAGGT
>JACCDT011635961.1_pt1 | contig 16211 bp, 14 predicted proteins | sample 7446291 | NCBI WGS metagenome assembly JACCDT01 (sample SAMN15323446, study PRJNA562643) | freshwater metagenome | isolation source: river surface water | place: USA:Blue River Watershed | collected 2017-08-17 | reverse complement strand
GTTCCGAAGGCCATGCTGGTACTGGTTGCTTCTGGTAAACGCAAAAGGTGTTTTTCAAAGAAGTAATCAGGCCCTCCTTTGCTGGTATCCAGGAAATCTAATAAACCTGAGGCACTTAGGCTTAGTGATTCGAGCTGGCTGGTAAGATTTCGTTTTTCATCGGCATTATTGAGTCGCGGCCATGCCAGATGTTCCTCCAGTATGGTGACAGAATCGATGGTAGCGTCGGTATCAACTGCCGGCATCGCGGGGTGAATAATCGGCGTAGCGAGTACTTCTTTTCCGCTAATATCTTGACGATAACTGGTAACAAATAAGGATCTCTTAGCGCGGGTAGCTGCAACATACATAAGCCGTGCATAGTCATCACCGTCGTCTCCAACTGGCTGAAGCGGCAGGTTTGCTGGGCACTTTCTTCCACCTATACCAGGGCGCCAACTGCTGTCGATGGCGTTAACAACATACACCGTATCAAATTCTAGTCCCTTGGCTTTATGCACGGTCAGTAGCTGAACGGCATTATCGCCAGTTGTAAATACCGACTCGTCGGCGATAATTTCTTCACTATCTATCGATAGCTGAATGAAGTTAACAAAATCCTCAAGTGTAGCATTCGCCCCCCTGGCAAAATCATTTGCCATGCTTACAAGTATTCGAATACTTGAAAGCGTCTGTAAGTAGTTGGTATCAGTAGTCTCGTTCTGCAAATAATATTGTCGGAGTGGGCTAGTGAGGTGCTCACCCGCACGTAGACCAATGACATACTCAATGGTCACCGAAAGCATCTCTTGACTGGATGTTTGGGCAAGCCAGAGTAGCCACTGGGCTATGTTTTGAAGTTCCTCATCACCCGATTTTATTAAGTAGTCTAACCAGCTTTTGCCTCGTTGATTTGCGGTAGCAATGTCCCATAGCTGCTGGGGACTTAACTTCCACATAGGCCCGCGAAGAAGTTGAGACAAGAGGATATTTACGTGGGCTGCATCCCCACGGTTAATAGCCACCAATAAACTCATTATGGTGTGTACTTGGATGACCCCTGAGTTTTCAAGAATGTTATTCTGCTTCTCATATCTAACAGGTACATCAAACGAAGTTAGAATACTGGCCAACTTACGTAGGCTGGAATGATCACGAGCAAGGACGGCAATGTCGTGTTGACCTTCGCTATGCGCAGTAGCAATTTTCCGTGCAACATCACTTAGTTGATGCTCTTCCGTGGCATAGCTCAAATGACTAATTTGCCCCTTCTCCAGCGGTTCATTCTTAGCAGTCAGATCTTTATGAACATCGGGCATCCGTGTAACCAGCCGGTCCGTGACCTGATCGATAATTACTGTGCTAGTGTCCAAGATGTCTTGGCTAGAGCGGTAATTATCAGTCAGAACGATTAGCTTTGTTGATGGGTAGCTTTTCTGAAAAGACAGCATGTTGTTAAGCTCGGCGCCATTGAACTTATAGATCGATTGGTCGTCATCACCAACCGCCATGAGGTTGGGGTTAGCTCCTTGTTCAGGATGGTCAGCAATTAGGTGTGCTAATTGTAATTGTGCGGCGTTGGTGTCCTGAAACTCATCGATCAATACATACAAGAAACGTTCCTGGGCATCAGCCCTCATAGAAGCATCTTTTTGTAACTGGCTAATCACTTCTACAATCATATCGGAGTAGTCGTAGTAGCCACGTTGATGGAGACTCTGACGATAACTCTCATATACACCGGCCAATTGCAGCCACCATTCGTTACGCTGGCGTTCTTTGTGCATGGCTTTTTGACCTTCGACATTCTGTACCCATCGCTGTTTCCATTTGCCAGTATTAGTTGTCTTTCCTGAATCAGCATCTTGCTGAATAGCAAAATCAAGGCTTTCGATAATTACTTTTCCTAAATCTTGGAGGGGCTGAAGTGTGTCGCTAATTCCCTGTTCAGGTAAGTTATGAACTTTGGCGGCAAGTTCGGCTAGGCCTTTTGCTCGCAGGGGCGGTGAAAGAATTTCTACTAAATCATGTTCGATAGTGTCGATATAAGCGATGTTGGCTTGCACTAAGGCTTTTAGTTTATCTGGCGTAAGGCCGGCCTCCTTAACGTATTTGAGCGCATTCTTTACATCTTTTCCAGCCGTAAAGTTTCCGGCAAACCTAAGGGCTAACGGATTACTAAGTGGTAATTTGCCAAGTATGTCTTGGATGATTTCTATTTGGGTAGTATCGGGTGCTGTGCTGAGTTTAGCTCCGTTCCAGAAACTGTCCGGATACATGTTCATTAACTCAGCAGCAAAACTATGGAAAGTTTTGACCATCACCCCTTTTGCCTCGCCACCAGTCAATGCAATCAATCGCTCACGCATGTTCACGGCAGCTTTATTGGTAAAAGTTAGACAAAGAATACTGCTTGGGCTGGTATCTGTTTGTCTAAGAATGTTTGCCACCCTCATACTGAGGAGTTGTGTCTTGCCTGTGCCCGGTCCGGCGACGACTAAAACTGGGCCGTCAATTGAATCAACGGCTTGTTTCTGAGCAGCGTTAAGCTGCGCGTAAGATCTCTCAAATTCTCCCATGAAGTTATTGTACAGGTTGGTGTGGCTTTGGTTCGCAGAATTGGCATTCTTCGCGTTTTTGATTACGCTTGAGCCATATTGCTGCTGCGGGACGGATACCCATTACCTCGGCATAGCCAAACAGATCATAGACGGTACGTAGAAATGAGGCAAATCTTCCGGATAAAACTAGTTTGCGCCACTGGAAGATTGACCAATTATCGCCAACCGGAATGATTGTCACTGGCTTGAGCGGTTTGTACGGTTTAGATTCCATGCCGTGTAAATCGGCTTTGATGACTTTGGCAACATAGCCGGCATTATGAAGTGCCGTCAGCGCTAAACCACTGTATGGGGTGGCTGCACTATCGCCAATAACAAAGGTATGCTTGTCGACTCGCAACTGCCCATCAACAATAACACGCTTTTTATCGTTTAAAACAAACTGCTTGGAGTTGTCGTTAAAGAAGGGGTTGTTAGTCACTCCAGCGGTCCAAACAACGGTGTGAGTAGGTACTGATTCATGGCCTACCAAAAGTGTATTGGCAGTCTCGCCTTTCACTACAGTTCCGGTTCGAATTTGCACACCAAGTTTACGTAATCGATTGCGTGTTAACCTAGAGGCCGAATCGGAAAGCATCGGCAGCACCCGTGGCGCAGCTTCTACTAATTGCATATGGACGGTAGTTTTACGAATACCATGATGCCGAGCTACGGTCTTGAGGTAACTTCGCAGTGCAGCTGCCAGCTCAACGCCTGTTGGTCCGGCGCCGACGATTACGTAATTCTTGTCTAACGACTTCTCTTGAACGAGCTCTTCATGTAGGTGCCGCCTAAAATCATCAAATGCTTGGCTCGACTTAACACTATAGGAATATTCTTCTAGTCCTTTAATGCCAAAGTAACTGGTCACAACGCCAAGGCCGATGACACAGTAGTCATAATGATATGTCTTTCCCGAGCCAGTAGTTACCGTTCGTTGTTGCCTGTCTATGGTCGTAGCTTTTTCGTGCACTAGTTTGACGTTAGGTTTGATGGGTACAAGCGTTGCGACCGGTATATAGGAGGCTTCTTTGAGGTGTCCAATGGTCGCTCTCCAAATAGTTGCCCCATATCGGAAAGTTTCTTGATCAGTTATGAGCGTAATATCTAAATTCGTATTTTTGTAAAGATTGCGGACGGTTTTTACGCCCGCAAAACCGCCACCAATTATTACTACTTTTCGTTTATTTTTAACCATTAGCGGTAATTATAGATCAAAATATGCTGCGCTGCTAGTTGATGCCCTGGTTACGGCCTACAGGACTGACAGTATCCTTGGATCTCTAGTTGATGGCGCACGGCTGTCATATTGGCTTGGGCAGCAAGATCTTGGATGAGCCGCTCTATAGTTTCTTCTTTAAGTACCTTGATTTTTCCGCATTTCAGACAATAGATATGGTGATGATGGTGCGCAAGTATGTCGCTGAGCTCAATACGATACTTCCACCCAATATAAACTCGCTGTGTTAAACCTAATTTCTCGAATAGCTCCAAGTTACGATATAAGCTGGCACGATCGATGCTGCCATGAAGACTGTCGCTTAACTGCTTGGTGGTTTGCGGTTCTTTGCCCCACAGCTGCTCAATGACCTGCCGACGGGCATTGGTCATACTGTGTCCTTGGTTCTTAAGCACCTTCTGGAGTGTCTGTAATGCATCTTCAGTCATCCGTTAATACTATCATATTTGCGACAGTGTCGCATTACATACTGAAGAGTCGTACTTCCGCCACCGTACCCTTGGTTATTGCTCGGCGAATAGTAAATTCCCCATCAAAACCTGTTCGTACTAAATCACGTATAATTCCCAGTCCCATTCCTGAATGCTGACGGATGGATCTGTAGCCAATTCCGAAATCTCTTACGGATATAATCACCCCATTTGCGGTAATTCTATAGCAGATAATAACCTTCCCCTTGGCATCTGGCCCGTATGATTCAGCTGCGTTACGAACCATATTGCTGACGATTGTGCGGAATTTAGTAGCATCACCCTTGATTGCAATTTTGTCTGCCCCTCTGACGGAGATAGTTAGACCTGGATGGAGTTTTTGGATGTCCAACGCAACCTTTTGAATTGTAGGCAGTATTTGAATGGTAGTAATCTTATTGCTTTTGCGAATGTCGTACTGCGCTGATTGGATTAACTGCTCCATTCGGTCCACCGCTGCAGACAGTTGATCAATATGAATGCGCGTAGCAGATAGTGGTCCAGCGAGGTCGTGGACAATACTTATTCCAAGAATTCCGTAATCATTATTAGGTGGAGGGGTGAGCAAGCTTCTGTTTGGTTTGCTCATCCTCATAATATTCTGGCCTAGGCCGGCCGCTTTCTCGGCTCATTAGTCAGGGCATATCCAATCCCGTGGACAGTATTGATCGAATCAGAGCCAATCGCTCGAAGTTTTTTACGTAGATTACTGATATGGACGTGAATACTGCTTGGTTGTGTGTCTTGGTCGTCCCAAACATACTGACTAAGGATTTCCTGATGGACGGTGCTAGGTGCATTGAGTGCTAGGCACTCCAGTAATGTAAACTCTTTTCGTCTGAGTGTCAGCGGTAGACCATTACACCAGGCTATTTGTTTATTGGTATCAATGGATATATCACCTACAGTTAATAGGTTGGCCGTGGTCTTTCCTGTTCGTTGTCGCGTCTGGACCCTGAGCCGTGCCAGTAGTTCCTTCGCATGGAACGGCTTGCTTATGTAATCGTTGGCACCAGCATCTAGTAATGCAGTTTTGGTCTGCTGATCTACCGTGCCGCTGAGGATGACGATAGGCGTAAGTATGTCAGTCGTTCTAATTTTGCTACACACCTCTTGGCCTGATTGATCAGGAAGCTGCAAGTCTAACACAATAACATCGTATCTGTGGTTAGCTATTCGCTCGAGGGCGCTGCTTGCTCTGTCGGCAAGATGAACGAGATACGATCTTTTAAATAAACTATAAAGACTATTGGCCAACATTGTGTCATCTTCAACGAGGAGTAGTTTCATAGCTGTCTTATTACCTTACCTAATAAAGATCTAACTAATCCTTAAAATACTACTTTATTGCAAAATATGCAAGTATAATATTTAAATAGCTAACGGTTGAATGCAAAGTCTATTTGCCGAAGCGCTGTAGGTCGCTGATGACGTGTTCAATAGCTCGTTCAGCAATGGCGGCAACACCCATACCGGCTATTTCGGGACCGAACTTCTGTCCTAACTCACCTGTAACAACATCTCGGGGGCAAATCCTCATGCCATCTTCTCCATCTTGTGTAGGATACATTTCTACACCAAGTAAGTGTGTCTGTGATTCAAGCTCGCGACTGAGTGCAGTAGCAGCAAGATTCCATCGAATTCCGCCAACTTCTTGGCGAATACGTACAATCGATCCCTTTAATGGACGATTGACTACTTCACAAATGGTTGCATTCTGACATTCAGTTCTAGTCTTGGCGCAAAGAAAATCTGACATAAACTATATATTAACATTTTATGATAGAATAGTCAATGTCAAAAACAAACAAATTATATATCTCGATATTGTATTTTAAGCATAAGTATGATATAATATACAATTGCTAACGAGCAATAGGGAGTGTTTATTATGTATAGTTATGTACTTCGAGAACAAGTAAGTATGGGTGCCTTGCCAAAGGTGGCCTTACGAACTATACCTACAAAACGAGCCTCCCTTGATGGCGTTAATCGCTATGCTCGCGCTCTAAAACGTTCGTATCCCGAACAGAAGGAGCTGATTCAGGACATTGCCAGTGCGGCAACTTCTGTCCACGACCGCTCCACCACTAAAAACCTTTTTGAACAGTTGGTGGATTTAGAACGCTACCTTATATCAACACTGTATTAACACTATTAATCATCAGTGATGCCTGGAAAGCCGATCCAAGAGAAGCTTTGGCTCAATTCCGTGCTCAAATAGCATCAGAATAAATGTCTAGATGGAGCCGATTGTTGAGTTAAGCATAATATGATGCTTAAATTAGTTTCATGGATCCCCTTGAAAAATTAAATAGTGAACCCCCGGTCGACAGACGCATCCATTCCCTTACAACAACTGACTTGGCTGACTTCTATTCACTTTCCTACGCCATGCAAATGAGTAGCGTCTATCCTGACGTCATGCCAGAGGATGCAATGACTGAAGCTGATAAGCTATTAGAAGATGTAGAGTTATCCATAGCCCTCGCTAGCGTAGACGCACTAACTCGTGAGTTGATTTTGGGTGGTGCAACACTGGTTTCTGGGCCAACACATGATGATCCTATCACTCAAGAATGGGCTGCATCTTTGGATAACGAGGACAACCCCTACTTAACACCGCGCTCAGTAGAGGCATTGAAAGAACATGGTATGGGCCTTGCTGGTGAAGAATTTGCACCCCAACCAATAGGCGCAACAATGATGGGAATGCGCTTAAAATTGGCAGAGATAGTCGCAAATGGGGCGACGACTGAAGAAGTAAAGAAGCTTTGCAAGGACGCTGGAGTAATTGGCCAAGGAGTTATGGCTGCTGCCAGCCGAAGTCCAATGCAGTACTTTATAGATGATGTAGGTCCCGAACTTGCAAGTAAAACTGTTATATCGAAATTTAGGAACTGGGATCTTTTTGCTCAGTCACTACAAGCTTTTGGCGAGTCAGAGAGTGGTCTGCAAACGCATGACCATATTATTGCAACCGATGAGCTAATTAATGCTCAGCACAGCGGTTCATTTGCCGGCGATGGAAGCATGCTGCACCATACGGCAAAACAGTCAGAAACCCGAATTACTAAGCAACTTCTTGATGCTAAGCATTCGTCCGACGGCGGTTTGTTTATGGAGGGGTATGCAAGTCCTAGGGTTCGTGAACTACTTTCTGACTACCCTGCCTTAAACGTCTTTGAGTCAAATCAAGACACTAAAGGCAGGACATTATTTGAAGATAAAAGCTTGGAAGCGTTAAGCGGAAAAGTTCGTGGGCTTACTATCCTCAAGACTTTAGGCTATCCAGTACCGACATATTCTTATTATCATCAAGGTTTTGGTGCACCTCGATACGTGCAAGAGTTACATGCAGACGATCCCGAAAAGAGAGAAAAACTCTGGGCTGTTCGAAGCTCAGCCAATGTAGAAGATAGTTCGGATAACTCTTTTGCAGGGTTGTTCACAAGCAAGATAGGTATTAATGCTTCTGAAATTGAGCAGGCCATAGAACAAGTACGACACTCGGTTCATGATGATCGAGTTATGAACTACTGTGCGGCGAAGAATATTAATCCCCATGGCATAAAGATGGACATTATCATACAGGAATTTGAAGAGCCGGTTTGGTCTGGAGTCTGGATTGGTGATAACCAAAACGGCGTCGGTGTACTGGAATGGGTCGATGGACGCGGTTCTAATCTTGTAGACGCCACAATCACACCAACTCAGGAACTGCACAGTTATCAAGACGATGGAATTGATGGAATTGTGGATGAGAATGGAAGACCAGTAGCAGAGATCTGTCGAGAAATAGAAGAGCGCGTTGGCTGTGCCGTAGATCTGGAATTCGCAATGACTGAGTCGGGGCTTAAGTGGGTACAGATGAGGCCAGTAACGGCCGCTCCAAGATTGATGACCGAAACAACTAAGGGAAAGATAAGGACCGGCCGTCCAATTATGGGAGAAGGAATCAGCCCGTATGTAAATACTGGGCGAGCTTATAGCATTGAGTCTGAGGATGAAATACCCGAAGGAGAAAGAGTGATATTAATTGCGAGCGAAGCAGATGAACGAGTTGAAAAGCTTCTCTACTCTGCTTCTGGTCTGGTTACAGCCGTTGGTGGAAGGCTTTCGCACATTGCAATTATCTGCCGCGAACTCGGCATCCCTTATGTTTCGGGAGTCGATATTTCAGCCGTAGTTCATGGTACTGAGATTAATATCAACGGCCAAACAGGCGAAGTTGCCTTGGTTAAGCAAAAATCTAAAATTGGCCAATTCGCCACCAAAATACTACGCCGCTAGGCAATCGAGGGTTAGATCTCTCGAGCCAGTAAAAAAGTCCCTCAAAATGAGGGACACTTTTACTGGCTAGCCAAAGAGGCCGATTATGGAACTTTCTATTCCACCGAGCATGACCCTAACTTTAACATAGAAGAAGTCAAAGAACTGCTAAAGGATGATCATGAGGCTGACAATGCTCAGTAATATATTACATCGCATCCAGCCAGTTATTCCTGACTCAAAGCTATACGATGAAAACAAGTTCTACGAGGTATTCGTTCGAGATCTAAAGAAGTGCCGCAGCGAACTAATCATCGAGAGTGCATATATGACAACCAAAAGAGTCCACTTTCTATTGCCACACTTTGAGAAGCTCAAGAAGAGTCATGTCAGGGTGATTATAAACACCAGAGATCCCGAAGAGCACGAAAACTATCTACGCGAAGAAGCTAGAAGATCACTATCATTGCTACTTGAGATTGGAGTACAGGTTATATTTAGTGAATCCCTGCACCGCAAGACTGCAATAATCGATCGGACAATACTTTGGGAAGGATCACTTAATATTCTGTCGCAATACAATAGCCGTGAAGTCATGCGACGAACTGAGTCGACCGAGTTGGGCTGGCAGATGGTGAGGTTTTCAGGTCTCGATAGTAAGATAAGTTAAGCTGTTGACATATATCAACGGTTATGCTAATATACCCTCAACTTAACGGAGTTCGTAAATAAATGATAGATCTAATCAACAGCTAAAAATGTCACGCTAACGGCGTAGCTTTGCTATTGATTTGATTTCATTACTAAACTTCTGAAAACCGAGCGTGCGTGACATTTGTCTGCCTGCTCGGTTTTTTAATTGGAGAAAAGTAATGGCATTTAACTTACGTCATATATACAAATCTTTCCCGAATAAGTCTGTTCTAGAAGACGTTAGCCTGAGTATTAGTCCACAAGAAGTTGTTGCCTTAATTGGCGCCAACGGAGCTGGTAAAACTACTCTGCTAGAGATCTTACGTGGTGAACTGATGCCAGATGCCGGAAGCGTTCAAGCTTTTGGTGCCATTGGCTATGTTCCGCAGGAAGCGATCTTAGGGAAAACAATTCAACAAAGTTTTTCGGCTACGACACAGTCGTGGCAGATTAACTACGCCCTGGAAAGAGTGGGTCTGAGCGATAAAGAACTGAACACACCCGTATCTACGTTAAGCGGGGGTCAGAAAACGCGGTTAGCTTTTGCGGCCGTGCTAGCACAAGATCCGGAACCATCTTTGCTGTTGTTGGACGAACCAACAAACAACTTAGATGCCGAGGGACTCGTTTGGCTGTCAGACTTTGTACGCACATTCGACGGTGCCGTGCTACTAGTTAGTCACGACCGTGAGTTTGTTAACAAGACGGCCACTAAGATTGCCGAACTGCATAACGCCAAGCTCACCATGTATGGTGGAGATTACGATTTCTACCGTCAGCAGAAAGAGTTAGAGCAAGCATCGGCTGTGGCACTCTACCAACAGAATATTGAGGAGCGTAGCCACTTGGCCAAAGCTATCTCTGCCCAAAGAGAGAATAGTAAGCACGCTCACGAACACTTTAAGTCATCCGATAACGATAAGATGCAAAACCACTACTTTAAGAACAGGGTAACTGTCAAATACGGCAAGCAAGCTCGAATGCTCGAGAAGCGTCTCGATCAACTTGAAGAGATTGAACGACCTGAGTCCTCGAAGAACTACCGAATCGTCCTTGGTGGCGAGGTCGATAGCGACAAGATGGTACTACGACTCGAGGATATATGTAAGGCATATCCAGAACTCGTGCTGAACAAAGTAAGTCTAGAAATTCGCGGAGGGGAGCGAGTTCATGTGCAGGGTAAAAACGGCAGTGGTAAGACCACACTGTTAACTATTGCTGCCGGACGAGTCCCAAATGACAGTGGTGAAGTGAACTACGGACATGGAATTAGTGTTGGCTATTTCTCGCAGGATGTTGACGGTCTAGATCACGCCACTACTGGGCTTGAGAACCTAATGGTAACCGAAGCGCAGATGACCAACATCTTCCGCGAAGCGCGTAGCTTAGGACTTGCCGACACCGACCTAAAGAAATTGGTCAGCGAACTGTCGCGTGGCCAGCAAGCCAAGCTTGGCTTTGCTAAGTTGCTACTCGGTTCGCATCACCTGCTGATTTTAGATGAGCCTACTAACCATCTAGATATTCCAACCAGGGAGCAGATTGAAGCAGCGCTCCAACAATATAAGGGTGCAGTCTTATTTGCTTCACATGACAAATACTTTGCAAAGAAACTAAAACCGACCAAGGAATTAAAACTATGAATTTACTGAAACACAATATGCGGGCATTGTTCTGCTTTACTTTCCTATCTAACGTACAGCCGTATTACCTAGTACTCGTACTATACCTTTCACATGTCTTACATTCATTTGCTCTGGGTACAAGTGTCTGGGCGTTTGTACAGATATCTCAAGCGATCTTAGAGATCCCAACGGGTGTAGTTTCTGACCGTGTTGGTAGAGTTGTCAGTATGAAAATCGGTGCGCTGGCGAGTCTGGCTGGTCTGCTAGTCTACGCCACAACAACCAATTATTGGATTTTGCTCGTTGGTGCAGCCATGCAAGGGCTGAGCTTCGCTATGTTTAGCGGCAATAATAATGCGCTCATCTACGACTCGGCACGATCTGCAGGAGAAAAGGATGACTTCCATAGTTACTACAGTAAAACTAATATTGCCCTAGAGGTTGGTGGCATTATTGCGGCTATTGGGGGAACTATGCTGGCTTCGATCTCCTACATCCTGGTGTTGTGGATTTCGGTAATACCACAAGTTCTTGCTGTGCTTGTGACTTTTACCATGATCGAGCCGCCAAGACACTCGCCACTCTCGGGCAACATATTTAGTCATTTAGGCGATGTATACCGACACTACAAAAACAACTCACATTTACGTATGCTTAGTATCGCCTCAATACTAAGCGGGAGCGTTGGTGGTGCATCTTGGAACATGATGCCTGCTTTCTACCGACAGTATGTACCCTTGTCCTGGGTTGGTACATTACTGTCGGCCAACTACATTTGGAGTACTATTGGGTTTAAGACTAGTGGTTGGTTCATTAAGCGATTTAAGCCAGCGACTATACTGCTTACCGGCGAAGCTTTCTCGCGCACAGTTTCATTTGTCGCGTTGATCCTGTCATCTGCTGCTTCGCCGTTCGTTATGATGCTCCACGGACTACCATATGGACCAACCGATACTGCCAAGCAGCATTTAATCCATAAGGAATTCTCCGATGCACAACGGGCTACTATGGACTCTTTGAATTCGTTAGTGACCAGCGTAATTTACGCGGCATTCTTAGTATTTGTAGGCTTCTTAGCGGACAAATTCAGTCCAAGCGTCGCTATACTGGTCTGTAATATCTGTCTATTGCCAGTGTTCTTCATCTATAGGTCAACGTTCAAGAGGAAGTCGAATCCAACGAATGGCTAATGTGTTTGTATATCTGATCAGCTGATTCTTCGGGGGTTGCGGTCGTGGTGTCTATTGTGAGTAGCTCGTCTTCGGGCGGCCACCACAAAGGTACATTCTCTGTGAACCAACGATATCCCTCAGGATCCGAACCTTTTAAGCGTGCTCGTCGATCTGGCGTGTCGATCCTGGTGACTTGAACCTCGGGATCACAAGTGATTCGCACAGCCTGGAAGACTGACCCGCGTCGCTCGGCCAGCGCCAGGAGCTTGTCATACTCCCTCTGTGAAGCCTCGGAATCAGACGCTTCAAGGACGTTTGTAAATACATAACTGTTCGTCACAGGAGCCACCTTCTCGATAGCGTCGAGAATCGCCTGACGAATCGGTGTAGTGTATTCAAAAACACCGGGTGGCAATTGGAGTTTCCCATCCCACTTGAACAGGGTAAGGATCGGAACGTTAATCAGCTGATTGTCAATCAATACTCCTTCAAGTTTCTTTACCAGCGCCGTGCCGACAGTACGCTTTCCCACACCTGGATAGCCCAGTAAAAATACTATAGCGGTCTTCTTTTTAGTCACATTGGAATTATAACAGAGAAGAGTTTGGTATGATTAAGCTCATGACAATCAAAGAACTAGTAGCAACCAAAAAGCCCAAAGTCGGTAGTGTTCGATTCATAGCAATTGATGGCCACGGTGGGTCGGGAAAGTCCACATTAGCGGAGTCACTTGCGGAACAGCTTGGTGCTCAAATTATACATACCGATGACTTTGCAAGTTGGGATAACCCTAAGGATTGGTGGCTTAAGATAATAGACCACGTATTCAAACCGATAGCTGGTGAAGCAAAAACACTAAACTACGAACGTTCCAAGTGGTGGGAAGATCATCACCCAGAACCAGCCGTAGATGAACCAGTTACGCCGATAATGATTCTTGAGGGTGTTAGCGCATCTCGTAAGGAATTTGCAGATTATATAAGTCTTAGTATTATGGTTGAGACTCCAAAAGAAGTATGTTTGAAGCGAGGTTTCGAGCGTGACCGAGGAAACGACGGCAAATCTGACAAAGAGATAATGGATATGTGGGAACAAGGCTATACAGATGAAGAAAAGTTTTATAAGCAGGACAGTCCAAAGAGCCGCGCCGATATTGTGGTAGACGGTACGAAGTCCTTCAACGAGCAACTATATAAATGAAAAGAGTGTCAATAGTAGGCTGTCCGGGTGCAGGAAAATCAACTTTTGCTACTGCTCTCTCGAAGCGAACAAAAATACCTCTGCTTCATCTGGACTTCTACTATCATGAAAAGGGTCGTTACTATGAAGATAACAAACAAGCTTGGACTGATAAAGTAGAGACTTTAGTTCAAGGCGATTCCTGGATAATCGAGGGTAACTACGGTACGACTTACCCGCTAAGGCTACCAAAGTCTGACACCTTAGTCTTCCTAGACATCCCGACTTGGCTATCCGTATGGAGCGTATTAAAGAGACGCTTTCAATTCAGGAACAAACAACGGGCAGAAATGCCTAGTGACTGGGTTGAAAAAATTGACCCCATATTTTTCAAATATGTACTACTGTTTAGGATTAAATCTAGGAAAGACGTTGTTGCAGGTATAGAAAAGTACAGACATAAGAATTTGGAAGTAATTACCTTTACATCGAGAAAAGCTGCTTACAAATGGTTAGCTAATCAGCAAGCGAACCGAAGCTGAGGCTTGCTCAGGTATAGAAAAGAGGCTTCTGTCCTCTCGCAAACTGCTTAAGACACAAGCCTCTATGCGCTTAGTATACACAAAGCGGTGTTTTTAGCTTGGGATATCTTCTAGACTGATTCCCAGTGCCTTGGTTAGCTTCTTGACGGTATCAAAGGTTGGTTCTTGTTCGTCGCGCTCTATACGGGCGTAGGTATTAATATGCACACCTGCTTTTTCGGCAAGCTCAACTTGAGTTAGCCCGGTTTTTAGTCGGGCTTCTTTGAGAACTGTTCCGGTAGTTTTTTGCGCCATATCAGTAATATTGTATCAATTATAACCTTACTCGGATATTAACAGATATTGCCAACAAACTCTACCCCTGTTAATGTATAAATAGTCAAATTGACGCCGTAATGGGAGCTGCCATGACGAACGAATCGGGTGGGCAGCTAGTGGAACAACTTAAAGCCATTTCATTATGGCCAGCTGTTATTGTTGTGTCTCTTTTCGCTCTTGCAATAGTCATAGGTGCAATCCTGCGGCTCATTAACTATTGGCGTAAATACAAGCAAGAAAGCGTATTGCTAGAAGTTACTCCACCTGCCTTTCAGGATAAGGCACCAGGTGCCACCACTCAGTTATTCTCTGTGCTACACGGACTGCTAAAAACTAGATCATTTACAGACAGTCTTTTGCGGTATACCCCATCTTTCTCGCTTGAGATTGCCTCGACCAAAAGCCAAGGAATCCGCTACCTCATTCGCACCAGTAAAGATAATGAAGAAGTCGTCCGACAAGCTGTCTCGGCCTACAGTACTGATGCCAAAGTAACCGTTGTCGATGACCTTGGCTTGGTAGGCGGTATGACATCCATCCAGATTTTCAGACAAACTGAGCATTTCGCTATGCCTCTCGATACTACCAAAGTCATTGACGAGCATGATCCAGTATCCTACCCGACAAGCTCTATGACCAAACTAGCCGATGATGAGCAGATGATCTTCCAGCTGGTAATAACTCCGGCCATTGTGTCCGAAGCGGCTGGGATAGATCGAAAAATACGTCAAGGCTACTGGTCGGGATCGAGCCTAGAGAAACGACTGTCTACTAGGAGTATCGCACGGATAGTTTTTGCCATTATCAAGTTACCCTTTGTTATGGCCTGGGGCATGATCTACGGTTTCTTATATAACGATCTGCCAGAGCCAATGAAATCGAGCCGAGGTGCTAATTCGGTAGGACCAGTGCCACCAGCCGAACAAGAACTGCTCGACCAAATGCATGCTAAGCTCACTCAGGATCTGTTCTACGCAGATATACGTGCTTGTATCGTGACGCCGACCAAACAACGCAGTAAACAGCGTGCTCGTGCTTTTGCCAACTCATTGGCTACTTATTCCACACCTAACTGGCAACGGCTCCGATCTACTCGTAGTTACTTGCCTCTATTCGGCCACAAACTCAGGATGTTTGCTTATATAAATCGTCTTCCGGCACTGCTACACAAGAACTCGAACATACTTGGTTCGGCCGAATTAAGTGCCATGTTCCACTTTCCTCACAGTAGATCAGGTCGTACAGAGAACGTCGCCAAGTCGCTTAGTAGGACTTTACCAGCACCGACTTCACTTAAGGGCGCTACTAACTTAGATATAATCCTTGGGCAAAATGTCCATCAAGGCCACGTAACACCATTTGGGCTAACGACGGCCGAACGTGAACGCCATATTTATGTAATTGGTGGTACCGGTAACGGTAAAACCACTATGTTGGAATATGCCATTATGCAGGATATCCGAGCCGGCAAGGGTGTAGCGGTTGTTGACCCACACGGTGACTCGGCTCGTAACCTCATTAGCCACATTCCAAAAGAACGCATCAAGGACGTTATATACCTAAACCCCAGCGACCTAGACTACCCCATTGGCTTAAACCTACTTGAGTTACCAGAAGGTTTAACCGGTAGCGAACTAGCTCACGCCAAAGACATGGTGACGGAAGCAGTTATATCAGTGCTGCAAAAGATCTTTGATGATAACTCCGATACTAGTGCCTACCGTGTTGAGCGAATACTGCGTAATGCTATTCACACAGCATTTACCGTCAAGGATGCCACCCTATTTACCGTACTGCGCCTTTTGACCGACAGCACTTATCGTAAGAAAGTTACCCGCAACCTTAAAGACGAAAGCCTAGCCCGATTTTGGAAAGAAGAACTCGGCAAGGCTGGAGCCATGCAACGAGTTAAGATGAGTCATGGTGTGACCAGTAAGATTGGTCGCTTCGAGTTCTCTCCCAGCACTAAACGAGTTATGGGTAGAGCTAAGTCCACCATCGACTTTGATGATATCCTGTTTTCTGGCAAGATCCTGATCTGCAACTTCAGCAAGGGCAACCTGGGAGAGGATACGTCAGAACTATTTGGTACAGCTGTGCTGGCCAAGCTACAGTTAGCAG
>JACCDT011862950.1_pt1 | contig 16213 bp, 24 predicted proteins | sample 7446291 | NCBI WGS metagenome assembly JACCDT01 (sample SAMN15323446, study PRJNA562643) | freshwater metagenome | isolation source: river surface water | place: USA:Blue River Watershed | collected 2017-08-17 | reverse complement strand
TTATTTTAATTTTTTTTGTAAAATTTTTCGAGTACAATAAATCTTGAATTTGCAGGAATCATCTTAGGTTCAATGATATAAGATTTTTTATTTGAATTTATACCAACTAAACAATCTAAATAAGGTGCAAAAGTCCAAGTATCTGGAATCTTATTTATTCGTAAAACAATCTCGATAATTTCATACGGGGTCAACATGTTTAATGTTGTGTTTTGTTGAATAAAAGAATCAGCTGACATATTCGTCTCCATTGTTTTAATATCCAACAACATTCCTCTTGGGAATTTAAAGGAATTTTTTGCAGAATCATGAGAATGCATTAGCTTAGTAAATTCAGCAACAAAAGAAGGATCAAAAAGTTGATCAAAATTTTTATACGCTTTTGATAAATATTCAAAAGAACGATTAACTTTCTGTTGGTGGATATTTATCTTTCCAAGAGATTTCTCCAAAGCTGTAAGCTGAGGTTTAGGTTTAATTTCACATGTCTGAGATACATTCAATGTTTTCGCACCGAGAAAAATATCAGAGTTTTCGTTTACACTTACAATCAAATCTTTATTTACCATCGTTTTTTGTTTTTAGAATGTTTATAAAAGAATTATTTTTCAATATATTTATACACCTAAACAAAAAAGACGTCAAATATTTTAATTAAAAAAAGAAATAAATTTCGGAACAAAAATAATGAGTCCTACGAGTACTGCGACTTTCACAGCCATAAGCACTGCCCCAGCAGCTACATCTTTTGTATCACGAGCATAAGGATGATACTCTGGACTTGTGAGATCAATGTCTATTTCAATTGCTGTATTGAATGCTTCAGCAACAAATACGAAACCTATAGCAAAAATTAATTCTATCCATTCTGTCGCAGAAATATTAAAAAAGAAACCTAAAAATAAAACTATAAAAGTGATAAATAAATGTACCCATGCATTATGTGTACTTCTAAGAAATACAAAAACCCCTCGCACAGCATGAGTAAAACTCTTTGCTCGAGCTACCAATGAAAACCTCTTCTTTTCTGACATTTTTTCCATATAAATATTATATAACAAAATAAAAATGCCTACGAATATTCGCAGGCATTTTAAACAAAATTAATTTTACTTTTCCCTGTTATTTAACACTAAGAATAGTTCCGAATCTTTCAAGTCTTGTTTTTTTCATGGTTGCCGTAAAAGGCATTCTGTTATTTAAGGCAACATCCTCTGAAATATAAGCTTTCAAAGTATCACCTCCTTTTGTAACCACAATGACTTTTGGCAAACCGGAAATTGTATTGAAGAAACTACTATCTTTTGCAATTACAGTTACTTCATACATAAGTTTTTGGCCAGATTTAGAGCCACAAGATGTTAATAGACATAAAGCCAAAATAGGTAATAGAACAAGTTTTTTCATTTGTTTTAGTTTAGTTTAAATTGTTTAAAGAATATTTTTATCTAGTTAAAGTATAGCATATATAAATATAAAAGTCAAGTAGTTCTAAATAGCAAAAAACACCTTATTCCTAGGTGTTTTTTGCTTAAATTTAAAATTATTTGTTCTTTCCCCGCCTGCTCCCGAGTACGCGAGGGCGGGCAGGCTGTCTTTCTATTACTTATTTTTACCCGTTTTTCTACGACTAACGATGAATACGTTTGAGTATTTCTTTGGAGTTCTTGTCTTTCTTCCTCCTGTAACCTTACCCCACATAGTCTTTGGTCGGCGTGTTCCGCGTCCTTGACGTCCTTCTCCTCCTCCGTATGGGTGATCTACTGGATTCATAGCAGTACCACGAACAGTTGGTCTTATACCCTTCCAACGTGAACGTCCTGCTTTACCATAGTTCTCTAGGTGGTGTTCTTCATTTGAAACAGATCCAACAGATGCCCAAGCGAGTTCTGAAACTTTACGTACTTCAGTAGAAGGCATTTTTATATTTGTATATCCGTCAGCATTAGCGACAACTTGAGCAAATATTCCCGCTGAACGAGCGATCTTTGCACCAGAGCCTGCTTTCATTTCTATATTGTATACAAAAGTACCGACAGGAATATTCTTAAGCATTAAACGATTACCGGCTTTGAGCTCAGCATTTTCTGAAACAATGAAAGTATCTCCTGGTTTTACAGTTTGAGGTAAGATTACATATCTCTTCTCTCCATCTTTGTAAACAACAAGACCGATGAATGATGAACGGTTTGGGTCGTATTCTATACTTGTTATTTTTGCAGGAATATCTTTTTTGTTATACAAGAAATCAACATCTCGGAACAAGCGCTTGTGTCCAGCACCTTTGTGACGAGTAGTAATACGTCCAAGATTATTTCTTCCTACACTTCTTTTAAAGCCATAAGTAAGAGATTTCTCAGGTGTAGTCTTAGTCAAAACATCACGGTATTTGATGTTTGTCATTTGTCTTCTTGATTTACTTGTTGGTTTGTATGTTTTCATCGTATTTTAAAATTTAGATCAATTCTATTTTGTCACCCTTTTTCAAATAAACGACCGCTTTCTTTCCACCATTTTTTGTACCTTCTTTACCACGTACAAAAGTCTTCTTTACTGGAATTTTCAACATATTTACTTTTACAGGTTTTACTTTGTATATCTTTTCGATTTCTTTTGCTACTTCGTTTTTTGTAGCACGTGGAGAAACTTCGAAAGTATATACACCTTTTTCTGCAAAGATTGCTGCTTTTTCTGTGATTCTTGGTTTTTTGATTATTTTTATATCTGCCATAAAATTATTTCTCTAATTTTGATGTTAAAAATGCAATAGCGACTTCTGGATTTTCTATTATCAAATATTTTTGATTCAATAATTGCATTGGGTTTATATTTTTTATAACAGCCATTTCAAGAGAAGGAATATTTCTGAAACTCTTTTGTATATTTGTATTTTTTTCTGATAGAGCAACCAATGCACGAGCTTTCTTTGCACTTGCAAGGTCTTTGATACCAGCACCTTTTGAAATATTTGTTATTACATCCATAGCAGTTTTTGTCTTGATAGCTGATTGAGCAAGTGAATCAACAAAAATTATTTCTTCATCTTTGAATTTCTTTGAAAGTACTGTGAAGAGCGCAGCAATACGCATTTTTTTGTTGATCTTTTTCTTGTAGTTCTTTTCTGCAAGTGGTCCGTGTGTGACTCCTCCACCAACCCATATAGGTGAGCGAGATGATCCGTGACGAGCACGTCCTGTTCCTTTTTGTTTCCAAGGCTTCTTACCTCCTCCACGTACTTCTCCACGGCCTTTTGTGTCAGCTGTACCAGCACGCTTGTTACTACGGATACCTTCTACAACTTGGTGCACAAGGTCAGTTTTCCATTTCAAGCCGAATACACTCTCTGGTAAATCGATAGTACCTGCGCTTGTTCCTTTTTGATTGTAGATTGTTGCTTTCATGACTTTAATATTTATTATCTTGCTGTTATTTCAATAACGTCACCACGCTTGCCTGGTATTGCTCCTTTGATAAGCATTGTGTTATTTTCTTTATCAACAAAAACTACTTTTAAATTTTTGTAAGTAATTCTATCTGATCCCATTCTTCCTGCCATACGCATACCTTTTGGTACGTGTGTACGAAGACCTCCACCAATAGATCCTGGTTCGCGCTCTGAGTGTTTCTGGCCGTGACTTCTAGGTCCTCCAGCAAATCCATGTCTTTTGACGACACCTTGAAAACCTTTACCTTTTGAAATTCCTGATACTTGTAAACTATCACCAACTTCAAAGATAGAAGAATCGATAGTATCTCCAACAGCACCTTCGAAAGTATCTCCAGCTTTTAGGCGAAATTCTTTGAGAACCTTAAAAGCATCTCCTTTCATTTGTCCTATTTGAGCTTTGTTTACTCTTTCTTTTTTCTGTTCTCCATAACCAACTTGCACAGCATTATAACCATCTGTTTCTTTTGATTTCACAGTTACCACTTTGACTGGACCAGTTGAAATAACTGTCACAGGAACAACGCGTCCGTCTGGAGAAAAATACTCTGTCATATTAACTTTTGTTCCAAGAATGAATTTCATAAATTTATCTCTTTTATATCATTTTTACATCTATATCGACTCCTGAAGGAAGAGACAAACTTGTCAACGCTTCGATAGTCTTTGGTGATGGATTTAAAATATCAATCACTCTCTTATGTACTCTCATTTCAAATTGCTCACGAGCATTTTTGTAAACAAAAGAAGCACGGTTAACTGTATATTTTTTGATCTCAGTAGGAAGTGGAACAGGACCGACAACTTTTGCATCGTAACGCATAGCTGTATCGATAATCTGTTTTACAGACGCATCCAAAATCTTGCTCTCGTAAGCACGAACTCGGATTCGCAATACCACTTCTTTTCCTTCTTCCTTCTTTTCTTTCATTTTGGAAGCTTTCACTGAAGATGCTGTTTTAGGCTTTTTTGTTTTTGTTTCTGCTGTTGTCATAAGAGCTAATAGACTTTTTTTAATTTAATTAAGCAATAATTTTAGTAACAACTCCGGCACCAACTGTCTTACCTCCTTCACGGATAGCAAAACGTTGTTGTTCTTCTAGAGCTACTGGTGTAACCAATTTAACTGTGAATTTTGCAGTATCTCCAGGCATAACCATTTCTACTCCTTCTGCTAGTTCAACTTCTCCTGTAACGTCTGTAGTACGGATGTAGAATTGAGGCTTGTAACCTTTGAAGAATGGAGTATGACGTCCACCTTCTTCTTTTTTCAAGATGTAAACTTCACAAGTAAAGTTATCATGTGGAGTAACTGTTCCTGGTTTAGCAAGAACTTGTCCACGAGTTATATCATCTTTCTTAAGTCCACGTAGTAAGATTCCAGCGTTGTCTCCAGCCATACCTTCTTGAAGGTTCTTGTTGAACATTTCAATACCAGTAACTGTAGTCTTTTGTGTTGCTTTAATACCAACAACTTCAACGTCTTCACCAACTTTTACTATACCTCTTTCGATTTTTCCAGTTACAACTGTTCCACGTCCTTCGATAGAGAAGATGTCTTCTATAGCCATAAGGAAAGGTTTTGCTGTATCTCGTTCTGGAACTGGGATATATGTATCAAGAGCGTTTGCAAGATCCATGATCTTCTTTGCCCATTCGTCATCAGCTGATGTAGCTTCAAGACCTTTTAGAGCTGATCCACGGATAACTGGAGCACCTGCGCCATCAAAGCCTTGTTTTGTAAGGAGTTCACGTATTTCTTCTTCAACGAGGTCGATCATATCTTTATCATCAACCATGTCGCATTTGTTAAGGAAAACAATGATCTTTGGAACACCAACTTGTTTTGCAAGGAGAACGTGTTCACGTGTTTGTGGCATAGCACCGTCTGTAGCAGCAACCACAAGGATAGCACCGTCCATTTGAGCAGCACCAGTGATCATGTTTTTGATGTAGTCAGCGTGACCTGGGGCATCAATGTGAGCATAGTGACGAGTATCTGTAGAATACTCATTGTGTGAAATGTTAATAGTGATTCCACGAGCTTTTTCTTCAGGAGCATTGTCAATATCTCCAACACCTTTCATTTTAACACTCTTACCATTAAGGTTAAGAACGTTCAAAATAGCTGCTGTTAAAGTAGTCTTTCCGTGGTCAACGTGACCGATAGTACCAACGTTTACGTGTGGCTTATCTCTTTTAAATTCTTCTGATGCCATATGATTATTTTAGCTAATAAGTAAAACTTAACGTACGAGAACCAGTCGCTAAGGCTTAACTACTAACTTAATTAAAACTAATAATAAATTTTGATAAACAATTTTACTCTTTCGGCAATATAAGCAAAGCTTTTTATTGCTGTCGTTCGCAAATCATGTAAAAATAAATTTTTCCGCGATTTTGCTCACTAAGCAATATAAAAACTGCCAAAAGTGCAGTTAGGTCTATAATAGCAAATTAAAAAACATTGTCAAATTAAAAAGCCGGCCCTTTATTTCGGGTCGGCTTCTGGTTTTTCGAAATGAAACAAAAATCCTTTTATTTCATTTTTTTCTAAAAGAGTAGACATGTGAGTAAAAACATATTGCTTGTATTTAAGCTCTATTTTTTCATACAAATGAAACCCTAATGCTTCTCCAAGAATGTCTTTTTTTAAATCTTGCGTATTTATTAATAAACGCACACAAGATTTTTCTTCATCTACAAAACTTTTCGAAAGATCATATTCACTTGGTTCCATTTCTTTAGTTTTTAGATTTTAGGCAACTTTTTTAGAACGAGAATCTAAATATGGTTTTACTATGATTGAGTCTGTAATAAGACCGTGCCTTCTTTTTGTACTGATCAAATTAAAATCATAATAATCTAAAGATTTATAGTGTTTCTTTAGGATTTCTAATTTTTCATTACAATCAAGTAAACTCCAAGAAGTATCTATTTCATCGAATTTATAATGTTTTAATTTTAAAATTTTAGAATCAAAAGTAAAACCAAAAAATTTTTTCTTTTCAATGTTACAACTTTCAATACAAATAATCGTTCCGTTTTTCAATCTAGTAAAAATCTCTAAGTATTTCATACTTTTATTTTATTGTTTAGTAAATTTTTTTTAGTTTTATTCTTAATTTCTTTCATTTCTGGGTTGTTTTGATTTATTTTTTTGCCAAGGTTTTACAATAATAAAAATCACTAAACAAAAAATTATAAATGCGAAAAACATACCTCTTACAGGTCCGTAAGTGTCGCTATGCCAAAACTCTTCCCATCCGTTTTTAAAAAATTCTATTATGTCCATAATTTGCGTTTTTGTTTGTTAAAGAAAAATTACAGCATTATTTGCTATCTAAACACTAGTATTGAGCTAAAATGCTTTTTTGTCAATAAGAACAAATACCCTGCCGGATTTATCCGACAGGGTATTTGTAAATTTAATTTTCTAAAATTATTTTCTAGAAGCGATGATCGTATCTGCGACGTTCTGCGGCACGATATCGTAACGAAGGAATTCCATTGTGAATCCTGCACGACCTTCTGTCATAGAGCGAAGGTTGGTCATGTAGCCGAACATTTCAGAAAGTGGAACAACGCCTTTTACAACTTTGTTCATACCACGATCTTCCATGCCTTCGATGAGTCCACGCTTTGCTGATAGTGAGCCAGTGACGTCTCCCATGAATTTATCTGGAGTGACGACTTCTACTTTCATCATAGGCTCGAGGATCACAGGGCGAGCTTGTTTACATGCATCTTGTATTGCCATTGATGCTGCAATCTTGAAAGCCATTTCGTTTGAGTCAACTTCGTGGAAAGATCCATCCCAAAGATCAACAGAAACATTTACCATTTTGAAACCTGCAAGAATTCCACGATCAAGACCTTCTTTAAATCCTTTTTCACAAGCAGGAATGTATTCTTGTGGAATAGCACCTCCTTTGATTGTGTTTATGAATTCAAATTCTCCTGTTCTCTTTATGTTTTTAGGTAGATCTGCAACTTCTTCTTTTGTCATAGAAACCATAGGCTTGATCTTGATTTTTACGTGACCGTAGTTTCCACGACCTCCAGATTGTTTGATATATTTACCTTCAACCTCAGCATTACCTGTTATGGTTTCACGGTAAGCTACTTGTGGTTTACCTACATTTGCTTCAACAGCAAATTCACGCTTCATACGATCGACGATAATTTCAAGATGAAGTTCTCCCATACCTGCAATAATTGTTTCTCCTGTTTCTTGATCAGTTGAAACTTTAAAAGTTGGATCTTCTTGAGCGAGACGATTAAGCGCCATACCCATTTTTTCTTGGTCAGCTTTTGTCTTTGGTTCGATACGTAGAGATATAACTGGTTCAGGGAAAACGATACGGTCCAAGATAATTGGATTTGCTTCATCACAAATAGTATCTGAAGTAATTGTATCTTTAAGTCCAACTGCAGCTGCAATTTCTCCAGCGAAAACTTGTTTCACTTCTTCACGATCGTTGGCATGCATACGCAAAATACGTCCGATTCTTTCTTTATTACGAGTTCTAGGATTGTAAACATAACTTCCAGCTGAAAGAGTTCCAGAATACACACGGAAGAAAATAATTTGTCCTACGAATGGGTCAGTTGCGATTTTGAATGCAAGAGCTGAAAAAGGTTCTGCATCAGAAGCATGGCGAACCATTGGTTCTTCTGTGTCAGGATTAATTCCACCGATTGGAGGAATGTCAGTAGGAGCTGGTAAATAATCAACAACAGCATCGAGTACGAGTTGTACACCTTTATTTTTCAATGCTGAACCTGCGAAAACTGGGAAAATAGCATTTTCAATAACAGCTTTACGTAAAGTCTTTTTCAAAACATCTATACTTGGGATTTTTCCATCCAAATATTCTGTCATCATCACATCATCTGTCTCAACTATTTTTTCAATAAGTTCAGCGTGATATTTTTCTGCATCAGCTTTCATGTTTTCAGGAATTTCTTTTTCAATAACTTTGTTACCCATTTCACCTTCGAAATAGTAAGCTTTCATTTTCAAAAGATCGATAACGCCTTCGTGTTGATCTTCTAAACCAATAGGTATTTGGTAACGAACAGCATTTTTATTTAAACGGTCAAGAATCGTAGCAAATGAATGCTCGAAACTTGCACCTGTACGGTCGAGTTTGTTTACAAAACAAATACGTGGAACTTTTGCTTCATCAGCATAACGCCAGTTTGTTTCTGATTGAGGTTCTACACCAGCAACACCGTCGAATACGACGACAGCACCGTCGAGAACACGGAGAGATCTTTTTACTTCCACTGTGAAGTCGATGTGTCCAGGAGTATCGATAATATTGAAACGGTGCTTCTTGTTTTTATCATTTCCTGCATATGTAGGTGTCCAGAAACAAGTAACAGCAGCAGAAGTAATAGTGATACCTCTTTCACGTTCTTGTTCCATCCAGTCTGTAGTTGTTTCTCCATCGTGAACTTCACCAATTTTATGTGAAACACCTGTATAATAAAGCACACGCTCTGTTGTCGTTGTCTTACCCGCATCAATGTGGGCAATAATTCCGATATTTCTAACTTTCTCTAGTGGATAATCTCTTTCCATATAATATTTTGTTTATAATTACTAATTAATAAAATAAAAAGGCCTAAGCCCCATATACCTTCAATATAAAACATTTAGCACAATTTTGCAAATAAAAAAGCCAGCCCACTCCTGGACCGGCTTTTACTAATTTACTTCCCTATTAATCCAAATTACATGGATTCCTATCGTGGACATAGCTTGCTTTAGAGACAACATCTTCTTTAGGTTTTTGAATTTCCTTTTTAACATCATCCGTGCTCATTCTTTCTGCCGGGGAGTGCATCCAAGCCTCATCGGGCACGCATTTCTCCCAGTCGAGCAGTGTCGGCACGGGGTCTTTATATCTGTCAGGGTTTTCGAACCGGCAATTAAGGTAGCCCACTACCAGGTCCGAGGTGTACAATTCGAACTTTTTCTTGCCGATGATCCTACACAACAAGTCTCCACCGAGGGCGTGCCCGAAAATTGCAAAATTTACAGCAGGCTCTTTGCTGTTTTTGAAATGTTCAGCATCAAGAAACTTCAAAGAAAAATAACTCTCCAGCGAACGTAAATATGTCTCGCTCACACCTTTTAACCTGGAATCATGCTTTGCTTTTTGCAAAAAATTCTGAAAGCTGCGAAGCTGAGGAAGATTCTTTGCATTTGCTTCAAGGACAGGCGCCCATTCAGATTTAAACGTGAGTATCCGCCCATAATCCTCAAGCAGATGTTGCTTTAGGATGTTTTCGATCGGTACTTTCTCGCTCCCGATATGTTCACCAAAAATATGGCGCAGAATAATTCCGCCAACATCTAGATGATGAAGAAAAAATCGGCCAAAGATCGAAGGTGTTACCATTTTATTGCTATCAATCAACTCATGGACTGAAAGGTACTCTTCCGGCTTGCCGCCAAAAATGATTGCGGAGTTATCCGCATGCTCGTATTTGTTCATGATTTTATTTTTTTAAAGAAGTTAGTATTAGATTATTTTAATTTCACTCTACGCTTTTTAGATATTTTGTCAATAAAAAAGCCTGTCGTACATTCGACAGGCTTTACGGAGAGAAGAAATGAACCTCTACTACATTTCAACTCTCTAATTTTTCTTTGTCTTCTTCCATTTCTTTTAGTAATTTACCAATATCCTCAACAGCTTCTTCTGTAAAACCAGAAACTTCTACCTGATGTCCTGTTTCTAAATTTGTAACTAAGGTTGTGTTAGCATTAATATTTTCATATGAAAGTTTCGGTTTCAAAGGTTCATTAATCTTTTCTTCTTTCTTTTTCTTTTTTCTTTCGATAAAGAAACCAATAATAACAAGAATTATAATAACTATTGTGGCAGTCAAAAAATTTTCCATACTTATTTCTTTTTTAAAGGTTTATTTGTTTTTTATCTGATTTCTTTTTACCTTTATAATGAGCAATTAAACCTGATATTTCTTCAGACTCTCTGTTAAATTCTTTGATATGATAATGTCCTGAAATAAAAATTTCACTTCATCTCGGATTAATCCTGTTATTTGAACATCATACAAGAAACGTTTCACAAAAAAAATCTTGAGCTTTTTATCTCTAAGCAACATTTTAAGTCTCGGGGCGGCCTTTTTCCTTCCTTCCAAAACATCTTCCCACAAGTTTATTATTTCTTTTTCACGCACCATTTTCATTGCCTCCTTTGATCTACTTAATAAAGTAAAGATTTTTTGTTCATTTTTATTAAGATTTCTTCTAGTTCTGTACAAAATAACATTCTCCGCATAGATGATTTTTAAGGCAACCTTTCCAAGTCCAGGAAAATCTTTTTTTGCTTTAACCCAAGCATTCTTAAAAAAAGCAGATGTACGAATAACAAGAAAACTTTCAATAATTTTTGAAAGATTCTCAATTTCTTTTTCTGAAAATTCTCTCTCCGGAAAAAGTGCTTGAGCTATGATAAGATCATTGTTTTTAGTATATTCTGTAGCAGCAAAGGCTGTATCTCTATTAATTTTATTTATTCTACAAAACTCCCTAAGATAATCTAGAGTAATATCTAGTAAATTAAGTTTCTCTTCCAAAAAACTTGGTTTTAAAGTTGTCTTCATGTTCTTTAGTTTTAAAAGGTTTATTTAACTTCACTCTACGCTTTTTGGATATTTTGTCAAATAAAAAGCCCATGTAATTTACAAGGGCTTTTAAAACTGATTATTACTTTTTGGAAAGGTTGATCTTTACCAACTTTGTAATAGTTGATAGCAGTTCAGACTCTTTTATTTTTCCACCATCTAGGTCTTTGAGTAAAGACCTCAATCCTTCTACAACCACCTCTTCAGCATCATTAATCTGATCTGATTCATATTCGAGCTTACTTTTTCTAAAAAATTCATAAACAGCATCAATAAAAAGACTGTAGTTCCATAGTGTTTCCCTGGCCTTCTTATTTATTTTTTCATATATATAAGCAGGATTACAAACAAACATTATAGAAAGCTTACGTATAATTGTTGGAAATACATAATCTGGATCATTTTCCATTTCAGGAGGAGTGTCATAAAAGCAATCTTTATTGAGAATCATCAGCCAAAACATTTCCATCATTGAGTCGAGAGAAAGCTCCAGCTCATAATTTCATATCATGGCTTCAATTTGGATGTCCAATTTCTCATCTCCTATGATTTCGCGTAAAGATAAGACATCTATTTTAACCGCATCGTTAACTTCGTACCTATCTGAAACTTTCAAACAAAGGTGCAGATACTGTTCCAAGAGACCAGTAAGCAGAATTTCGAGCTTGGCTAATTCAATATTTTTTCCACTGTCATGGAGAAATATTTCTCGGTAGGTTTCTTTCTGTCTAATCTTTAAAATAATACCGTTCACTCTCTTGAACATTTTTAGAAGGATTTCTGGAAGCTCTTCACCGTGATGTCCTTCAACTTTTGGAATTTGTTTTTTAAAATGTTCCACCAAAATTTCAATCTCATTATTTATGACTATGAGAAAATATTTTGGAATCTCCTCTCCTGCTTCTTTAAGGGTTAAGTCAGTAGTTTTTTGAGCAAGTAATATATCTTTACTCTCGCGTGAAAGCTGAATTTGAGCGGTGACTCTTTGTGCAAGTGGTATAGAACTTTTTGTACCAAGTGGTGCTAATTTGCCAAGCGTCAAAATCTCTAGGTTTGTGCCTGAATTATTATCTTTAGTTTTCATTTTCTTAAGTTTTTAAGGTTTCTATTTTACTCTATATTCTCCAAATCGAGTGCTAGGCTGGAAAATCCTTTCAAGTCCGCATATTTGAGATTTACGAAACAGCCAACAGTATGTCGAGAAAAGATAAAGGCTTCACAGCTTTTGTATTCATTGACAATAGTTTGCTTGATAAGAATCGGCTGACTGAAATATTCAGACGTGCTAGCTCTAAAAATTAAACCCTCGGCTGTATCCTGTATTGAGTCGGTCGTTGCAAACTTGAATAATTTTTTAACTCCATCATCGAAATTCACACATCTAGCAAATAATTTTTCTGCTCTATGATGTTCAAAAAGCCAGTTCAAAGATTTGTTATAGTCGAAGTGATTTTTCCTTTTCTGAAGAATATGTTTCTCTAGAATTTCCAAAGAGTGATCTTTGCCCTGCTTCATGTCTTCTAAGCAAGCAAGAGTTAAAATCTTCCAATTACCGACCAACGATACTCTGCAATTAAGGATCGGTTCTTCGTATTTAGATGCGAATCCTCCACGAATTTTGGTTTCTTTTTCTTTGGGCGAAGTAGTGTATCCAAACGAAATGATCTGTTCCTCCCAATCTGTCTCCTGATGAGGAAACAATGGGCGAAAATACACGAGGATATCTGCGACATCCTTAGGCATCTTAAGGTAGTTTGTGTCTATGTTCATCTTATTATTTTTTTAAAGAATTTAGTATTAGATTATTTTAATTTCACTCTACGCTTTTTAGATATTTTGTCAAACAAAAAAGCCTGTCAGATGTTCGACAGGCTTTATCAGGAATATTAATTTAAACCACCATAGAAAAAATCAATATCCTAATTTTTTACTTAATGTTTTTCTTTTTACGACTTTTACCATGAGTCAAAGATTTTTTCTTATGCTTTTTCTTAAAATTTGAAATAGCGTGAGTTATCTTTTGACGAAGTGTTTTATCTCTAGGACTATAATTTATTGCATCTACGGAAAAAATATTCAACATTGATGCACATAGAGTGAATAATAGGATTTTTTTCATGTTTTACATCTTTAAATTATAACTGATGAACCATTTCAAGATGGCCAACAAATCTGTAAACCAACTGAGCAAGGTCTTTTTTACAAGTTTCTATAACCTGTAAATTTGCTTCATGATTCACAGAAGAACCGAGCCCAACACCTTCATTGGTCACAACAGAAAGAATTATTGCTTCAATACCCATATTTACACAAGCTATCGATTCAAGTACCGAAGACATACCAAGTAAATCAACACCAAGCATTTTAAACATTCTAACTTCTGCAGGAGTTTCAAATTCTTTTGCTGTTTTTGTCAGACCATATATTGCTCCATTTTTAATCTTTATGTTTGCTCTTTTAGCAACTTCCATAAAAACTTTTTTAAGGCATACATTATAAACTTTTGATAAATCAGTAAAACCTTCAAAAAATGGTGTGTCTCTACCACACAAAGGGCTTTGTCCTGAAAAATTAATATGATCCGAAACAAGTACAAAATTACCTGGTTGATATTCTTTAAGATTTACAGTTCCAGAGGCATTAATAAAAATTGATTTTTTAACACCAAGTAATCCTAATGCACGAGTAAGGAGAACTACTTCTGAAGGAGTAAATCCATCAGAAAGCTGTACTCTACCTTCGCAATAGAAAACCGGTGTTTCTAAAACAAGTATCAAGTGCAATTTACCCGCATGACCTTCAACAGAAGGAACAGGTAGGTTTAATTGATCATAACTACAGGTCTTAACCAAAGAAACACTAGGCATTTCCAAAAGCTCTTTAAAGCAATTTGGTGTACCAGTACTAAAAGAAAGAATCGGTATTCCTACTTCCTTAAAGCATTTTGTAAAAAATAACTGAATCATATTATATACATGAGACAATTCTCGACATTGCAAATTATTAGCAATGTCTTTGATATTTATTTTTTTTCTTTCCATTTTTTTGTTTTTAAATAACCGTTTATATTCCGTGAATTTTATTGAAACAATACCAAATATCTTACAAATAGTCAAACAAAATCCCTGCCTGCTAAGGCATGCCCTTTCGAAAAAAAAAAAAGAAAAAAGCTCCCGAAGGAGCTTTTTTCTTACCAAGCAAAGTGAGCGAAAGCTTTGTTTGATTCTGCCATTTTATGAGTATCATCTCTTTTCTTAATAGCTGAACCTTCGTTTTTTGAAGCTGCGATTAATTCATCAGCGAGTTTCAAATGCATTGGTGAACCTTTCTTTGCACGAGCTGCATCACGGATCCATCTCATAGCGAGAGCAAGTCTGCGATCAGGTTTTACTTCACGAGGGACTTGGTAGTTTGCACCACCGATTCTTTTTGAACGTACTTCTGTAAGAGGACCTGCATTTTTCATAGCTAAATCAAAAACTTCAAGAGGATTTGGATTACCTGTTTTTTCTTTGATAGTATCAAAAGCTTTGTACATTATCTTACGAGCAGTCTCTTTCTTTCCAGACCACATAGTATAGTTAATAAACTTCTCGAGCTTTTGAGAGTTATAGATAAAATCAGGACCGACTATATTTCTATTTTTTACTTTTCTTCGCATATATATTATTTAAAAATTATTTCTTTGCATCCTTAGGACGTTTATTACCGTAAAGTGAACGACCTTGTCTACGTTTCTCAACACCTTGTGTATCGAGAACACCACGAACTATGTGATAACGTACTCCGATCAAGTCTTTAACACGGCCACCACGAAGCATAACAACTGAGTGTTCTTGTAGGTTGTGTCCTTCTCCAGGGATATAAGCTGTAACTTCCATACCATTTGTAAGACGTACACGAGCGATTTTACGCAAAGCTGAGTTTGGTTTCTTTGGAGTAGTTGTAGTTACTTTTGTACATACACCTCTTTTGAAAGGAGCTGGGTAGAAAACTGGTTTATTTTTTAAAGTATTAAAACCACGAGCCAAAGCAACAGCTTTTGACTTTTTGTGAGTAATTACTCGGCTCTTTTTAATTAATTGATTTATTGTAGGCATTTATATGAAATAAAATAGCCATTCCGGCTATAAGGGTAAGATACTATATTTAAAAACAAAATGCAAGAGGCATAAACTTGTATTAGAAAAATCCTGGAATAGAACCAACTAGAAGATGATATATATAGAAAATAGCTGGGAAAATATGTTGCCAAATAAAGAATATAAAAAACAAGAAAAGCACTATCGCATATTTTTCAAAAATTTCTTCAAAATGTGCAAATCGTGCAGGGAGAAAAGCAAAAAAGATTTTTGATCCATCGAGAGGAGGAAAAGGCATAAGGTTGAAAAAAGCCAAAAGTAAATTTACAAATACTATCAATCCAGCAATAAAATAAAATCCTTCGGAAACAAAACCGAAATACATTCCGAGTCTTATAAAAATACTAAACACTATAGCAATAACTAGATTTGCTAAAATACCTGCCCCTGCTACAGCTACAGTGCCCCATTTACGATTTGTTAAGTTATTTGGATTATATGGTACAGGCTTCGCCCAACCGATCAAGAAACCAGCTTTTGTAATAATAAGCATCAAAGGCAAAATAATAGAACCGAAAAGGTCGAGATGTTTGAGAGGATTCATTGTGAGTCTACCTGCGAAACGAGCTGTTTTGTCGCCAAATTTCTCTGCCATGAAGCCATGTGAGACTTCGTGAATGATTACCGAAAGGATAAGTATAACTATATAAAAAATTGTATTTATTGTATCCATATTTGCATTTAATGTATTGTTATGATAACATAAAAATACTTTTATAGAAATATAAATCGATAAACAAATGGCAAAAATCTGCGTTATAACTAAAAAAGGTTCACTTGTAGCTGGAGGATACTCCAACCGTACTCGTGCGACCAAGTTCAACCCGACGGGCAAGGTCCGCAAATACCCAAATCTTCAAAAGAAAAAGGTTTTTGTTCCTGAACTCGGTAAAACTTTCAATCTAGAAATCTCAACTCAAGGAATGCGTACACTAGCCAAAAACGGCCCATACGCAACTCT
>JACCDT010901527.1_pt1 | contig 16221 bp, 25 predicted proteins | sample 7446291 | NCBI WGS metagenome assembly JACCDT01 (sample SAMN15323446, study PRJNA562643) | freshwater metagenome | isolation source: river surface water | place: USA:Blue River Watershed | collected 2017-08-17 | reverse complement strand
TCAAACATCCAACCATTACCAGAATAATTTTTCAGTGAATTGAGATTGTTCGAATGAAGCCCAGAGTTGAGCGCTCCTGCGCTATCGAGTTGAGCAGTACGAGCGTATCGTACTATATCGTTTGGATCTACTTGGATTCTCCCTCCAGCGAGAGAGTTAATTTTAGCAGCATATATACTCGCGAGTCGACCATTTCCTGGCTCATTCGAGCTGAGATAATCAGCTACTTCGATTGCTGTGTTTATACTCGAGAGGTCACGACCATATTTCTCACCTTTTCTACTTGAGTTTCTACCTTCCAATTTGAGCACCATTTCGTTATAAGCAGCGACATTGCCTGTTGGCTGTGCTTTGATAAATGCTTGAAAAAGAGGGGCATCATTGCTATCCCAGAGATGTCTCAAGAGACGAGGATCTCTTGCTTTATACCCCCGACCTCACTCAATATATATTTTTGCCCATTCTTTTGTTTTTTCAGGTAAGACGAATCATTTGATATCGTCATACTCCGTAAATCGTGACATCACTCTATAGGCTTCTCGATATTGAGGATCGAGCGTTCCGCTGTCCTCGATATGACTTCGCATACTTTCTCGACGACCGTAGAGAGTCTTGAGACGTTGGAGCTCTGCAATCTGTGCTCGGACATTGTCTGTTTGTGGTTTTTCACCGAGTTTTGCTATGGCGCGATCGGCAGCTTCATATTTTTTCTCGAGAGGAGCATCACGATCGACGATGATTTCTCGTTCCGTTTCTGTAAATATTTCTCTAAAAACGCGGAAAAGTTTAAAACCACCTGTTGCCTTGAATCCTTCATTGACTGCTTCTTCACCTTCTCCTGCGAGACCAGTGATTGATTCTCGATATTGTTCTGCTGTTCCGCGAGTCCCTGCGGATACACCATTATCTCCGAGCATACGGTTGTATTTACCATATTCACGGTCATGTGTCTGGAGGATTGTGTTGTATGATTCACTAAATAACGCTCTACTAATGACCTCTTTACTTGGATTTCTGATATCTTTCATCTTGATGCCTGTGTTGAGGGAACCGAGATAAATAGTCGGAGAACCCATAGCGGTAGATACGGCAGCACCGATAGCGACTTGTAAAAATGCACTGAGTCGACCAGTAAACCTCGGATTTGATTGTATTTTTTGGAGTGTTTCAGATCTTTCAAAACCAAAAGGAGAGAGAGCGCTGACAATGAGGTCTTTCCCAAATTTTGTTGCTGGGTTTGCTCCAGAGATTTTTGAAATTTCATTTATTTGAGCGAAATTTGATTGAAGTCCTGCTACTATAGCATCTCTTTTTTGTCTCCCATATTTTCATTCTATAACACGAAGTGCTTTATTGAGATTACTTGTTCGGCTTTCGATCATACCGAGGAGACCGCCAGTAATAATTCGTCCACCGATATCTTTTCTCCATGCACGAACGAGCTCATTGTTGATATCCATGAATTCTCTTTCTTTATTTGATGCTTCGATTGCTTTTGCTCCTTGTTCATTGATTTCTGAATCACTTCGATTTTCTTGTGCGAAATAGTTATTTCCAGCTGCGACACTTGCGACCGTTTTCTTTTCTCCTCCTTTCCCAAAAATACGTCCAAATAATCATTTTCTCTTTGGTGCTTCATATTCTTGCTTGAGAGTACCGAGAGCCACTTTAGTTATACCGAGACGTGCTTCCCACTCTGCTCGTTTGCTAGGATTGTTCTTCAAATATTCCATGAGAGCGATATTTTGGTGTGTTTCTCCGGTATATGTACCGGTGACTCCGAATTTTCGCTCATTTCCTTGAACGATTTCTTTGCGTTGACCATAACTGATAACGCTTTTAAATGCTTCTTCTGATTGAAGGTAAGCAGGGATTTCTTGTGCACGAGCCATAAGAGAAAAATTAATTCCCTCTTATTCTGCCATATTTATGATTCCAATGTAAAAGTCTTATGCATTGACATACTCATCATATATCCTACTAAATAAAAACTTCCATAGATAAGGTTTATTTTATTTGGTCAATTATCCTTTATTATGCGACAAAATTCTTCCTTTCATGCCTCTGTGGAAATATCTATTGTAGTATCATTTTTTACTGAATGACTATAGCTGGAAGTAGGGAGAGCTCTTTCACAAAAACCATCAATCAGTATTCGTTTTTCTGCTGGTATTATCTCAGCTAATTTTGCCGCATAATCAGTGTCAGTCTGTGTTGTGCCAAAAAATGCATGTATTTTTTTTCCTTTTGCGATTTTTTGAACCATTTTCGAGAGAATCTTTATGTTTTCTCTATTATTGGCTGTATCCACGAGTATTGTAGGGGAGAGCCACTCAAATCTGCCAGGGTTTGAAATGCTCTTTAACCCTATTTGTATAGCAGCACCATCAAATCATATATTTTTCAGCGCTGTGAGAATCATGTTGGCGTTTCTCTGTTGATGTTTTCCTGGGAGATTTGTGAGATTTTTCTGAGGCGATGAGATACTGTGGAGATGTACTCACATCCTCTTACATGTTTCTTGAACGAGCTTATTTTTTATTGGTGTGTAGAGGTGGGCATTTTTCTTGATTATTCCCAGTTTATTTTTGAGAATACTTTGCCTTGTTTTACCTAAGACGTGGGTATGCTCTAGTGTTATAGAAGTTATAAAACAGGCAAGTGGATGATGAAATATGTTGGTTCCATCATAGGTTCCACCGAGCCCTACCTCTACCACTGCATAATCCACTTTTTCGTCTATGAAATAGAGAATCATGACGACAACCTGGATTTCAAAGAAGGAGAGAGGAACTCGGTATTTTTTGGACAAGGCGAGAACGTCTCAGTAATATTTTTCTAGTTTTTTATCTGATATATTTTGTCCATTTATCTGGAATCGTTCATTGATTTCTATGAAGTGTGGGGAAGTGAAAAGACCTACTTTTTTTCAAAAACTTTTCCAGAGTACTTGAGAAATCATCTGGCATACACTTCATTTACCATTGCTTCCTGTCACATGAAATATCTGGAGCTTATCTTGAGGATTTCACAAGATTTCCATAAGTTTCAGAACATTATCTCTCCCATCTCGCATACCGCCTGGTGTGAGGGACATGACGTAGTCTATTGAGGGGAATTTGAGACTCATTTTTTATGTTGTTTGTGCTCCGTCTCAAACTATTACTTTGGCATGTCTGAGCGCTTTTCCATTTCGTATGTAGCCAGTTTCTACTTCTGTCTGAATTGTTGTTGTTGGATGAGGTAGTTGACTAATAACATCATGTAAATCAGGATTTATCTCTTGTCCGACACAATTCATACGTTGTACGCCGAGTTCTGTGAGTATTTTTTGCATAGCGCGCACGATGGAGATGAATCATTCTGTCCATGCGTGTCATTTGAATTCTTCTGGAGTGTGCTCGAGAGCTCGCTCGAGATTGTCGAGTATGGGGAGGAATTTCAGAATCATTTTGTTTTCCGACCATTCACCAATCTGCATATTTTCTTCTCGACTCCGCCTCACCAGATTGCTATAATCCGCTTGAGATCGAGCTATTTGTTCACGGAGTTGTGCGATTTCTATTTTGAGCTGTTCAAGTTCAGAATTGTCGCCTGATGGTTGTGAAGCTGATACCATTTCTTCTGCCAATGGAGATCCAGCGTTAGCATCAGTTGCTGTGTCATTTGTGAGAATATCGGAAGAATCCTGTGTCATACACGGTGAAAATTAGTGAAGTAAGTGAGATGTGACTATATGCTTTTTTTGATTTTTGTGACGAGTGTTGAGAGCTTTCTCTTTGCTGCTTTTGCTGCTGGAGTTTTACCGAGTTTTTCGATGAATCATTTTTTTTCTGTGTAGATTGATTCTATTTTTTCACCTATCGCGTCGGTATCTACTCAGTGCTTTTTGAGGACTTCACTTGCTTCCGCGAGTTCTGCTTTTGCGAGAGCGAAAAATTTTTCTAAGTCTTTCTTCTTTGAGAGAACGAGTTTTTTGTTTTCAGCAGTCCAGTATTCTTTTTTGAGTTCTGCAAATGCTGATTTATGTGTTGCGAGCATTTCTTTTCACGCTTCTATGGCCTGATCTTTGAGGCTTTCAGCTCATTTTTTGGTTGTTTTTTTTCATCATTTTGAGATGACTTTATCGCCATAACGAGTACCGACGAGGACGCCTGCGATATATCAGAGTATGAGAAACATTTTTTTCATAGAAAAAATTAGAAGAGAGAGTGAGTCTATTCTAATCGAACTTTTTTGAATGCAATACTACTGTTGTATCTTTTGCTTGATTTTCAAGTAACGATACATGGCTTCTGCTATTTCACCACGAGATATAGAATCATTTGGTCGGAATTTATCGCCAGAGATGTTATCAAGGAGATTGTATCGAAGAGCGAATTCAGCATATTTATGTGACCAGTGATCTGATGCTATGTCGGACCAGTTTTTGATTCGTGTGTCTGGAATTTGTTCACCACTTGCGAGAGCGAGTATGGCGAGAAACTCTACTCGTGTGACATCTCGATTTGGTTCAAAGAATGGCCTATCCGTTGTAACTATTTTTCTTTTTACTGCTTCGGATACTAGTGGGTTTACCCAGTGTTGAGCAGGGACATCTTTAAATATTCCTACCAATAATTCCCCATGCTGTTCTATTTCGAGCGATTTTAAAACTATTGCCAAAAGCTCTGATCTGATAATCGTTTTTTCGCTCTTAAATGTATTGTCAGCATACCCTGATAGTATGCCTTTTTTCGCAAAATAGGTTATCGAATCGTAAAAGACATTCGTGAGTGATACATCCCTAAATGAACTGACTGGTGTCTTTGGTGTATTTATTACATTCTGTTCTGGTGTTGCTATTGTATTTTTTGGCATCTCTTGTACTGGTTGAATCTCTGTTGGTTTTTGTGTTGGTTGAGTTGAGTCTATAGGTTTTGCATTTTTGATGAAGTCGAGAGGATCTACACTGTATTGTGTGATGAGATTCGCATTCAATCAATTATCTACACCATCAAAAAATGACATACCAGCATCACCAGCCTCAGTGAGCGTAAATGGCCAATATGGATAAAAAGGCGCTTCTTCCTTGTCTATCTGTATGTGGAGATGGGGTGTTGTAGTAAACCCTGTCATACCAACACGGCCAATAAGTGTCCCTTTGTCGATGATTTCTCCTGGTTGTACGAGTACAGCTGAGAGATGGAGATAACTCGAATAGTATTTACTGATTTTACCGTTGTATTTCACGTCCCGGTGTTCGATAGTTATGTACTTATTGTTGCTCTCATCTCGTGTTTTTACTACTTTTCAATGCCCTATAGCAAAAACAGGAGTCCCGATAGGTGCTCTCATATCTACTCCATCATGAGAACCTACACCCATTTGTCTCTCTTCATCCATGTATTTACCAGTAAACATCGTGAGATAGGTAAATATACTATTAAAATCTGTTTTTATGTCTTCGTAACGTGGTAGCGGGATAAGGTCATTTGGATCTACTTCAGAATAGTCGAGACTGGCTCTCTTGTCTATGTAGTCACTTTTTTTCCAATCGGGTACAAATGCTAAGGGCATCATCGCTCCATCAAATGCCTTTGCTGTCCCTCATTGTGATATCGACATGAGCCAGAGATGGCCAGGTGTCTGCATGAGCACGTAGGTGAATACCAAGAGGATGTTGGCTACCCATATGGTGCTATTGTTTTTTCGAAGAGACGAGAGGAGAGACATAATTATCTTTGCTATACGTACACATTACCATATTCTTTTGACCACTGCAAATAATTGACATTCTTTTTTTGTAGATACTATTTTTTGAGTTGATATTTGTAATACAAAGATAATGGTTCATCACGATACACATCACTTCCAGACGTATCTTATTTTTTTCCTTATCAGTCTCATTTTGATAGGTACTTTGGCATTATTCTTTATGCCTCCTGTGAATACAAATCAGATACAATCTTCTGCTTTGGAAAAACCTATTTCCGAGTCTCAAGGAGCTTCTTTTTTAGACCCGCCTCCTTCCACAACAATTTCATCAGGTACTTCTGATGTTAGTTTGGATACGCCAGAGGAGTGACGAGTTACTAAACGGATGAGATTTACAAAACTTTTGTTGCGTTATCAGTGAGAGCTCCAAGCCTTAGAAGCACAGAAAGCATCTGCTGAATGAACTCCTAATCCTGATTTAGAAGAGTCAATTCAGACATTGACCACAAAAATTCAAAATCTACAGAATTTAATAGCAAGCCTCACTCAATAATTTTATCGTCTTGTCAGAGGGGCGATGCGGATATTGAGACTTTTTATACCGCTCGAAAATGCAATCTGTGCGACGTCGCCTGTCAGGGATACTATCGTTCCGACTCCAAATTTTTTGTGCTCTACTCGATCTCCGAGTGAGAAATCTTGTAGCTCTTTTTTGAGCTGAGCTCAGAGTCAGAGTGTTTTTTCTTTTGGTACATTTGACCAATCTCATTGCAATGTTGATTCACCAGATGTACCAAGAAAATCGGTCATAAAGAGTTTTCTTGGTTGATGGATTTCCGTGTATTCTTTCGGTATTTCACTAATAAAACGACTCGCGATATTGCTTGAATAGGTTCCAAAACTGTATCGTTCATTGGCTCGTGTGACAATGAGTTTTTTCTTGGCTCGCGTCATTGCGACATACCAGAGACGACGTTCTTCTTCAAGTTGATCCGGTTCAAAAAGAGTTCGAGAGTGAGGAAATATTCACTCTTCAGCACCCGCGATAATTACATTATTAAATTCGAGTCATTTGGCGCTATGAGTGGTCATGAGCAGGACTTTTTCCGTTCTGTCATCATTATTTTGTTCAGCGGTAATGAGCGCTATATCTTCGAGGAAATGCATGAGTGATTCTGCTGGTGTCAAATCATCATAGCGTGATGCGAGATTTTTGAGTTCGTTGATAGTATCTACTTTTGCTTCTACTTCTGGAGGGGAGAAATTTTCTTCGAGATATTCCTGATATTTGATAAGTTGGAGAACTTTATCAATCAAGAGTCTCGCTGGTAATTCTGTGGCAGATTTTTGGATTTCTCTCATAAGCTGTGTAAAGCCTGTCATTGCTGTTTTTGCAGCATTTTTCATCTCAGGAATATGATCAATGTGGGTTGATCATTCAAGTGTTTCAATAGTGCTCTGATTTCACTTTGAGAGACCGAGATCGAGAGACATATAATCAATGCCGACAGTTTCTACATACTTCATGGTACGTTCGATTGTTGTTGGTCCTATTTTTCGTGGGGGCGTATTGACGATGCGTTTCCAGGCAATCCCATCTGTGGGAGTCATGATGACCTTGAGATAGGCGATGATATCTTTTATTTCTTTTCGGTCATAGAATTTGAGACCACCGATAATCTCATACGGGACACCTCGTCGAATAAGTGCTTCTTCTATGACACGTGATTGTCCATTGGTTCGATACAGTATGGCCCATGATGCAGGATTTTTTTCGACAAAATTTCCTATTTTATCCGCTTCTTCTCGTTCGCTCGAGCACTCATGTATTTCGATTTTTTCACCTTCTTCTGCCTCAGTCCACATGCGTTTATCAAGAGCAGTTTTATTATTTTTTATGACGACATTTGCTGCATTGATGATATTGCTTGTTGAGCGGTAATTCTGTTCGAGTTTTACGACTTCTGCTGATGGGAAGTCATGTTTGAAATTGAGAATATTTTGGATATTTGCTCCTCGCCAAGAGTAAATCCCTTGCCAATCATCACCCACGACACAGAGATTTTTTGATTTACTCGCGAGAAGTTGAATAATCTCGTACTGAATTGTGTTGGTATCTTGGTATTCATCAACACAGAAATACTGAAATGTATCATGGAAATATTCGAGTACAGAGGGGAGGTGGAGTATATCTCTCGTTTTGATGAGAATATCATCGAAATCGAGTGCGTTATTAGCCTTCATTTTTTTCTGATAGTCTGGATATATCTCTGCCACGAGTCACTGAAAATGGCTCTCTACATTTATCGCATATTGATCAGGAGAAAGCCCGCTATTTTTTGCGAGAGATATCTCATACTGTACTTGTCGTGGAGGTGCTTCTTTGAGATCAATATGCTTTTCTTCGAGGATATCCTTTATGACTGAACGTACATCATCTTCATCGTAGATAGAAAAATTTCTCGCATACCCGATTCTGTCTATAAAAAGTCTCAGAAACATCACACCCATAGAGTGAAATGTGGAAACAAGAGGGAAGTCCCTCGGTATCCCAAAAGACATCGGCATATCACGTCCGAGTTTCTTTGCAATTCTCTCTCGCATTTCTCGTGCTGCCTTGTTGGTAAATGTTACACACAGAATCGATGTAGGGGCTATGCCTACCTCGTGTATCATAGAATAGACTCTCTCGGTGAGGGTATGAGTCTTGCCTGATCCGGCTCCAGCGAGTATGAGAAGAGGTCCGTCTATAATAGAAACTGCGCGTCTTTGTTCGGCATTGAGCATGCGACGATTCTATCGAAAAAAAATCTTTGTCACGGCGGTCATGCTTGGAAAAATATTTTTCTCACTATAATCCATGTATTCTCCTTTTTCTAATCTCTGTTTTATGCTCTCTGATCTCCAACCTCAGCTCACAAAAGCTCTCGAACATCTCAAGTCTGAATATAGCAAACTCCAGGCTGGTCGTGCTAAACCTGAACTCGTGGAAGACGTACTCGTGCCAGTATACGGATCATCTATGCCAGTAAAAAATGTGGCAACTGTTTCTGTTATGGATCAACGCACACTCTCTATTATACCTTTTGATCGATCCACTGGTGCCGATATTTGTCGTGGTATTGCTGGTGCAAATATAGGCCTCAATCCACAAGATAGAGGAGATAGTATCCTCATCAATATACCGATGATGACCGAAGAAAATCGTCGTAATCTCCAGAAAATCGCTCGAGATATGGCTGAAGATGCAAAAGTATCGATTCGTAGTATTCGTGCTGAATTCCATAAAAATATCCAGAAAGCAAAAACAGACAAAACCGAATCCGAGGATGTTCTGAAATGATACGAAGAAGACCTCCAAAAGGCCGTAGATGCTGCTAATAAACAAATTGATGAAGTGGCAAAAGCAAAGGAAGAAGAAGTTATGAAAATTTAATCATGTCTGATAAACATTATTTCTCTCGCCTGCTGAGGAAGAATATTTGGATTTATTTCTTCTCATTTATTATTGCGCCTACAGGCTATGTAGTCAAAATAGTTATATCGAATTCAGTTTCTGTTGAGGAGCTCGGTTTGCTCTATGCTGTGATGAGTTTTATGACTATTCTCGGTTCTTATAATGATTTTGGCATGACTGAGAGTTTGAACTATTTTCTGCCAGGTTATGTGCATGAAAAAAATGCCAAAAAAATCACAAACACTGTCTCTATTGCTCTTGTCACTCAGATGACGTCGACCACAGTTTTAGCGCTTGGTATGTTTTTTGGTGCTTCATGGCTCAATGATCACTATTTTCACTCAACGTGACAGGCTACGGTCCTCCTCCATATATTAGTGCTTCAATTTTTTGCGGACAATATATTTCGTACGATTAGTACCTTTTTCCAAGCTATTCAAGATACTCGCTCACAGAAATCCATGGATTTTTTACGCATGTTCGTTCTTATGTGTATAGTTTGTAGTTTGTGGTTTTTTGATTTTCATACGATTACAAATTATGCGTGGGCATGGTCCCTCTCCGTCACCCTTGCGGTTCTTGTTTCTATCTCTATCGTAGCATCAAAATATCATTCTTATTTTGTTTTTTCTGGTTGGAAATTTGATAAAACTGAATATATACGAGTTTTCAAATATGCTTTTTGGGTGATGCTCTCTGCAAATGTCGGCATGCTCCTTTCTCAAATAGATATGCAAATGGTTGTCTATATGTTATGAGCTGAGTCGGCAGGGTATTATACGAACTACCTCTCCCTTATTCGCATTCCATTCTTATTTCTCTTGCCTGGTGTTTATTTTCTGTTTCCAGTTTTTTCTGATCTTTTGAAACGAGGAGAGGAGAGAAAAGTTGTTGCTATTCATGCCTTCTGTTATGAGCTTTTTTCCATAGTCGGACTTATGATGGCGAGTTTTTTCATATTATTTTGAGACACTCTGACGACTACTCTTTTTGGAGATGGCTATGCTACTTCTGCACGTATACTACTCTATTCATCACCATTTTTGCTTTTTAATTTCTTACTTCAGATAGATTTTCAAATTCTGTCTGCGAGTGGTCGTCCAAAAACCAAGATGTATATACTCTTAGCATGAGTTTGTCTCAATATGGTGACAAATTATATTTTTCTTCGTCTCTGGGGTGTCGTTGGTTCCGCTTTTGCGAGCGGTATAGGATGGTTATTTATTTGGATTTTATCTTTTCAACAAACTAAGAAATATGCCGCCTCATTTCGTTGGCCGATATTTTTTCAAAATCTGGTTGGCATCATCCTCCTTTCCTGGGCGCTTCGTCATCTTCACTTAGAGGATTTCTTACATGGTAGGCTCCAACTTTTTTGAGGTATCATGAGTATACTTTTTCTTTATACTTTTGTATTTACTACTCTGAATTGGACAGAATTTCGACGATTTCAGCGTATTTTTCGTTCTAAACATATCATATGATAGGGATTTTTGATTCAGGTTCTGGTGGCCTTACTTTTCTTGCAGCCATGAAAAGACGATTTCCAGAGTGGTCTTATCTGTATTATGCTGATTACGAGCATTGTCCTTTTGGCGAAAAAACTCCAGAGGAAATTCAGTGATTTACGATTGCTGGTGTACAAAAACTCTTCGATGCTGGTGCAACTCTTGTTATTTTGGCGTGTAATACGGCGTCTGCTTGGACATTGCGGAAAATACAAACAGAGATTTTCCCAGATAAAAAAATCCTCTGAGTCACTATTCCTGGGGCTGAAAAAGTAGTCGAATTGGGTATAAAAAATGTGACTGTTTTTGCGACGGAACAGACTGTAAAATCAAGAACCTATGCTGAGCGTGTGCGTATCTTAGATAATGACACCATTGTTGATGAAATAGCTCTTTCTGGAGATTTGGTACGGGCTATAGAGGATTTATTACCAGTACAGCGTTGTCATTCGGAGGATGATTTTTCGCAACTTTTCTCTCTCTATACTGCAGATGGTTGGCTCTGTGATGGTCAAGCATGGATCGATCTGGTTCAACAATATTTTTGATGTATTCAACTGTGCCATACAGATAATTCATGTTCTTCTGTCTCTGATGCATGCCTTTCTCGAGAGAGACCCATTATCCTCTCAACGTCATCAGATAATACAAAACATATTCCACAAGGAATCATACTGGGCTGCACGCATTATTCTTATATTAAAAAGCCTCTGGAAAGACTTTTCCCGCAGTCTATCTTTATTGATCCATCAGAGGAATCGGCAGAAAAACTCGGTGCATACGTGTCTCATCATCATGAGTATCTCTCAAAAATCGACAAGACAGGCCTTATAAAATTCTTATAATAAAAACATTATGTCTCAAATACTTATCTACGGTAAATGAAAAGTTGGTCAGTCTCTTGCGCGTTTTTGTGAGAATATTGATCAAGTTTATACTGTCTGCGATGAAAGTGATGCCCCTGTATCTTTTGATGAATATTCATCAATAATTCCATCACCAGGTGTCCCATCATCGCACAGAGTGTATCAAACTGACAAAATAATTTCTGAGCTCGATTACCTTTTTTCTTATGTACCAAAAGGATTTCAATTGCATGCCGTTACTGGTACAGACGGTAAATCCACCACATCATCTGTGCTCTACCATTTTCTTACAGCAGGTTTTCCTGATGTACCTGTGTATCTGGGGGGGAATTTTGGCACACCACTAGCGGATATACTTCTCGAGATACAGGAAAAATGAGAAAAAGAAGGGCATATAGTACTCGAAGTGTCGAGTTTTATGGCATACCATATCCGGTCTTTTTACGCTCATAATACGATACTTACCAATCTCCATCCTGATCATCTCGATTGGCATCAGGATTTGTCTGAATATTATAATGCCAAACTCAATCTCCTCGCGCATACGAAAAATAGCATTCTCTATCCTGCTTCAGCGGTCTGAACACTCCCTGATTTGCCACATTTTCCTATAGAATCTATCGTGCTCAAGGATGATTTTGTTATAGAAAATAATCTTCTCCCGCTCACCCCGGAAGTATTTATCGATCTCTCTGAAACACAACTTTATGGTAGACATAATGCAGTCAATATATTCTTTGCTGCGTCTCTCGCTTTTCGACTGGGCATACCCGCCAAAGTCCTCTCTGCGACACTTGCTACTATTCCTCCCTTACCGCATAGATTACAAAAAGTGTCCGATCGAGGTGGCCGTATCTGGATAGAAGACAGTAAATCAACAACAGCTCAATCTCTCTATGCTGCTCTAGAAGCATTTTCTCCTCAGCGTGTTCATCTCATCGCTGGTGGGAAAAATAAAGGTGACCCATTTGATGGCCTCGTAGATCGCTTACAGAGTAACTGTGCACAGTGTGTGGCGATAGGGGAGACTAAATCACTCTTTCTTCAGGCGTGCCATGAAGCTTTTGTTCCTTGTGTTTCTGTTGCAACCATGCAAGAGGCTGTTGATTACATGTTCCAGAATACTAAAGAAGGTGATATCATCATTCTCTCCCCAGGATGTTCAAGTTTTGATATGTTCAAAAATTATGAAGATCGTGCCCATGCTTTTATTGCTGCGATCAATGCATGAGAATAAAAAAGTGATAGTTTGCAAGAGTGAAAAATTCGAACATTCATCGAGTTGTATATACTGGATGCAATAACCATTTTTTCTATGAAACAAGACAAAACACAGTGAACCTCAGATGCACGATATATTTTTATACTTTTTGGTCTCGTATTCGTTGTATTGTTCTTTGCTTTTCTCATATATTTCATATACGGTCAAAAACAGTTTGCTAACCGTATGGATCAGGACGATATCCCAACAGTTACGCTCGATGACGAAGTAGCACCTGTCAAAAATACACTGACGACACAAACACCTCCGCCAAGTATAGTTACCGCCACCAATAATCAGCCTAATCCTACTACTGTTGTGCCTCCAGTTGTCACCCCAACTTCATCCGCTCTTCTTGCTCGATACAATCCCCGTAGTGCCGATACTCTCAAGCTCCAATGAAAGACTCTGCTGGATACTTATTTTTCTGCTATTCAAAAGGGCGACTACACTCTCGCATGTTCTCTGCTCTCGAGTGGTATATGTAGTGCGCGACGCGATGTCTTTACTTTTTCCCAATTCCTCAACAAGACCAACGGAGGATATCAGATTAAGAGTATATCTCTCGCAAAAGAACAAAAGCCAACAGAGGCTATCTATTGTGTCGAATATTCATATACTCTCAAGGCCGATCTCAATCCTCAGCCAGTCACAGAGTATTTCCAATACCGCATCAAGACTCGTCCTGATGGAGCGGATGAGATCTCTGCTCGTGTCTGTGAAAAAGTCGTCAAAGATGGCCGTGAACGACCATGTCCGATTATTACACCAAAAAAATACTGTTTTTAGTGTTTCCTTTGTAAGTCTTGCCAGTTTGCTTCAAAGATTTCTCGAATCATCGTGGAAAATCCATGATGCTGTATTTTTATAGCGAGTACGTCAGGTTTATCATCGAATAAATAGAGTGTATCTCCAGATATAACAAGAGACGATGAGAAGTTTTCACCTGCTTCAACGAGGAGTGTTTCACGAGGGTATTTTTTGTCCTCTTTTTGAAATTTTTTCGAAACAGAGTTATTTACCATGATGAGACGAGGTCGCGTTCCATTTTTCACCCGTTCCTGTTTCAATTTTTCATCTTCTTTCGCATCAATAATACGGTCAAAGGATTCAAAATTGGACCATGCGAGAAATTCTTTTTCATGAGAGAGAAGTATTTCCTGGTAACATTTTTGAAAACCGGCCTTGTCTTTATATGTCTCGAGAAGCACGTCCTGTTTCTTCTTCTTTTGTTTTATATTTGCTACGACAGATTCCGCGAGTTTGAGCTTTGTCTGGTGTTGTAGTATGAGCTTGTCAGGCGTATCAATATAGAAATACATGTGCCCATGTTTTTTGAATGAGCTGATGAGTTGTTTTTTCTCGAGCCCCTGGAGCACTTCGTATACAGAGGCTCGTTTTATATCTGTACGTTTTGCTATAGTCGCTGCACTGAGCGCTTCTGTGCTTGTGAGAAGTTCATACACTTTTGCTTCTTTTTCGGAGAGCCCGAGATATTGGAGTTCAGAAATCATAGAGTGTTGGAAAATATTAACACCATTATTTTACTTTTATTTATAATAAAATTCAAGTAATTATTTTGTATTATGTTTATTTATTATAACAAAATCAGTACATATAGTGCTGTATGACTACTCGTTTGCCAGATTTTGGAGATATATGCGCAGCCCTTAAATCGGTTCTCCCGAAAAATGGGATACAGGATATCTGAAATGGCCTTTATTCTTTGAATTGTGAAAAGGCCTCTAACTGTCATGATGTTCCGTCTGGTTTTCGAGTTCTTACTTTGAGAGAATTAGTATCTCGACGTATACAAGATACTCAAGATATGCTCGATACTGCAAAGATTGTTCTAAGAGACTCTAAAATCAATACCCTCAAAGAACGTATAAGAAAAAAATCGTATGATATTCTCTCTCTTATTCCTCCTTCATGGTCAGGGCGATTTAAAACTTCTACTGTTATGTACCGCAATACCTCATCAGGATCTATGGAATATATAGACATTCCGAACCGATTTCAAAATCATTGATTTGATTACCATGATATTTCAGACGGAGGTGCGCGCGTTATTTTACCTTTTTCTGAGATGCCTTATAGTATTTTGTCTTGGGAGGAATATCTCAAGCATAAGTGAGGTAATAGAACTCTCAGAGAGCTCGATAGACACAATGTTTTTTGTGCCATGATTCCAGACAAAAGAATGCGAAGAGAATATCTGTCTTGTCTCGGTATATTTGATTTACTTCTCAATCCTATTTGAAAACAATCTATATGGATCCCAGGGCAGATAATGCCTGGTTATTCACGATTATTTGATTTGTGATGATGAGTTAAAAATATCGACACATCTGTTTATCCTCCGAATGCCACTACTCTTGATCATAGAGTAATTATGCAAAAAACTAACTCTGCAAAATCATAAAACGGTACAGGACGTAGCTGAAAATCAATATCAAAATACCAACAATAGCGTAGGTGATAGTTCTTTTCGCTTTGTCTGTTTTTTCTTCATCACCACTTCCTGTGAGTATGAGAAAACCGGCATACATAATCATGATGACCGTTACGAGAGCGATAAAGCCATTGAGGAAGACGAGAATCTTCGCAAAGATACCAAAGACACCTGTAGCATCAAAAACTCGATTCGTACAGTTTGTAGCGATACCAAATACTTTTTCACTTCCACAGTTTCCTCCGCCGTAGGCAATTCGGACTGCAGGCTCTGCGAGCATCATAATGATAAATCAGAGAATGGCTCCGATAAATATCCTTTTTCCTTCATCAAATCCCTCCTCATTACCACCGGCTGTGACGATTCGATAAAAGGCATAGATGGCCACCACAAAGAAACATGTCGCAGCAACAAAACGCAAAAAGTTCAAAATCGGATATACTATATTGATAGTCATATCATAGATAGTCTGTCCGTTAAAACTTTCTTCGCTGAGAACTCGTGTCTCGAATTGTCTGATAACTGTATAGGCTATTGATATCACGAAGAGTCCTGCAATACTCCACACAAGGGTATTCATCCATTTTGCGAAGTCTTCTTCACCATTATCAGAGACGAGGAGACGTATGACTGAGACGAATATGAGGATAGTAGCGATGACAAACACGACAATGGCGAGATTTTTGAAGATTTGAATAAGAACATTACGAATACTGGTTCCTATGTCACCTCCAGTATTTCCCTGATGAAACACTCTTGAATCATTCATGTTATTGAGTCATTGGAGTTCTGTTTGTCCTATGGCAGAAACACACAAGACAACGCTCATTCAGAACAAAAATATTTTGAGAAAACGATAAAAATTATTCATAGATTTATGCTTGAGGAGCTGGAGCGTCAGGGGTAGGATTTTCTTTTGATTCTGTTTTTTCATCACCTTTGTTGATACCGAGACGCGCTTCGATTTCCATGTCGAC
>JACCDT010620328.1_pt1 | contig 16237 bp, 20 predicted proteins | sample 7446291 | NCBI WGS metagenome assembly JACCDT01 (sample SAMN15323446, study PRJNA562643) | freshwater metagenome | isolation source: river surface water | place: USA:Blue River Watershed | collected 2017-08-17 | reverse complement strand
TATATTTTGGCAGGATATGGCACAGGAGCGATTATGGCAGTGCCGGCACACGATGAAAGGGATTTTGAATTTGCAAAAAAGTATGGAATTGAAATAAAAAAAGTTATCTTTCAAAATGACGGTATATGCAGGGACGCTTTAAATATTAAAGCTAATACAGAAGTTGGTATTTTAATTAACTCTGGAAAATTTGATGGCTTGAGCTCTGAAGAGGCTAAGATAAAAATTACTGAAAGTTGTGGTGGTAAATTGGTGAAGCAATATAAGTTAAAAGATTGGGTATTCGCAAGGCAACGTTATTGGGGTGAGCCATTCCCAATTGTATTTGATGATAATCATAATCCATTTGTTGTAGCAGATAGTGAATTGCCTGTAGCTCTTCCAGATGTCAAAGAATATGAGCCAACAGATACAGGTGAGAGTCCTCTTGCAATAATCAAGGATTGGAAAGAAGTATATGGTTATATAAATGAAGATAATGAATTTGTTGCTTGTGACAAAGGTGATGAAAAAGCAAAATTATTTACTCGTGAGACAAACACTATGCCACAATGGGCGGGTTCATCTTGGTATTATCTTCGTTTTATGGATTCTCATAACGAAACAGAATTTTTGAGTAAAGAAAAAGAAAAGTATTGGCAACCTGTTGATGTATATGTTGGTGGCGCAGAACATGCAACACGTCATCTTATCTATGCAAGATTTTGGCATAAGTTTTTGTATGATTTGGGACTTGTTTCTAGTATTGAGCCATTCACACGGCTTGAGTCGGTGGGGCTTATTCTTGGAGAGGGTGGGGTGAAGATGAGTAAACGTTTGGGTAATGTTATTAATCCAACTGATGTAATAGAAGAACATGGTTCTGACGTAGCAAGAATGTATGTGATGTTTATGGGTCCTTTTGGTCAGTCATCAGCTTGGGATAATAAATCAATTTCAGGTGTTAAGAAATTTTTAGAAAGAGTCTCCAGGTTAGAGAATAAGATTATAGAAAAAGATGATGATAGTAATTTGTTACATCAAACAATTAAAAAAATAGGTGATGATATAGAAGGTTTTAAGTTCAATACTGCTATATCTTCTCTTATGATTTTGTTAAATAATTTTGAAGAGAATGGAGGTGTATCTAAGAAAACCTTATCTATATATTTAAAATTGCTTGCCCCTTTTGCACCAAAATTAGCAGAAAGTATGTGGGGTAAAATTGGTGAAAAAGACAATATTCATTTAAGTAAATGGCCAGAATATAATGAAGGTAAATTGATAAATGAGATGATAACAGTGGCTGTATCCTTTAATGGTAAATTAAGAGGGACTATTTCTGTTAAAAATAATTCTAATCAAGATGAGGTTATGGCTATTGCAGAAAAAGAGGAATTTTACAGGAGGACTTTGGGTGAAAATAATATCAAAAAAGTTATTTTTGTTAAGAATAAAATGCTAAATATCTTGATTTGACTAAATTAGCAAGTTGTAGTAGTATAGTAGATACTATATTTAATTTTAAACAAAAAAATGCCTGGAATCACATTTAAACCAAAAGCTGTTTCAAAGAAATTGCTCACAAATCTGAACCCTAGAACTAGAGAGATTATAACTAATCGCTACGGTCTAGAAAAAGCCGAAAGAATGACTCTTGAAGCTATAGGAAAGAATTATGATATTACTCGTGAGCGTGTTCGCCAAATCGAAAATTTTGCATTATCAACAATAAAGAAGTCAAAGGAATTTGAAGAACACGCTTTTGTTTTTGATGAACTTAAGAAAATAATTAAAGAATTAGGTGCGGTGGTTTCTGAAGATCATTTGATGCAACATGTATCAAAAGATCCAGTGATTCAAAATCATATAAATTTATACCTAGCTTTGGGTGATGATTTTGTTAAGCATAAAGAAGATGATAATTTCAAGCCGCATTTTACAATAGACAATAAAGTATCAGATCATGTGCGTGGAGCTCTTCATAAATTATATAGTTCAATCAATGAAGAAGATTTGGTAAAAGAAGAAGAAATTTACAGCAGGTTTTTGAATCATCTTGATGATTTGGTTGCTGAGTACAAAGACAATAAAGAGGTTATTTATAGATATTTGGCGTTATCAAAAGTAATTGGTAAGAATCAATTAAGTGAATGGGGTAGAACTTCATCTCCAAATGTGAAGGCTCGTGGTATTAAGGATTATGCATATTTAATAATGCGTCGTAGAGGTATACCTATGCACTTTAGAGAAGTGGCAGAAGAGATCAATAAAACTTTTGGCAAGAAGGCACACGTTGCTACTTGCCATAATGAACTTATAAAAGATGGAAGATTTGTACTTGTTGGTCGTGGTATGTATGGATTAAAGGATTGGGGTCACACAGGAGGTGTTGTGCGTGATGTTATAACAACTGTTCTTAAAGAAGCAAAAGAACCTTTAGGAAGAGATGAGATAATAAAGAAAGTTTTGTCTTTCCGTGTGGTTAAGCCAAACACAATACTTGTTAATCTACAAAACTCAAAATTCTTTAAGAAGAATAAAGAAGGGAAGTATTCTTTGGTGTAAGAGATTTGTTAGTGTTTTTTGTTTATCAATTAAAGGGTGAGTTTGCTTCGCAAACTCACCCTTTTTAGTTTTTACCAATAAACGGGAAAACTGATTAACTGACTAACCACCACATGCTATAATTATAATATATGCAATTTTTTGTAGATATTATTTTATTTTTGATTTATTCAGGAATTGTCATCTTGTTATTTGTTTGGGTTTTTAGATTTTGGCTTATGTATGTTAATCAAAAGTTTTTAAATGGTTTTGGTAAGGATTCTATAATGCTTGAAATAAAACTACCAAGGGAAATAAGTAAGTCACCGCAAGCTATGGAAAACGTTATGCAAACCTTTTTGCAAGGTGGTGGTATTGGGTCTGCGTATTTTCGTAATTGGGTAGGAAATTTACCGGTCTACTTTTCTTTAGAGATAGCTTCTCTTGAGGGTGTTATACATTTTTATATAAGAATGCATAAAAAATTTAAAGAGTTGGTAACTTCTACTTTATATGCTCAGTATCCAGGTATAGAAGTTGTTGATGCTGATGATTATACTAAATTGATTCATTATCATCATTTAAGCAAGGATGTAGATTTGTTTGGGATTAATTTTAATTTGAAAAAAGAATGGACACCAATAAATGAAGATACAGGCAAGGCGTATGAAGGTGAAAAAGGTGATTACAAGATGAAGGCTGATTTTTACCCTATAAAAACATATGTTGATTATGGTTTAGACAAAGACCCAAAAGAAGAATTCAAAAATGATCCAATTGTTCCACTGTTAGAATTTATGGGTTCTATTTCAAAAGGTGAATATGTTTGGTATCAGATACTTGTGCAAGATGAAAGCCCTTTCGATGGGAATAAATTTCCACAAACTTTTTTAAATAAAAAAAATCATAAGCATATGAGTATGGCAGAAATGGCCAAAGAAAGAAAGAAGCAAATAAGGTCTTCTGTTATCTTGAAAGGAACTGTTTCGGAAGATAAGTATGGTAACAAAGAGAAAAAACTAATAAAAGATTCTGACGGTAAGGTGATAGGTGAAGAAGATGTGACATATGCAAAAAACATGACTGTTTCAAAGAAAGAAGCTGATCTTTCTTCAGAAGAAAAAGATGAAATAGAATCTATTAATAGGAAATTATCTAAACCTTCCCTTAGGTCTGTTATTCGTGTGGTATATATAACTAAAAAAGAATTCTTTAAACCTGGTCAGGTAAATAATGCACTGTCGATGCTTAAACCTTTTACTGGTGATAATAGCTTTAGCACGACTTCTTTTGATCCTTATATGTACCCTTGGGAGAATTTTAGAGGTCAACGTGTGCCATGGAGAAAAGAAGAAGGTTTTGAAGCTTATGTAGAAAGAGAAGGTTTTTATCCACATGTTGGAGAAAGAAAAGGTTTAGATAAAATAGAAGATACTTTTTTCTGGCCATACCCAATGAAGGTTAGAAAGTTATGGAGAATGATATATGAAGGTATTAGACATCCTTTTGATCATCCAGTTGCAAAAGATGTATGTATTTTAAATATTGAAGAATTGGCGACCCTTTACCATTTTCCTGGTCAAGTTGCTTCTGTACCAACACTTCCTCGTATAGATTCTGCTAAGAGCGTGGCCCCAAGTAATCTACCGGTTTAATTTTTATGAAATATTTTTTTATTGCAAGTATTGTTTCGTTTTTTGGTTTTGGATTTTATTTAACAAAAACCACACCAGATAATTTTCCAACAGGAGAAAGCTTTTTGGTTGATGAAGGAGAAAGTTTAAAAAGTGTTAGTGAAAGATTAGAGACTGGTAATATTATCCATTCGGCTTTATTTTTTAGAACATGGACATCATTTTTAGGAAAAGATAAAGATTTACAACTTGGTTATTACAAATTTGATAAACCTATGTCACTTGGTAAGGTCGTTGATATGATGTTTGTTGTTGGGCCAAGTGATCCACTTATAAAAATAACAATACCAGAAGGAAGCACAGACAAAGAAATAGCTGATATTGTAAAAAAGGCTTTACCGAATATCTCAGTAGATTTGTTTGGTGAATATATTTCAAAAATTGATGGCACAGGAAAGTTATTCCCGGAAACTTATTTTTTGTTGCCGTCCAGTAATGAAAAAAAGGTTATAGATAAAATGATTTCTCTTTTTAATAAAAGATATGCTTCTTTTAGTGATTATGAAAAGCCAAAAGTAATAAATGGTGACAAAGAAGTATTAACACTTGCTTCTATTTTAGAAGGGGAGGCAAATAACAAAGAAGATATGCAAATTGTTTCTGGTATTTTATTGAAAAGATTAGAAATCAAAATGCCTCTTCAGGTTGATGTTGCTAAAGAAACTTATAAAACAAGAGGTCTTCCTTTTATACCAATAAATAATCCAGGATTTGATTCTATCTATGCTGTTTATAATCCAACTAAAACCGACTACTTGTATTATATAACCGGTAAAGATGGCAAAATGTATTATGCTAAGACCTTTGATGAACACAAGAGAAATATTAAGAAATATTTGAAATAGTTGTTAGTTTGTAGTTAATAGTTAAAAACAGACTTTGACACTGTAGATATTTATTGATAGTGTTTAATTATGAATATTTTTATTCATAGGCCACAAGACCAACCTTAAATTGGTTTCATTGTTCTTTTTCAAAGGAGGGCATCATGAGTCATTCTGATGGTTATGGCGGTGAATGCAATACATCTGGATGTAATGATAGCCATGATTGTTTTGATATGTCTAGTTCAAATTATTGGGGAGGTACAACAGCAGAAGAACGAGGAGAAGACTCAAATAAAAATAAGGGTTGCTTTATTGCAACAGCTGTTTATGGTGATTCAATGGCTTCAGATGTTGTTACATTAAGGAAATTTAGAGATAATTTTTTAATTAATTATTGGATTGGTAGGAAATTTGTATCTGTTTATTATAATTTTTCTCCACCGTTTGCTGATTGGTTAAAAACAAAACCAAAATTATCAAAAATAATTCGACATATATTAGCTAAATTTGTTAAGCTTATTAAGTAATAGATAAACGCTATCCAGTACGGGTAGCGTTTTTTTATATGATATAATTTAAAAATTGTAATTTAACTAACAACTAACAACTAGTAACCATCAACCACCCCTATGAAATCCCATTACCTAGCATTTATAGACACAGAAACAACAGGAACAGATCCAGAGAGACACGAAATTATAGAACTTGCAGTGATTATTGCAAAACAAACAGAACAGCCTGGCAGGGGTCCAAAATTAGAGATAATAGAAGAATGTGAATGGAAGATTAAACCAGAAAGAATCGATCAAGCAGAAGAACAAGCTCTTCGTGTGAATGGATATAATGAAGTTGATTGGATGTTTGCATTAGATTTGAAGTCTGCAATGGATCAGTTTTCTAAAAAGACACAAAGCTGTATATTTGTTTCGCATAACTTAGTATTTGATTATGCTTTTGTGATGAGAGCCTTTGATAAAACAGGAGTAGAGAATTTGATGCATTATGGAAAGTTAGATACGATTTCAATTGCCTTTGCTAGATTATATGACGCACCACAAGCAAGCAAGTTTTCGCTTAGGGCGCTTTGTGAATTATTAAAAGTAGAAAATAGTAAGGCTCATACCGCACTTGCTGACACTAGGGCACTTGTTTCTTGTTATCGTAAAATGATGAACGCCTAATAAGAAAAATTACCCCATCTGCTTTGTCGTGTTCAAAATTTTATCGGTCGTCGTAGGTCTGTCTACGTCTCCCTCTAAAATTTATCCACTTCGCGCATCTGAGATAATTTTTATTATTAGGTAACTGGCACATATTTTAAAAATAAAACGCGCAAGAAAATCTTGCGCGATAAAATTTATCTCCATTCTTGCCAGCATGACATTCTTTGATATCCAACTATGTTGCCGTAAATATCAAATACAGGTATAAGATTACAAAAAGTTTCTAGTCTAAGTATTCTCGGTATGATTACTGGTTGTGGCGGTATAATCATCGGAGAGCTTGGTGCCATATATATTGTTCCATATGTAGGCAAAGGATAATTACCTATCTGTATTGCGTAATTTGGTCCGTATACACCAATTTGTAGATGTGACCTAGAATGAGAGAGTACATTTTCTGAAAAAAGAACAATAAAAGCAATAAAAATCTTCAAAGATATCCTTTTCATTTTGAATCTCCTAAGATTGATTTTGTCTTTTTACACTCTATCATTTCTGTTATTTTTTTCAAATTATGGTAGATTATTATATACAAATGAGTACTAATGATAAAAAGAAAGTGTATGTCGGTATGTCGGGTGGGGTTGATTCTTCGCTTACAGCTTTTTTGCTTAAAGAAAAAGGTTATGAAGTAATTGGCGTTTTTATTAAAGTTTGGCAACCGGACTTTATTGAATGCACATGGAAGGAAGATAGATTAGATGCTATGCGTGTAGCTGCGCAACTTGATATTCCATTTATTACACTTGATTTAGAAAAAGAATACAAAAAGGAAGTCATTGATTATATGATAGAAGAATATAAAAATGGTAGAACTCCTAATCCAGATGTGTATTGTAATCGTTATGTGAAGTTCGGTGCTTTTCTAAAGTGGGCAAGGGAAAATAATGCAGATTATATAGCTACAGGACATTATGCAAAGACAGACAATCTTAATTTATTTAAAGGAGAAGATAACAACAAAGACCAGTCATACTTTTTGTGGACATTAAATAAAAATGATTTAAAAAATGTTTTATTTCCTATTGGTGAATTAAAAAAGTCTGAAGTTAGAAAAATAGCTGAAAAAAATAATATATTCACAAGTAATAAAAAAGATAGCCAAGGTCTTTGTTTTGTTGGAACCGTAGACATAAAAACTTTATTAAAAGAGTTCATAAAAGAAGAAAGAGGAAATGTCTTAAATGAAGAAGGTGAAATTATTGGTTATCATGACGGTGCAATGTTTTATACAATTGGTGAGCGTCATAATTTTGTTATTACAAAAAAGGGAACAGAAGAAAAGCCATATTATGTTATCAGAAAAGACAGTGACAAAAACACGTTAATTGTTTCGCATAATAAACCATCAATAAAAGAAGGGGATAATTTTGAATTAACAAAGATTAATTTTGTAAATGAAGATTTTGATGAAAATAAAATATATGAAGCTCGAGCAAGATACAGAGCACCGCTTTCTAAGATCAAAATAAAAAGAAAAGATAATTCTTTTTTTGTAGAAAAGATTGAAGGTGAGCTTGTCAAGACTTCTGGGCAGTCTTTGGTTATTTATGATGGAGATATGGTCTTAGGTGGGGGAATTATTGTATAATATAAAACTATGCAAGAACTAAATAATGAATATCAAGTAATTCTGTTTTATAAATATACAAAAATAGAAGATGCGAGCGCGCTTTCAGACAGAGAAAGATCTGTTGCAAACGTTTTGTCACTTAAGGGTAGATTACTTATTGCAGAAGAAGGAATCAACGGAACATTAGAAGGAAAAGTGGAAGATACAGAAAAGTATGTGAAGCATATTTTGTCTGACAAAAGATTTAAGAATATGAACATAAAGAGAAGTGTGGGCACAGGTTTTGCTTTTCCAAGGCTTGCAGTAAAAATAAAAGATGAAATCGTATCCACTAAACTTCCAAAAGAAATCAACCCAAACAAAAAGACTGGTAAATATTTACAACCAAAAGAACTTAAAAAGTGGTATGAGGAAAACAAGGACTTCGTTGTGGTGGATATGCGTAATGATTATGAAATAGCGTCTGGGTATTTTGAAAAGACGGTTGATCCAGGACTTAAAGCGTCCCGCGATCTTCCAAAGGCGATAGAGAAGCTAAGAATACATCAAGACAAAACTATTTTGACTGTGTGTACTGGGGGTGTTCGTTGTGAGAAAATGTCTGCATATTTGATTGATCAAGGATTCAAAGATGTATATCAGTTACATAACGGGATGCATGCATTTATGGAGAAGTACCCCGGACAACATTTCAAAGGTACACTTTTTACTTTTGATAATCGTATAACAATGGACTTCGGTGGTTATAGGGAAATAGTTGGTAAGTGTATATTATGTGACACAAAAACAGAAAGATATGAAAATTGTCATAATCCTGTTTGTAATAAGAAGATGCTTGTTTGTGAAAAGTGTTCAAGTGAGAAAGGTAATGAGGTTATTTGTAAAGAAAAAGAATTTTGCGGGAAGTAAATTTTACATAGTGGATCCCTATGTAAAAATTTAAATTAAAAAGACCCCGATGTTTTGGGGTCTTTTTGGCCGATTTTAGGCCGTGATTTGGGTCTTGCTATTAGGCGGGCTGTGTGCATGTTGCCTTGCGAGGTTATCCTGGGGAGAAACTCGCTTGAAGCGGTTTTTGCCACGTCCACGGTGGTACTTCCCACCCAGACTCTGGTTTCCACCAGGTTTTTTGGCTTTTACTGCGCGTGGCTCGCGGCCACGTCCGTTCTTATCAGGCATTTGCCTCTCCTGTTATTTTTGTCACGAAACTATTTTCGTAACTTTTATATACTATCATAATTTAAAAATATGTGAAGTGTATAGTTGTAAAAATTAAAATAAATTAAAAGGCTGGTTCGCGAAGCGAACCAGCCCATAGAAAGAAGAAGATCAAACGACGATCGGAGTCGATCGAATCATCTTGTTCCAGTTTTCGATTGAGGTGCGAAACTTGCCATCCTCTGGTTTGTGTGGGTCGTGTATTTCAACAACGCCACTATCTTTGTCTACCGTAACCACAGGACAGCAATTTGCTGTGTGGCACATGAGAGAACCATCGTACAGAACTTCTTTAGCCATTTGGAATCCCTTTCTGTTGGTTGATTTTCCAAGCACTGATAATATCACAAATATTATCAGTGCACAAGAAAATCAACTTAACGTTTAAAGAAAGTTCCTGGATCAAAATTCTCATCTATTTGATCTTCAAAATTTGTTTGGAAAGAACTATTTAACCAACTTTCTGCGTGTTTTTTGTGTAAGTTTACAAGGTCATTATAAAATTTTCCCCAGTCTTTTTCTATTTTGTCTAAATCTTGTTTTAATTTTTTCATTGTCTCGCTAACAGATTCTTTAAGATTCTGAGATAGCCCAAGACCTCTCTCGAGGTTTCTTATTTCTTTGGTGTAAGGTATAGATCCAATGTAAGCACTTGTTACATAATGTCTTATAAAAGTTTCATCCTCTTCATTTTCTACTTTGTTTCCTATAACTTTTAAGTTTATATTGTAATCTTTTCCATATTCTTTAAACTGATTAAACACAGACAGTGATTGCGCGGTCGGTTCTACCACTAAAACTATTAAATCAAATTTTAGAAATATGCCAGTAGAAAAAGCATCTGCTCCAGCCGTCATATCAACAATAACGTATTCGTTTTTTGAATCTGCAAGATGATTAAAAACTATTTCCGTTGACATTGTTTTTCCGTGATAACAAATCATACCCACATCAGAAAATTCAAATTCACCAGTTGTGGCAAAATTAATATTACCTTTTTTGATTATATATCTATTTAGAAATGTATCGTCTTTATTTGGATATATAACCCTAGATTCCATTGTCGGAGGAGTTGTCATTCTTAGATGAGATGGACTTTTAATTCTAGTATTATTACCGGTTACATATTTTCTAACTGCTTCTATTTCATGACCTAAAGACGGTATGTTTTTCATTTCATCTTCAGACACACCAATAAGCATTCCTAAATGTTGATTTATGTCAGCGTCAACAGCAAGAACATGTTCATTTTGATTTGCTAAATAATTAGCAAATAATGTTGCTACTGTACTCTTACCGCTTCCTCCTTTTCCTACGAATGCTATTTTCATATTTTAATGATTATGTTTATGGTTATCGTGATTATGTGTGTGCTTATTATCATTATCTAAATGGAATTTTATTTCAAGCCAAATAATCCAAACTATTATAGTTGTTAATGATGCAAGACTGGCTATTTCAAGTGGATGTAGTGATTCTTCGGAAACATTTTTACCAATCATATAAACAACAATAGCAGCAAGAGGTGAACCGATTTGAGCAAATATTCCATAAATGATTGTTTGTTTAATAGAAAGCCCTAAGCTTCTGAATATAGCTAGGGTTCCAACCACTTTTGGTAATTCATGAACAATTATGCCAATGGTTGCCGCGTAGCCTATAATTGGATTTATAACGTAAGTTGCACCAATTACTGCGCCATCTGTTAGAGAGTGAAAGGCTTCGCTTATAGCTATTCCTTTGGCTCCGTCAGTTTCTTTTTTGTGTTTATGGGTGTGATTGTATTTAGATAAAATAAAAAAAGTTATTAAAGAAAAAATAATGGCAGTTAATATATCAAGTAATCCAAGTCTACCACCGTGCTCAGTAACAGATTCCTTAATTGAGAAGAATAAAAATAAAATTCCTAAAGATAAAAAGAAATATTTTGATTTACCAGAAAACAAATTTTTTCTAAGCAAAATAGCCAAAATAGCAAGTGCTGGAAGTGCACTTGCGCTTAATACAAGAAGTATAAAAGAGGGGATATAAAATTCCATATAATTAGGTATTAATTATAGTATTTTTTCTATCTATATGCAAATAATTTGCAGATAGAATTTTTCTGTAATATGATTATGTTTATGAAGTACACACAAGATGATCTGGTCTCAATGATAAGGGAAGCCGATCTTAGGGTTACTCCACACAGACTTCTTGTGTTTTCTGTTTTATCAAAGACAAGACAACCGTTAACTGTTCAAGCTATTGTCGAAAAGGTTCGCAAAAAAGAAGATATAGATCAAGCAACTGTTTATAGAAATCTTCTGTCTCTGAATAAATCTGGCCTCTTAAGAAGACTAGACTTCAATCATGGTCATGCTCATTATGAAATGGATAGAGGGGATTCATCTATACAGCTTGTTTGTACAAATTGCGAGACCATAGAAAAAATAGAAAAAATTTCTCTTGATGATATTGTAAAAAAAATGATTAAAAAAAGTCGTAAATTCAAAAGTACTACAACATCTTCGGTTGAGGTTTATGGATTTTGCAAAAACTGCGCATAAAAACACCCCCTTTATTGGGGGTGCGAACCATTGGAAAATTTTTCTTTGGCTTTTTCAAATATTGAGATTATACCGACAAGTATAATGCATGACAGCATGCAGAATAGAGTAGTCCTTGTAAGCGGCCAGAGATTTTCGATGAAGTCGAATTCTCTTTTGTTGACCGTATATCCTAAGAATAGGGCAAGCCAAGGAACGCACTGTAGTACAAAAGTACCGTAGGCTAACCACTTGTAGGTAACAATAATATCTTTACCTATGTTTGTTTCAAGAATTTTCTCTTGGCAAAAATCTATTACGTAAATCGAAGACACAAAACAGGTAATTCCAAGAACAATAAAAGCAATAATGTTGAGCATTTCGATCTCCTTCAGGGTTTAAGGTGCCTATTTTTTATTATATAATATATTATTAATTATGTCAAATAAATAAAATTTACTATAATGAATATATATGGAAATAAAAAATAAATTAATTGATTATTTTAATAGGGTACCGCTTGTGGTTTTTGGAATTGTGATCGGGGTTATGTTTCTTTTTTCTATGTTCGTATTATCTTCTGGTATAGAATCTGTTAATAAAAGTGACTCTATATCTGTAACTGGCACAGCAGAAAGAGATGTGGTTTCTGATATGGGTAAATGGACTTTTTCTTTATCTAGAAATGTTCCGCAGTCTTCGTACTCTTATACTGCAAAACAAATAAATGATGACATGGAAAATACTGTTAAGTATTTGGTTAATCGTGGAGTTAAAAGAGAAAATATAACAGTAAACCCAGTTACATCAACCAAAGTATGTGAATCTCAAAATCAGGTTATTTATGATCAAATGGGCGGCCAACAATGTGCCGGCAATTTCACTTACGCCATTAATCAAAAAATTATCGTTGAATCCAGTGATGTTAATCTGATAAAAGATTTATCTTTAAATGCTGCTAATATTCTTTATTCTACACTTGGTATTCAGGTTATGACCAATCAAGTAGAATATCTTTATACTAAGTTAAATGATTTGCGTGTTGAGTTATTGGGTGAAGCAACAAAGAACGCAAAAGAAAGAGCTAGCTCTATAGCAAAAAGCACAGGTGGCAAAATAGGTGGTGTAAAAAGTGCAACTCAAGGAGTATTTCAGGTAACACAAAAGAACAGCACAGAAATTTCTGATTATGGAAGTTATGATACATCAACAATAGATAAAAAGGTTACAGCTATAGTTAGGGTTAATTTTTCTGTTAAATAATTTGACTTACTAATAATTTTCCAAAAGTTGAAGAATATTTAACTGAAGTTTTTAAAAAAAGAGAAATTATAAAAAACTAAGTGCGGATACCGAAGGTATCCGCACTTTAATGTTTTTAGGATTGCTTAAGTTTATTTGCTTAAAGCTTCTTCAATTGCAGCTTCTACAAATGAATATGGTCTTGCTCCATCTATTTTTGCTACCACTTCGTAGCCTTTTCTATTCTTAACAAGAACAAAGGTTGCAGGTGTTCCTTCTACTCCAGCTGAAACACCATCTGCTAAAGAATTTTCTATTATTGTATCATTTTCTTTTTTGTTCATACATGAAGAAAAATTTTCAATATTTAATCCTACTTTTTCAGCAAGTAATTCTTTCCCGTTTGATGTAAGTGGGGTAAAAGATCCGTTGTTAGGGTTTTGGGTTGAGTATTTACCACTGTATAGATATTCTATATATTCATAAAAAGATTTTTCTCCACCGATTAAGCCGGCACAAGCAATGGCTTTTGATTCACCAAAAGCATTTTTATGAAAAGATAAAGGAAAATGACGATACACAAAACTAACTTTATCTTTATAATTATCTTTAATTTGCTTTGAAACATCAGAAAACCTTACACAGAAAGGACATTCTGGATCTGAGTATTCTATGACGACTACATTTGATTTTTTGTTTCCAAAAATGTAATCGTTTTCGTCTATAGACTTACCTGTAAATAATGGAACGTTACTTGATGAACTATTTTGTGAAATAATGTAAGCATATCCTAAATGGCTTATTGCTAATATTGTCGCTCCTAATATTATTGACCCCTGTACACTTAATTTAATCTTTGAAAAAAAGTTTCTTATATTTGTCATGGTTTTTATAGTATAATGTATTTCATTATATCATGATTAATACTTCTTTATTCTCAGAAAGTTTGTTAAAGAAAATTTTATTGGCCATCTTACTTGATTTTGGGCCAGTTATTTTATTTATTGTTTCTTATGAAATATTTCATGTATACAAAGCTGTTTTTATATTAATGATTGCAACCATTATTTCTACTTTTGTTACATTTAAAACACAGAAAAGGTTACCTTATGTTGCTTTGTACATCGCACTCATTACACTTATTTTTGGCTATATAACAATTGTTCACAAAAACCCAGATATGATACAGATAAGAGATAGTTTGTATGATTTTACGCTTGCTCTTACTTTGATATTTGGTCTTTCGTTTAAAAAATTCCTTCTAAGATTTTCTTTTGAAAGTGTTTTGCCTATGTCAGATAACGCCTGGAGAAAATTAACTAATGCTTGGATTTTTTATTTTCTTTTAGCTGGAAGTGCTAATGAATATGTAAGAAGAACACAAACTTTTGAATTTTGGATAGATTATAAAAGTTTCTTTATACTTTTTACTATTGTTTTTGGTATAGCTACATTAATTTATTTTTATGAAGAGAAAGAAGATATCTCTAAAAATTAAACTATTAAAAATTGATTAGAAATTAGTAATTTAAAATTAGAAATTATCAACATATTGTGTTATTATCATATTTTATATGGCCTCCAGCAATGAAGCACACAGTCAAAGCATCTTTAAAGTAAATGAAAGCATACCGAACATTGCACCAGAAAAAATCGGTGACATTGGTGTTTTTTCTATTGCAAATACAACGGTTACAATTATTTTTATTGCACTTTTGTTTATTTTGCTTTCACTTTTTGTTAGAAACTTTTCTCTTATGCCTAAGAAGTTTCAAAGTTTTTGTGAGCTTGTATATGACGGCATACTTTCTTTAATTTCTCAGATTTTAGGAAATAAAGAAAAAGCAAAAAAGATTATTCCTTATGTTGGATCAATTATGCTTTACTTAATTGTCGCTAATCTTCTTCCGATGATGCCACTTATATCTTCCTTTTATGTAATTATAGATGGCGCACATATACCACTTCTTCGTGGAGCGACAACTGACTTCAATACTACATTTGGGTTAGCTTTGGCAGTTATTGTATCTATGCAGTTTTTGGGTATGAAAGAGCAGGGGGTGTTGGGTTATCTTTCTCACTTTATACAAGTTAAACAAGTTGTTCACGGATTCATGAAAGGTCTAAGTCATGGATTCTTGGCTATTATAAATTTCTTTGTTGGTTTAATAGAAATAATAAGTGAAGTTGCTAAGACACTTTCGCTTTCTCTTCGTTTGTTTGGGAATATGTTTGCACACGAGGTTCTCACTATTGTTTTACTTGGGGTATTTTCTTTTGCGTTACCTGCACTTTGGATGGGGATGGGGGTGCTTGTGGGGATTGTACAGGCACTTGTATTCTCTGCGTTGGTTACTGTGTACTATTCATTGATTTTGAAAAAGGACGAACATTAATATATTAGTTAGTCGTTAGGAAGTTATTCGTTAGGTGAATACAGAGTGTCTAAAATCGAAGCAATTTTGTTAGTTTTAGCAATTCTACGGGAATAATTTTTAAAAATCATTGTAAATTAGGGGATTTATAGCGCTTGACAAATCCTATATATTTGATATAATGTATAGTAATCTAGACGGTGACCTCTCGCTACTAGGTAGATGGTTGACGCTTTACCATCATGGGTTCGGTAGACACGTTACGGCTATAACCAATCGTGTTAGTAAACCTAAAAAAAGTGACCCGACCTGTTTCATTAGGTCGGGTTTTTACTTTTTTATAATTAAAGAAACTGACAAAAATAATGTGACAACTAGTAATTGTAAAGCAATGCCTAGGTATGGATGAATTTTTAACTGTCTACCATGTATATATTTGTGGAATCTCTGAAGATGGAGCAAGAGTTTTGTTTTTGTTTTCCAGTATAGGAATTGAAGTGGGTCAGGAAGTATAGCTCCTGTGATTGCCGCTAATATGACTATTAGACTTGAGCTTTTAAATATAAATAAAAATATAAGTATTGATACAACTGTCCCTAAGAAGGCATCAAACAAAACTTTAATTAAATCAAAAACAAAACTTTTATCAATTCGCACATCATTATTTATATATCCAGTCGGATCTCTGTCTACTGATTTTAATTTGTAATCCCAATGAGGTATTGGGTCTATTATAAAGTGTGAGACAAAACCAATAACAAAAGCTAGATAAGGATTAGTTGTAAAAGTTGTGGCAACTATTGTGCCAACAACAGCGTGAGTTGCTAGTACCATATTTAGATAATAACATATACAAATAATTTTTAATTTAAAATTAGAAATTATTTGTATTTTGTCAAAGACAAGTAGATTTTTTTATGGTATAATGCAAAGCATCACGCAGTACGGCGCGATTTTTTAATTCGAATACTCTTGTGTTTGAATTTACTAAAAACTATTAACTATTAACTATAAATTAAACATATGACTCC
>JACCDT010374020.1_pt1 | contig 16261 bp, 16 predicted proteins | sample 7446291 | NCBI WGS metagenome assembly JACCDT01 (sample SAMN15323446, study PRJNA562643) | freshwater metagenome | isolation source: river surface water | place: USA:Blue River Watershed | collected 2017-08-17 | reverse complement strand
ATTGGAATTGGTGAAGCACCTATTGGGCTTCAGGGGACTTTTTCGATGTGGGAGTCTGCGGCTGCGATTCGCGAGTTTGCGTATAAGGGTGCTGCGCATCAAAAGGCGATTGCAGATACATCGGCCTATAACTGGTATTCAGAGGAGCTTTTCGCTCGATTTGCTGTGCGTGACGTACGCGGATCTTTGCAGTAACTGTCTTATATAAATGGAATAAGGCAGACTTAACCTATGTCCATTCGCCATTACACACCCCGTCGTCGGGCTAGAGGTGGCGCATCTCCCCTGCTGATCAAAGTAATGGGTGTTGCACTTGGCTTAGCTATTTTGATGCAGATCGCATATCCATTGGTAGATGGCACAGCGCTGCAGGTCATCACCATTACATCTGTTTATCTAGCAGCACTTGCAATGTTCCTTCATGGAATTGCAGCCTTTGGTGCGCGTTACGGGTGGAGCTTGCTGGGAATCACACTTGTCTTTGGATTTGTGATTGAACAAATCGGAGTCACTACAAGTTGGCCATTTGGTGAGTACACATACTCATCAACTTTAGGACCAAAGCTATTTAGCGTTCCACTAGTTGTGCCATTTGCTTGGGTGATGATCGCTCATCCATGTTTAGTTGCAGCTCGCAGAATTGGTAAGTCATGGGTGTTCTTGTATGGAGCCTTGCTTATGACCGCATGGGATCTTTTCTTAGATCCACTTATGGTTTCGGCTGGTCGTTGGACATGGGTTGTTAAAGGGGCACATGTTCCTTTCCAGCCTGAGATTCCATTGTCTAATACATTTGGTTGGTTGCTGTCATCAATAGCGCTGATGACGATTCTGCACTTTTCAACCCCGCGTGATCGTCGCAAGGTGGGTGGATCACTGATCGCAGCTGATGTCATGTTGTTCTGGACCTGGTTTTCAGGGGTTGTCGGAAATCTCTTCTTCTTTGGTCGCCCAGGTATCGCACTGTTTTCAGGAGCAATCCTTGGTGTCCTACTGACTCCGTACTTCTTTAATCGATGGGTCGGAAGACCGTAAAGCCTTGATGATTCTCTTCTTCCTGCTTCCTCTTATATTGCTGACAATCGCGGCAGTTAACTTTGTGCAAATCCGCACCCCCAAAGCTATTTCTGAGCTGCAGGGTTCTGTAGGGGTAGTTGTCCCTATGCGTAATGAGGCCAAAAATGTTGAAGGAATTGTTGCAACTCTGTCAGCGCAAGATGGCCCTTTTCACTTTTACCTCTTAGATGACAACTCTGAGGATTCAACCTTTGAACTATTGCACCGATTTACTGCAGGTGACACACGCTTTACCGTAATCAAAGGCGCGCCCTTGGCTGATGGTTGGATCGGAAAGACCTGGGCCCTGCAGCAATTATTTGAGGCGAGCAATGAAGATGTTTTAGTTTCAATTGATGCAGATGTGCGATTAACAACTGATGCGATCAACAAGGCGGTAACGCTGATGCATGGTGCTCGCTTGGATTTTGTCTCACCATATCCTCGCCAGATCGCGCAGAGTTTTGCTGAGCGTTTGATTCAACCGTTGCTGCAATGGTCCTGGCTTACAACTGTGCCACTTCGCTATGCCGAAGGTGCACGACAGAAATCAATGGCGGTAGCAAATGGTCAGTTCTTTGTTGTGAGACGTTCTGCCTTGAATTCTGTTGGTGGATACCAACTCGTTAAGCATGCGGTGATTGATGATGTCTTCTTGGCACGAGTATTGATGGCTAGTGGTTCATCGGGAACGGTTATCAATGGATCAGATATTGCCGAGACACGCATGTACACATCGTGGAGCGAGATTGAAGCAGGTTACGGAAAATCTTTAAACAAAGCTTTTGGTTCATTAGTTGGTGCAATCTTTGTGATTGCCTTTCTCTTTGCAACCAGTATCGCGCCATTAATTCTGGGCCTATTAGGTAATCCGTACGGCTGGCTGGGTTTTGCAGCGATTGTTGGAACACGTGTATTGAGCGCCATCAAGAGTCGCGGGCGTGTATTGGACAGTGTGTTGCATCCAATATCAATTGTTGCGCTGATTTATCTGATTGTTTACTCATACTTAGTGCGCAAAACAGTGATGTGGAAAGGTCGCACGGTATGAAGATCGTGGTGATCGGTGCAGGTATGGGCGGTATGACCGCAGCTGCACGTTTGTCACGTGGCGGCCACGAAGTTGTTCTGTATGAAGCGTCAGATCAAGTAGGTGGAAAGTGTCGTACCGAATGGATCGGCAAAGTTGCCTTTGATACCGGCCCATCATTACTGACCCTGCCCGCTGTCTATAAGGATTTCTTTCAACGCACCGGTAAGCCAATGGGATTGGTATGTCCTATTGAACCTGTTGATCCATCCTTTGATTATCGTTTTGCAGATGGCAGCAATGTAAAGTTTTCAAATCTGTCCCGTAAAAAGACGCTGGATGCAATCACTGAATCCTTTGGTGAAGAGAGTGCATCCCAATGGGATCGCATTATGAAACGTGCTGAGCGTATGTGGGATGTAAGCCGTGGTCCCTTTATTGAATCTGAGTTGAAATCACCTTTGTCACTAATTAAACGAATAACTTTTGTACGGGATATGAAGATTATTGCGCCGTGGAAAACTCTACGTGTTCATGCAGATGAAATATTGAAGGATCAGCACCTTCGCTACATTATGGATCGATATCCAACATATAGCGGGTCAGATCCGCGCAAAGCACCTGCAGTTTTATCAACGATCGCATTTGTTGAGGAGAGTTTTGGCGCATGGCATGTGAAGGGTGGCCTTGGCCAGCTGACTGAAAAGGTGTACCAACGCGCTGTAGATGTTGGCGTCACTTTCCATCTGAACTCCCCCGTTGCGGCAATTACCACCAAAGGCAAGAAGGCCACTGGTTTGATCCTTGCTGATGGAACCGTGGTTGAAGCAGATGCAGTTGTGGCAAATGCCGATGCATCCTTGGTCTATAACAAGTTAATCAAGGGTCATAAGCGCACCCTGAAGAAGGCCCGTAAAAACATTGAAAATGCTGATGTTTCAGTAGCTGGATTCTGTTTATTGCTCGGTATGCGCAAAGATGCAGAGCAGGTTCTTAACCACCACACAATATTGTTTCCTGACAATTACGATGCAGAATTTGATGCGATTTTTACCCATGCTAAGCCTGTTGAAAAGCCAACGATCTATATCTGCGCTCCACAAGATCCAGCTATGAGTAAGGATGAAACCCTAGAAGGCTGGTTTGTTCTAGTAAACGCTCCTACTCATGGTCAGTTTGATTGGAGCGATAAAGAGTTTGCTCGAAATTATGCCAATTCGATTATTGATCACATCGAAGCGCGTGGAATTTCTGTTCGCGATCGCTTGGAATCTTTAACAATTAGAACACCAGCAGATCTGGAAGCTGCAGTTCATGCACCAGGTGGTGCGATTTATGGAACATCAAGCAATGGTGCTCGTGCTGCATTTATGCGTGCGAAGAATCGTTCGCCGATTAAGGGTTTGTATTTAGTCGGAGGTTCAGCTCACCCAGGTGGCGGATTACCGCTTGTTGGAATTAGTGGGGATTTAGTTACTGAAGCAATTGGCTACGAGAAAAACGCACGACACTAATAAAGCTGTAGCACTGAATCGCAAAGAAGGTCATTGAAAGCGCAGTTACACCTGGAAGCCCTACAAGATCCAATACCAAGATAATAAATATGTAACTTGCTCGCATTGGACGCTCTGCAGGTGTAACAACTCCAAGGTCGCTTACACCTAATGAGATCAATTTTGTTCGCGCATACTCTTGGAACGCTGCAACGCTCCATAGCGCAATTGGAATCCACGCTGGAACACCGATCACATACAGGGTGTAGAACCACAGCGCTTCGCTAATTCGATCGACAACTGAGTCAAGGGTTGCGCCCCATTTACTGTCTCGCTGCTGGAATATCGCAACACTGCCATCGATTCCATCGCAAAACAATGAGAAAACTAAGAAGCCAATAGACCACCAGGTCTGCGCCGTTAAGGCGGTGCCAACCGCACCTAACAAACCTAAGTAGGTAAGTGCGTTAGGAGAAATGCGAAGCAGGGTGCAGATCAAACCAAAACGATACGAAATGTTCAGCCACGCACCGACGATGCCCTTTGTTTCAGCATCGCTATGCAAAGAACTCCACTTTGCCTTGAACTCTTGGTTACTGAGCATCATTGAGCTTTCTGTAGATTTCTTGGGTAGCTGTTGAGCTATTCATTGTGTAAAAGTGTAGGCCTGGTGCACCAGCGGCTAATAGATCTTTACAGAGTGATGTTGCTATCTCTACGCCTAGCGCACGCACAGCGTGTGGATCATTTTCAACCTTCGCAAAAGCATCAGCGATGTGGTGTGGAATTGGGGTTCCACCAAGTTCAGCCATGCGATGAAGTAACTTCACATTGGTGACCGGCAGGATGCCAGGAATGATTAATAACTTTGATCCACGGGCTGCAAGTGCTTCAAATAATTTTGTGTACTGCTTTACCTCAAAGAAAAATTGTGTGGTTGCAAAGGTTGCACCTAACTCTTCTTTGCGAATAAGTACATCTACATCTTTGTCAAAGTCTCCGTTAGATGCAGGGTGACCATCTGGAAATGCAGCAACTCCGATTGTGAAGCCACCAAACTCGTCAGCTAATTGAACTAATTCATCAGCATGATTGAAACCACCTGGTGTTGGAGTCCATGGCGCACTTGGTCCTCCAGTTGGATCTCCACGTAATGCCAAAATACTTGTGATTCCTGCTTCTTTATAACTGTGCAAAATTGCGATCAATTCATCACGAGTAGATCCAACACATGTCAGGTGAGCAACAGTTGAAATACCTGTCCGCTTAGTAATTTCTTGAGCGATTCGAATTGAGCGATCTCGGGTCGAGCCACCTGCGCCATATGTAACTGAGACAAAGTCGGGAGCGATTGATTTAAGCCCTTCAATGGCAGCCCACAGCCGTTCTTCACCCTCAACATCCTTTGGAGGGAAGAACTCGAATGAATACGAAGTGCGGAGTACCACGGAGTGAGGGTACCGTTACCGCGTGAGTTCAGAGCCGAAGGCAACATTAAAGAGCGTGCGAAGCGCCATTGAAGAAGAGTTAAGCATCTTCCTCAACCGCGAAAGCGCATATCTGAATTCGATCTCATCAGATTTATCACCCGTATCAGATGCCCTGACCTCCTTCTTATTAGACAGTGGAAAGCGACTTCGCCCACTGTTTGCCTATGCAGGATTTGCAGCTGCTGGTGGAGCAATCGAGAAATCAACTACCCATGCGATGGCCGCTCTTGAACTACTGCAAGCATGTGCGTTAATTCATGATGATCTAATGGATGGATCAGATACACGCAGAGGTAAGCCATCTATTCATCGTCACTTTGAATCTATTCATGTGCAGGATCAACTCGATGGAATTGCACCTCAATATGGATTATCTGCAGCGGTCTTGCTTGGCGATCTTGCACTTGTGTGGTCTGATCAAATGATTAATAGCGCTGGCTTATCCACTGAACAGTATGCGCGAATGATTCCTTTGTATAACGAGATGCGTGTTGAGTTAATGGCCGGACAGTTCTTGGACATTCATGAACAAACTCAAAAAGACACCAGCACAGATCGTTCGATGAAGATTGCACGATATAAATCGGGTAAGTACACCATTGAACGTCCGCTGCACTTGGGAGCTGCCATGAGTGCAGAGCCAAGTAATGAAATCTTTGCCGCGCTGTCTGCATATGGCCTGCCATTAGGTGAAGCTTTCCAACTTCGCGATGACCTGTTGGGTGTCTTTGGAGATCCATCAGTTACTGGCAAGCCTGCAGGTGATGATCTTCGTGAAGGAAAGCGCACCGTATTAATTGCATTGACACATGAGCGCCAATCCCCTGCGCAAGCTGAAACCTGTAAGAAGTACTTTGGTCGCTCAGATCTTGATGCTCAGGGAGTTGCAACCTTGCAAGAAATCATTGAATCCACCGGGGCGCGTGCTGAGCTTGAATCAACTATTGAAAAATTAACTGATGCTGCTTTACATGCAGCTGAATCATCACTTTTCACCAACGATGGAAGAGCTTTGCTCGTCGAGCTAGCTAACATCGCAACAAAAAGGAGTGCATAAATGCCTGCTCGCGTCAAAGGACCCACAGATCATGTCGTCATCGTTGGAGCGGGTTATGCCGGCTTAAGCGCTGCGCTGCGTCTGGCAGGTGCGGGCCGCAAGGTAACTGTCATTGAACGCGAATCTGTTCCGGGTGGACGAAGCGGTTTGTTGAAAAAGGATGGGTACTCATTTGATACCGGTCCAACTGTTTTGACTATGCCTTCACTTATTCAAGATGCATTTAGCTGCGTCGGAGAAGATATGAAGGACTGGGTTGAACTGATGCCGGTTTCACCCTTGTATCGCGCTTACTACGCCGATGGATCTCAGCTTGATGTCCATGCAAATACCAAGCAGATGGAAGCTGAAATTGCAGAGAAGATCAGCCCAAAAGAGGCTGCTGGCTATGCAAAGTATGTTGATTTTGTAACTAAGTTATACAAGTACGAAATGAATGATTTCATCGATAGAAATATCGACACGCCATTCAACTTGCTGACACCTAACCTTGCGCGTCTCATCGCGCTAGGTGGCTTCCGCCGTCTATCACCAAAGGTGAATCAGTTCATGAAGGATCCGCGTTTGCAGAAGGTGTACTCCTTCCAGGCGATGTATGCAGGTGTGAGCCCGCAACAGGCGTTAGCAATTTATGCGGTTATCGCTTACATGGATTCAGTTAATGGTGTGTTCTTCCCAAAGGGAGGAATGCATGCGGTTCCTCGTGCGATGGCCGCTGCTGCAGAAAAACATGGAGTTGAATTTAAATACAACACAACTGTTACAAAGGTAGATGTTCAAAGCGGTCGCGCGAAGGCGGTCATCATAGAGGATGGTCAACGCATCGAGTGCGATGCAATCATCTTGAACCCTGACCTTCCTGTTGCTTGGCGTGATTTGCTGGGCAAGACTCCGCTTTCAGTCAAGCGCCTGAACTACTCCCCTTCATGCGTAACTATGTTGGTTGGTTCATCAAAGAAGTACGACTTTGCTGCTCACCACAACATTCACTTTGGTGAATCATGGGATGGCGTATTTGATGAGTTAATCAAGCAGAAGAAGCTCATGAGCGATCCAAGCGTTTTAGTAACAATTCCTTCGATGGATGATCCATCACTTGCACCAGAAGGAAAGCATTCATATTACGTACTGTTTCCAACCCCTAACTTGGATGCAGATATTGATTGGACCAAGCAGGCAAAGCCGTACCGCGATCACATGGTTGAGATCTTGGAACAACGTGGCTACACAGGCTTTGGTGATGCGATTGAGACTGAAGTTTTAACGACTCCACTTGATTGGCAGGCACAAGGCATGGAGGCTGGCGCACCATTTGCTAGTGCACATACTTTCTTCCAAACAGGTCCATTTAGACCACGCAATATGGCAGCTGGTATTGAAAATGTTGTCTTTGCTGGTTCTGGAACTCAACCGGGTGTTGGAGTTCCGATGGTGTTGATTTCGGGTCGTCTTGCTGCAGAACGTATTGTGGGACCAGTTAAGTAAATGGATGAGTTAACCGCTGCGGGGATTACAGATCCCGATCTTCGTGCATCGTACGAAGAGTGCAAGCGGCTCAATGCATTACATGGAAAGACTTATTACTTAGCGACCTTATTGTTGCCCAAAGCAAAACGTCCCTTTGTTCATGCGCTGTATGGCTTTGCGCGTTATGCAGATGAGATCGTTGATGATTTAGCCTCAGAACTAAGCGTTGAAGAAAAAGCTGAAGTACTGAGCACATGGGGTAACGGAGTTCTGGCTGATCTTAAAAAAGGAACTAGCAAGGATCATGTGGGTCGCGCCTTAATCGATACCGTCAATCGTTTTGATATCCCCCACGAGCACTTTGAAGCTTTCTTACATTCGATGACAATGGACTTAACTGTTCAAGAGTATGAAAGTTATGAAGATTTAATTGAATATGTGTATGGCTCAGCAGCTGTAATTGGTTTAGAGATGGTTCCTATTTTGGGGCCTCTTCACAATGATGCCTTTGAAGCCGCTAAAAAACTTGGTATCGCCTTCCAATTAGCTAACTTTATTCGCGATGTGGATGAGGATCTTGATCGGGGACGTGTGTACCTGCCGCTCAAGGAGTTAGGTCAGTTTGGTGTGACCCGCGAAATGCTAGAAGAACGTGTTTTAACCCCAGAAATTATTGAAGCCCTGAAGTTTCAAATCGCACGAGTACGCCAATTGCAAGCAGAGGCAGCCCCTGGGATAAAGATGCTTGAAACATCAAGTCGTCCATGTATTGAGGCTGCAAGTACCTTGTACTGCGGAATTGTGGATGAGGTTGAAAAGATTGGGTATGACATCTTTAATCACCGAGCGAAGACATCTACCGCTAGAAGAATTCGTGTTGCAGGTGCTGCATTTGTTAAGCGCCAGCTGATTTCACGCTAAAGTAACAACCACGGGAGCCCACAAGGCTGAGAGGGTCTGAAATTCAGACCGACCGATTGACCCATCCGGTAATGCGGATGCGGAAAGGAATCAACTATGTCATCCACTTTATTTACAGCCTGGGGCTATGAAGTCTCTATTCTCGAATTCATTGCTGCGGTTACCTCATTTGTTGGCGTGTACTTGGGAACAACAGGAAAGAGAATCACCTGGCCATGGTGGGCATTAAGCAGCGCTTTGTATGGAGTTTTCTTCTACCAAGTCGATCTCTTTGCTAGTGCGGTACTGCAAATAGTTTTCATCATCGCTGCAGTTTACGGTTGGAAGGATTGGGCACCGACTGGTGCTGTTCCAGGAAGAGTTTCAACTCGAAATCGTGGAATTATCGCGATCGCAGTTGTATTTAGCGTTGCCGCATTAACACCTGTGTTATCAAACGTTGGCGCTGCAGCAACATGGACAGATGCATTTCTATTGATTGGAAGTTTGACCGCTCAGATCATGATGGTCTACGAGAAGTATGAATCATGGATAGTTTGGTTGATCGTAGATTTAGCAGGAACGATTCAATACGCATTACTTGGATACTGGTTTACTGCGGTGCTGTATGCAATGTTTACAGTTATTGCAGTGATCGGTTGGAAGCGTTGGAATGACTCTCTTAGCCATTGATGGACCAGCAGGCGCGGGTAAGACCACGCTTGCTGCCAGGTTAGAGGCCGAATACTCAGCGCACTCAACTGTTCGTGTCATTCATATGGATGATTTGTATAACGGTTGGGAGAACGCGCTCGGTAACGCTTTGATGGAGATTCTGGATCGCATCACCTCTGCCCATCTTGCGGGTCGCGAATGCACAATCAAGATCTTTAACTGGCATTTGATGAAGTTTGATCGCGAAGAAATAGTTACGCCTACCGATTACTTAATCATTGAGGGCGTTGGCGCTGCCCAAGCAATTGTGCGAGAAGCAGGTGCCATTACCTATTGGTTAGATATTGATGCTGAAACCGGTTTGCAAAGGGTTTTAGCTCGCGATGGTGCGCATCTTGAAAAGCAAATGCGCCAATGGCAGATTGAACAATCAATTCACTTTGCTACCGATCAAACGAGAGAAAACTGCGAGTTTAAACTCACTTCATAAGGATTTTGGGCGCGCCCTTAGGCCTTGTACATGGTGGGCTCCATAAAATCTGCACATGTCTGATCTGACCGGAGAGCTCATCGATGGGCGCTACCAATTACTGCGTCAGGTCGCCAATGGTGGAATGGCTTCGATCTATGAAGCCATAGATACTCGTCTTGATAGAAAAGTCGCGGTCAAGATCATGCATCCGCATCTTGCTCAGGATGAAGCATTTGTATCTCGCTTCATCAAGGAGGCAAAAGCTGCTGCCGCTTTATCCCACCCCAACATTGTTGCGGTACAGGATCAAGGGTGGAATCAAAGCGGTGTTCCGGCAGTCTTTTTAGTAATGGAGCTAATTGAGGGTCACACCCTTCGTGAATATCTCAATGAACGTGGCCGTTTTGAAATCAAGGATGCAATTAATTATTTGACTCCTATTTTGAGCGCCTTAGCCGCCGCCCATGTTTTGGGAATTGTGCACCGCGATATCAAGCCGGAAAACATTTTGATCTCTAAAGAAGGCCGCATCAAGATCGCAGATTTTGGATTAGCCCGGGGCGAACTCATTGGTTCCACTATGACCGCTGAATCAAGTGTGATTTTAGGAAGCGTTTCCTACCTATCCCCCGAGCAAGTGCAGCGCGGAGTAGCTGATTCGCGTAGCGATGTGTACGCGGCAGGAATCGTTGCATACGAGATGCTGACTGGAGAAAAACCATTTTCAGCAGAGTCGCCAATCCAAATCGCCTACATGCATGTCAATGAAGAGATTCCACGTCTTCGCAGCAAGCGCAAAGATGTACCACAAGCGCTAGATGATTTGATCGCAAGCTCAACGGCGAAAAACCCTGATGAGCGTCCACGTACCGCAGGTGATTTCTTAGAGAAGTTACAGCAGATACAAATTGATTTAGATCCACGTAAGAATCAAATGGATCTTGGGTTAGATCTTCCAGTTGAGCCAATCCGCGAGAAGGCTCGTAAGAAGGTTAAAGAGGTTGCACCGGTCGAAATCACCGCTCCAGTTGAAGAGACAACCAAAGAGATTCGCCGTAAAGAGGAGAAAAAGCAGCGCGCAAGTAAACGGGTTCGACGTAACCGCAAAGTTGCCTTGATTCTTGCCGTTGTTTTAGGTGTGGGCGGTTGGTGGACCTTGGTCGGCCCAGGTTCACGTGTTGTTGTTCCATCTGTAGTTGGTGGAAGTTTTGATGAAGCGGTCAGCGTTATCTCACCGTTGGGATTAAACGCGGTTGTTGTTGAAAATAGATTTGATGAGGAAATCCCTAAGGGAAAGATCATCGAAAGTATTCCATCTGGTGGCGGCAAGGTTGATGCAGGTGGCTCCGTCAAGTTAATTGTTTCTAAGGGTCCCGAGCGTTACGCGATCCCGATGACAACAGGATTAACACCAGAAGCTGCTCAAGTTGCAATCAAAAAATCTCCACTTGTAGTGGGAACAATTACCGAAGTATTTAACGCTGAAATTCCAAAGGGTTTTGTAATCTCAACATCTCCTGCATCGGGAACATCTGTAAAACGTGACACAAAAGTAAATGTGTTGGTATCAAAGGGAATTGAACAGGTCGCACTTGCTTCGTATCTCGGAAAGAGCGGCGAGCAGGCACTGAATGAGTTAACCGAGGCAGGCTTTGTTGTTGAAGCAGGATATGCCTTTAATGAAACCGTTCCAGAGCTTGCAGTTATTTCACAAAATCCAGCAGGTGGAGCTTCTGCAAATAAGGGTGGCAAGGTTTCGATCTTGATTTCAAAGGGACCTCGTTACACATATATTCCAAAGACTGTGATCACCATGGAAGCAGTAGCTGCTAAGGAGATGCTGGAATCCCTTGGTTTAAAGGTCAAGGTTGTCACTATTGGAAATAACAAGAAAAAGGTTGTTAAGAAAGTTTCACCTGCGGTCAACACCAAGGTAAAACGTGGCAGCTTGGTGACGATTACCGTAGGGTAAGCCAATGCCCACTCCAGTTAAGAAACCTCGTATCGGTGCCCACACCCCTACTACTGGTGGAATGGCGAAGCGATCTATCGCATATGCACAAGAAATCGGCGCAGAAGCGATTCAAGTTTTTGCATCAAGTCCTAGAACATGGGCGATGCCAGAGGCAAAACCAGAGTTAGATGAAGCATTTAAGATCAAGGCCGCTGAACTCGACATCGAAAGTTATGTTCACGCTCCCTTTTTAATTAACTTAGGCTCTCCAACAGAGGCGACATACTTAAACTCATTAGCCTCTACCAAGTATTCATTGCAACGCGGTGCAGATATTGGTGCGCTAGGCGTAGTGATTCATACAGGCTCCGCAGTCGATGTCGACCATGTTGAAAAAGCCTGGAAGCAGATTCATGAAGGCATGATGCCGATTCTGAACGCTCTTGGTGATGATGCGCCGTATTTGTTACTGGAACCAACTGCAGGCCAAGGTCAAAGTTTGGTAAAGAAGTTAGATGATCTCGAAATGTATTTGAAAGCACTGGAATACCACCCAAAGGTTGGAATCTGTCTAGATACCTGCCATGTATTTGCTGCAGGACATGACATCTCAGTTAAAGGTGGCATGACAGCGACAATTGATTTGCTCGTCGAAATCGCCGGAATCGAACGTTTCCAATTGGTACATGCCAATGATTCGATGGATGTCTGCGGTGCACTAAAGGATCGCCACCAAAATATTGGAGATGGCCACATCGGCGTAGATCCATTTAAGGAGCTGCTATCCCACCCCGCGGTTGCTAATGCGCCATTAATTCTTGAAACACCAGGTATGGAGAAAGAACATGGCAAGGAAGTTGCCTTGCTAAAGAAATTACGCGGCTAATGTCTGCTCGCCATCAACTCCAGCTCAAATTAGCACCATGGGCTTTACTCTCAGTTGCTGCTGCTTGGGGCTTTGCCTTCGTCGTCATGAAGGATGCGATTGAGCGCCAAAGCGTTAACAACTTTCTCTTTACCCGCTTTGCTCTTGCTGTCGTTGTAATGCTGATTATTAGGCCACAGACCGTTAAGCATTTCAATAAGGATTTATTGCAACGCGGATCATTAGCTGGAGTTTTTCTAGGTCTTGGCTACATCGCACAAACTCTAGGTCTGGAGCGCACAGGTGCTGCGATCACCGGTTTCATCACAGGTTTGTATGTAGTTCTCACACCTTTAATTGCTTGGTTAGTACTGAAGGAAAAGATTTCACGGTTCACCTGGTTCTGCATCATGCTCGCAACAGTTGGTTTAGGACTGTTATCAATCAGAGGTTTCTCAGTTGGAATTGGTGAGATGTTTGTTCTGGCAAGTGCTTTCTTATTCGCCGCTCATATCATCGCCTTAAGTAAGTGGTCATCTGGACGTGATGTGTACGCAATGACTGTTGTCCAACTTACGATGTGTGCAATCTTGTCGGGTGTTGCATCTATCCCTGGTGGCTACTCAGCTCCCCCAGATACAGGTGTTTGGGCGGTCGTTGTCTTTACCGCTGTCTTTGCAACCGCTATCGCCTTCATTGTTCAAACCTGGTCACAAGCACATATGAGCGCAACAAAGGTTGCGGTGATTTTGACTATGGAGGTTGTCTTTGCAGCGATCTTTGCCATCCTCTTTGGTGGTGAAAGACTCACGCTACAAAGCGCAGTAGGTGGAGTTCTTGTGGTCGTAGCGATGTATTTGATTGTGCTGAAGGAACAGAAGTAGGCTCTGCAAATGGCAATTGACCTTCGAAGTGACACAGTAACCCGTCCATCAGCTTCAATGCGTGAGGCGATTGCTAGCGCTCCGGTAGGCGATGATGTTTACAGTGATGATCCAACGGTTAACTCACTTGAAGAGCGCGTTGCCGCAATGTTTGGCAAGGAAGCTGGTTTGTTTACTCCAACCGGTTCACTTGCCAATCAATTAGCGATCCGCATGTTGGTGGCACCTGGCGAAGAGTTAATCGCAGAAACCAATAGCCACATTGTTCGCGCAGAATTAGGTGCTGCAGCAGTATTCAGCGGAATTACAACACGCACCTTTCCTGCGAAAAATGGCTTACTTAAGGCGGCAGATGCCCTTGAAATTGCACGCCCCAACAGCGGTCCTTACCTAGTTTCTACAACCGCTATTGCTGTAGAGAACACCCACAACTTTGGTGGCGGAACTGTTCAACCGATTTCAGAGATTGCCGCCTTGCGTAAAGGTGCAGATGAACTTGGAGTTGCTTTGCACTTAGATGGTGCACGAATTTGGAACGCACATGTTGCATCTGGTGTCGCATTTACTGAGTATGGAAAGTACTTCGACACGATCTCTGTCTGTTTATCAAAGGGGTTAGGTGCACCGGTTGGTTCTGTAATGCTTTCTACCAAGGAACGTGTAGCTAAAGCCCGTGTGTGGCGGAAGCGATACGGAGCTGGAATGCGCCAAATTGGTTTATTGGCCGCTGGAGCGCATTACGCACTGGATAACAATATTGATCGCTTATCTGAAGATCACCGTCGTGCCCAAGAGCTTGCACAGGCAATTGCTGCTGTTGATTCATCATTGATTGACCCATCAACGGTTCACACAAATATCGTCGGTTTAGATCTTGCAGCTCTTCCGATTACTGCAGCTGAACTTGCTGCTCGTTGTAAGGATGCGGGTTTATGGATCAGTGCACTGGGTCCAAAGTATGCACGCCTAGTGACACACCTTGATTTTGATGATGCTCAATGCGTAGAGGCTATTGAAATTTTAAAGAAAGCCCTCGTGGCTTAAGAGCCACTGCTTCTTATCTACACCGTACGCGTAATTACCTAGCGCTCCCCCGGTTTTTACAACGCGGTGGCAAGGAACAACAAGCATGATCGCATTGTTTGCACATGCACTTCCAGCTGCGCGAACCGCTGCAGGGCTGCCTGCTTTTTCCGCTAAATCCGAATACGACCAGGTTTTTCCTGGAGCAATCTTGCGCATCGCTTTCCAGGCAGCTTGAGAAAAGGGTGCTCCTGGTTGGCGAACTTTGATGCCATTAAGTGCTGTGAGATCACCATCAAAGTAATCATTAATCAGATCAGAGATCACCGGGATTGATTTAACAATCTTTACATCTTTGCCTGCTTTGAAAGCAGAAACCGTTGAAAGATTTGCACCGATCAATATTTGATCATCAGCAAGTAAGTTGAGTGTGCCTACTGGGGTCTTGTGAGAAGTAATGAAAAGTGGCACTCGCCAAAATTAGCGATCGCGCAACATTTCAGCAACTAGGAAAGCAAGCTCCAGGGATTGAGCGTGATTAAGACGTGGATCGCACGCAGTTTCATACCGTGAAGCAAGATCCTCATGTGAAATCTCTTCGCCGCCACCAACACACTCGGTGACATCATCACCAGTCAGCTCAATATGAACTCCACCAGGATGTGTTCCCAATGATTTATGAACTTCGAAGAAACCCTTTACCTCATCCATAACATCATCAAAGCTGCGGGTCTTGTAACCAGTTGGTGCCTCGTAGGTGTTTCCATGCATTGGGTCGCACACCCATAGAACCTTGGCGCCAGATTTTGTAACGCCATCAACGAGCGCCGGCAAGATCTCGCGGATGTTCTTGGCACCCATACGTGTAATAAAGGTAATTCGGCCAGGCTCACGGTTTGGATCCAACTTGTCGATCAAGGCGAGTGCATCTTCTACCGTAGATTTTGGTCCAAGTTTGATTCCGATTGGGTTGCGAACCTTTGATGCAAAATCCACATGTGCGCCATCTAGTTGACGTGTGCGCTCACCGATCCAAATGAAGTGGCCTGATACATCATATGCATCGCCGGTACGTGAATCGATACGGGTTAAAGCCTTTTCATACTCCATGATTAACGCTTCATGGCTGGCAAAGAAATCAACTGACTTAAAGCTTTCAGGATCTACTCCTGCAGATTTCATGAACTCAAGTGCGCGGCCAATCTCCTTAGCCATCTGCTCGTAGCGATCGCCTACCTTTGAATCGCGGATAAAGCCCTTGTTCCATTCATGAACTTGGCGAAGATCTGCAAAACCACCTTGCGTAAATGCGCGAACTAGGTTCAGAGTTGCAGCAGATGTGTTGTACACGCGGACTAAACGCATTGGATCCGGAGTACGTGCAGCCTCTGTGAATTCAATATCATTTACTGCATCTCCGCGGTAAGCAGGAAGCTTTACATCTCCACGTGTTTCAAAATCACTAGAACGAGGCTTTGCAAACTGCCCCGCCATACGACCAACCTTGATGACCGGAAGACTTGAGTAGTACTGCAATACCGCAGCCATTTGAAGAATAGTTTTAATGCGGTTACGAATTGAATCCGCGGTAGCTGCAGCAAATGTTTCTGCACAATCTCCGCCTTGTAACCAAAATGCTTTTCCTTCTGCAGCGAGCGCAATGCGCGCCTTTAAATCATCACACTCACCGGCAAAGACAAGTGGAGGCAAGGCTTTGAGTTGTGCCACCGCTGCTTTGATCGGTTCGCCCTCTGGCCCACCTGGCCATGTTGGTTGCTGGGCAGCAACAAGGCCAGGTGTGAACAGGGAGTCAATGTGTGTGCTCATTGGAGAAGTTTAGAGTGTCTATGAGTAACTGCGAGAGGCAATTATCCGAAGAAGATCTCTGACTCCTT
>JACCDT010252635.1_pt1 | contig 16263 bp, 11 predicted proteins | sample 7446291 | NCBI WGS metagenome assembly JACCDT01 (sample SAMN15323446, study PRJNA562643) | freshwater metagenome | isolation source: river surface water | place: USA:Blue River Watershed | collected 2017-08-17 | reverse complement strand
GGACCAGCACAACACACAGCGCAACGGACGGGTGTTTTCGCCAGCATCACCATCGCTCAGGCAGCCCTTGAATCTGGATGGGGTGAGTCTGGTTTGGCCAAGGTAGGCAAGAACCTCTTTGGTATCAAAGCTGACAGCCGCTGGCGAGAAGAGACGTTAACTCTTGACACTAAAGAGTTCATCCGGGGTCAGTGGATCGTTGTTCCAGCCACATGGCGCAAGTACGACAGCTGGCAGGCAAGCATTGATGACCATGCCACCTTTTTGAAGCAGAACCCTCGCTACCAACAGTGCTTTACCTGTCAGACCGCCGATGCCTTTGTGCGTGCCTTGGCTAAGGCTGGCTATGCCACAGATCCCGCTTACGCGGACAAAGTAATCGCCGTCATGAATAAACACAAGTTGCAGACATTTGATGAAGGACTGAGATGAATTGGCTCAATCGATTCCTCCCCGCAAATTGGACATGTGTCTTGGGTGGCCTGTTACTGCTCATGGCCTTGGCATGTGGCGTGCAAATAGGCGAGAGCAGAGTACGCAAAGAGTGGGATGCCGAGAAACAGAAGGTCGCTTTGGTCCAGGCCAAACAAGAGCAACTAGTCGTTGACACCACTCAATCGCAACGATCAATTAATCAGGAGATATCGAATGAATTTCAAGCAAAGCAAAATTTGCTGGCTGGTTGGCCTATCGTGCACTCTGGCGATATCGGGTTGCGCTTCCAGCCCTATTCCGGTGGCGACAGTGTGTCCGCCGTTCCCACAGCTACCGGCCGAGTTGAGGCAAGCACCGCCAACGCTGTATCTGATTCCGCAGGCACTGCGCCAGTGATGAACTGTGACTTGTTGGCCTTTGATGCTGCACAAACCACGTTGATGGTGGTGGAGTTTCAAAGGTGGTATCAAGAGCAAGCTAGAGTTTTTAGTGTGTCGAACGATTAAAAAATGTTGATGTGTTACCTCGATCTTCGAGGCTTAGGGGGGCTCGTCGCCATCGACGATTTCACCTTCAGTTTTGGCGCGGGACTGCTGCAGGCATCGACGCTTCGGCGACGCATCAATCAGCGGGGCTGGGAGGGCGCGGCACGTGAGTTGCTGCGTTGGGTCAATGGCGGGGGGAGGGGCTTGTCAAGGCTCGTGGCACGCCGAACGTGCGAAGTGGCACTGTTGCAATAGGCGGGCGAGCCCGATGACGAAACGACAACGTTGCATCGGGCAAACCTTTAATTGTACCAGGCCTCGCCAGAGGTCTGTATCCTCCGGTAAAATCGCTGTTTAGAGGGGCTCAATTAATGACTGTTTTCACCATAGGCTACGAAGGACTGGATATCGACGCGTTCATGTCGTTGCTCGCTGAGCACGGCATCGAGACCGTCGTGGACATCCGCGAGCTGCCCCTGTCGCGCAAGCCTGGGTTTTCGAAGAAGGCGCTGGCCAGCGTCCTGAACCTTTCCGGCCTCGAGTACGTCCACATGGTCGCGCTGGGTTGTCCGAAAGTGGTGCGTGATCGCTACCGAGAAGACGGCAACTGGAAGCGCTACACCGACGGATTTTTGAAACACATCAAGACGCAGAAAGCAGCTGTCGACGAGCTCGCGGAATTGGCTGCGTCGTCGAACTGCGCACTGCTCTGCTACGAGGCCGACTTCAACTTCTGCCACCGTTCAATGGTGGCCAACGCCGTTCGGGACTCGTGCGGTGCGGACGTCGAGCACATCACGGCGGTGAACGCTAAAACAGCGAGCCCTGCCTCACTTCGACTGGCTTTCGCTTAGGCGGGTAGACCAAGCTGATGATCAGCCACTGGTCTTGGAACCGGTGCTGATTGCCCATCAAGAACATCAAGTCTTTTCCGCCGAGTTGGCCTTCGAGCTTGGCGCGAAACGGGACCTCCCAATCGACGCCGTGGTCGCGGCGGCAGTTCCAAAAAAGCGCGCCAGCTTCCCAGTCGACGATCTTGTGCTTGTGCTCCTTTTCGCCTTCCGGTGTGTCGCACACGTACCGGTAATGGAAGTCGAACGGCACCTTGCGCAGTTCCTTCACCTGCCGCTTCGCTTCGGTCTCAGTGAAGAGATCGCCTTGCATCTGCTCGCGCATCAGCTTCTCTTTTTCCTCGTCCGTCCACTCTTGGTGTCGAGCCTTCGTGATGTCGAGACCGAGCAGCCTCTTCGGCCGCAGGAGCGCAATGGATAGCCCGTCGGCCAGACGTCCAGACTCGATGGCGTCGAAGCTTTCAAACGCGGGGATTTTGTCCAGCCACTCCCACCGTCCCGTCCACTCCTTCTTTGTGTCGATCACGTCGCCGCAGGTGATCGTGTCGACGTAGAGCTTGTGACTCTCAGGGCGGTGATCCTTGTTAGCTTTCTCAATCCGAACATCGATCCACTGCCACTTCTTGAACTGCTGGCCTTCTTCGATCATTCGGAACGGCACTGGGTAGAGTCGGCGCATCGAACCGTCTTGACAGATGCCCGCTACGCAAGACGTCTCGACGTACTGCGCGCTGGGCGACGGGTACGTCTTTGCCAGGATCAGGATGCGCTCCATTCGCCCCAGTGCCATCGTCTTTCCCCTTTGTTTGTTTCCGGTTCGTTCGTGACGCTGCTACATCAGCACGCGGTAGTGACGCTTGTCAGCGTCGGTCGATTTGAGGATGCGGTACTCCATTCCGCTGGCCACCGCAATCTGCTGTGCGAAGTCCTTCTTGGCCTGCACCACAGCATCCTCGATCTGGTTGTCGGCCTTAACCTCCACGATCACGTACTTCAGGCTGCCATCTGGCTCTTCCCGCTGGAAGATGAAATCTGGATAGTAGCTGCGTACGGTTCGTGATTCCGGGTCGATGTACTGGATGAAGAAGTCAGACTGGCCGTGAGTCAGCATTCCAGTGAAGTAGATCTTTTTCACGCGTTGCTCGCGCAGCAGATCCCAGAACAGCCAGCTTTCGGAACCGGAGTCGAAGCAGTAGGTGTCCAGATGGAAGCTCTTGGCGCGCTCAGCGTCATTGATCTTTAGATCGTTCATACGGACGATCTTGTCCTTGGCCGCTGTCACCTCGTAGTAACCGTTCGGCGGGAGCTTGATGAGATCGACCTCGTGCTCCTCGGTTTGCTGCGACTCGTCGAGATCATAGAGTTGACGGAACAGGCGTGGAATAATTTCGTCGTAGAGCAGCTCGTTGAATTCGTTGGTCATGGCCACCAGTTCACTGGTGCCTTCCTTTGTCGCGTCCAACAGTTCCTCGATGCCAAGCGGGCTGAGATTGAGGTAACGGGACACCTCCGCAACCAGCGTCATCGGCGAAAACGTCCGCTTTTCGCGGCGGGCGGTCAGGTCAAAGGTGCGGCTGCCTGGCGCGCGTGCTGCATCGGCGGCGGTCAGCCCTTCCTGCTGCGTCTCGATCAGCCGGTACTTTTCGATGAGCATGTTCCAAGCCTCACGGTCGGCGCGCTCAGGCACCAGTTCCTGACACGGTGCGGGTTGCTTCTCGCGCATCTGGTACTGCTTGCGCACCCGCACCAGCTTGATCTTGACCGGAGGCTCGACCACGTGCACTTCCACGCGTTCCTTGTCGCTGTTCGTCTTCTGCAAATCGTCGACGCTGATGCGGAAGTTCTGCTGCAGCTCGTCGTTCAGGGTGTTTAGGTTGTCGTCGGAGAGGAAGACGTGACCTGTGTGCTGGGCCTCGCCGATGGCGCGCAGGCAGCGCATCGTGGCTTGCAGAACGAACACCTTTGACTTCGGCTCGCGGAACAGGCCCACGCCGAACAGCGAGCGGCAGTTCCAGCCCTCGCGCCCCTTGTTGACCAGCAAAATGAACTGCTTCTCAGAGCTTTCGGTGTCGAGGCGGTTGAACTCGCGGATGTCGTCGTTGGTGGTCAGCTTTTCGTCGCCGACGTTGACCAGGATGCGCGAGGTCGGAATGCCGTGCTTGAGCAGCGCGCGCTCGACGGCTGGCTTGAGCTCGCCGGTCAACTCGTCGATGGTGGCGGCAAAAAAGGCCAGCTTAGGCAATAGGCCTTCTGGACGCAGCGAACCAGACTCTTTCAGGAAAGCCTCGATGGCGATGTCCACGAACTCGTCGGTGCGGGTGTTGCCGTAGCCGTGCAGCACCACCTTCTTGAGGTAGGCCTTTTCGATGGCCTCTTTCAGGCCGTAGGCGTACACCACCTCGGGCAGCACTTCGCGCCCGACGTAGGGCGTGCCGGTGTAGTTGTAGCAGGCCACCACGCGGGTGCCCGCTGCGTTGAGGCTGGCCGCCAGGATGTCGATGGTGGTGCGAAGGCTGGTGTCGGTTTCCTTCGCGCCAACGCCCATGTCCTTGGCCAGTGCCTTGCCGAACGCGTGGTGGGCCTCGTCCACGTAGATGCCCAACTGCTCCAGGCGGCGCAGCTTCTCGAAGCGCTGGTTGGTGGTCAGCTCGCCTTCCTCTTCCGGTTGGTCGAAGTTGTAGAGGTCGGCGGCATCGGCATAGACGCCGGTGGCCGAGAGCGTTTCGCCGGTCGCGCCGAACAGTTTGTCGACGGAGGTCTTCTCCTTGCGCTGCCGCTTGAGGATGATCTTCTGCGTGTTGGAGACGATGATGTTGAAGCGCGAGCGATCCAGCGTGTCCAGCGACGTGCCTGCCTCTTCGAGGTAGTGAAAGCGCAGGTGCGTGGTCAGGAAGTTGACGTACTCTGGCGGCACCACGCGGGTGAGGTCGAATGACTCGATCTCCTTCAGCGAGTGCAGCACCGTCTTGTCCGGCGCAAACACTAGCGCGTTGTGGCAGTAGCGCGCGTCCTTCTCGAACTTGTTGCCCAGCAGGAACTCGTAGAAGATGCAGGTCGCCATCAGGATGGTTTTGCCAGTGCCCATCGTCAGCGCGAAGATGTAGTTCGGGTAGACGCGCGAGTTCTTGCGCATCTTGTCAAACAACACCTTGTACGAGTTCAGCTCCAGCTCGTCGCTTTCGCCGAACTCGAACATCTCCTGCCCAGCGTTGCCGAGGAAGGAGCCGAACTTACGGCCCTCGAACTTGCCGCTGCGCTCGTACCAAGCCTTGAAGATCTCCTCGACCTTGGCGTTGCCGAGAAATTCCTTGAGAAAGACATAGGTCTCTAGCGCCTCGAACTGCGGCTGGCGCAAGAACGCTTTGGGGTTCTTCTCCGGGTTGTTGAAGTCGAGGAACTTGCGGGTGAGTTCCTTTTGGTTTTGTCGGATCGCGCCACGGTTGTCCTGGTAGAACCGCCACAGAAAGCGGAAGAAAGCGAAGTCGAGCGACGCGCCCGACGTGCTGACCGCGTTGGTGCTGGCCTTGGCCGCTGCGCGTTTAGTCGCCATTGCCGACGCTCCCTTCCCACGACTCCGAGAGCAGGTCGGTGATCTTCACGCGGATGGTGCCCGCGTCGTCTGGCACCTTGTACGCGCCCTTTACTAGATCGTCCTTGCCCGGAATGTCCACCACAGCCGGTTGCAACACCGCGCCGTCGTAGTTCCAGTCGATCAGCACGCTTTCGACCAGCTCCTTCCAGTCCTCTACCGACTCCTTCTGAATTGACAGCTTCTGCAGCAGGTTCATCGGGTAGAACTTGGTGATGACCAACTCGCTCTTCTTGATGGCTATCTTTGCCTCAGAGTCGCGCTTGAACTCCAGATCGGCCTTGTCGCGCAGGATGTCCACGACCTCTACGTCGATCTTGAAGGGTTTCGCGGCAAGTTCCAGTTGGGCGGCCAAGTCTGTCTCATGCCCCATACAGACGAGGGAGATTTTCTCTACGGGGCGGTTCGGGCTTTCGTTCTGCCTGCGTTCCCACGCTTTGTAGTCGAAACCTGCGATCAGCTCGTTCAGGTCGGCGCGTGTGGCGATGCGGTTGACTGGCATTATCTTGACCATGCGTCCGTCCTTCTCGCCATCGAACACGGTACTGAACTCCAGCTTCTGAACTTCCAACGCCTCGATAAGCAGATCCTTGGCTTGCACGGGGTTGCGGAAAACGTCGTAGTGATTGACGTTGTAGATTTCGAATCCTGTGTAACAAGCGTGATCCGTATCTAATAGCTTTTGCTGCCTGAGCTCCTCAGCATTAGTCAGAAGGCGAGCCGTCGTGGTCTGGATTGAGCCGAGGTTTATATCCGCTCCGAGAAACTTTCGTCCAAGCTTCATGGCCACCGCCTGCGTCGTGCCTGACCCCATGAAACAATCAAAAACCAAGCCTCCTGGTTTCGTGGATGCAGACATCAACTTGTAGAGTAACTCCTCCGGCTTTTGTGTCGGATAGTCTGTTCTGGTATCTGATGACTGATTTTCAATGTCGATAAAGAAGTAATCGTTGGCCACCTTGCCATCGCGCAGATAATCCCGCACCACCAACTCAGGATGAGTCTGCTCCCAACTTTGGTCGACATCTTTGGCTCCTTTGATGGGGCTTCCCTTCAAGAAGCGGCCATTCAATCGATACCTTCCGTTTTCATCCTCTAAACGATACTTCTTGATGGTCGCATCCGAGAGTGGCTCAATGACCATTTCGTCGCTCCAGTTGTAGACTGGATCATTACGCTTCTTGTAAAAGTGGATGTCGTGATGACTCCTCTTCCATGAGGTCTTTATTGAGCTGCGAGTCCCGAACATCCAAACAATCGAATTCAGGAATTTGTCTTTCCCAAATACTTCGTCCAACAAGCAACGAAGCTCATGAGATTTTCTGTAATCGCAGTGCAAATATATCGAGCCGTCCTCTGAAAGCAATTCACGCATGAGAATGAGTCGCTCAAACATGAATTGCAAATACTCATCGTTATTCCAAATGTCTGAATACTGCTTTTCCTCAAACGAAGTGGTGCTCGACTCGACATCTTGCTGTTTAATTTTGATTTTTTTCCGGTAGTCCGCCTTCGAGTCAAACGGAGGATCGATGTAGATCAAATCGACCTTCCCTCTGAACTGCTTCAGCAGGTGGCTCATCACCTGCAAGTTGTCGCCCCAGAAGATCTTGTTCCTCCAGCCATCCACTTCCTCTCCGTGGACTTCCTTCAGTTGCGCCGGGTAGTACTGCGTCGAAGTGAACGGGCGCTTGCCGCGCCAGTTCAGCATCGGGTAGCCCTTGATCGGCTCGAACTCGTACTTCTCGACGTTGGTGGCGCTGCCTTCCGGCGTGGCCAGTTGCAGGCTTTCCTGCGCGGGTGTAATGGTTTTTGTCATTTGACGTCTTTCCTGAATTTCCAATTCTTGTTGTCGCAATAGGCGCGCATATCGCAGTTCTGGCACAGCTTGGCCGGGCGTGCGGTGATCTGGTAGTCCTGCCGCTCAATGCGCGCCACGATGTCATCGAACTGCGCGATGGTCTTGCCAATGGCGCGGTCGTCTTTGGTGAAGGACACGTAGGGGTTGCCGCCATCCTCACCGGTGTAGTACAGGTGCATCCGGCTCACCTTCTGGCCGGTGCGCTCCTCGACCAGATGTGCGTACACCTCCAACTGGTGTTGGTACTGTTGGATTCGGCTACGATCCTTCTCCATGTCGGGCTTTTTCTCCGACTTGAAGTCGATGATCTCGACCGTGTCGTGTTCCCCCCGAATCAGGTCAACGCTGCCCTTGAGGATGTACTGATCCTTGACCAGCGAAATCTCGACCTCGGCCTCCTTGATGCGATCCCAATTGCCATTCTCGCGCTCGTAGTAGCGCATCACGTGCAGCAGTGCCGCCTGCTGTGAGCTGGGCGCGAGGTACACGCGCTCCTTCTTCGAGAGCAGGGCGTAGTTGGCCGAGAACCAGCCCTTGATGGCATCGAAGCTGATGCTGCCTTCCTCGCCGCGCAGCACGGTCTTGTGAATGTCCTCGATGGTCTGATGCACCAGCGTACCGAACAGCATCGGGCTTTCGCGGATCGCAGCGAACTCCAGCTCCTTGAAGAAGCGGTACTGCTCGGCGCAGTTCTCGAACACGGTGATGTGCGAGGTGAACGAGTATTCGCGCTTGAGGTTGATCTGCTTGACTGCCTCGTAGCTCAGTGCGGCGAGGTCAACGGTGCGCCAACTCGGAAGCTCGTAGAACAGCCGCTCGAAGTACTTGGACGGGGATTTGCCGCGCCCCTGCTTTTCCTGCGCGGCCAGCACCAACAGGTTCTGCGCGCGGGAGAAGGCGGTGTAGAAGAGCCGCCAGAAGTCGAAGTTCTTGATGTGGTCGAGTGGCTCGAAGCGTTCCTTCGAGAGGTAGCCGCCATCTTCCAGCAGCACGTCCAGTGCGCTGTACTGTTTGCGCGGCACCGCCTCCAGCGAGCCGCAGACGACGACCGGATACTCAAGGCCCTTGGACTGGTGGATGGTGAGGAAGGAAACGCAGCCCTTTGGCGCGTACTCGGCCTCGTCCTCGTATTCGCCGATGCCGCCGTCTACCAGGAAGCGCAGGAACTGGTTGAACAGGTCGCGGATGTTCTTCTCCAGCCACTCCGGGTTGAGCACGCTGACGAAATGCAGGTACTCGAACTTGGTTAGCAGCTTGGAGAAGGTGCCGAGGTTGCGCGCCGCGCGGCCCTTGTCCACGCCCTGCACGGCGTCCTCGGCGAGGAAGCGTGCGAACAGCGGAAACTGCAGCAGTTGATAGAACAGCCCGGAGAACGAGTAGTCGGTGTTCTGGGTCAGCACGGCGTGGCGCTTGGCCAGCGGGCGCGCCCAATCCAGCAGGGGCTTGTTCTCCGGCTTGCGCAGTTCCGTGGTGAAGGCAGCGAAGCAGAGTTGGTCGTAGTAGTCCCAGATCGGCAACGAAACGCCCTCGGCCCACGCGCGTACCTTGGGGAACTGCGGGAACAGGAAGATCAGCGCGCCGATCATCAAGCGGATCTCCTCGCGCTCGAAGAACATGTTCGAGCGTGGCGAGAACACGGGCACGCCCTCGGCTTCAAGAAAGCGAGCCAGCGTGACCACCTTGTCGTTCTTGGCTGAGCGGAACAGAAAGGCGACCTGATTCCAGTCCGTCAGCTTGCCAGAGGCTTTGAGGCCGTTGAGGAAGGCCAGCACCTCGGCGTGCCAGTTGGTGGTTTCGTCTTTGTTGTCGGTGGCGGCTAGTCGCACTGCCGTTGGCACGTCGGGGAAGGCGTCCTCGCGCGGGACGATCTGCTTGGCGAATCGGAAGACGCGCTTGCCGTCGTCCCAGGTCTGCTCGCGCATCCACTCGTTGTAGAAGCGGATGATGTCCGGGTGCGAGCGGTAATTGACTGTGAGGGTGACGCGCTTGCACTGGCCCTCGTCGAACAGCGCGGGGAATTCCAGGATGTTGCGGATGGTGGCCCCGCGAAAGCGGTACAAGCCTTGGTCGTCGTCACCCACGACGCACAGATTGCGCTTCTCGCCCGCCAGCAGCAGGAGGATGCGCTCCTGAATGGTGTTGGTGTCCTGGTACTCGTCGACCATCAGGTAGGTCAGCTTTTCGCGCAGTTGCGCCAGCACCTCCGGGCGCTTTTCCAGCAGTTGTAATGCCTCGTACTGGATGCCGGAGAAGTCGAGCGAGTTGTTCTCGTGCAGCAGCTCCTGGTACTTGGCAAAGCACGCGGCCAGCGCCCGGATTTCCACTTCGGGGGCGGCCGCAAGCGTGGCGGCATCGAGGGCTTCCTCGCTTACCTTGTTGAGCCACTTGAGCAGGCTCTCCGACTGCGCCCAGCGGCCCGATTGGTCGTCGCCCATAACGAGTTGGGCATCGGGCAGTTCGCGGAACTCCTTGATGCGCTGGTACAGGAAGTACTGCTGGTCGAACTGGTCGAACAGCGTGAAGCTGCGCTTGAGTCTGGTGAACTCGCGGAAGTCCTCCAGGATGCGCAAGCAGATCGAGTGGAAGGTGCCGAGGTACATCTCGTTCAGGTTGAACTTGATGCCCAGCTCGGTCAGCCGGTTCGAGATGCGGGTGGTGAGCTCGCGCGCAGCCTTGTCGGTGAACGTGACGACGAACAGCGACTCCGGCGCGACACCCTTGTGCTTGATGAGGTAGACGATGCGCTCGACAAGGGTGAACGTTTTCCCGGAGCCCGGGCCCGCAATGATCAGCACCGGGCCATCGGTGGCCAGAATGGCTTCCAGTTGCTGTGGGTTGGCCTTGCTTTGCAGGTCGAGGGTGGGGCTCGTCATTTCGCGCCCCCATCGTCCGCTAAGTCGGTCGCTTCGCCAATCTGGCTGGCGATCCACTGATCCAGTTCCGCCCGGCGGAATCGCCACGTACCACCGAGCTTGAATGCAGGGATCTTCCCGCTCGCCGCGAGCCGATAGACCGTGCGCTTGCCTGCCTTCAGGTATGCGGCGACCTCGTCAATCGTGAGGATCTCGTCCGGCTGGTCGCTCATTTGGTCACCTGTCGGGAGTTCAATAAATGGTTGGCTACTGGTGCATCTTGTCACAATAGGGCAAGATTATGCAAACTTGGGCAAACGTGACACAAAACGGTGGTGCGGTTTGCCCCTCGCATCAGGCTGCTGCCCGGCCGCGAGAGGTGAATCAACCAATAGCGGGAGCTGCGGTGGCATTGAACTACGAGGCGATTTGTGAGGAGAACCGGCAGCGGTACGGCACCGACATTGGCCGGATCGGCCCGATGCTGCTGGCGGATCGTTACGACGATCGGACGCACTTCATCTTCGAGCTGCTCCAGAACGCCGAGGACGCGCTGGGTCGGCGTGGCACGTGGAACGGGTTCAAGCGGGTCACGTTCAATCTGACGCCAGCCAGTCTGACCCTCTCGCATTTCGGGCGGCCGTTCGACGAAGCAGACGTTCGTGGCGTGTGCGGCATCGCAGAGAGCACCAAGGACAAGTTCTCGATTGGCCGATTCGGGATTGGCTTCAAATCCGTCTACACGTTCACAGACCGGCCCGAAATTCACTCAGGCGAGGAGGACTTTGCCGTTGAGAACTACGTGCAGCCGAAGCGCGAAGTTCGCCGGGCACGTGGACAAGACGAAACGCAGATCATCCTGCCCCTGAAGTCAGGTGACGAGACCGCACGACAGGAGATCACGGAAGGGTTCAAGCGCCTGGGGCCCAGCGCGTTGCTGTTCCTGCGGCACATCGACGAGATCAACTGGAGTGTCGACGGAGGGGCGTCGGGCGTTTATATGCGCAGCGGCCCGGAGTTGCTCGGGCCCAACGTCCAGCGCATCACTGTGATCGGCCAGGAAAGTGGCCAGCAGGAGGTCGATCAGAACTGGCTTGTCTTCCACCGTGACGTGTTCTCAGTCGACGAGGAAAAGGTTGGTCGCGTCGAGGTGGCGTTTTCCCTCCACGCAATCAAGGACGCACCGGGACGCTGGTCGGTACAGCCCGTGGCGGCGTCGCCTCTCGTGGTGTTCTTCCCGACCGTGGTCTCAACCAATCTTGGTTTTCTCGCCCAGGGGCCGTACCGCACGACACCCAGCCGCGACAACATTCCGCGAGGCGATCTGTGGAACCAGCATCTGGTGAAAGAGACGGCGGGCCTGCTGGTCGAGGCCATGCGTTGGCTGCGCAATCAGTCGATGCTCGACACGTCGGCGCTGCGTTGTCTGCCTCTTGACCGCGACAAATTTCCCGAAGGCTCAATGTTCGCGCCGCTCTTCGAGGCGGTGCGCGAGGCGCTGATTCAGGAGCCCCTCCTGCCGAGCTTCGATGGCGGATACGTCCCTGCTCCGCAGGCGAAGCTGGCGCGTACCCAAGATCTACGGGAGCTTTTCAGCCCCGAGCAGGTGGTCATGCTTTTCGGGGGCGAGGTTTCGGCGTGGCTGACTGGTGACATCACGCAAGATCGTGCGCCAGAGATTCGGCAGTACGTGATGCGCGAACTGGGCGTAACCGAGGTGACGCCGGTCACGCTGGTGCCCCGACTGAGCCAGAGCTTTCTGGAGGCGCAGCCTGATGAATGGGTGTTGCGGCTGTACGAGTTCCTCAGCGGTCAGGAGGCGGCATTGCGCCGCCGCCTCGACACCATTCCCCTCATTCGCCTTGCTGACGGCTCCCACGTCGTCGCACGCGAGAACGGCAAGCCCAAGGCATTCCTGCCCAGTTCCATTGAGACCGGCTTCCCAACGATGCGCCGGGCCGTCTGCGCGAATGCTGAGGTGCGCAGCTTTCTCGGCTCCCTCGGCATCACTGAGCCAGACCCGGTCGATGACGTGGTCTGGAACGTCCTGCCGAAGTACCGACTAGATGAGGTCGACGTTGATGACGACCAGTACGCCGCCGACATCGAACGCGTCCTCGCTGCTTTCAGCACGGACTCGAAGACGCAGCGGGACAAGTTGCTGTCCGCGCTGCGCGAGACGTCATTTGTGATGGTGGTCGACACGGGTGATAGCAAGGGGTACGTCGCCAAACCGGGTGGCATCTATCTCGCCACGGATCGACTGAAGCAGCTTTTTGCAGGGGTGTCCGACGTTTTGATCGTCGACGACGCGTATGACTGCCTTCGTGGAGAGGGTATGCGTGAACTGTTTGAGGCTTGCGGCGCGCTTCGATATCCGCGCCCGGTGGAGGCTCCTGACGTGCTGACTTGGATCGAGCGCCAGGAACTCCGACGGCAGTCTGGCCATGAGGCGACATCGGGCATCAACGACCGAATCGTCGACTGGTTGCTTCAAGGTTTTGATGATCTGGTGAAGACGCTGCCTGCACTCTCGCCCGAGGAGCGCGCCAAGCGGGCGAGGCTCATCTGGGAAAGTCTTGGCGATCTTGAAGAACGGCGCGGGCGCGGGATCTTCGAGGGCGCGTACACCTGGACGCACCACGGCAGCTACAGGAAGGATTTCCCGGCAGCCTTCTTGCGCCACTTAAACGCCGCGTCTTGGGTGCCAGACACGAGCGGCGAACTGCATCCGCCGAACCTTGTGATGTTCGACCACCTTGGCTGGAAGCCCAACCCGTTCCTGTTGAGCAAGATCGCCTTCAAGCCACCGATTATCGATCAGCTAGCCAAAGAGACCGGTATCGATCCCGCTGCCCTTGACCTGCTGCGTAAGCTCGGCATCACCAGCGTGGCAGATCTAACCTTCCGACTTGGAATTAGCGACCAGCCTCCAGAAGAGGACGAAATCCCAACCGGGGACACCCCATCTAGCGAGGACACGACCGATGAGGGGGTGGACAACACCGAGCCGTCTGGTGATGACGTCTATGACGACGCAAAGGATTTGTACGGCCCAGACATGCCGGACATTCCGCTGGGAACGCTAGATCCGGACGGTGGCGACGGCGCGTCAGGAGGCGCAAGACGCGGCGGTATTGGTGGAACTGGCACTGAGACGCCACGTGGCGACGGTCAGGGCAACGGCGGGTCACACGGGGGCTCTACTACCCATCCCGGTGGCGGCGGGAAAAGCGGTGGAACCAGTAGCGGGGGACAGGGAAAGCGGACACCAGGTTCTGATGGCGGAAGGCCGTTTATTTCCTACCTTGGCACAAATCCCAACGACGAGGAAGCTGATCCAGACGGGCTCGATCAGGCAACACGGATGAAGATCGAGGATCACGCCATCACGCTGATCATTTCGCTCGAACCCGCATTGCAACGCACACCGGAGGGCAATCCTGGTTTCGATTTATTCGAAGCCAACGGCAACGGTCAGCCAGTTCGCTGGGTCGAGGTCAAGTCGATGACAGGCAGTCTGGAAAACCGACCCGTGGGTCTTTCCCGCACGCAGTTCGACCATGCCCACGCGAAGGGCGATGCGTACTGGCTGTACGTGGTCGAGCATGCGACCGACGCAGGGAAGGCACGGGTTCTCAGGATTCAGAACCCTGTTGGCCACGCGCGGACGTTCACGTTCGACAAAGGCTGGATGCAGGTCGCGCGCACGGAACCACCGAAATTGTCTCAACCGAAAGCCTGATCCATGTCCACGCTCAAACCCATGACCGGAAGCTCACTGGAGCACTCTGTACTCAAGCAGCGCCACCGGCTGGTGCGCGACGGACATCCGACCAATCTGACGCTGCGCATCCACAGGGCCTTAAGCTGGCTGCATCGCGCCGAGCAGTCGGAAGATATGGACGGAAAATTTATCTTTTTGTGGATTGCCTTCAATGCTGCCTACGCGCAGGAACTCGACGATAGTGACCGCACGTCCGACAAGGTCACTTTCACAGCCTTTCTCCAAAAGCTCTGCGACCTCGACACAAGCAAGCGCATAGACGACCTGATCTGGAAGGAGTTCTCCGGCAGTATCCGCACGCTGCTCGACAACCCCTACGTTTTCCACCTGTTTTGGGAGTTCCAGCGTGGCCGGATCGGTGAAGACGAGTGGAGGGATCGGTTCGCCAGCGCGAAGAAGTCGGCACAGTCCGCACTGGCCAGCGGCAATACGCCCGCGCTGCTCTCGGTTATGTTCAATCGCCTCTACACGCTGCGCAATCAACTGATCCACGGTGGCGCGACGTGGGACGGCAAGGTCAATCGCGACCAGTTACGTGATTGCACTCGTCTGCTGGGTAAACTCGTCCCATTGATCATCGCGCTGATGATGGACAACCCGAACGCGCTATGGGGCGACGCCGTCTATCCTGTCGTCGATCAGAACGCGTGACTCGATTGCCTGGAAAGACGTCGATGCCGCGCATGAGTCTGTGCATATGGATCCAGTGAAATTAGAGAAATCAGCGAAATTAGTGTCGTGACAAGCACTTGCGGAAGATCTGTCTCGGCGAAATCAGCGAAAAAATCCCCCACATTACTCTGCGGCCAAGCGGTACACCCGCAGTGGCGCACCCGGCGCACCGTCGGCGCGTTCACCCCACTGGACGGTGATCTTGGGCGGCGTGCTGGCCAACAGTTGCTCCAAGCTGGCATCAAGCAAGGCTTTGGGCACCTTGCCCCGGAAACAATCGGAGCTGATCTGGCTGCGCGTGGCCTGACCTCGCTCTCCCAGGAATGCCAGCACGCGGTGAGAAAGTTCCAGTGCCTGTGTCAGCTTTGCCTCCTTGGCTGCGCTGACAAAAACATATCGGACAGACGTCGTGGCATGACGGATCCAAGCCATCGCTGCATCAATGTGCTGTGCGTCGATTCGGATTTGCAGGTCAGTCAGGGCCATCAGCATTGCCAGCCGCAGCAGCATTGGCGCGTTGCGCTCAAGCAAGGCCCCAATTGCACCATCGTCAACGCCATCGTGCAGTTCACCTCGGTAGAGCTGAGCGTAGCGCCACTGCGCTTGCGGCGACAGTTCCATCTGCCGATGTGCGCGCTCGTCATGCCGGTCAGCGCGAACGAAGGCCAACACATCCAGCGTCCGACGTGCCAGATGGTCGACTACCGCCTGTGGCGTCTCCTTCGGAAACGGCAACATTCGTGACCGCTCGGCCCAGATCATGAGAAACCGGTTGGCAAAACCGTTGCTCATTTCACGGGCGCTCATCAAGCCCGTCAGTTCGCTGGGCGAGATCGCGCCGCTTAGGCAGACGTGTGGATCGCTGGCGTAGACCCGATTGGATTTCGTGGCAGGCTTCAGGTCGATACCATCCCAGCAGTCACGCAGTGCCGCCGACAGTGTGTTTCCGTCGCGCCGACCCTGATGCAGCACGTTGGCGAATTCGGATTCGACCACCCACAGCCGCTTGTCCTCGATGGGGGGGATGTCCTGCCGACCTTGCCGGTAGCCATCGTGGATCAGCGCTGCCAGACCTTCGCGCGTTGACAATCCACCTCGGTGAATCTGAGGCGCGAACGCATCAGCGATTGCACGTAAAGCGGCGTCGATGCGCAGCACCAGCGATACCGCGTCGCCCTTGCGCCCACGGCCGGAACGTCCGATGTGCAGGCAGAACAATCGCGTGTGGTGCCGTGTGTTTCCGATGGGCAGGTATACGCTACGCCCAACCGCGCAGGACAAATAAGCCATGAAATTCGCTGCGATGGCATGGGCATTCGTTTCTGTGCCGTCACTGCCTGCTCGGGCTACGTCACCTATCAACCCATACAGGCAGATGGGATCAGGCTGAGGCGCATTGCGATGGGTGTCGGGCGAGTCGTCATCAATCTGCTCGGCGCCGAATGATGGGTGGACTTTGGCTCCTTCAAGTAGACCTTGCGCTGTTGGCGGGGGCAAAAAATCGCTGCTGTGCATTCAACTATGCGTCGAGTGACTCGCATTCCACGATAAATTTGAACTCCGTCAGAATCTCCGGGTGGTGCTGTTGCAAGTACCGTTCGATTTCGGTGTTTTCTAGCCATTTGGCCAGGAGCTTGCTGGCCAGCAGCAAATTGAAAACATCCTGGCTGAAGGTTTGTTCAGCAAGCTTGTATTGCTCTTGCAGACTTCCCATCTCGCGTTCCATGTTGG
>JACCDT010726127.1_pt1 | contig 16302 bp, 16 predicted proteins | sample 7446291 | NCBI WGS metagenome assembly JACCDT01 (sample SAMN15323446, study PRJNA562643) | freshwater metagenome | isolation source: river surface water | place: USA:Blue River Watershed | collected 2017-08-17 | reverse complement strand
TCGACCTGCACATCTCCGGCTGCATCAACTCCTGCGGCCACCACCACAGCGGCCACATCGGCATCCTGGGCGTCGACAAGGACGGCAAGGAGTGGTACCAGGTCACCCTGGGCGGCTCCGACGGCACCCGCCTATCGGGCGAGGCCACCCCCGGCAAGGTGGTGGGCCCGTCCTTCTCCGCCGCCGAAGTGCCGGAGGTGATCGAGGCCGTGCTCGAGACCTACCGCCGCGAGCGCCTGAGCGTCGCGAAAGACGGCCAGGACGGCCGCTTCGAGACCTTCATCGACACCCTGCGCCGCGTGGGCCTGGACCCGTTCAAGGCCGCCGCCAATGGCGCCCGCTTCGCCCCCACTGAAGATGCCGCAAAGGAGGTGGCGTGATGGACTTCAACCTCAAGCTGATCCCCGTGGCCGAGCACGTGGCCGAAGCCCCCGGTGTCCTGGCCCTGGCCAATGACGCCGAAGTGGCCGAAGCCTCGCTGGACGGCGTCACCCGCATCGACCTGCACTTCCCCAATTTCGCCGACGGCCGCGCCTTCAGCCAGGCCTTCCTGCTGCGCCGCCGCCGCGGCTTCACCGGCGAGATCCGCGCCACCGGCGACGTGCTGATCGACCAGCTGGTGCAGCTGCAGCGCACCGGCTTTACCAGCGCCGTGCCGCGCGCCGACCAGGACCTGGCCCATGCGGCCCGTCAGTTCGAGCGCTTCGGCCGCTACTACCAGGGCGACGCGGTGACCCGCGCCCCCCTGTTCGCGGAAGGCTCCGCCGCATGACGGACGCCGTGGACGCCTCTGGCGCCGTGTCCTCGCTGGCTGCCGGCGCCACCCCGGCGCCGCGGGCCACGACCCTGCACGCCAGGCCCAGCGCCGACTTCGATGCCAAGCTCGCCGCCACCCAGGCCCTGCTGCGCCAGGCGGCCGCCGACTACCAGCCGGTGACCCAGGCCTCCAGCCTCGGCGCCGAAGACGTGGTCATCACGCACATCATCAACGACCTGCAACTGGACATTCCGGTCTTCGTGCTGGAGACCGGCGCCCTGCACGCCGAAACCCTGGCCCTGCTGGAGCGTACCCGCGCCGCCTCGCGCGCGCCGGTGACCGTCTACCAGCCGGTGCAGGCGCAGGTCGTCCAGTTCGTCGCCCGTGAGGGCCAGGACGCGATGTACCGCAGCATCGAGCTGCGCAAAGCCTGCTGCGGCATCCGCAAGATGGAGCCGCTGGCCCGCGCCCTCGAGGGCAAGAAGGCCTGGATCACCGGTCTGCGCCGCGAGCAGTCAGCCGCCCGCGCCGAGGTGCCGTCCATCGACACCAGCGAAGCCCGCGTCAAGTTCAACCCCCTGTCCGACTGGACCTGGGGCGACGTCTGGCACTACATCGCCACCCGGGGCGTGGACTACAACGCCCTGCACGACCAGTTCTATCCCAGCATCGGCTGCGCGCCCTGCACCCGGGCGATCAGCCTGGGGGAGGACTTCCGCGCGGGGCGCTGGTGGTGGGAGGACGAGGCAGCCAAGGAGTGCGGGCTGCATGTGAAGCCGCAGGCGGGCGACACCTCGCCTGCCGACAAGAGCCACGAAGGGAGCCCCGCATGAACATGCGCGCCGACACGCACCACCTGGTGCAACTCTCCAACCAGCACCTGGACGCCCTGGAAGAAGAAACCATCTTCATCCTGCGCGAGGTCGCCGCCACCTTCGAGCGGCCCACGCTGCTGTTCTCGGGCGGCAAGGACTCCCTGGTCCTCCTGAAATGCGCCGAGAAGGCCTTCGGCCGCGGCCGCATCCCCTACCCGCTCCTGATGATCGACACCGGGCACAACTTCCATGAAGTGACCGACTTCCGCGACCGGCGCGCCCAGGAGCTGGGCGCCGAGCTGATCGTGCGCAGCGTCGAGGACTCGATGAAGCGCGGCACCGTGCGACTGGCCCACCCCGGCGAGTCGCGCAACGCCCACCAGTCGGTCACCCTGCTGGAGGCCATCGAGGAGTTCCGCTTCGACGCCCTGATCGGCGGCGCCCGGCGCGACGAGGAGAAGGCCCGCGCCAAGGAGCGCATCTTTTCCCACCGCGACAGCTTCGGCCAGTGGCAGCCCAAGGCCCAGCGCCCCGAGCTCTGGACCCTGTTCAACACCCGCCTGCAGCCCGGCGAGCATTTCCGCGTCTTCCCCATCTCCAACTGGACCGAGCTGGACGTGTGGCAGTACATCGCCCGCGAGAACATCGAGCTGCCGTCCCTCTATTACGCCCACCCCCGCCAGGTGGTCGAGCGCCGCGGCCTGCTGGTGCCGGTGACCGAGCTCACCCCGCCCAAGGACGGCGAGCAGGTCGAGACCCGCACCGTGCGTTTCCGCACCGTGGGCGATATCACCTGCACCTGCCCGGTGGAAAGCCCCGCGGCCAACGCCGCCGAGGTGGTGATCGAGACGATCGCCGCCGACGTCTCCGAGCGCGGCGCCACCCGCATGGACGACAAGACCTCCGACGCCTCGATGGAAAAACGCAAGAAGGACGGGTACTTCTGATGACCGCCACCACCCTGGAACGCCCGGCCACTGTCACCACGGCCGCTGTGGCGGGCGACCACGCTACCGCCCTGCGCTTCATCACCTGCGGCAGCGTCGACGACGGCAAGAGCACCCTGATCGGCCGCCTGCTGGTCGACAGCCGCGCCGTGCTGCAGGACCAGCTCGCCAGCGTGTCCCGCTCGGGCGAGACCGACCTCGCCCTCCTGACCGACGGCCTGTCCGCCGAGCGCGAGCAGGGCATCACCATCGACGTGGCCTACCGCTACTTCGCCACCCCGGCGCGCAAGTTCATCATCGGCGACGCCCCTGGCCATGAGCAGTACACCCGCAACATGGTCACCGCCGCCTCCAGCGCCGACGCGGCAGTGGTGCTGGTCGACGCGACCAAGCTGGCCTGGCAGGACGCCGGGCTCTCGCTGCTGCCCCAGACCCGCCGCCACACCCTGCTGGCCCACCTGCTGCGCGTGCCCTCCATCGTGTTTGCGGTGAACAAGCTCGACGCGGTGGAAGACCCGGCGCTGGCCTATGCCCACATCCGCGGCGCGCTGGAGGCCTTTGCCGAGGCCGCCGGCGTGGCGGTGCGGGCCATCATCCCGATCTCCGCGCTCAAGGGCCACAACGTGGTCGCCGCCCACCCCGGCTGGTGCGGCTACCAGGGCCCGTCCCTGCTGCAGCTGCTCGAGACGCTCGACGTCACCGCCGCCGAGGCGGGTGAGGCCTTCGCCTTCCCGGTGCAATGGGTCGAGAAATTCCATGACAGCGCCGACACCACCCAGGGCCGCCGTGTCTTCTGGGGCCGCGTGGCCACCGGCCGTCCCCAGGTGGGCCAGTCGGTGAAGGTGCTGCCCTCGGGCCAGCAGGCGGTCATCGCCCAGGTCCTGAACCATGTGCGGCTGCCTGCCGCCATCGGTGCTGGCCACAGCGCCGGCATCGTCCTGGACCGCGAGGTCGACGTCTCCCGCGGCGACTGGCTGCTGGCCGCGCCGGCAGCGCCTGCCCCAGCCCCGGCCGAGGACGACTTCGCCGATACCCCAGCGGACGCCGACGCGCCGTCACGCGAGCTCTCGGCCACCGTCGCCTGGCTGGACGACGAGCCCCTGGTCGCCGGCCGCGTCTACTGGGCCCTGCACGGGCACCGCTGGGTCAAGGCCAAGGTGCGCCGGGTGGTCCACCGCCTGGACATCCAGACCCTGGAGGAGGCCGACGCCACCCAGCTCGAGCCCAACGCCATCGGCCATGTGGAGCTCTCGCTGCAGGAGGCCCTGCCCACCCTGCCCTTCACCCGCTCGCGCCTGCGCGGCTCCCTGGTGCTGGTGGACACCGCCAGCCACAAGACCGCGGGGGCGGTGCTGGTGCGCTGAGCGCGCCGGTTTCACCCGGGCGCATGTTGCCCTTCGACTGACTCCCCGGCGGGGTACCCCTTGACCCGGGTTTTCCCTCGGGACCCCGTTAAAATCAACGCTTTTGCCCGGTTCAACTTCATCACCATGACCCACGTCGTCACCGAATCCTGCATCCGCTGCAAATACACCGACTGCGTCGACGTCTGCCCCGTGGACTGCTTCCGCGAAGGCCCGAACATGCTGGTGATCGACCCGGACGAGTGCATCGACTGCGCGGTGTGCATCCCCGAGTGCCCGGTCAACGCCATCTACGCCGAAGAGGACGTGCCGGCCGACCAGATCGCCCTCATCAAGATCAACGCCGACCTGGCCCATGCCCCGGGCTGGAAAAGCATCACCAAGCGCAAGCCTGCCCTGCCCGACGCCGAGGAGTGGAAGGACAAGACCGGCAAGCTCTCCGAGCTGGCGCGCTGAAACACGGGGGCGCTGCACGCCCCAACGCCTTCCATGCATCCACAAGCGAATCAAGAAGTGATAGCTACCGCTGCCGCCCATGACGGCCCGATCGAGACCGACGCCGTCATCATCGGCGCCGGCCCCGTCGGCCTGTTCCAGGTCTTCGAACTCGGCCTGCTCGAGATCAAGGCCCACGTGATCGACTCCCTGGCCTACCCCGGCGGCCAGCCGATCGAGCTGTACCCCGACAAGCCGATCTACGACATCCCCGCCATTCCCGTCTGCACCGGCAAGGAGCTGACCGACGCGCTGATGAAGCAGATCGAGCCCTTTGGCGCGACCTTCCACCTGGGCCAGACGGTCACGGTGGTGAACAAGCAGGACGACGGCCGCTTCTTCGTCGAGACCAGCAAGGGCACCCGCTTCATCACCAAGACCATCTTCATCGCCGCCGGCGTGGGCGCCTTCGAGCCGCGCACGCTGAAGGTCGAGGGCCTGGACGCCTATGACGGCAAGCAGCTGTTCTACCGCGTCAAGAACCCCGCCGACTTCGCCGGCAAGAACCTCCTGATCGTGGGCGGCGGCGACTCCGCCCTGGACTGGACGCTCAATTTCACCGCCGAAGGCCCGAACAAGGCCGAGAGCGTCATCCTCGTGCACCGCCGTGACGGCTTCAAGGCCGCCCCGGCGTCCGTCGCCAAGATGAAGGAGCTGTGCGAGCAGTACGAGATGCAGTTCATCGTCGGCCAGGTCACCGGCTACGAGGAGCGTGACGGCAAGCTCGTGGGCGCCAAGGTCACCGGCGCCGACGGCGTGACCCGCGTGGTGCCGATGGACGTGATGCTGGTCTTCTTCGGCCTCTCGCCCAAGCTCGGACCGATTGCCGACTGGGGCCTGCAGATCGAGCGCAAGCAGCTGGTCGTCGACACCGAGAAGTTCTCGACCAGCGTGCCGGGCATCTTCGCGGTGGGCGACATCAACACCTACCCCGGCAAGAAGAAGCTCATTCTCTCGGGCTTCCACGAGTGCGCCCTCGCCGCCTTTGCGGCTGCGGCCATCGTCTTCCCGGACAAGGGCAAGATCCACCTGCAATACACCACCACCTCGCCCAAGCTGCACAAGGTGCTGGGCGTGGAAAGCCCGGTCTTCGACTGACCTGAAAATTTTCGGATGAGCTCTCCAGAGAGCCCGTTTTTTCTGGCTATAATTTGAGGCTTGTTCCCCGATAGCTCAGTCGGTAGAGCGCCGGACTGTTAATCCGTAGGTCCCTGGTTCGAGCCCAGGTCGGGGAGCCAAAAACTCGAAATGCCTCGCACGCAAGTGCGGGGCATTTTTCTTTGGGGCCCACGCACGTGCCCCCTGCCCTTCAGGCAGATGATCTGCTCGTTGTCGGGTCCCCCGGCCAAACTTCGTCATCTTCACTTTGATGACGACGACGCCGTTGAATTTTCTGGCGCGAATCATGAGCCTGCGCAAGGTCGACCCTTTGGACAGGACGCTGGCCGGCCCACTCGCTCTTTGCTGCGGAAACCCATACAGGGCTACAGCTTGGCAGCACGCCTAATTCAGACTAGACTTGGTCTGAATTTCAACGAAAACCGGATCTGTCGTCATGGAAGCAGTCAACATCTACGATGCCAAGACGCGCCTGTCGCAACTGGTCGACAAGGCCGCCGCGGGCGAGGATGTCGTGGTGAGCCGCCATGGCAAGCCCCTGGTCCGCATCACCCGCCTGGAACATCAGAGACGCCAGGTCAAGTTCGGACTCCTCAAAGGAAAGCTGAGCGTCTCGAAGGACTTCGATGCGCCGCTGCCCGACGAGGTCGTGGCCGGCTTCGAGGGTCGCTGATGCGGCTGCTGCTGGACACCCATATCTTCCTGTGGGCTGTGGCCGGTTCGCCCAAGCTCAAGGCACCGGCGCGGCGGCTGATTGAGGCCGCCGAGGAGGTTCATGTCTCCGCAGCCAGCATCTGGGAAGTGGCCATCAAGGCGCGCTTGGGAAAAATCTCTGCCGACCCAGATGAACTTGCTGCGGCCATAGAGCCCAGCGGCTTTCTCGAGTTGCCAGTCCGCGCCTCACATGCCGCAGGCCTGGGCGCCCTCGCAAGTCACCACAACGATCCATTCGATCGCTTGCTTCTCGCCCAGGCCCTGCATGAGCCCCTGCGGCTGGTCACTGCCGATGCCGTCCTGGCGCGCTACAGCGACCTCGTGATTCTGGTTTGACCGCTGGGCGCGGCTCAACCCAGCGCCAGCGCGATCCGGTCGCGGCGCACCGTGGTCTTGGGCACCACGCCCTTGGGCAGCTCGAACCAGGCCCGCACGTCCTGCTCCACGCCCACCCCGTGCATGAAGTTGTAGATCGCCTTCTTCAGGCCCCGGCCCAGCACGTCATGGTCCACGCCCCGGGGCATGGGCGTCGGATCAATGAAGCCGATGTCGTTCTTCGCGAAGCGCCCGGGCGGCAGCGGCACGAGTTCCACGCCGTAGGCCGCCGGGTCCTGGCCGACCGGTGAGTGCACGGTGCACACGAAGCGGTGAAAGAAGCCGCTGTGGATGCAGCCGTTCTCAAAGAGCTGCCGCACGTACTCCAGGGCGTCCACCGTGTCCTGCACGGTCTGCGTGGGAAAACCGTACATCAGGTAGGCATGCACCAGGATGCCGGCATCCGCCATGCCGCGCGTCACCCGCGCCACCTGGTCCACCGTCACGCCCTTCTTCATCAGCGCCAGCAGGCGGTCCGAGGCCACCTCCAGACCACCGGAGAGCGCGATGCAGCCACTCTCGGCGAGCAGCTCGCTGAGCTCGGGGGTGAAGGTCTTCTCGAAGCGGACGTTGCCCCACCAGGAAATCGGGAGCTGCCGCCGCAGCAGCTCCTCGGCCAGGGCCTTGAGCATCTTGGGCGGCGCGGCCTCGTCGACGAAGTGGAAACCCGTCTGCCCCGTCTCTTCGACGATGCGCTCGATGCGGTCCACGAGCGTGCTGGCGGATGCGGTCTCGTAGCGGCTGATGTAGTCCAGGCTCACGTCGCAGAAGCTGCACTTCTTCCAGTAGCAACCATGGGCCACGGTGAGCTTGTTCCAGCGACCGTCGCTCCAGAGCCGGTGCATCGGATTGAGCATGTCCAGCAGGCTCAGGTACTGCGCAATCGGGAGGCCGTCCCAGGTGGGCGTGCCCACCTCCTCGAAGGGAATGTCGGGCTCGGGCCAGCTCACGAAGCGCACCTCGCTGCCGTCCCGCACGAAGGTGCGCACCAGGCGCTCGCGCGAGCGCTCGCCCCGCACATGCTCCACCAGCGACAGCACCGGCCGCTCGCCGCCGTCCAGGGTGACGAAGTCCACGAAATCGAAGAGGCGCGGCTCGGAGAGTTCGCGCAGTTCGGTGTTCACGAAGCCACCGCCCAGGGCGATGCGGATCTCCGGGTGCCGCGCGCGAATCGCCTGCCCGATGCGCAGCGCGCCATACACCGACCCGGGGAAAGGCACCGAGAGCAGCACCAGCTGCGGCCGGTGTTCGTCCACCGCCGCCAGCGCGAGCTCGGCCAGCATCCGGTCGACCAGATTCGGCGGCGCGGCCAGGGCCTGCGCCAGCGGATCGAAACTGGGCTGGGCCGCGGCCAGCGACTCGGCATAGCGCACGAACTCGAAACTCGGGTCGGCCGCGTCGCGGATCACATCGGCCAGGTCGTTCAGGTACAGCGTCGCCAGGTGGCGGGCGCGGTCGGTGGTGCCCAGGGCGCCGAAGGCCCAGCCCAGGCCGTCGCCGCCATCCTCGTCGTCGTACGCGTCGAGCGCCACGAAGCGCGGCCCCTCGGGCAGCAGGCCGCGGCCGGCGATGCGGTGGGCCAGGGTGTCATCCCGCCCCTGCAGGAAGGCGATCACCGGGGCGATGGTCCGGGCATAGCGCGGGTAGTGGTCAAGAAAAAAATTGACCGGCGCGCTGCGTTCGGCCTCCGGCCGGGCCAGGGCCTCCCCGCGCAGGGCCGCCAGCCCTTCGGGACTGAGCAGGCGCAGGACCAGGGCCAGGGCCAGGTCGGCCTGGCCCGCCTCGATGCCGCGCGAACGGAGAAAGCCGGTGAGGTAGGCGGTCGAGGGGTACGGGGTGTTGAGCTGTGTCATCGGGGGGATGAGGCTCAGCACTTTCAGGCGGGAAGGCCGGTTGCCGGCGCTGGAAGAAGACTGCGGGGACATGGACTCCCGACTGTAGCAACCCTTCCCGCAGCGCCTCGGACTCATGCCAAGATGCGGACATGGAGATCTGGCATCTCGACCTGCACCTGGACCGCGCCGCCTACCGCCGTGCCTGCGCCCTGCTCGACGCGCAGGAGCGGGCCAGCTGCGCCCGGCTGCAGGGCGGCCTGCTGCGGCACCGCTATGCCGCCGCCCATGCGGGCCTGCGCCGCATCCTGGGCCGGCGCCTGCGCTGTCCGCCGGCCCGGGTGCTGCTGGCGCGGGAGCCGGGCGGCAAGCTGCGGCTACGGCCGGGGCCGGGCCGGCCGCTGCATTTCTCGCTCGCCCATGCGGGCGACCACGCCCTGGTGGCGATGAGCGCCGAGCATCCGGTGGGCGTGGACCTCGAATTGCTGCCACCCCCCTCCCAGGCCAGCCTGGACCTGGACGCGCATCTGTCCCCGGCCGAGCGCCAAACCCTGGCGACGCTGCCCCCTGCCGCGCAGGATCTCGCCGTCCTGCGTTGCTGGGTCCGCAAGGAGGCCCTGCTCAAGGCCAGCGGCCATGGGCTCGCGCTGCCGCCTTCGGCCCTGACCGTCTCCTGTGACGGAGAGGCTCGGCTGCTCGGGAGCGAATTGCCCGAGTACCCCGTGGGCCAATGGGCCCTGGCCGCGCACGAACAGGCCGGATGGACCGCCGCCGTCGCCTGGCCCCTGGCCGATGCGCCATCAGACAAGGCGCTCCCGCCGCAGAAGCCGCCGGCCACCGCCGAAACCATCCGCTGGCTGCACTGGCCCGAAGACGCGGCCCTGCTCGACGCGGAGCCCGTCCGATGACACGGCGCCCTCCTCCTCTGCCCTGGCTGGAGCCGGGCGAGCCCTTCCCGGACCCGGCCCGGGCCTGGGGTCCGCAAGCCCCGGCCCCCGGCCTGCTGGCCGCCGGCGGGTCGCTGGACACCGACACCCTGCGCCGCGCCTATGGCGCGGGCATCTTTCCCTGGTTCAGCGAAGGGCAGCCCGTCTTGTGGTGGAGCACCAATCCGCGCATGGTCCTGCACACTGCGGAGTTCCGCCTGCACCGTTCCCTACGCAAGATACTGCAGCGCTTCACCGCGGACCCCGGCTGCGCGCTGCGCATCGACCACGACTTCGATGCCGTCATCGGTGCCTGCGCCAGCAGCCCGCGCGAGGGACAGTCCGGCACCTGGATCGTCCCGGACATGATCGAGGCCTACCGCCGCCTGCATCGCGCCGGCCTGGCCCACAGCGTTGAGACCTGGCGCGGTGGCCAGCTGGTCGGCGGCCTCTACTGCGTGTCCATCGGACGGGCGGTCTTCGGCGAATCCATGTTCGCGCGGGAGACCGATGCCTCCAAGATCGCGCTGGCCGGCCTGGTCGCCCTGGCCCGGGCACAGGGCGTCACCCGCATCGATTGCCAGCAGGAAACCCGGCACCTCGCCTCCCTGGGTGCGCGGCCGGTGCCACGGTCCGAGTTCGTCGCCGGCCTGCCGGAGGCAGTCGCCGCGCCCGCGCTCTCCTGGCGCTTCGAGTCCGTATACTGGCGCGAACTTCTGCCCCCAGCCCCGGCCGCGTGACCCACCTCCAGGATCTCCCGCTCCAGACGCTGCAGTTCTACGCGACAGCGCCATATCCCTGCAGTTATCTGCCCGGGCGACAGGCGCGCTCCCAGGTGGCCACGCCCAGCCACCTCATTCACAACGACGCCTACTCCGACCTCGTCTCGCGAGGCTTCCGGCGCAGCGGCATGTTCACCTACCGTCCCTACTGCGACGGCTGCCGCGCCTGCGTGCCGCTGCGGGTGCAGGTGGACAGCTTCAAGCCCGACCGCAGCCAGCGCCGGGCCTGGCGCCAGCACGACGGCCTGCAGGCCCGGGTGCTGCGCCTGTGCTTCATGCCGGAGCACTACCACCTGTACCTGCGCTACCAGACCGGCCGGCACAGCGGCGGCGGCATGGACCAGGACAGCATCGACCAGTACACCCAGTTCCTGCTGCAGAGCCGGGTCAACTCGCGCCTGGTGGAATTCCGCGAGACGCTGCCCGACGGCTCCCCGGGCGCCCTGCGCATGGTCTCCATCCTGGACGTGCTGAGCGACGGGCTCTCGGCCGTCTACACCTTCTACGAGCCGGACGCGCTGGCCAGCTACGGCACCTATGGCGTGCTCTGGCAGATCGAGCAGGCACGGCAGCTGGGGCTGCCCCACGTCTACCTGGGCTACTGGATCGGCGAGAGCGCCAAGATGAGCTACAAGGCGCGCTTCCGGCCCTACCAGGTGTTGCAGGAAGGCCGCTGGGAGGCGCCGGCCTCGGCCCCCTGAGGGCAATCCACCATTCCGGCGCTCGTTTCATCAGATAAAATGGGCGTCTCGGAGGGTTGCCCATGAAAAAAACCGAAGGCGGGGCCGCGCCCACGCCCACCATCCAGGTCATCGAGCGCATGTTCGCGCTGATCGATGTCCTCGCCTCGCGCGAGGACCCGATGCCGCTCAAGGAAATCAGCGAGCGCACCGGCCTGCACCCCTCCACCACCCACCGCATCCTGAACGACCTGGCCATCGGCAAATTCGTCGACCGGCCCGAGCCCGGCAGCTACCGTCTGGGCATGCGCCTGCTGGAGCTGGGCAACCTGGTCAAGGGTCGCCTCAACGTCCGCGACGCCGCCCTCACCCCGATGCGCGAGCTGCACAAGCAGATCCAGCAGCCGGTCAACCTGTCCATGCGCCAGGGCGACGAGATCGTCTACATCGAGCGTGCCTACAGCGAGCGCTCGGGCATGCAGGTGGTGCGCGCGATCGGCGCCCGCGCCCCGCTGCACCTCACCTCCACCGGCAAGCTGTTCCTCGCCGCTGACGACCCGCAGCGGGTGCGGACCTATGCCACCCGTACCGGCCTGGCCGGCCACACCCGCAACAGCATCACCCAGCTGCCCATCCTGGAGCGCGAGCTGTCCAAGGCGCGGCAGTACGGGATTGCCCGCGACAACGAGGAACTGGAGCTGGGCGTGCGCTGCATGGCCGCCGGCATCTACGACGACCAGGACCGGCTGGTCGCCGGCCTGTCCATCTCCGCTCCGGCCGACCGCCTTGACGAGGGCTGGCTGCCCCGCCTGCAGGCCACCGCGGCCGAGATCTCCGCCGCGCTCGGCCACCGGCAGGCCGAGGCCGACAAGGCCTGACCCACGGCCGCCGCACAGGCCATGGCCCGGCAAAAGGAAACGGCTCCCGAGGGAGCCGTTTCTCTGGGTGGACCGGTGGGCCGGCCTCAGCAGATCAGCTGTTGCTGCCCTGGCGGCGTGCCACGCTGGTGCGCACCGGCAGGCCATTGACCGGCGTCAGGCTGCTGGCGTTGTGCTCGACCCAGCGGCGCACCCGTTCGGCGTCGGCGATGCGGCTCAATTTGCCTGCGGAATCCAGGAAGACCATGATCACCTTGCGGCCTGCGATGCGAGCCTGCATCACCAGGCACTGTCCGGCCTCGGAGATGTAGCCGGTTTTTTGCACGCCGATGTCCCAGTCGGGGTTCTTCACCAGCCGGTTGGTGTTGTTGTACTGAAGGACGCGCTTGCCCACGGCCACCTGGGCGCCGTGCGAGGTGGAGTACTCGCGCAGCATGGGGTCGTTGGACGCCGCGCTGACCAGGATGGCGAGGTCGCGCGCCGACGACTGGTTGCGGCTCGACAGGCCAGTGGGCTCGACATAGGTGGTCGAGGTCATGCCCAGCTGACGGGCCTTGGCGTTCATGGCGCTCACGAAGGCCGACAGGCCGCCCGGGTAGGTACGGCCCAGGGCGTGGGCGGCGCGGTTCTCGCTCGACATCAGCGCCAGGTGCATGGCCTCGGCGCGGGTCAGCGTCGTGCCGGGGCGCAGGCGCGAGCCGCTGCCCTTTTCGGTGTCGACGTCGTCCTGGGTGATGGTGATCACCTCGTCCATCGGCAGCCTGGCCTCGGAGATGACGGTGCCGGTCATCAGCTTGGTCAGGGAGGCGATCGGCAGGACCGCGCTCTGGTTCTTCTGCAGCAGCACCTCCTGGGTGTCCTGGTCGATCACCAAGGCGACGCTGGACTTGAGGGCCAGGTCGTCGGGGGTGGCGTGCAGGCCGGCGATCTGGCCGTAAGACGGACGGGCCGGGGCGGCGGCAACCGCGGCGCGGCGCTTGGCCTTGGGAGCGACCTTGGCAGTAGCCTTGGCGCCAGGCTTGGCCGACACCTTGGCAGAGGATTTGGAACGGCTGCTGCCGGCGTCGGTGGCTGCATGGCCGGCCGGGAGCAACACGAAGGCCGCCACCAGGGCGGCCAGGCTGCGTTGCAGAAGGGCGGCGCCGATGCCGGCGCGGCGGGTGTTCAGGGGCATTCCTCGATTCCGGGTGGAAGGCTTCGGGCGAGTGGACCCGGGCCACGTGCGGACAATTCCACACGCCGGGCCCGATTAAACCCGAAAAACTTCACAGATTCAAAGACTTAGAAGAGATTTCTAAGCCTCAGCCGGAATTATAGGCTGCCTCATCAGCCTTGGGCGGCCACCCGCTCGGCTTTACTCTGCAATTTGTTGAGCGCGCTCAGGTAGGCCTTGGCCGAAGCGACCACGATGTCCGGGTCGGACCCCACCCCGTTGACCACCCGGCCTGCGTTCTGCAGGCGCACCGTGACCTCGCCCTGGCTCTCGGTGGAGCCGCTGATCGCGTTGACCGAGTACAGCACCATCTCGGCGCCGCTCTGGACGTGGCTCTCGATGGCCTTGAGCGAGGCGTCGACCGGGCCGTTGCCCTCGGCCTGGCCGCGGACTTCCTTGCCGGCGACGGTGAAGACCACCTGGGCCTGCGGCCGCTCGCCGGTTTCGCTGCGTTGCGCCAGGGAGACGAAACCGTAGGTCTCGGCGTTGCCGGCCGCGCCCTCGTCGCTCACCAGAGCGAGGATGTCCTCGTCGAAGATCTCGCTCTTGCGGTCAGCCAGTTCCTTGAAGCGGGCGAAGGCGGCGTTGATGTCGGCCTCGCTCTCCATCTCGACGCCCAGATCCTGCAGGCGCTGCTTGAAGGCATTGCGGCCCGACAGCTTGCCCAGGACGATCTTGTTGGCGGTCCAGCCCACGTCCTCGGCGCGCATGATCTCGTAGGTGTCGCGGGCCTTGAGCACGCCGTCCTGGTGGATGCCCGAGGCGTGAGCGAAGGCGTTGGCCCCGACCACGGCCTTGTTGGGCTGCACCACGAAACCGGTGGTCTGGCTCACCATGCGGCTGGCGGCGACGATGTGCTGGGTGTCGATGCCGACGTCGAGGCCGAAGTAGTCCTTGCGAGTCTTGACGGCCATCACGATCTCTTCGAGCGAGCAGTTGCCGGCGCGCTCGCCCAGGCCGTTGATGGTGCACTCGACCTGGCGGGCGCCGCCGATCTTCACCCCGGCCAGGGAATTGGCCACCGCCATCCCGAGGTCGTTGTGGCAGTGGACCGACCAGATCGCCTTGTCCGAGTTGGGAATGCGCTCGCGCAGGGTCTTGATGAAGTTGCCGTACAGCTCGGGGACCGCGTAGCCCACGGTGTCCGGCACGTTGATGGTGGTCGCGCCCTCGGCGATCACCGCCTCGAGCACCCGGCACAGGAAGTCCATCTCGGAGCGATAGCCGTCCTCGGGCGAAAACTCGATGTCGCCGCACAGGTTGCGGGCGAAGCGCACCGACTGCTTGGCCTGCTCGAGCACCTGCTCGGGCGACATGCGCAGCTTCTTCTCCATGTGCAGCGGCGAGGTGGCGATGAAGGTGTGGATGCGGGCGCGGTTGGCGCCCTTCAGGGCCTCGGCGGCGCGGGCGATGTCACGGTCGTTGGCGCGGGAGAGCGAGCAGACCGTGGAGTCCTTGATCGCATTGGCGATCGACTGCACCGCCTCGAAATCACCATTGGAGCTGGCCGCGAAGCCCGCCTCGATCACGTCCACCTTCAGCCGCTCGAGCTGGCGGGCGATGCGCAGCTTCTCGTCGCGGGTCATGGAGGCGCCGGGTGACTGCTCGCCGTCGCGCAAGGTGGTGTCGAAGATGATGAGCTTGTCGGTCATGGTGATTCCTGGTTTGCCGGGGTTTCGAGTTGTCCAGCAGGCCCCGAAAGCAAAACGGCCCGCTGCTGGAGTGCATACGGGCCGTGAGGGGTGTTCGCGTGCGCGCTAACGTCTCCGCCCGTGGGGGGATAGGAGCAGTAGGGCCAGCGCGATGCGATTCATGGCATCCAATGTAACACAGCCCGGCCGCCCTCCGTCAAGGCGGGGCATCAGTGCAAACCCCGCTCGTCGGGCTCGTCGGTCGAGGTGCTGATGACGCTGGCGGGTTGGCCCTTGGCACGCCTCCAGGCGTAGATCACATAGCCCGAGAGCCCGTAGCAGACGAAGATCGCGAAGAGCACGATGGGCGGATGGATGTTGACCACCGCAATGCCCAGGGCGATCAGGACGATCACCGCAAAGGGCACGCTGCGCTTCATCGACACGTCCTTGAAGCTGTAGAACGGCACGTTGGTCACCATGGTGAGACCCGCGTACAGCGCCACGCCGAAGGTGATCCAGGCGACGCTGGCGCGGTCGATGCCCTGGTCGTTCATCAGCCAGATGAAGCCGGTGAGCAGGGCCGCGGCCGCGGGGGACGGCAGGCCCTGGAAGTAGCGCTTGTCGACCACCGCGGTGTTGACGTTGAAGCGCGCCAGGCGCAGCGCCGCACAGGCGCAGTAGACGAAGGCGGCGATCCAGCCCCAGCGGCCCAGGCCATTGAGCGTCCACTCGTAGGCCACCAGGGCCGGCGCGGCGCCGAAGGAGACCATATCGGAGAGCGAATCCATCTGCTCGCCGAAGGCGCTCTGGGTGTTCGTCATGCGGGCCACCCGGCCGTCGAGGCTGTCCAGCACCATGGCGCTGAACACGCCGGCGGCCGCCATGTCGAAGCGGCCGTTCATGGCCATCACCACCGCGTAGAAGCCGCCGAACAGAGCCGCCAGGGTGAAGAGGTTGGGCAGGACGTAGATGCCCTTGGGCCGGCGTGGCACCACCGCGGCCTCCGCATCGGCGGGCGGGTGGGTGTCGTTTCCATCGTGCATCCGGGCAGTTTAACCCCATGAAAAAGGCCGCCCGAGGGCGGCCTGTCGACGGAACGCGAGGTCCGGTCAGTTGCGGGTCTGGTCGACCAGCTTGTTCTTGGCGATCCAGGGCATCATCGCGCGCAGCTGGCCACCCACCTTCTCGATGGAGTGGTCGGCGGTGTTGCGGCGGCGGGCGGTCATGCTCGGGTAGTTGAGGCGGCCTTCCTGGATGAACATCTTGGCGTAGTCGCCGTTCTGGATGCGCTTGAGGGCATTGCGCATGGCGGCGCGGGACTGCTCGTTGATCACCTCGGGGCCGGTCACGTACTCGCCGAACTCCGCGTTGTTGGAGATCGAGTAGTTCATGTTGGCGATGCCGCCTTCGTAGATCAGGTCGACGATCAGCTTGAGCTCGTGCAGGCACTCGAAGTAGGCCATCTCGGGGGCGTAGCCGGCCTCGACCAGGGTCTCGTAACCCATCTTGATCAGCTCGACGGCGCCGCCGCACAGCACGGCCTGCTCGCCGAACAGGTCGGTCTCGGTCTCTTCCTTGAAGTTGGTCTCGATGATGCCGGCCTTGCCGCCGCCGTTGGCCATGGCGTAGGACAGGGCCAGGTCACGGGCCTTGCCGGACTTGTCCTGGTGCTCGGCGACCAGGAGGGGCACGCCGCCGCCCTGGGTGTAGGTGTTGCGCACGGTGTGGCCGGGAGCCTTGGGGGCGACCATCCACACGTCCAGGTCGGCGC
>JACCDT010357394.1_pt1 | contig 16304 bp, 17 predicted proteins | sample 7446291 | NCBI WGS metagenome assembly JACCDT01 (sample SAMN15323446, study PRJNA562643) | freshwater metagenome | isolation source: river surface water | place: USA:Blue River Watershed | collected 2017-08-17 | reverse complement strand
TCTATATCTGTTGTTGGTGGTTTTCCATGCCATTCAAACATTCTTTCGTACTCTGGAATTCCTTTTGAAGCTATCGTATTTGCAATTATTACTGAGGGCTTATCAAAAACTGACATTGCTTGTGTCCAAGCTTCATCTATTGCTCTGAAATTGTGACCATCTACCTCTTGTACATGCCAGTTAAATGATCTCCATTTATCAGAAAGTGGATTTAGTGGCATAATATCTTCTGTAAAACCGTCGATCTGAATATTGTTTCTATCAATAAAAACAGTTAGATTTTGTAATCTTTCTTTTCCTGCAAGCATAGCAGATTCCCATATTTGTCCACAATCAAGCTCTCCATCACCTGTTAGACAAACGAATTGTTTATCAGATGTTCTACCAAAATCTATTCTATCAGCAATAGCCATACCCACAGCCTGTGAGAGTCCTGAACCAAGTGGTCCTGATGATGTTTCGATTCCTGGTAACCATTCACGGTGAGGGTGTCCTTGTAGTCTTGTGCCGAATTTTCTAAGAGTTTTTAATTCTGAAACTGGAAAATATCCTGCATGAGCCATACTAGAATATAAAACTGGACAGATATGACCATTTGAAAGTATCAATCTATCTCTGTATGGCCATTCAGGTTTCTTCGGATCATGATTTAATGCGTGGAAATACAAATAAGAAAATATATCTGCCATATCAAGAGGTCCGGCAGTGTGTCCTGATTTGGCTTCAATAAGCATATCTATTATAGACCTTCGAATATCTAGGGCTTTTGTTGATAAAAAATTTATTTTATCATCTGTTAAAGGAACAGAATTTCTCATACAAACATTATATCACTATATGCGTTCAAGTCTCTTATATGTATCCACAATATCGTCACTATTAAATAGAGCTGAACCGATTACAAGTCTATCTGCACCGGCATGACTTATAGTTCCTGCATTTGTAGTATTTACACCACCATCGACTTGTACCAAGAGGTCTGGGAATCTTTCTTTTACTTCTTTTATTTTCAAAAAGATATCCTGATTTAAATGCTGACCTTGATAGCCAATTTTATCTATACCCATAATCTGTACATATAGAAGGTATTTACTATATTTTTCTATTTTATCTATAGGTGTATTTATCTTTATAGCCAACCCTCTATCTACCAGACCACTAAGAGAAGCAAAGCTATCAGACAAATCTATACTAGACTCAGCATGCAAAACTATTCTAGATGCGCCTAGTTGAACCCATTTTCTTACATAGTCAGGATCAGGATTCTTTACCATTAAATCAAATTCAAAATCTACACTATCCCAACCAGGCATTCCCTCCTCCTCTTTTAAAATAGCTTCGAAATGACTATCGCTTTTACCATAAGGCCATGTAGTAGTCGGTACAAACAATCCGTCACATACGTCTATCTGAACAGTTTGAGTTAGATTGACAACTTTTTCAATCTTATCCTTTATATGTGAAAAATTTTTCTCAAGTATACCTGGTACAATTTCCATTTTATTAGGCGATATTATCTAGCATTTCATTTCTTCTTATATGTCTTTCATCATTGCTAAATGATGTTTTTATAAATGTAGTCACAGCATTTATAGATTCTTCCACGTCAACAAATCCTGCACCTATAGATAGTACATTCGCATTGTTGTGTTCTCTACCCAATTTAACAATTTCAAGATTTTTACCATGATAAACGATAGCCCTAACTCCTGGGAGCCTATTACAGATAATAGCCTCACCATTTCCGCTTTTACCAAATACTATTCCTTTTATATTTTCTGGATCTTCTACGACACGCATAGCAAGAGGAAGTATTATCTCAGGATAATCATCTTCTTTATCTAAACTATAAGCACCCAAATCTTCTACATCAAAAGCCTCAGTTTCTAAATATTTTAAAATTTCATTTTTTAATTCAAAACCAGCATGATCAGAAGCAAGTAATATTTTCATGATTAAATTATATCATATACATAAATATCTGGATAAATGTAAAACTATATACTTTTAGCTATTTTATTTTCTTCCAAAACCCCTACTCTTTTCTCTAAGTTATTGAATTGTTTCTTTTCTACGTAGTTTGGTATTGTATTCTTTATCTCTTTTACATCTATCTCCAAATTAGACAAGCTATATTCTACTCTTACCAGTCTTCCATCAATTTTAACCACCTTATTGTCTAGTGACTCAACTTTGTCGCTTAATGATTTTACTTGATCCATAACTACTCCGAGATCTTCAGTAAAACCCACCCTCAAATCTCTCATATATTGCCTTATTTCACTACCAAAATCAGCAAATCTTTTATCGAGAGTATTATCTAGATATTCTTTTGTAATATAATCATTTTTATTCACACTATTATTCTACCCCGCATGTACATATAAACAATAGCAAATAATACAAAAATTTTATCAAAATTTTATTTTATGTGTATAAGTTTTAAATAAGCTGTATATAGTATAAAGATAAAGAAAATATAATTAGCAAACCTCCCTCTATTTTTCTTATTATTAAATCTCTTTTTGTCTGTGGATAGTTGTAACTTGAGTCTTTATTAAATATTAGAACAATTCCCAATACCAAACATACGATAAGAAAAGTTATGAGGAATGGTGTAGATACTATCTCTGACTTTATTGAATAAATAGAACCTAATAAAAATAATAGCTTTAGTATTATTTCAAATATTCTCATGTATATATTTTAGCACTAACACAGCTTTATTTCATATAACACACTTGACTATAGGCTCAATTATATGATATATAGTTGCCAGACTGTATTACGTATTCTTGTATGAAAAAGCAACAAAATAATCCTTCTAAAAAAAGAAGGGCTACGAATGGCCACAACCCGATTATCGAGGTCCCCCACAGAAAAGCTGGGGGGATAGCGAAAAATCCCAAAAGGAGGCAATTGGAAGTCCATGAACAGAAAAGTATGGAGCAATTGAATGAAGCGGTCGAGAGACTGCGCAGGCAACTCATGCTGAATCGTAGAAACCGTGCTGGATATACAGCTGTGATTGGTCAGGTTATCACACCTGAAATCGTGATCATTTTGCGGAATGCAGTAAAGGTATTCCCGAATGAAGTTGCGGACAAGACCTCGAAGGAATTTTCAACGTTTGTTCGACGTATGGCAGTTACCTGTCACAAATGTCGATGTGTGATTCCAGATGATGACGAGCATAAATTGGCTGATTATCCTTTCTGTCCAGATTGTAAGGTGAATACATATATTAAAGCACTGGAACGCGACTGAGGTTAAATACAGATTTTGTTTTTGAAAATGCCACTCTTTGGGTGGCATTTTTTGTTTCCAATTATGATAAAAAATTAGTTAAAATGAAATATTGACACCAAACATTTTTAAAATCCAAGGGATAAGTATCCATAAACTAATTAAATATATTGAAAGACCTAAAACCAAGGTTGAACTTCTCCAAGTAAATTCTTTATTTCCTAAAAATTTATATGCCAAAAACTTTGTCACTACTTCTACCCACCATATATGTGGCAACCAAAATATATACATCAGATCAATATTTCCAACTGAAATCATATATAGAATACCAAGTACAACCAAAATACTAGATATTGCTAATTGAATTTTTTCACTTAGTTTCATGTTTTATTATGAGCAATTATTAACCTAAAATGTGGGAACTATAACCATAAATACCCAGTAAGCAAATGCTAGGCCTAATATAGCTATTAATGTCCAACTAATTATCGAATATATTTTTTATCATCATTCATAGTTTTATTTATAAACCTATAAATTTATTTAATATTTCTTTTTTCAACTGATCGTCCAATTAAATATGTAAAAGTAGTCACAACAACTACTATAACTGGTAACATCAGTATTGCACCAAGTCCTTCAGCTGGATCATGATATATACCAAACGCAAAGTAATACGCAATAAATAGGGATAGTGCGAACCCAATATAACCAAAAATTCTTCTCGTTGGCATAAAAATTATTTTTATAGCAATTAAATATTAATCTTAATAAGATTCTATCACAATTTTAGAAATATTAATGTCCAACAAGAGGTGCCCAATATGGCGAAGTACCGAAAATCAATATAATTAAGCTAATAATAAACGCTAATATAATTATAAGTGTAGCAACCGGCTTACCTGAACTTATTTCCATTCTCGGATCTTTTATTATTTTATACCAAACCCAAGCACACAATAAAAGAATGATCATAGATGATACTAGCAACACAGTCTTGTGTATTGCTACATCAAAATCCCAACAAACTTCATTTCCTAAAAATATACAGATTGGAAAAAACGTAAATATTCCAGTACAAACTGTAAGTATATAGTATCCGACATACTGGATTATTCCAGGGTGTCTACGGAGAATATAATTGAAGAGCACAACCCTAATAATAAAAAAGATAATCGTGACTATTGTAAGAAAAATAATAAACATAAATTTTAAATTAGCTCCCACACCTCAATCACATGTCTCACTAACTTATTATACCCCATTTCATTATCATACCAACCAACTACTTTCTCTCGAGAATTTTCTTTTTATCAGCATCGCGCATCCTATTCCAAGCATCATCAAGAGAAATATTTAGATCGTAAGCAATAAATAATGTCTCAGCAAATATATCTGCCAACTCATCTGCCAAATCAATTCTTAACTCATCTACTGTTTTTCCCTTCCTATATCTTGCCCCTTCTAATTGCAAAAGAATTTTAGAAAGACAACCTAATTGATACATAAGGTCTCTCGCTACAATTGAAGAATTCCACGGGGTTGTACCAATCTTCTCATAAGACTTATAGACATCAACAATTTCCTTTGTATATTGCTTTAAAGTTTTTTCTTTCATACTTACCTTAAATTAACCTCCCCGCCTCGATCACATGTCTCACCAGCGTATGTGTATAACATAGTTCATTGTCGTACCACGTAAGCTTAATAAGCATATTTTATCACAATTTTAGAAAAAACCTACCCGCGCTCACCTCTTGAAAATCCGATGATTCAGATACTCAAGAGGTGGCGTGTTGGTGTTCTTATTTCACTGTCAAAGTACGAATGAATAATATTCTGAAGTTTGATATATAGCAAGCAATGAGGCCGTATTTCATAAACTTGACAATATGGCTATATAAGTGCTACAATACCATTTAGGGACATTGATTTTATAAACTGGCTCGTGAAAGGAAGCCTTGGTGGTCTAAACAAAACACCTAAAATTCTAACCATGGGATTGTTCATACTTCTCGGTGTCGGTGTAGCAGTTATGATTTATGAAATGGTGCGGATGGCTGTTACTGATGATTACAGCCACAGCATCGGTCATAATTACCATCACTCGCGTCGTCGTCACTAAGAGTCTTCAGACTCGATCTGCCGCACGTGTCTTCGGACCTCTGTGCGGTTTATTTTTATATCAACCTACCGGCAGCTATTACATGCCTAACCAAAGTATGCGTATACCCCATTTCATTATCATACCAACCTAAAACCTTTACTAGATTCCCTCCAACTACTCTTGTAAAAGCTAGATCTGCTATACAAGCATGACTATTACCAACTATATCTGATGAAACTAGATCTTCTTTTGAAACTGTAAATATTCCCTTCCATCTATTATCTTTCGCAGCTTTTTCTAATATTGCATTTACTTCTTCTGCTGTTGTATCTTTCTTTGAAATAAATGTAACGTCAACTATAGATCCTACTGGAACTGGAACGCGTATAGATATACCATCGAACATTCCTTTCATATGAGTCATGACTTTTGTAACAGCTATTGCAGCTCCTGTAGATGAAGGAACTATGTTTTGTGCAGCCGCCCTTCCTTCTCTTAAATCCTTTTTACTTGGACCATCTACTAGAGCTTGGCTAGCAGTGTAAGCATGAACAGTATTTAACATAGCTTTTTCTACACCTAGAGTTTCATCTAGTATAGCCATGATGGGACCACCTGCATTTGTAGTACAGCTAGCATTTGAAGATATCTTTGTTGTTTTTAATTTATCTTCATTTTGTCCCATGAGTACAGTTGGACTATCATCGTCTTTTATTGGAGCTGATATTACAACTCTTTTTGCTCCAGAATTTATATGTACTTGAGCTTTATCTGTAGCTGTAAATAGTCCTGTACTTTCTACCACAACATCTATATCTAGATCTTTCCAAGGAAGTTTGGTAGGTTCTTTTTCACTTATAAAGTTTACACCGTCGAGAGTAATATCACTCTGTTTATATACAGTATCGTATTTTAGGAGGTATTCCATGTTTTCTTTGCTTCCCAAATCGTTTATAGCAACAATTTCTATATCTTTATTTTCCTTTGCAACCTTATAAAAAGCTCGGCCGATTCTTCCAAATCCATTTATTGCTACTCGTATTTTTTTAGACATAATATATCAATAAAATATTAATACAAGAATTATATCATATTTATATCTTTGTCTGATTGTCTTGATTTATCTGATTATTTTGACTTGTTTGATCTTTGGTTTGACTATTAGTTTGATTATTGTCCTGATTATTGCTTATTATCTCTTTTGTTTCATCTTCTTTAACCTTTTTTACAACCTCCTTTATATATCTGATCACATGATGTCCAAACAGATAGTGCATAATGAGCGCTACAAATCCAATCAATATTATGGCAATCAAAATATATACAATATATTGCTTCAATACCTTTGTAATAACCATAGGTGGTTTTACATCTATAGATGAATCCTTTATATTCCCAGCTTTATCTATAGCTCTAACTATTACATGTAGATTGCTACCAGATTTTATAGGAACTTGATAAGGGCTTTCTGTTTGAACAAAAACTGGCGAGACTGTTACTGGTTGACTCTTATCTATTATTCCCACTTCATAATGATCTAAACCTGACAAATTATCAGTTGTAAAGAAAGTAATGAGTGTTCTCTCAACAAAACCTACTGCGGCTAGTACGTAGTTTGATTCAGGCTTAAAATCAGCAGGAGGGATAGTATCTATTCTCATTATAAAGTGAGTAGTGTTTCCACTAATTCCAGAACTGATAGGTTTAATATGGAAATACCATATACCGTCAGTTAGTTTTTCAAAAGATTTTATATTTTCTTTTGTATCTACAGTATTGTCAGGTATTGTATTTGGTTTATTGTCCAATTCGAAACTATATCCATCTATACCACTATTTATTTCCCAAGAAACAACAGGACTTGGACTTCTATACCATTCATCTTGAAATGGGTGGGTTTCAGAATAAACCTTTATTCCATCTGATAACTTTGGAATTATAGTGTAATTTGCAGGAATACTGTCGAATGATACTTGAGTACCTAAACCATCATTTAATAGTAAATTAGAAGTAGAATTTATACTTATACTAGCACGACCTGTCTTTATTGCTTTAAATGTAATACTTCCTATTAATCCTGAATCAGTGACAATACCTGATGGTATAACACCGACATAACTCGCTGTACCTCTTTCATTATCATATTTTGGTGGCTCAACCCAAACTCCAACAATAGATGTTCCACTAGAAGGCTTTACTATTGATAGTTTATCTTTATCATAGGTAATTCTAACTTCTACACCATTTATACTCTTTCCCTTAGTATTGAGTAGTATAGGTATTTCAAATGTAGAACCTTGAGAAAAAGTAGCACTACGTGGTGAGAAAGTTACTTCGGGTTTATATTGAATTTTATTTGCATCAATTTTTACACTTTGGGCAAATACAAAACTATTATTTATATATAAATATAATATTCCTAAAATAATAATTTTTAATATACTGCGGTGCATTTTAAATTGAATCTATATTTTTTACCTCTTTTGATATTTTTTCTTCTATTTCACTCAATTCTGACTTTATTTCTGATATCTTTTTACCTTTCATATCTCCTTTTAGATTTGTAAAAGACTTGTGTATAGTATTTGAAACATCACTTAACTCTTGTTTTACCTTTTTTGACACATGAGCTTGGGTACTTGTACTTATCTTCCATGTCTGGAACATGATAAGTAAAATCAAAATCCCAAACAAACTTATCATTTCTTTACTCATATCAGAAAATATATTACCTATATTTACAGATATCTCATTTGAATCTGGGCTATTTTTACCATTTTGTAATATAACTATTCCTGCCACTTTATATGATCCATGTTTTAGTGAATTTGGGACTAGTAGCGTAAAGTCGCCATTGGCATCTGTTACACCGTTTATAAATATCTTTGTACCCGATGATGAAATAAATGTTAGTAATATTTGAGATTTTGGATAATTACTCTGTCCAACTATAGCTGGTTCACCGTACTTTAATCCAAGAGATATTTCTGGAGATACTACGTTATTACTTGGTTTACTGTCTTCAACTTTTGTTGTTGTCTCATCTATGCTTGGTGTAGTTTCTTTTATTGGTACTGTATCTTTTACTGGTACGACTTCTTTTTGTTTAGGCTTTATCTGTAATTCTTTGACTGTATATGTTACAGAACTCAATGTTCCAGTTATATCAGTACCCTGTCCATCATTTGCCAATATCTGACCAGATTGAAATACTATTTTTCCACTTCCTGACGCTATAGCTTTTAATCTTATAGTGATTACTGTTCCAGCATTGCCTTGAAATCCTCCTAGTGATACACCTTCTAAACTTATGGTATTTGTAGATTTTGAAAAACTAGGTTCTGAAGTCCAAAAATTCAATATTGACCCTGCTTTTGAAACAGACTCGATGCTAAATATTGTTTTGGGTATTACTATATTTGCTGATATGGCATTTAAGGGTACATTTGTATTTGTTACGACTTGAAGTGTCACTGTATCCCCAACTTCGTATGTAGCACTGTAAGGAGTGATGGTAAGATCTGCAGCTTTTGTTATAAAAGGTATAAAACCGAGTAAAAAAACAAAAAGTGCTAATTTGAAATATTTAACCATTTTTTTCTTTTGAATATTAAAATAACTAGGATAATTATAACAATAATTCCATATTGATGGTATATGCGTACAAATGTACTTGGGTATATGTAGACAATTAATTCATTTTTATTATTGTCTACTGCCTTTATATAAATTTTACTAACATACATAGCCTTATTTAATACATACGGACTCTCTACTGTTTTAAATTTATCAAAATAATTTTCCTTTACTTCATAATGATTTATTCCGCTTCCTTTATCCTGTGTAGCAAAAATTAATACCTTTTGTTTATTTAATGAAGTATTTATTTTAGAAATTATAGGAGTAAATAATTCAGGTTGTACTACGTCTTTTATACTAGTATCACTATCGTTTAGAATAGTATTTGTAATGATAGGTAGTTTTAGATTATTTAATTTAACATTTGAGTACGATACTCCACTACTATTTTTGATAGCTTTAATATAATCTACTTTTACTTCACCTTTTGTGGATTGATCTTGTTTTATTGTAATTTTAAATAAATTTTTATTATCACCAGTCAAGCCTCCAGGGATAATACCTGAAAATACTATATATTTATTATTTTCTAAACGTGGTTTCTCTAACCAGAAATTTACTGATGAATTACCATCATTTATATCTTTTACATCAAAACCAGATTCAGGAATAATCAATCTACCTTCTATTGCATTTATAGACTCACTTTCTGTATTTATATTAAATTCGATTAAGAACTTATCGTTACTATCTTTAAACTTTTGAGTAGAGAAATTTACACTTGATGCATGTGTGAAACTGAAATTTAATAAAAATAAAACAACTATAGTAAATTTAAATACATTTTTAAAAATCAAATTATTTATTTTTGAATTACCAAATTTCATATTATCCAGTCCAATTAAATGCCATGATACTAAAATCTACTATATCAACCTTTTTATCACCATTAACATCTACATTTGCAGGCGGATTTGGTTTTTTGTACCAAAAGGCTGCAATTGAAAAATCAATAAGATTAACTCTCTTATCATTATTTACATCACCTTTTGTTACAACATTACTTTTCTCAATAGGAACATTTTTTGTACCAACCAAAAATGCTACTGTATTACTAAAATCACTTATTTGATTGTTTAATGAAGACTTGGACTTTGTATGATGCTCCCCCATTTCCAAAACTGATGTATCAAAATTTATTAAATAAATACCATCTTTGTCTGCATCACTTTTTAAGAAATGCTCTTTTTCTGAATTTACACTAGCTACTATTTCAGCTTTTGGAGCACTTTGGCCAAATATTGCTATATTATCACCCTTTTTTACTTCTTTTTTATCAACAGATATTGTTGGTGAAATAAATATTCCACCGATTTCTGTCATAACTGATTGTGTAATGTATAAACTAAATGTAAATGTACTAGATTTTGAACCACTTTTGTCTTCACCATAAACACCAAAGTTATATCCTCCAGGATTTATACCTGTTAATCTAGCAGTAAAATTGCTATCTGGACCTGCAATGGTACTCAAAACTATTTGACCATCTTTTAAAATATTTACCTTACTAAGGGGATATGCTCTACCAGAAAACACAACTCCCGTCGAATTTAGACCGGGATCTGCACTAGGCGCCCCTCCCGCTCCCCCTCCTCCACCTCCGCCACCCCCTCCTCCTCCACCACTAGGTGGTGGAGTCGAGGGTGAACTTGGTGTTGAAGAAACTTCAGTTGAAGTAGATATAGTATTTCCAAATATATCAGATACAGTTATAACAAAATAATAAGTAGTACCATTTGTAAGTCCGGTAACTGTAGAATTTAGAACTGAACCTGCAGATGTAAAGCTATACGGACCACTTGATGTCGTTGATCTACCTATATTATATGAATTTGCTGTCCAGCCTAAAAAACCAGTTGATGCCGTCCATGAAAGTGATACCTGACCATTTCCAGCTGTAGCAGAAACAACAGGTGTTGAAGCAAATGGGAAATTTAGAAATCCTGAACCGATCTGAAAAGATGACGAACTACTAGTACCAACTGCTATTTCAGATATACTACTCCACAACTGAAATCCTGAGGAATTTGAAAAACCGCTAGGTGCTATAACTGGATCTAATATTTTATAGCTATTTGCTGAATATTCATCTGCAAAGGATGTATTTGAAGCAAACACCATCAGTATCAAGATCAAAATATAACAATATTTTTTCATTAGTTAATTTATTTACCCACATTTAGAGAAGCAACCTCTACTATTATATTGTTCTTTGGGTCATATATATAAGCCTTTTTTGACTCAGTATAAAATAGTACCTGATCACCATTTTTTGCTTTCTCAAAAAAGGGTTGATTTGATAGTTTACTTATATCACTTACAGTAGCTATTGTGGGTATTTCATTCTTTGGTAAATCTATTATTTTTCCTACTTTCTCTACGATCTTTGTTATTTCAGCAATGTCAATTTGTATATTTGTATTTTTTATATTTTTATATTTAATAAAATATATGATTGCAACAACTGCAGATAAAACTATCAATACTAGTAATAGTTTGTAAATTAAACTTGAAAATTTAGTTTGGCTATTTGTATCTTTTGTGAGATTTTCTTCAGTCATATTATTTTTTATTATTTATTTTAATATCTCCAAAATCTATAGGTGCAACTTCAAGTATTTTATTTGCTACAGGGTCATATAGATAAGCTCTTTTTGAAGCTGTATATATTAATACCCTATCTCCATTCTTTGCTTTTGAAAAAAAAGCCTGATTCTTCAACTTCTCTGGATCACTTACTGTTGCTACAGTAGGTATTTCATCGTTCGGTAATAAAATAAGTTTTGATACTTTATCCACCAATTGTTTTGTTTCATCATTTAAATTACCACCAGAAGCACTCTTTATCTTAATCTGATTATTTATGTAATAAATAAATATAAGTATTAAAAGCAAAACACATGTAAGTGCAATCAAGTTTGTCTTTTTCATCATCCTATTTTATCACACAAGACAATGCCTATTATCTATTATGTGGAAAAACTTATATTATTTTTTTGTACTTGTAGCTTTGGGGGTTTTTGTAACTGATGAGTCCTTTATACTAGAATCTTTTGGTAGTATTGAGGTATCTACTTGAGGTGTGACGTTTATAGGTGCAATATCAATAATTTTGTCTTGGACAGGATCATATAATATAGCTTTTTTTGCATTTATGTATACCAAGACCTGATCTCCCTTTTTTGCTTTTGCAAAGAATGCTTGTCCTTGGAGTTGAGATGGGTCAGATACTGTAGCGAGTGTTGGGGTTTCGTCTGATGGTAATAGAAGGTGTTTTGAAACCTTATTTACAACATCTGAAACTTGAACTTCATTTAAGGCTCTTGTATCATTTGAAATTAACTTTGTTTTATTATAAAAATAATAAACAAAATACAGCGAAGCAATTAGAAATAATACCAATCCAAAAATTAAAAATTTTATTCCTTTAGTCATATTTATTTAATTTTAGCAGACATATATATAGTTATCAATTATTATTTTGACCTTCAACTACAGCAGGTACACTTACTGTTTCTGTAGGTATAGACTGATCCTGTGATGGTGTTTGATTTTCTACTGTAGTTTGGGTATTTGAATTGCTGTTTGTATTTCCAGAATTTTCAGTGCTGTTTGAATCGTTGCTATTTGAATTAGAATTATTTGTACTCTCACTTATTGGAACTATTGTCTCAACTGGCTTTATAGGTATAACAATATCTGTTGTTGTGCTTTGATTGTTGTTTATTTCTACAGTCTCTACGATAGGTGTCGTACTTGATGTCTTAGGTAAAACAACTTCAGTAGATGTGGATGAATTTTCTATAGTTTTTACTGGATTTAGAAGAGTTGGTACTGGAATGTCACTTATAACCTTCTGGGTATTATTTGGATTGACTATATTGTTGGTATCTACTGACGATGAGGCAGTTTTTGCATTCTTGACTGCTAGAGCTATCCAGCTAAATTGAATATCATTTTTTACATTTTTGTTTAATGTAATAGTAAATCCTTTCGTGCTCTTATTTGTAATAATAAATCTTATATCATTGTTAAATATATTATCTGCATCTGTATCATTTGTATCACTGTCATTTAGGGATATTGAAGCATTTATTATAGGTTGTTCTAGATATTCTCTATCGAATACAACCTGAACCTTTTTACTTCCAGCACCAACAATAGCAAATCCTGCAGTATCAGTTGTAAAGTATGGTCTTCCGAAGAATTGAACATCTGATAATAGTTCGACTATGTCTTTATTTGAACCAATCTTATTTACTGTAAGACCATTTGTTATATTTACTGGACTATTTATAGTTATAGAATTGTTTGATATATCAAACATACTTGATAATAATGTTGTACTTGCTTGTATAGTCAAAACTTTTGAATATAACTCTGTACTACTTGAGATCAAACCTCTTACAATCAAACTATTATTTTCTGTACTTGATGCAAGTGATTGCAACATTATCTCTTGTGTAGACGAGGCAAAATTACTCAACATTTCATCTGATATTTCACTAAAATGTTTTGATATTATATCTAGACCTACTATACTATTTGCCATTATACTATCTGCTTTTATTCCTCCAGCAAATATCGCATTGCCATTTGAATCTATAGATAGAATATTCGCATTCTTTTGTGTAGTTGTACCGATATCCTCAGTTGTGGAAGCATTTTTATTATCTAGTTTAATAACTATATTTCCATCTATCACCTTCATAATATAACCTTTTGTATCATCACCGTTTGAAGATATAGACAATGAATTTGTATCTATATTATTTGATTTTATATCAATACCATTTATTGATTTTGAATTTACTATATTTGATATTATTTCTGGGCTTATTACCTGTGATACTACACTTATTCTATCTGTAAATATCTCAGATATTGGTGACTGTATATTTTCTCTCTTTGATTTTAGATCAGTTAAGAATGATAGTATATCTGTTTTGTCTGTAGTGGTAGAATTTGCCCAATCCTCTATTGCGCTATTTACTGATATACCATTGTAATCTATAAGATTTACAAACATCATCACAACTCCACATCTCCTATTTGAATCAGAATTATCGTCTGGACAAATCTTGAGATTATTTTCATCTAGAGATTCTAGAGCTTTACCTATCACATGACCTGCTAGTGTAGCTTTCATAGCATAACCACTTACAGAAGAGACAGTTAGATAATCACCTATTTTTATTTTTCCATTTTCTGTTGAGACCTTTACAGGTACACGACCTATGAGACCTATAGGATAGGCGTTTTTTGTATATGCACCCGCTACAAATCCTGGAGCTGTAGAAACAACACCGAGTGTTACTCCTTGATAATTTGAAGGTGTCTTCAAGACTCCATGTGGTGTATTTGGATCGATCATTACAACATCTCCAGGTTCTAGTTCGTCTGTTGAAGTATAGTTTTCTGCGAGATCGGCACCACCAGAATAAAATCCTCCATTTTCTGATGAATATATATTTCCATCTGATGTAACTCTAAGTATATTTGAATTATTATTTTGTAATGTTAGTAAATCTTGTCCATTATTTAAGTAGTACGAGAATACTGTAGGTACACTTATATTTCTATACGGATAAACCATACCCGCACTACTGTTATAAACATCAGTCATTGTTCCGCTCCATGATGGAAAATCTCTTCTAAAATTTATCATTATTTGTGCCCAAGTTTCACCACCAGCATTGTATATACTTGAAGAAGGTTTATCTATGGTTACAAATGATGTTGTTGCTAGCTCAGATTGAGAGTTTGCAACTTTTATTTCCATTGAGACATATTTATCAGAAGATTGTTTCCAACCGAGAGTTGCATTTGCACCGAGTGCGGGTATTTGTATTTGTTCAGAAATATAGTTTCCATCAGAATACCAACCAGCATCATATACCATAGTTGCAGAAGATCCTCCACCGGCTATTATTACGTACTTACCGTCTGGTCTTTGGAATGCTACAGATCCGGGTCCTATCTGATAAGTTGTAACTGGCCCAACAGCTGTCTGTCCAACTTCTGCCAATCCTGCTACAGCAGAAGCTGCGGGTGCAGTACCGTTTGGTATTACTATGTTTGTTGCTACTGTACTACTTCCCATCAATACAAGATATGTTCCGTCTGCCCTTGGTATCACAAGATTTCCCTTACCTGCAGGTGACGTTGTAAAAGGTGCACCTATAGAGCTAACTCCGCTGTATGGGTTGATAAGGTTTGTTGAGGTTTGAGCACCACCTCCTGTTGTTGCACCTGCAATAATCTGCCAGAAACCATCTTGTCTCTGGAATACAGAAGCTCCGCATCCAGCTAGAGTTGTTGTAAGAGCAGTACCAGCTGTAAATTGTTTTGAGGTAGGATTATAGTTCATTGTTGTGGCACTACCTGTTGTACCATCTGCTCTTCCTGGAAGAATCTTATACATACCATTTTTCAATGGTATAGCTGCAAATCCACAATTAGCTCCTGTTGTAAGAGTAGGTCCAGCCTGCATTGTTCCTATAGTATTTCTTACTGGATCATATATAGATGATGTTGTTTGTGCAACCTGAACACTACTTGCACCATGAACAATAGTATATGTACCATCCGTGTTTAATATTGCAGATGCACCAAGACCTGCGTTTCCAGAAAGACTTGGTCCAACTGTAAATGTATTTGATATTGGATCATAAATATTTGTTGTTGCAGTAAAGTTTCCTAGAACAACAAGAAATTTTCCATCAGGTCTTTTTAGAGCAAAACCTCCTATACCATTTGCTGCTGTAGGAATACTACTACCTGATTGTATAGTTGTGGTACCGGTGCTTGGATCGTAAAGCGATGCATTTGCAGCTGGAGTCGCGAGAGTTGCGATTATAACAAAAGTTTTATTTGGTCTTGCAATGACCATTGTACTTGTACCAGCACCTCCTTGAGGAAGGGCTGGTGAACTACTTGCAAACGAACCTGGATAATATCCGGTAGTACCAGTCATTGATGATAGAGAACCCTTACCATTAGGTAGATATATTCTATCTGCCAATGTTTCTGCTCTTGTTAATATTGGTCCTGATGAATTATTTTGAGGAGCATCAATGTCTGCATTTGCAATATTGAAGTCAAATGAATTTCTTCTTAAGAAAGCAGAATTATCTACAGCAACTTCAAATAGACTTGGTTGCATATAGTCAAGTGGAACTATTGTTGAACTATTTCCATAAAATACACCTCTTTCATCTATTACTCTCTTTGGCATAGGTCTATTGAAGTTTACTGTTATACGTATACAATTATCTGTACTTGCAGGTCTTATAAGGTCGCCAGAGTT
>JACCDT010812062.1_pt1 | contig 16308 bp, 16 predicted proteins | sample 7446291 | NCBI WGS metagenome assembly JACCDT01 (sample SAMN15323446, study PRJNA562643) | freshwater metagenome | isolation source: river surface water | place: USA:Blue River Watershed | collected 2017-08-17 | reverse complement strand
CTGTCTCATCCGGCCATGGTATGGATCGGGCTCATCAGCTACCCGCTCTATCTCTTCCACTGGCCGATCCTTTCCTTTCTGCACATCGTCAAGGGAGAGCATCCGGGGGACCTCTACCTGGCCGGGGTGCTTGCCCTGAGTTTCCTGCTGGCCACACTCACCTATTACCTCGTCGAGAAGAAGATCCGTCACAACGCCTCCCGCCTAAGCGTTCCCATCCTCGTCGCTCTCTTCGCCGTCGTCGGCGCGGTGGGATACATGGGATCAATCGGTTGCATCAAAACCCATGCTTGCCGCTTCGGTCTTGATGAGAATGTCCAGGCGTCACGCGAAAATAACTACTTCGACGATTTCAAAAGAGAAAAACTAGCATTCAATTACTCCCGGTACACCTATGGTGCGGGATCAAAAAAAACTCTTTATATCGGTGACAGCCACATGGAGCAGTATGCCCCGAGGATCAGGGAACTCATCGATCAGGGGAAAGCGGGTGACAGAAGAGCTGTCTTTCTGACCAGGGGAGGTTTTCTGCCGATTTACAACATCATCACCACCGATAAGCCGGGGGATATCGGCTTTCCCAAAGAGTTGTTTGAAAGCACGCTCGATCCCGCCGTGGACAGGGTGGTTGTCTGCGCGAACTGGTGCTATTACTTCAATATGGGAGGCACAACGCACCGTGCGCATAACCACCCCATGAATGAGCCGGAGGGAATGAATGCAGCCCTCGGCGATCTTGAATCCTTTCTACAATCGCTGAATGACCGGGGAATCCGCACATATCTTGTGCTCAATATGCCGATGACCATTGGATATGACCCCAAGCTCATGATCTTGAGGGGATTGGCCGGAGGGTTCTCCATCTCGGAATGCAGCCTTACTAAAAAGGAGTTTCTGGGCACCATGGGAATCATGCACTGCAACCAAGGTGACCTCATGAACCGGATGAGGACGATTGCCGCGCGAACCGGGGCGACAGTTGTCGATCCGCTGCCCGTCATGGCTCCGGATGGTGTTTGTGTCAGGTTTGAAGGGAAGAAGCCCGTCTATCACGACTTCGCCCACCTTACCTCCTCCTATGTCCGGCGACATGCATCCTTTATGGATCCGACCATCTCCAAGGAACCGTAACGATGTTGTCCGATAAAATACGGCCCCTGATTTCAATCATCACTCCGACCTTCAATGCCGCTGGCACCCTTGAGGAGACGCTGCGATCCGTGGAGGGGCAACTCGATGCATGCACCGAGCATTTCTTGGTAGATGCCTGCTCCGGTGACAACACCTTGGAAATCGCGCGGAGGTTTGGATGGGTGAAAATCTCTTCGGAACCGGACCGTGGTATCTATGACGGGATGAACAAGGGTGCCTTCCTTGCATCGGGGGAGTGGCTTCTCTTTCTTCAAGCCGATGATTGGCTGCCGTCAGGCGCGATGGGTGCCTACAGAAGGGCGATAAGCAAATATCCCGATGCGGAAATGATCAGTGGAGGCGCCGAAGCCGTCAAACAAGTGAACGGTGAATGGGAGGCTGTCTGGTCGGTGACTGATCATGAGGCGAAGGTGCTGAGCATTGAAAACGTTGCCCTAGGGGAACCAATGATCAATGCGAGGTTAATCAAAAGAGAGGTTTTCCTGCGGCATCGGGGTTTCTCTGCCGAATACTCGCTCGCAGCAGACAGGGATTTTCTTTTCAGGGTTGTTAAAGCGGGATTGGAGCAGCGTGAGATTCCCGAAATGACATACCGTTACCGCTGGCACGCCGGATCGAGTACCATGACGGACGGCAATCTGCTGACCGATCGTTTGCTGGATGAGAATCTGGCGATTGCAAGGAGTCATCTTTGCGCTGTCAAAGAAGTCGATCGAAATTTCCTGATCCGGTGGCATACGAGTCTCACAATGCAGGGGGCGATGAATGCCCTTGAAAAGGGAAGGCATCGCCTCGGAGACTTTGCGGTAGCCGGGTTTTCGAAGGATTGTTTCTGGCCTGCACTCTTTTTCTGGGAAATCCTCAAGGCCGTACCCGGCTTCTTGGCGCGGGGGGGGAGAACCAGAAGCCAAGTGCGAAGCACATCCGCTAAAAAATGATGCATGCTCTCATGAAAACGGACGGCCGATGGATCGTTTTGGTTTGCATCACGCTCTATCTGCTCTTTGTTGGGATGCTAACGGGTCCCTTGCATGGGGATCGGGTGAAGATCCTGCAGGCGCTTGGGGTGCCTGCCGTGGCTCCGATTTTTTCGGATACCTTGTGCGTGGCCCACTGGTGTGATGGTTATGGCCGTGGAGAAGATCCATGTTCGCCGAATTTTAAGGATCCCTCCGGGAAAGTGATTTCCATGAATTATCCGCGTATTTTTTTGAGTCTTCATTTTCTGGGTCTTTCTTCCAGAAGCAGCATGCTTTGGGGCGTACTGCTGGGGGTTGTCTTTCTTGTGTCCGCACTGGTTCTTTGCGGGCATTGCACAAAAAGGGAGGCTCTCATCTGGGCTCTTGCATTGCTCTCGCCGAGCGTGCTGATGGTCGTTGAACGCGGTAATTTCGACTGCCTGATCTTTGGGTTTCTGGTGGCAGCGGGACTTTTGATGGCAAGGCCCGTTATCGCGGGAATCGTCGTGCTTGGAGCAACCGCACTGAAGATCTATCCGGCGGCAGCCCTTACGGCCCTTATTTTCAGGAAGCATCCGGCCATCAAGACCTTCGCATGCTGCACTCTGCTGGCCGTTGCCGTTGGAACTTACCTGATGATCGGCAACGGGCATGCCGCCGGTGATCTGAGGGAGACCTCCTGTTGCTTCGGGTCCAAGGTGGCTATGATGATCTTGTCGCCGTACCTCGGTTTTACACCCTCATGGATGGGGATGGCTGCTCAGGCTCTCGCACTGCTGCTCATGATCCTTGGATTTTGTTGGGGGTATTTCCTCATTCCGCGGTCTGTTGTCGCCTGCCTCAGGGATCGAGACGTGAATGTTTTCTGGACCGGTGTGCCGGTGTATCTGGTGGTCTTTCTCTCCGGTGATCAGGCCGACTACAAGATGATCTTCGGGCTTTTTGCCCTGCCTGCAATGACGGCATGGATGAGGCTTGGGCCAAGTCATCGATGGATCCCCAAAACATGGATTCTACTTTTTCTTCTCTACTGCTACTGGCTTTTCTTTTCCGATGAAGGCTGCCTGCGGAACACACTGCTCAGGCAGATGATTGCATGGATTCTCTTTGCCGTGACCTCGGTGGCAACCGGGGCACTCATGCCGCTGACAATCAGGTTCCGAGCGTTGATTGGAAGCCGTGCCTGATGAAAACGACCGTCATCATCTCCGCAAAGGCAGGAAGGCTGGGCAACAGACTCTTCCTAAGCGCCTATTTCATGGCGAATGCCATGAGGCACGGATACAGCCTCATGAATCCGGCACTGGGAGAATATGCGGAGAGTTTCGAGGGAAGTGCCCGTGATCCCTGGTGCGGATTCCCCCGTGCCTGGGCAAGTTGGGATCCGGAGTTTGCGTCCCAGTGCCGGGACGTCATCCTGATGGGCTGCTCCGCTGCTTCCGTGATGATACGTGGTCGTGGGATCGATATCAGATCGACAGCCGATGTCTGTGACGGCGTTTATGATCTCAATGATCCAAGCTATCTCCGGCTACTCGAGCGGGGTGGGGTTCTTTTCGCAAAGGGGTGGAAATTCCGAGACGATGTCAATCTGGTACGGTACCGCCGGGCCATCGCCGATTATTTTACTCCGGTAAGCGCCATCAGGGATAAAGCCGGGGATGTCATCACGCGCGCCAGATTTTCGGGAAACCCCGTCATCGGGGTTCATATCCGGCAAGGCGATTACCGTGGATGGAAGGGAGGAGCGCATTACTTTGAAACTTCCCAGTACGCGCACTGGATGAGGGAGGTTGGCGCCCTGTATCCAGGGAAAAAGCCGACATTCTTGATCTGCTCAAGCGACCCGGTGGATTTCCGGGTTTTCGGAGATCTTCCCGTGGTTGCAGGGCCCGGCGACGTGGTGGCGGACCTTCATGCACTATCGCTCTGTGACGCCATGATGGGCCCGCCCAGCACCTTCTCAACGTGGGCTTCCTATTGCGGAAATGTTCCGCTCTGCATGCTTCAGCAGCATCGGCAGCAGATTGCCAGTTGCGATTTTGTGATGCACGATCGGGTATAGACTCGGTGCCGGTTGCGCTCTAGGAGCCCGGCTTTTTGAGGATAATCATCCTCTCGACAAGGAAATCCACCCCTTTGGGATAAGTCCAAGGCAAAGGGGTCATCCACGATGAGTCAAAGACTTTCCGATAGCCCAGCCGTTCGGCCAGGTGGTCCGCGTAATACCGCTGCGCTTTCTCATCGGCCGTGAATTGAAAGGCCTGGTTGCTGAATGCCACATAATCGGGGCCCCGTCTCTGGAGTCCCTGGAGGGTGAATGTATCCGCTGGATAATCGGCCTGCTCGAATTTTTCGATGCCCTTGCGGATCACGGCATTGTCTCCGAAGATTTTCGTGAAACTGCCGCTTCTTCCCGTTGCATAAGGTGTTTCCGTGACTTTGACATTGCAGCCGGGGAGGTGTTCCCAATGCGGCGCATAGGTATTCTCAATGGTGGCGCCAGGGCGGAATTCCGTCAGGGCGTACAATTGGGCCTTCATCCTGGGATCTGAAAGAAAGCGCAGGTCGAGAACGAGCGAACAAAAAACATTGTAGCCCAGCAATGCTGCGATGGATGCAAAAGGGAGGGCTCTCTTCCATGAGACCCTTTGAAAAGCGGGGGCTCCGAAGAGCAGGACAAAGGGAATGACGGGCAGGACAAAGCGGTCTGCCATCCTGGGGAATCGCCCGATGGTGGCGAAGTAAAAGAGGAAAACGGCGGCCGAAGCCAAGAGCAGCGCCTTTTCATCCCGGGAGAGTTTTCGGGAACATAGCAGGATCAGGCTTCCTGACACGGCGGTGATCGCAAGCAACGTGCCGGGCCATCCGATGATCTCCGGAAAACAACCCAGGAAATCAACATAACCCGCGCCTGTTGTTACCCCGGTGTAAACCGGTGTCGTATACAGGTTGTAGAGGAAGTCCTGAACAAAGTTGCGAGTATCGAGCACAGCACCGGGATTTCCAATGATGAAGCCGAGCCCGACTCCCAGTGCCCCTGTCCATGATTGGAAGCCGAACATCGCCTTCCATCCCCTTTGCGCAAGGATGCTGGCAGGGATTGCGACGGCAACCCCGAGGCCGTTGTATTTATCGGCAGCGGCCAGTCCGGCAAGGGCGCCCGCAAGCAGCGCATCCACAATCTTTCCCGAGATTCCTGCCCTGATGGCCATGGCAAAGGATGCAATCATCCAGAAAAGGAGGGGCGAATCAGCCGTTCCGAAATGATTGAATTTGATCAACCCCGCGCTTGTCGCCGAAACCAGAGCCACGAGCGCCGCCGCACGGCCTCCGGAGCAGCGCATGGCGGTCCGATACATCAGCACGATGAAGCCGCAGAACAAGGCGATCGTCACGATTCGGGCCCCCGTGAACTGGATGGGTCGCTGGAAATTATGTTCCGCGCCCAGCACGCAACGCAACGCCTCGGCGGGCTTCATCACCAGCAGGTGATTGATATAGGTGTGGAGCGGGGGTTTGAGGTAGCCGTGCGGCAGGCCGTTCGATTGAGTTCCCCGGAAGGCCATGTCATCAAGATTCCAGCATTCCACCCTGCCCCAGTTGGCGCCCAGGGCGCTCAGGAGGATGGCCAGGGCAAGGGCGACGGCCAGCGCCGGATTCGCCTGCAGGGAGGTGCTGATTTTTCGGAGAAGATCTTTCATCGGTTGAGCACCCATTTCTATGCCGCAGGAGAACCTTCGGTCAGTATTAAAAGATCGCGTTGCCGTGTCGCCGTGGAGCATGATTCTTTACCATGCTCATCAGCGTCATCATCCCGGCTTACAACCGTGCCCACTGCATCGGAAGGGCGCTGGCGAGCGTGAAGTCGCAGGGAATCGGGTCCCTTGAGGTCATTGTCGGTGATGATGCCTCCACGGATGACACCATCGCAAAAGTGGAACAACTGATGCCTGAGGCAAAGGTGATAAGATTACCCGCGAACAAGGGTGCCGCGGCTGCCAGAAACGCTGCCTTGACGCATGCCCGCGGGGAATTCATCGCCTGCCTAGACTCGGATGACGAGTGGTTGCCTGGCAAACTGGAGATGCAGATCGCCTTTCTGAGGGATCATCAGGAAGTGGGACTTGTCGGATCCGGCCACATCCTGGCGTGCAAGGATGGATCCCGGGTGGAGTTTCCCGGGAAAAATCCCCCGGATTGGCGGAGGGAGCTTCATTCGGCCGAGAGTTTTCACGGCGCCTGCACACCGGTGATGAGGCGGGAGGTGGTGGACAAGGTCGGCTTGCTGGACGAGCGGTTGCGCGTTCTTGAAGACTGGGACTGGATGCTGCGCATCTCGCAGCAGTTCAGGATCCATGTGCTTCCCGACATGCTGACCGTCATCCACGAGAACAATCCCTCTGATCCCGATCATACGGTCGCCTCGACACGCCTCTTTTTGGAGAAGCATCGGGAGGAGTTCCTTCGCTTCGGGAAGCGACATGCCGCGAGGGCGGTGTCGCAGCATTACGAAAACGCCGCGCGTAATCTCTTCCGGCATCGGCGCGGCGGCGAAGCCCGTGCAATGCTCTGGAGGTCGGCGGTTGCCGCCCCTTTGAGGAATCCCCTGAGCCTTGCCGCATTTCCACTGGCCGCTTGGGATGCCGTTGCCGGGACGTCCATTCTCACCGCCGCCTTGGAACGCCGCAACCGCCTGCCGCTGCGTGCGGTGCCCCGCTGATTCCATGAATTTCCTCTTCCTTTCAAGTCATGCCCATTACGCGCTGGATCCTTCATCAACGCGTGTTTCCGGGGGTGCCGAGCTTCAGGTGGCGCTCCTTGCCAAGGAGTTGGCTTCGGTAGGACACCATGTCGTGGTTGTCGGGGGTGACACCGGTCAGGAAAATGTCCGCGATCTTCAGGGAGTGAAAAATGTAACGGGAGGTAGATTTCATACGGGCCATATCGGCGACACCCTTCTGTCCCTACCCAGGATTCTCGGCATCCTTCATTCCGAAAAACCGGATTACCTTGTGATTTTCGGGTGGACGGCACTTCTCTGGATCTTTGCGAAGGTCCGTCCTCTTTTCGGTTACCGCCTGGTGTTCATCTGCGGGCTCGATACCGAGATTGACGGATCCTTCGGCAGGGATCGTGGATGGAAAGGACGGCTTTTCGAACAGGGTGTGCGTCTTGCGGACCGGCGGTATGCAATGACACGATCGCAGGAAACCCACTATGATCGCCTGGGCCTCTCCCATGCGCCTTACAGGAGCCTTGTCGTCAGCAGGGAGAAAACATCCCCTTCCGCCAAAGACATCGACCTTCTTTGGATCGGCAGGTGTCAGAAGGTCAAGAGACCGGGGTTTTTTCTCGAGATGGCCAGGCGGCTTCCCGATGCACGATGCACGATGATTTGTTCCAGGGAAGACATTCCCCTTTGGGAGCAGACCTCCCGGGAGGCCGGGGGGATTCCCAATCTCGATTTTATTGAAAGCGTTCCCTATCATGCGGTGCACGGGTATTACGACCGGTCGAAGTTGCTTGTCAGCACATCCGAGGCGGAGGGAGTGCCCAACGTCATGATTCAGGCGGCACAGGGGGGCGCCGGAATCTTTTCACTGGAGGTCGATCCCAACGGGATGATTGCCCGATATGGCGCCGGTTTTTGCGCTAATGGTGATTTCAACGCCCTCTGCGAGGAATCAAGTCGCGTCATTGCCGATCCCATTGCGTTGGCGGGTATTGCCGCAGGGGCTTCGGCCATGCTTGATGAATGGCTTGATAACTCAAAGAACATCGATCTCTTCCTGGCCGGATTATCATGACCCACGAATTCCGGAGAAAGGTTCTCCATGTGATCGACAGCTTGGATCTGGGCGGTGCCCAGACGCTTCTGCTGGAGATCTGCAAAAACTCGGACAGGGATCGCTTTGAGGTGGAGGTTGCGTGCATGCACGGAAGGGGTGTTTTTGCAGCGGAATTTGAAAAGGCCGCCATCAAGGTCCATTCGCTTTCTCCCGGGAAATGGCCGCCGCTGTATGTTCCCAATTTCCTGAAGCTTCTGAAGGAGTCGGATCCCGAGATCATTCATTTTCACCTCTTCGGATCGAATCTCATTGCGAAGCCTCTGGCATTTCTTGCCGGCAAACGGGCCCTTGTCGTCCATGATCATTGCAATGATGCCGGGAGAAGTAATCCCCTCCTGCTGGCGGCAGACGCCCTGACCAATAGACTGGCCTCCAGGGTGATCGCCGTTTCCGGGAGCATTCGCGATTTCCTGATCAGCCAAGAGGGTATGGATCCCGACAAGGTGGTGACTCTTTCAAACGGAATTGATGCGAGGAAATTTCTTCCGGCTGTCGACGGGCAGAGGGAGCTTGCAAAATCCGCACTTGGTTTGGCTCCCGGAACCTTTGTTGTGGGAGGAATGGGGCGGCTTGTGCCGCAGAAAAACTTCTCCTTGTTCCTGGAGGTCGCGGCACGTGTGATCCCTCGGTATCCCTCGGCATTCTTTTTGATTGCGGGCACGGGTCCGCAGGAGGAAGAGCTCAAGGCAAAAGCCTTGGCATTGGGGATCCATGATCGGGTGCGTTTCTTGGGACATGTTGCCGATCGCCTGGGTCTCTATCATTCCTTCGATGCCCTGATGATGACCTCGGATTTCGAGGGGACGCCGATGGTGCTGCTGGAGGCGATGGCGTGCGGTCTTCCCGTGGTTGCGTCTGAGGTGGACGGGATTGCTGAGGTCTGTACGAATCAACGGGATGCTTTGCTTGTGTCACCCGGTGACTGCGGCGGCTTTGCATTGGCCCTTGGCAGAATTCTGAAGGGGACAGGGCTCCGCGAAGAGCTCGGGAGGAATGCTAGGACCGTGATCTTGGAGCGTTATGAAATCCGCAAGCTTACTGCCCGGATAGAGAGTCTCTACGACGATATCTTGGGGTAAGTTTGGTTTGTTGTTTCGGAATGAATACAACCGGTTGTGGTTCACGGGTTAAAATTCTTTAACCCGGGCTTGGCAGATGCTGAAAATCCAATCATAGCAATAGCCTGTGATTTGCATCCGTCTTGCAATCTTCATCATTTTTTCGGCCTGTCCGCTTTTTTTCACAGCGTGCAGCACCGTGAAATCACGATCCGTGGCGGGTCAACGCATGGTTGTTTCCGAGGAGAGCACCATCCTCTACCGCCATATGCTCCTCCAGAAGGGCGAGGTGGTGACGTTGGTCAAGAGAGAGTTCCTGTACAGTCTTGTGGAGCTTTCCAACGGGCGGATGGGATATGTCACGAATGATTCCCTGAAGGCGGCCCCTCCTGCAGTCGCTATTCAGGATGAAGCCACTGAGGCTCAACCGGTTCACAAAAAATCCAGACCGAGAAAATCAACTTCCCGGACATCGTCAGGGAAGCAACTTTCCGAGGCATTGCCAAAACCGAGTTTTCGCTATTGAGGCGAAATCCCCGGAGGGAGACTTCGCTGTATCGTGATCTCTCTTAAAGGGCTCCTGTTGCTGGTTTTCTAAGCGCTCGATTGACGGCACTTAGCTCGTGCAAAGCGGTGCAGCACCGCTGGCTTCCTTTGGTAAACGGCCTCACCACCTTCCGGTGATTTGCTCTTCTCCCTCGACTGAAGTAGCTACCTCTCCTGGCCGCCGGTTAGTTTTTCGTCCAGATCGGTCATTTCCTTCCAGCGGGCCTTGAAATCACGCACGTAGCGCTGGTCCTGCCAGTCGCTCATGAGGCGTCGGAGTTCGATGATTTTTCCAAGTTCGGGTAGAAGAGATTCATGGATCTCTCCCAGAAAGCGCAGGGCTGAGGGATCTCGGTCCCACAGGATCGCGTAGGACTGCATGAAATCCTGGGCATAGGAGAGCTCCGAGCGATCGTTGGGGTGCCAGATTTCGGGGGGAGGGGTGGGTAGGTCCAGCAGGAGAGGGGCGATGTAGAAGTTCTTTAACATCGCCGCACGGTAGGCCTTGCACGCTTCGGTTTCGTTCCCGAAGCGCCATAAGGCGAGTCCCTTGCCAAAGAGCAGTGCCGGTTCGCAGTAGTCGTCGGGATAGTTGCGGTCGTAATCCTCCAGAGCCTGGAGCGCCTTGTCGTCCTCCTCGCCGAGTAGATGCACCAGGGGAATGAGAAAGCGCACCCCCTGATTGTCACGGGGATTGAGCGAGAGGAGTTTGCGGAGGTCCGCGGCGGTTTCAGCGAATCGTCCCTTGTGCCACGCGGTCATGGCCCTTCCGTAGAGGGCTCTCATGTAGGGGCGTGTCTCGGTATCTTCCCACCACTCCTGCGCTTCCCCTCGCCACTTGCGTTCCTCGCGCTCGATGATCTCCTGATAGGCGCGGCGGCATTCCTCCCAGCGGGCCGCCTGATAGTCGGCGTCGGCCAACTCGATCCTGGCCGAGACGCACTCGGAATCCTGCTCGATGGCCTTGCGAAGACAGGCGGTTTTCTTCTCCGCGGACCGGAGACGGCGGGCTGTCGCGACGAGTCCCCTGGCGACCGCGGCGGGTGCATGGAATCCCGGTCCCTGAAGTCGCTGCGCGATTTTGCGACCGACCTGACGCAGCTCTCCGGGAGCCGTTTTCGGGAAATCCCCGAAGGAAATCTCGATCCGGTAATCAAGGGCGAAGCTGCGCCATGCCTCGGTATCCCAGTCGCCGCTTTCCGCGATGGTGAGCCTGTCCGGGGCGCCATGCTCGTCAAAGAGGCGACCCAGCAACTGCTCCGCGCGTGGTTGATCCAGCTCCTCGAGGATCTCCGGTGGGCAGATTGGCTTGCCTGAGGCGGTGGTGACCAGCAGGCAGGTGGGCAGGAAGTATTCCCCATCGCTTTCGGGGCGACCCGGCTGGGCCGGACGGGGCACGGGTTCCTCAAGATCAAGCCAGAGGAGTCGCCAACTGTTTCGGGCGGTGTCGAGCGGCTGGATCATGGAAGCTCGATCTTGAGCGTCTGCTTGCGGGAGAAACGGTCGATGTAGTGGAGTTCCCCGTGCTGCATCGCGTACTCGTGGACCAGTTTGGTCACCTTGACGTCAAAGCAGCAGTATTCCGCGATTTCCATGACTTTCCCCTCGCGCCACCAGCGGATGGCGTCAAGGCCGTCGCCTGTTTTGCCGACGCCGAGGGTCGCCGTCGCGATCGCATCGAGCGCCAGGCGGTGCCCGGCGGCCTTCTCGACGACCTCCAGCAGGTCGAGCGTGGGTAGTTGGTGGGGCAGGTCGAGGATCGTGTATCCCATCAGCACCTCGTAGTCGAATCGGCGATTGTTGTAGCCGACGACCAGATCCGCCCTGCTCAGGAGATCAATGAGATCGCCGACGCGCTTTTCCGGAAAAATCTCGTAGCGTTCGGTGGCGGTGCTGTAGGTCACGCCAAGCGAAATCCCCATATCGGCTTTCTTGTTCCATCCGCCCACATCGTTGGCGGTACGCTGGGTCTCCAGATCGAAGTAGACGATGTTCTTAGGGGCGGACATGGAAAGGTCAGGGTACCAAGTGAGAATGAGAATGAAAGTGAAAGGGGGTCACGAGTGAATGCTGCTTCTGATGTCGATCACTTGCAGCATGCCCCTCACTTTCACTTTCCTTTTCACTTTTTCTTTAAAAATTAACATTTTCCTTGGCATACAGAGTGATTTTATCTACTAACTTTAACCTTTATGGCTAAAGAAGAAGCAATTACCACGGAAGGCGTCGTCGTTGAAGTCCTCCCCGGCACGATGTTTCGTGTCGAACTCGGCAACGGTCACGTGGTGCTGGCCCATATTTCAGGAAAAATGCGCAAGCATTTCATCAGGATTGTTCCCGGTGACAAGGTGACCGTCGAGATGTCCCCTTACGACCTGAGCAAGGCACGCATCACCTTCCGTACCGCATAACAATCCCGATAACACATCACCCAAAATCTAAACCTAAACACACATGACCATCCCTGACGCACTGACCCTCAAAAAGGCGATGAAGATCGCCGTCAAGATCGAGAAGCTCCAGCAGAAGCTCCATGAGCTTCTGGGCGCAACGCTTGAGTTGCCCCCTGCCACCGTCACCATGACCTCCCAGCTCGTGGAGCTTTCCAATGCACCCCGCCGTCGCGGCCGTCCTCCCGGTTCCGGTCGCAAGGCCGGCGAAGAGGGGGCACGCGGTCCTTCCCCGCTCGCCGGACGCAAGCGTCCCGCCTCCCCCTCCGGCCCCTTGGCTCCCGCCGTCGTCAAGGTGCTGCAACGGTACAACCGCCCGATGAAGGTCAACGAGATCCTGATCGGTCTCGAGCAGGACAACTACGTCTGGACTGCCAAGAATCCCAAGCAGACTCTCTACGTCCGCATCGGCAAGCTGGCCGGCGTCCGCAAAATGGAGGAAGGACTTTATGTTGCCGAGGGTGTCTCTTCCTTCGGGATCGTTCCCGAGACGGTTGCTCCCGTCTCCTCGGAGCCCGCGGCGTTCTAGTCTTTCCTGACGGTCGTCTTTCATGGTCGGCCGCATCCAATCACCGAACCTCGCCTCCCTCTTTTTGGAGGCGGGGGATCGGTGGGGGGATCTCCCCTCCTTTTTCACCCGCCGGCATGACGGGACGTTTCATGCCGTTTCGTACCACCAGTGGCGGGACCGTTCCCTGGCACTTGCCTCCGCGCTGATCGAGCTCGGAGTGGAAGCCGCCGGCCATGTGGCCATCCTCTCCGACAACCGCTTCGAGTGGATTCTCGCCGATGCCGCCGTGCAGATGTGCGGCGCGGCCGATGTTCCCCGTGCCGCCGATGTCACGGTCGGCGAGATCGCCTACATCCTCGATCATGCCGATGTCGGCGTGGCCTTTGTCGAGAACACCGCTGTCCTCGAGAGGGTGCTCTCCGTCAGGAATCGCCTTCCCAAGTTGCGTCATCTGGTCGTCATGGAGCATGGCACCGGTAAGGAGCCACTCCCTGGTGGTGCGTTGCGGTTGCGCGATCTGGAGATACGCGGAGAGGTGCTTCGGCTTGAGGGAGATCGCCGACCCGAGGAGCGGATCGCCGCGATCCGTCCGGAGGATCTCTACACCATTATCTACACTTCGGGGACCACTGGTGTGCCCAAGGGGGTGCAGCTCTCCCACCGCTCGATTCTCTCCCAGATCGAGAATCTGCCGTTTTCCCTAGGCCCTTCGGACCGCGCCCTTTCCATCCTGCCCATCTGGCATGTCTACGAGCGGGTTTTTGAGATGCTCTCGGTGGCGAGTGGCCTGCACACCTATTACACCTCGCTTCGTCATCTCGGGGAGGATCTCAAGTCAGTTCGCCCCACGATCATGGCCTCTGCTCCCCGGCTTTGGGAGGGGCTTCATCGCAGGATTCTCTCCACGGTGGAAAAGGCACCGCCTCTTCGCCGTGCTCTCTTTCATGCAGCACGGATCTCATCCCATGCGGTGCGCAGGGGGGAGGCTTTCCTGGCCGGACGGCAGGTCGACCTCACGGGACGTTCCCTGCCTTCTTCACTCCTCCTGGGGGTGGGTCATGCCGCAGCCTGGCTGGTCTTCATCCTCCCCTTCGTGCTGCTCGATGCCATCGTCCTGAGCAAGCTTCGCGGCGTGGTCGGAGGATGTTTCCGGGGAACGATCTCAGGAGGAGGAGCGTTGCCCCCGCATGTCGACGAGTTCTTCAACGACATCGGGATTCCGGTTCTCGAGGGGTATGGCCTGACGGAATCCGGCACGGTGCTGGCAGTCAGGACCTGGGAGCATCTTGTCATCGGATCGGTCGGCCCCGCCTTTCCCGGAACCGATCTCCGGATCGTTGACACCGTTACCGGGACCATCCTTTATCCCGATCCCTGCCGGCATGATCTCGGACGAGGACGCCGCGGTGAGATCCATGCCAAGGGACCCCAGCTCATGTCGGGCTACCACAAGGATCCGGCAAGGACGGAACAGGTGCTGCGCGACGGGTGGCTGGCCACGGGGGATCTGGGGATGATGACCTTCAACGGGTGCCTCAAGATCGTGGGGCGCTGCAAGGAGACGATCGTCCTGCTGGGGGGGGAGAACGTGGAGCCTCTCCCAATCGAGTCAAAGCTGCTCGAGTCACCTCTCATCGACCAATGCATGGTTGTCGGCCAGGACCAAAAGCAACTGGGCGTTCTGGTGGTCCCTTCGCTGGTAGGATTCGCCGCTGTCGGGATTGAGGAGACGGAGTTGGCGGCTCTCAACGCCCGTCCCGAGACCCATGGGATGATCCGGGCGGAAATCCGCCGGTTGGTGGGGGCCTCCTCGGGATTCAAGCCTTTCGAGAGGATCGCGGTCTCAGAGCTTCTGGATGCCCCTTTCCAGGTCGGGGAGGAGTTGACGATGACCTTCAAGCTCAAGCGTCACGTGATCGCCGAAAAATACGCGGATAAAATCACGGCGATGTTCGCCAGCTAGCCTTGTCAGGCTAACCGCTCCGCCGCATACTGACGTCACGATGCAGATCTATATTGACGGAGCTTTTTACCCTGAAGCCGAGGCCAAGGTTTCGGTGTTCGATCACGGACTTCTCTATGGGGATGGGGTTTTCGAGGGGATTCGGTTTTACAACGGCAAGGTCTTCCGTTTGGAGGAGCATATCGAGCGTCTCTACAAGTCCGCGGCGGCCATCCTGATGGTGATCCCGCTCGATCGCAAAGCCATGACCGAGGCGCTGCTCGAGACGATCCGCAGGAACGAGCTCAAGGACGGTTACATCCGCCTGGTGGTGACCCGCGGCAAGGGGAATCTCGGGCTGAGCCCGGAGCATTGCCCCAAACCGACCGTCATCATCATCGCCGCCAAGATCACCCTCTATCCCGCGGAGAGCTATGAGAAGGGGCTCAAGGTGGTCACCTGCTCCACCCGCCGCATCGCCCACGGGGCGCTCAGCCCGATGGTGAAGTCGCTCAATTACCTCAACAACATCATGGCCAAGATCGAGGCCACCCACGCCGGGGCCGGCGAGGGGCTGATGCTCAACGAGCAGGGGCTCGTGGCGGAGTGCACCGGGGACAACATCTTTATCATCAGCGAGGGGGCGATCTTCACCCCGCCGATCTCCTCCGGAGCATTGGCCGGAGTGACCCGCGCCGTCGCGATCCAGATCGCCGACGAGATGGGACTCGAGGTCTCCGAGCCCCAGATGACCCGGTACGACATCTACACGGCCGACGAGTGCTTCCTGACCGGCACGGCAGCCGAGATCATCCCCGCGGTCGAGCTCGACAAACGCCCGATCGGTGACGGCAAACCCGGCCCGATCACCCGCCGACTGATCGCGCGGTTCCGCGAGTTGACACAGACGGAGGGCACGCCGATCTATTAAGCTTACCTTTCACGGCCCAATCCATGTTCTGCGACGTCTGCCAAACCAAGGAAGCCACCGTCTTCCTCACGCAGATCGTGGAGGGGAAGATGCAGAAGGTGAATCTCTGCGAGGGGTGCTCCAAGGAAAAGGGGGTCAATGATCCGACAGGGTTCGCCCTGGCAGACTTGCTTCTCGGGTTGGGGGCCGCCCAGGAGATCGAGAAGAATCCCGCGGGCGTCCGCTGCCCGGTCTGCGGCTTCTCTCAGGCCGATTTCAAGAAGACGGGACGCCTCGGCTGCAGCGCCTGCTACGACGCCTTTTCGGAAGGTCTTTCCGGGATGCTCAAGAACATGCACCGCGGGACCGTTCACGTGGGGAAGGTTCCCCGCCGTCTCGCCGTTGCGCGCCGCAGGTCGCGTGAACTTGCCGGGCTGCAGGCTGATCTGGAGAAAGCCGTCGCCGGGGAACAGTTCGAGGAGGCTGCCGGCATCAGGGACAGGATCTTGTCCATCGAGGCCGAGATCAAAGCCGAGGCCATGAAGCTGGAGTCCGGTGAGGAGGGAGGTCCCGCACCTGCCAACAGGCTTCCCCGGGACCCCGCCGAAGAGGAACCGGCCTCCGTTCGGAAATCCCCCGGGAAAAAGCCGTGAAACTTTCCCGTATTATCGCGAACACGGGCGAATGGCTCAGCGGTTCGGGGCCCCATGACCAGATCGTGGTCAGCAGCCGCGTGCGCCTCGCCCGCAACCTCAAGGGAAAGCCCTTTCCCGGATGGGCCAAGAAGGCCGAGCGTGTCGGCGTCCTGGAGGAGATCCGGGGGGCGGTGGAGCAGTTGCCCGAGATGCAGGAGTCCTTTTCCGAAAAGCTGGAGGACCTTTCCCCCCTCGAGAAGCAGGTGCTCGTCGAGCGGCACCTGATCAGCCGG
>JACCDT011484606.1_pt1 | contig 16311 bp, 20 predicted proteins | sample 7446291 | NCBI WGS metagenome assembly JACCDT01 (sample SAMN15323446, study PRJNA562643) | freshwater metagenome | isolation source: river surface water | place: USA:Blue River Watershed | collected 2017-08-17 | reverse complement strand
TTGGTTCTTCACGTTGGTTTGTATCACTTACTGATGCATGGCATGTGTTTGGTTTTGTATTCAGAATATCTTATGCTATTGCATTCTTGGCTATTGGTTCTCTTGCTTTATACAATCCATTGCTACCACTTTTAGCAATACCTGCATACGCATTCTTTGCAGGTATATTCCATATTTTTCACACCTATAAAATATTAAAAAATGAGTATCTCTAAAAAACGTAAAATTGCATGGGGTATGTGGTTTGCAATAATCGCATCCTTAGCTATAACTTTAGGTCTACTTTCTAGATTTGGAGTAATATAAAAAGCCCTCCCGCAACTAGAATTGGGAGGGCAACTAAATAAAAATAGAGTGGAGATGTTATCCCTATTTAGTGATTTTGTAGTAACCTTTATCTGAATTCCAACTATAGGAAATTCGATTTGTGTTTTTCAATCTCCTAAGAGATCTCATACATGTTTCACTATTAGCTCCTGTTGTTTGAACTAATTCATTCTTAGTAAATGTAGTTTTTCTTTGTTTGGTTTTCATTTTTAAAAAACCGATTACTTTTTCTTCAGTTGTCATTTTATTTATTTTTTGTTGTTACAAATATACAATAAACTTCCTATTAGCTTATTAAGCTATTGTTAATTAAAAATTAAACTTCCGATTATCAGGGTATCTTCTTCCACTAGCATTATAGAACCAAAGCAAGCAAATAATCTTTATATTAATTCAGAGTCCACTTTCAAGATGACAGATAATATCTCACTCTACTAATCCACTCTTAGAATCTCCTGTCGCTACGTCTGTATTTTACAGTAGGCTAGTACTACCTTCAGTGGTGCTACCAGGGTATTTCCAGATGCAAATATAAGGATTACAATGTTAACTCAATATTAAAAAATCCTCCCATAAGGAGGATTAGCAAAATTCACACGAGAGATAGTTACCTATCAACTAAATATAATCTTTTTTGTTCTCTTTTTATAACACTTATCAAAATAAAGTTGTTTTAAATCTTCACTTATTTCAAAGTTGCTTAGAATTTTATCAGGAAGTCCTCTCCAAATATCCTTAAATTTATAAGGAGGATAATCTGTCCATTTTTTAGTTTCAACTAACACACTATAGAAAAGTAAATAACTATTAGCTTTCATAGCATATCTTTCAATGTTGATACCTAAATCATAATCTTTTATTTTTTGGATAGACATCTTCTCGCATTCGGCTTCCATCATTTGAACATTCTTCAGATGGTATTTTAGTTTATTGACTTTCTCTCCTTTTAATATTTTCCACACCTCTGTCAGAGAATTATTTCTTCTTTCTATAGTCCAGTACTTAGTGTTTTCAATCCATTGATCCATATGACAACTTTCATGTACTAATAACTCAACATATTTAGTTTGAATTTTATCTGGGAAAGCACAATGTAATTCTTTGTTATCAGCATCAAACCAACCTCCAAATTTATCTCTATCACTTTCTATGAACTTCATATCATATAGAACTAACTTTACTCCATATTCCTTACACTTAGTTTCTAAGTCTTCTATAAACCTAAGTACGTTGTTCATCTTCATCAATTTAATTTAATCATTTTATTGTTAACCTTTTATTAATAACACAATAACTTAAAAAGTTATACCTTTAACCAAAATATAAAAAAATATGAAAACATTTTATTTAGACTTTGAGATGAATAGGGATTCTGGAAAATTCCAGAAATTCATTGATGATATAGAAAAATATGAACAGAGTTTAGTTGCTTCTACAGACGAAGGAAATTTTTTACCTATTATAGGAGATTATGCAGGAGTTATTTATATAGATAGTCCAGGAGGACAGAATTGTGTAGCAGCTATTATGTATGATTTCTTAAAAAATAGACCATTGAATTATAAGTATGTGGTGACAGGTTCTTTCTCATCTAATGCTATTTTACTTCTATTAGCACTTAACCCTAAAGATGTAGTAATAATGAGACAGGCTTCATCTGTGATACACCTATCAAATTATAACCATCCAGTAAGTACATTAGCTTTTGCTAAAGACAATGACCCTAACATAAATGATTTTTCAGATTTCATAGATTACTTAAATGAACTAATGTTGATTTACAAAACATTCCTTTCTAAGGAAGAAATCAAATTAGTAGAGAAAGGATTTGATGTAGTTTTAGGAGCAAAAAGAATTAATGAATTATTCTTAAAACTTAAAAGAGATAAGAAATTTCAAAAACAATGTAAAAATATTTTTGAAATAACTTTGTAAGTTAGTAATAACTTTGTATATTATAGTGAGATGACAGAGATAACATTATATTTTGACTTACCAATTGATTACTTAACATATCAGTTAAGACAGCAATTTCATAAACTATCCGAAAATGAATTAAAGCTTTTAGCAATAATTTATCTTAGTGGTTTAAATGCTGACATCAAAAAAGAAGTAGTTAACAGACAGATTTTCAAGTCATTACAGACTGTAGAAAATCATTTATCTAAATTTAGAAAAGAAAAAATACTGGTAGGAAATGAAGTTCAACTTAAATTTCCTATTAGTAAATCAAGAGAAACATCAATAAAATTAAATTTAAAAATAGGTGCAAGTCCGCAAAATAGCTAAAGATACTCTAAAGGATTTCCCTGAATTAATTAAAAATGGTTATAGTGAAAATGACATAAGTAGAGTTTGGGATTCCTATGAAGAAGAAATGAATCAATTTTTATTAAAGCCTTCAAAACCTTATTATAAATTTTTTGGTTCTTTCTACTTTACTTTACATGTAAACAAAATAAAAAAAGTATTACAACATCAACGAGATTATTTACTCAAAGAACATAAACTAATTCAACCTGATTATCAGAAACAAATACATAGACTAACTAAAATAAAAGATATTTTACTACAAAAAAAGAGTCAATACTTAGAAACCATTTATTATTTAGATGGATGGAATACAGAGAAAGCTCAAAAAAGTAGAGAAAATTTACAAATAGGAATACAAAAAGTAGAAGACTTAATTACAGAATGTGATTTATTAATTAAATGTTATGATGAAAGAATTATTGCCAGAAATCTGGAAGAACAAAATGCAGATAGCTGAAGGGATTAAAAACCTTGCTTTTAAAAAAGAGCATATTGAACAATTAGCTCAACATAGAAAAGAAATCTGTAAAACCTGTATTTGGTTTAATCAAAATCAAAAAGGTAAATCCCTGCAAGAACTCCCAGAAGTAATTACTAAATTAAAATCAGAGGAATGGTTAGGTCAAGTTCTTAATACAAAAAATGATAAATGTATTCATTGTGGTTGTGGTTTAGGAGAACATTCTATGAAATTACGTTCAACTTCGGCTGCATGCCCTATTGGAAAATGGGTTAGTTTAACAGAAATTGAACAAGAGAAACAGATTCAAAAAATAATTTCAGATAATGGTTGAGGGTAAAATTTATAAAATATCTAATACAGTAAATAATAAAGTATATATAGGTCAGACTATTCAATCTTTGTCTACAAGATTTTCAAGACATAAACAGACTAAAGAAATGAGGTGTCCTCATTTATCAAATGCAATGGATTGCTATGGAAAAGACAAATTTTCAATAGAACTTATTGATACTGCTATAACTAAGGAAGAACTAAATGAAAAGGAAATTTATTGGATTGAGTATTACGATGCTGTAAATAATGGATATAATATTAAGGACAGAAATAATAATTATGTAAAAAGATATCTAAAAGAACATTCGGAAAAATCTAAGAGTAAAATATGTAAATTTACTTTGGAGGGAAAATATATCAAAAGTTATAATAGTATAATTGAAGCCAGTAAAAGTGAAAATATAAGAAGTGGGGATATAAGTGCATCTTGTACTCAAAGACAATATTATGCAAAGGGGTATATATGGGTATATGAAGAAGATAGAAATAATACATTGCTTATAAATTCTAAGGTAAATAGAAAGGGAATTTGTAATTCTTTTAAAAAGAAATCAGGGAAAGAAATAGAAAAAGAAAAGAATTTTTCAATGTATTATAAATTAAAAAAATTTAATCAAGATCAAGAATTAGAATTATTTAAATTATACTACTCAGGAAAATATAATCAAATACAACTTGCTAAAATCTATGAATGTAGTAGAGCATTAATAGTAAAATCTTTAAGGAGGGCAGAAAAACAAAAAAGAGCAAAATATTTACTTCCTTTAAAAGATAATAAAAATCTAAAAATTTTACAAATAGATAAACAAACTAAAGAAATAATCAATATATTTGATAATGCAAAAGATGCAGAAAGAAGTATAAATTTAGTAGGTATTGGTGTAAATAGAGCTTTAAATTCAAATAAAAATGATGGTAGCCCAAGAACAGCAGGGGGGTTTATATGGAAAAAAATAAGTGCGAAAGATTTAACAATGATTGAAGAACAACAAGAAATAGAAAAAATTATAGATAATGAAAGCTAAAGTAATAACACAACTAAGTAAATGTCATATGGCTGAAAAATCCTTTGTGTATATTACCTATGGTTCAAGAGAACATGATATCTTCATAACTAAAATAACAAAAAAAGGGATGGAAAAAATCATTGAGTTTGTAGGAGATAATGAATTAAAACTTCCTGTAGGTGCAGAGTTTTTCATTGGTAAAGCAAATGATAAAAAACTAAAAATGAAAGTAATATGATTACTAAATCTACCAAACAGAAAATGAAACAAATTCTTCAAAAAGAAGAAAAGTCTGTGTTTTTAAATGATATTAAAGATGCTAAAAAATCAAATGACCAAAAACAAGCTGAACAAGCTATAAAGAATTATAACTCATGGAAGAAAAGTTAGGCAATAGTTTACTTTTACCTAAGATTTACATAAATAAGAAACATGTATTTTAAACAATCAACACATCAATATATCATAAATGATAAACCCTATACTTCTTTTAGTTCTATAATTAAACTTGTAGAACCAGAAAAAGATTGGGATGATATAGCAGCTAAATATGCTAAGAAACATTCTACTAGAAAAGAACCTCTTACTACTGAGGATGTTAAGAAAAAATGGGCAGAAGAAGGAAGAGTGGCAAGAGAAAAAGGGACAATGTTTCATTCTTTAAAAGAAGATGAAGATAAAGCCATCAAAGATAAACCAGTATATTTTACTGATTTTGAAGGAGACATAAAACCCATTAGAAGTTTAGAAACACTTGAAGATGGAATTTATCCAGAGTTATGTCTCTACAATAATGAGTTCCAAGCCTGCGGAATGACTGATAGATGCATTATAGAAACTATAGATGGGGTCAGATATATAGATTTAGAAGATTTTAAGACCTCGAAGACTATTGATTTAGAAAGTTTTTATGATACACGTAATCAAAAATACGCTACCTTAAATGCTCCCCTAAATCATATAATGGACTGTAACTTTATGAAGTATTCTTTACAGCTCTCCATGTATGCATTCTTTTTAGAGAAATATAATTTTACTCCTAGAAATTTGACTATCAATCATTTAGTAATTAAAAAATGGGAAGATGAACCTCCAATTACAGAACCAAAATATAACATCAATTTTGAAAACTCAAAGTATTATGTAGCTGATGAAGTTCTTTATCCAGTAAAATATTTAAAAAAAGAAGTAAAAGCACTTCTTCAATATCACAAATCAAAATTGAAATAAATGTTTGAAGCAAGAGAAAAATCAGAATGGTTTGAGATGGACAGTCCATTAGGAGAACCTGACTTAAAGTGGGAAAAAGAAAGATGGAATGAAAAATACACTGCTAAAGAACCAAATACTTATTGGATAGAAAGAATTACAAAGAGAAATGGAGAAATTATTTGGTTTGGACAAGGAACAAATTGGGTAAAAAAGAAAGATAGTAGCTGGACTTATTTAGGAGTTGATGAAAATGTCAAACCTACCCTCTTTATAAAAGGAGAAAATGGTATGGGTGATTATGCTGAATACCCAGAAGAAAGAATTATTTGGATACCCTGTGAAGAGCCTATCTATGAAACACTTTATAAACAATTAAAATAATGGCACAGTACAGAAAAAAACCAGTAATTATTGATGCATTTCAATATGGAATAGACACAAGACCTGATTGGTTTTGTGATAAAGTTACTACAAATGAAATTATTACACATTGGGGAACTGATTTAAGACAACCAGAAGATTATTATTGCGAGATTAAAACACTCGAAGGAACAATGAGAGGTGATTGTTACGACTATATTATTCAAGGAGTTAATGGAGAAATCTATCCTTGTAAACCAGATATTTTTGAAAAAACTTATGAAAAAACTAATTGATAAAGTAATAATATTCTTTTCCTACAAACATCCTCATTTATGGTTAGAAATAAATGAAATGATTTTTGATGAGATAGAAGACTACAAGAAAAAACAAAAAGAAAAGATGTACAAAAATGTACATAAACTAATAAAGAAATTGAAATGATTAGTGATTTACTGACAGTAGAAAACAAAAAGGTAAAACCTACCATTCATTGTTATACTATCCCAGAGTTGAAAAACATTATAGATAAGTATGACAAAAGAGCAATAGATATGATTGCCTATGCTTTTTATTATGCTTGTCCTTTTAAATCCATCAACCCTTATGCAGATTTTAGTGATGATGAAAAAGAAGAAGTTTTAAAAAAATCATTTGTTGTTTTTCCAGACAATCCTGATGTACTATTAGCTATAGATGCAATGAAGAAATTGTATGAAACTACATCTATGAGGTATTTTACAATGAATAAAAAGAATCTGCATGACATCATGGATTATTTGGATTCAACTATTATTACAGATGGTAAGGAAGGTAATTTAGGAGAAAGACTGAAAATAGCTGAAAAATGTGCTAAGATTAAATTAGAGTTTGATGAACTAGAAAAAAATGTAGAAGCCGAAAGAGGTAAACTTAGAGCAAAAGGGCAAAGACCAACAGGTAAAGGGGAATTATAATGTTAAAAACTGACCAGGAATATAAAAACCAAATAAAACAAGTTGGAAAGTATAATCTCAAAGACACTCATAAGTGGAGAGAGAGAGCTATATTTTTTAAAGAAAATGGGTATTACACTGATTTAGTAGAAGACACTAAAGATTGGGATGATTTTTGGGACGAAGAAGAGAGAAGAATTCAAGAAGGTCTTTGGATAGATGGATTCTATATTCCAGGACTTTATTATTTTTATTTGAACTACCTTCCTATTTATAGAAAACAAGACAATACTTATGACTTTCCTGATGTGTATGATATGGACTATCATACATTTTTATGTCTAGAGCATGCTGTTTTTCTGAAGTTAGACTTTGCAGTAATGAAGAAACGTCAGGCAGGATTTTCTTTAAAATTTTGTGTCCCATTGATTAGAGAATTATTCTTTTCAAGAGGTTCTCCTAACTATATAGCTACTTATGAAGAAGCTCAAGTATTAAAAACATGGTCAGAAATTATAGAACCTTATAGAGAACACATTAATAGTTGTACTCCTTGGTATAGAGATTTTAATCCTTCTAAACCTTTAAATTGGAGAGTAGCTAAAGAAGTAATTAATGAATCAGGTAGAAGATTAATTTTAGGTAGAAAGAATACATTGAAAGGTTTAATACTTTCAAAATCCGCATCTAAAGGTGCGGGAGGGGGTGCAAAGTGGGTTTTTGCAGATGAATCTGGTTTAAATCCTGTATTATCTAAATTTAAAGGGTATATTGATTCCATGATGAAATATGGAAATGTCAAGACAGGTACTTTAATAGTATCTGGAGCAGTAGGAGAATTAAAGAATTTAGAGGCAGGATTAAAAGATTATATGACTGATCCTGAAAAACATGGATTTTACTCTGTTGATAATATATTTGATAAAGACAATGAATTTGCTGGAAGAAAATGTGGTTTCTTTGTTCCTGAATCATGGGCTTATTTTGGTATAGATGATGACCCAGAATCAGAATATTTTGGGCAACCTTTTATTGATGAACATGGAAATTCATTTGTTGAAAGAGCAGAAGAGTATATAAAAAAACTAAGGTTAGGTTTAATTCCAGGAAAACCTCAAGAAGCGGATAAATTTAATATTTCACAAGCCCCATTAACATTAGCAGAATGTTTTCAATATAGAGGAGAGAATATTTTTCCATTAGAATTACTAAATCCTCAAATAGAAAAGGTAGAAAGAAGAGAACTTCATGGTGTATATGTAGATTTATATGAAACACAATCTAAAGAAATAAAACACAAAATACTTGATAAATATACTAATAAACCTATACTTGAGCATCCTATAGACCCTAAAAGAAAAGATAAAGAAGGAGTTATTCAAGTGTGGGAATTTCCTCCATCTAATAGAGCAACTTATGGGGTTTATTGGGCAGGAGTGGATATTGTAAGAAATTCTCAATCTGAAAATTCTCCTTCTTTAAATGTTATCCATATTTATAAAGGTTCTCATAATCTGGAATCTGAATATAAAGAAAAAATAATAGTTGCCAAATATATGTCCAGACCAAAGGATAAGATGGAATGGTTTGAAAAAGCTATAATGTTAATGGAGTGGTATAATGCAGAAGCTTTAGTAGAAAATAACGTTAACTGGTTTATAGAAGAAGCTATCAAGATAAAAAAACAACATAGAATAGCTAAAAACCCTCAATGGGTTAGAGATATGACCCCCCAAGGCACAGCTTATCAAAAACAACCATTTGGTGTAGTAATGACACCTAAATTAATGGATAAAATACTAGATGCTGTATCAAGTTATTTGAAAGAACCTTATCAAACTGATTATGATAATATTACAGGAGAACCTATTGTTCGTTATGGAGTTGAAAGAATAAACGATTTACAACTACTTAGAGAATTAGTAAACTACAGACCTAAAAAAGAATATGAAAAAGGAAACTATGATAGTTTAATTAGTTTTGGTTTAGCTCTACTACAAGCAGAATATAATGAAGTAAGAGGGATAATTCCTAAAGATATAAAAGAAAATAAAAATTTTAGCCAAAAAAATGCTAAATTAATGTTGAGAAGTAGATTTTCTCATTCAAATCTTAAAAAATTGTTAAATGCCAATAATATACAATAGTAATATATTCGGACAACCTCCTCAAGCTCTACCATCTGATAAAAAAGATGAGTTATGGAAAAGAGCTAATATGGATTGGTTAGAACAATTACTTAAAGGATTTCTTCCTGAAAAACGTTCAAGATTAATTAAAAACTATAATGTAGCACAAGGTGTTATAGATGTTGAAGATTATATTGATACAGATTTAAATGTTTATAAGAATATATTTGATGGAGTAGAAACTGCTATGGAGGATTCCTTATTAGCAGATAGTGATATTATTGCAGATGACCTTAAATTTTACCCTATTGTTCCAAGTATTATTAATGTATTAACTGGTGAATTACTTAAAAAGTTTGACCACATAAAGGTTAAAGCTATAGATGAATACTCTACCAATGAAGCATTGGAGTATAAAAAACAATTAATGCTGCAATATCTTCAACAAAAAGCTCAAGCTAAAATAGCACAACAACTTGAATCCCAGGGTATTAGTCAAGATAGTCCTGAATTTCAAGAACAAATGCAACAAGCTGTTCAACAAGCAATGTCTATTCCTGAGATTCAGAAATTTATGAATCGTAATTATAAAAATAATTATGAAGAATGGGCTAATAGAATACTGGAGCAATCTGAATTAAAACATCGTTTAAAAGAAAAAGAAATTGAGTTATTTAAACATCAATTAATTGCAGATGAAGCCTACTCAGAAATTAGAATAGATGATAATGATATAGAGGTTATTAATTGGAATCCATATGATACCCTAGTTATTAAACCAAAACATGTCAAATATACTTCTGATGCAGATTTAGTATCAAGGCAATATTGGACTACAATTCATGATGTAGTTTCTAAATATAGAGATAAAATTGATAAAGCTCTTATTGAAAAATATAATACTCCTTTAGGAGTAACTCCTACTTTTTCAGAACGTAGATTACAACCCGATGATAATCAATCTCTTATGTTAAATGAGAAGAAATTGATTGCATTTAAATATATGATAGGAGGTATAGAATTAGATGCATCTTCTAAGGTATTAGTTACTGAAGGATATTGGATGTCTAGAAGAAGACTAGCAAAATTAACTGCCATATATGAAGGAGTTAGAATAGAAAAAATTGTAGATGATACTTTTAAAGTTACTATAAAACCTGTATATGATAAAGACAAAAATTTAATTGCAGGAGAAGAGTTAGAATATTTTTATGCTCCTCAAGTATGGAAAGGAGCTAAATTAAATTTTGCTTATGGTTCAGTACCTAGCACTGTGGTAAATGAGAATGAATATTTAGATAAATCTATTTTTGGTAAAAAAACTGATGACCTCAATGCAGATGTAAGCAGAGGATGGATTTATATAGATGTAGAACCTTTAGAATATCAATTTACAGATGAGCATCAACCTTTTAAACCTAAAATTCCTGTAGTAGGGTGTGATGGTTTTGAAAAAAATATGAACGTAGGTAAATTGTCTTTAATAGATAAGACTAAAGCTCTGCAAGTAATGTATAATGGATTCATGAATGAAATAGACAAATTTGCTAAAACAGAGATAGGGTTATTTTATATAATGGATCAGAGATTAATCCCTCAACAATCTCTTGATGGTACATGGGGTAAATATAATTGGTTAAAATTTATCATGACAGCAAAAGATTCTGGATTAGGGGTAGTAGATAATTCTGCTTCTAATTTAGAAGGAAATCCTGCTATGCAGCAACCAAGTGTTGTCAATCTTTTAAATAATGACAGATTTAAATCTCGTATTGAATTAGCTAATTATTGTGAGCAACAAATTATGAAAGTAATTGGTATTTCCCCGCAAAGAATGGGGTCAATCAATTCACAAGAAACTGCAACTGGGGTAAACCAAGCTATAAATAATTCTTATTCTCAAACAGAACTATATTTTTATAATCACACTAATCTCATGAGAGAACTAAAATCCATGATTTTAGATGCTGAGAAATATATAGAATCTAAAAAACCTGTTTCCAGAGTGAACTATCTTAATTCAGATGTAGAAAATGTATTGTTTGAAATAGACACAGAAGACTTATTGCTTAGACGCTTTAATATTTTCTTAACAAATAGTACAGATTCTCAAAGAGTATTAGAACAACTAAGACAATTAGCTATTCAAAATAATACTTCAGGGGCTTCTATGTTAGATTTAGCTACTATTATTGAATCATCTAATGTAAGAGAAATAAAAGATACTTTGGCAGCCTCATTACAAAACTTCCAAAAACAAGAGGAAGCAAAAAGACAGCATGAACAACAAATGTTACAACAACAATTAGAAGCTCAAGCTGCTGAGAAAGAAAAAGAAAGACAATTTATTGCAGATCAAAACGAAAGAAATCGTTTAAAAGATATGTACATAGCTGATGTAAAAGCTACAGGCATGTCGAGAGAAAATGATATTGACCAATCTGGAATAAATGATGCTTTAGAGGTATCAAGATTTAATCTTGAACAAGAGAAATCTTACTCAGATATTTTAAATAAAGAGCAAGACAGAAATATGAAACAAAAAGAATATCAATCTAAAGTAGCTATAGAGAAGGAAAAAGTCAATTTGAAAAAACAAGAAATAGCTTCTAAAGAACGAATGAAGCAAATGGAGATATCCAGAGACTTGGCTAATCAAAAGAATGATATTTTAGTTGCAAAAGAAAATGCTAAAGGAAGAAATAAAAAATAGAATATTAAGTTATTGTTAAGATATTGATAAAAAATTCTATTTGAAACAATAACTTATTAAATTATTAATGACGAAGAAAAATTTTACAACATGACAGAAATAGAAAAAGTAGGGGATATTTTTAGTCCCACTGAAATTGGTTCTTTATTTGAACCAGTCAAACCAGAAGAATTAGAAAAAGTTGCAACTCCTTCAGATAGTTTATTTGAAGAAGAAGAAAAAAAAGAAGAAGAAAAAAAACCATCTATTTTAGATGCTCCTCCTTCTACTCTCTTTGAAGATGATGAACCCCTCTCTGAAGAAGAGCAAATTGCAGCAACAGGAAATAGTTTTGGAAAAGCAATTCAAACTATTTTAAAACATAATGAGGATTTCCAAATCTATGAAGGGGATGACCCTGAAAATTTGGATTATTCAGAGGAACAATTTGCTGATTTGTTTAATCAAAATGTTCAACTAAAAGGAGAGAAAATTGCAGAAGCTGTATTAGAAGAAGCATTATCTCGTCTTAGCCCTACAATGCAGAAGTTAGTTACTGGAGAATTACAAGGAATTAAAATTGCTGATATTGTAAAAGACTTAGAAGACTATCAAGAAATTGAATCTATTCCTGAAAATCCATCTCCTGAACAAAAGGAGAAAATTGTAAGGAAATATTACCAACGACAAGCCAAAGAGAGAAATAAAGACCAAGAATGGGTAAATAAACAAATAGAGAAAATTATTGATAGAGATGAATTAGATAGTGAGTTTGAGGATGCCAGAGATATTATTTCTCAAGACCTTGATAAAAAGCAAAAAGAGAAAGAGCAAGAGATTATAAGACAAAAGCAGGAAAAAGAACAATTCAAAAGATATCACACTCATTATGTGAGTGAAGCTTTGAAAGAAGAAAATATTTTTGGTTTGAAATTGTCTAAACCTGAGAAAGACCAAGTAGCAACAGTATTATCTTCTTTTGCTGTAAGACCTACAGATAATAAAGAAAAATTAGGATTGACTGCACTAATTGATTCCTATATCAATAGTGATAACCCTAAAGAAACTTATAAGAGATTGGTGTTAATGACTTTAGCTGCTACTGCTCCTGATAAATTAATTCAGAAATTGAGTATTGAATCAGAAAAAAAAGTAACTAGAGAAACTACTCGTCAATTAAAAACAGTATCTAAGGAAGTAACAGCTTTAGAAGGTACTAAAAAACAAACAATTAAGAAACCAGGAAACATTTTCTAATTATGGCAAAAATGACTAAATCCGTAGGTAAAAAAGTATCAACTAAATTACCTGCACCAAAAATGACAAAAAACAAAGCTTCTGTAAAAGGAGGCATGAAAGTAAAAGGCGCATGCTAAAAAATTAAACTATTATTTAAATTATGTCAACACCAAATTTATTACAACAGGGGGTCTTAGTACAAGACAAACAGTACTACAGCCCTAACACCCACATCACAGAAAGCAACTTGTTTGCTGCGGGTATCAGAAAAGAAGTGCCTATGGATGACATGGGACTTGTTAAAACTTGGACTCAAATTTTTAGGAATGTTCAACCTCTCTACAATTTTGACCAAATTGCTAAAACTACTGTATCTGTAGATTCAGATAAAGGTTTTACTTGGTCAACTGCTGTCGCATTGGAAAACCCAATTGTGGTAGAAGATTTGTCAGAAAGTGACAAACCAGGTATTGATGGTCAAGAGTTTAAAGTAGCATTTAATAGACCATTCTCTGTTACAAATGTTATCACTTATGACCACATCCACAACAAATTCCAATTGATTGTAACTAAAGAACCCTATAAAGATGGTGATCGTTGGGTACATCACTTGAAAATTGATGGGGTAGCAGCTAAAAACTCCTATCTTTCTAAAGAATTCTTAGCTCCAGGTACTCAATATTACAAAATTACTTCTCGAAGAGGGGATAATAATGATACTGTAGCTTCTACCTTCCAATCTGAAGTAGGTGAAAGACTCTGGCATTATAGATTGTCAAATACAGAAATTGCAAAAGGTTTCTCTATTGATAAAAAATCTTTGATTCAATTACAATCAGGTAAGGCTAAAGATTTGGGTAATGATTTCCGTGTATGGGAATTGTATAAATTTGCTCCAGGTTCTGATGCTTATAAATACATGATTGGTGAACCTTCTACTAACATCACTAAAATTGTTAATGAAGTTTATAAAGGAGATAAAAATGCTGCTAAAAAAGATATCGTAGGTAAAAACTGGTTCATGGAAATTGAACGAGCTACTATGGATCAATTGATGGTAGAATGGACTATGAACCTCATGTGGGGTACAGGTGGAACTACTTCTGTTCAATATGATACTATGCAGACTTCTCCAGGTTTGTACTGGCAGCATAGAAATTATGGAACTGTAGTTAAATACAACTTCCCTACTATGTCTTTAGATTTCTTGAGAGCACGTATTGAAGAACATTTCAAACATCGTATTGACTTCCATGCAGAAGGTGAGTTTATCTTCAAAGTTGGTGCAGGTTTGTATGAGTTCCTCCAAAAAGAAATTAAAAAAGAATTCATTGCTGCGGGCTTAGTTGTTCAAGTAGGTGAATCAGAAAGATTCCTTTCTGGTAGCAGACAAGAATTAGATTTCACTATGAGATTTAAATCTTTCTTCTTGAAAACTTTCCCTAAAATCAAAATCACTATTGTTTTTGAACCTGCTTTAGACCCTGTGTTTGCAAACAATGTATCTAACCCAAAAATTGATAGAAACTATCGTTTGTCTTCTTTCACAGGTATCTTGTATGACTTGAATGACATTGAAGCGGATAATATCAAATTGGTTAAATGGGCTTATGATGATAAACTGCGTTATCAAAAATTAATTGGTAATGTTGACTGGGCAGACCAAAATGCAACCTTCATTTCTAGTGGTAATTTCTCTGGTATCAAAGGAACAATGTCTATGAGACATGCTAACATGTGGTTGGTAGATCCAACTAAATCCTTGATGTTTGAGCTGATTAACCCAATGACAGGTTCAAAATAAGATAAATCTCAAAGGAGTGGGTTAAAAAAGCCCACTCCTATTTTTAATTAAGCAAGAAAAATAAATAAAGAAAAATGGCAACACTGATTATTAAACCTTTTTTACAAAAAGAAAATGATTCCATTGGATTAAGTGAATATGGCTTTGCAGCCTTTCCTGGTTCAAAAACTTATATTGAAGTACCAGCATTGTATGGCAAGTACCTTACTGGATTTGACATAGATGCTTTTTATCTGGATAAATTAGATGAAAAAACCAGAGAAAAAGAAAGAAAAGCAATTAAGGCTAGGGTAGAGGAATTAAATAGAAAATTTCCTCATTTTAAATTGGATGATGTAAGAGTCCCTCAGAAACCTGATGATGAATCCATTAAACCAAATCCTTTTTATGCTAATATGGTCATAGAATTAAAATCTGATATGACAGTATTGGATTCAAATGACCCTGAATCATTAGTTAAAATAGAAATTATTAAAACTAATGCAAAACATAATCCTTTTTTTGAAATTGCCCCTGATTTAATCACAGCAAGAGAATCAAATAAGGAATATAAATATTACATCGTAAATGCAGATAGAGATGTAGAGCAAGAAGTTTCTCTCAAAAAAGAGATGAATAAAGCAACTTCTACTCTTGACAATCTATCTTCTAAAGATAAAGAGAAATTCATTTTAGTTGTTAAGTATTTGTTACCTGCTAATAAGGGTTATAACGCTGAATCTGAAATGAGATTATACAAACGTGCAGATGATTACATTAATGGTATTATTGATGGTGAAAAAGTTAAAGGAGGAGATATCTTCTATAAAAACTTTATTAAAGCATCTGAAATGGATAGAGAAGAATTACTTGCAAAAGTAATTATTAAATATGCTATCCTTACTAATGTTGTTAGGTTGAATACCAAATCTAAAGATTGGGAGTACAGTAAAACATTACAAACATTGGGTAAAACCCCTGATGAAATGTATTATTACTTAACAGATGCTAAAAACATGGAATTGTTTAAAGATATTAAAACCGATGTTCAAGAAGAAGTTAGAATTATTTAATGATTACTAGTTTAGACATAGCTCTTAAAGTTAAATATCGCTTAAATAAAGTTGATACTCAAGATGATGAAAACATATCTGTTTACAACATAGTTGAAGCTTTTAATAAGGCTCAATTAAATGTTGTAAACAGATTATATGGGAAGAATAATAACTATAAATCAGGAATTGAATCTACTCGTAAAAGAGTAGATGATTTAAAAATACTTTTAAATCCTACTCCTAAGATTTTATCTGCTACTAAAAAAGAAGGTTATTATTTATCTGAAGCTCTTCCAAAGGATTATTTTCATTTAGTGAGAACAACTTGCTTAGCTTCTAGAAAAGATTGTTCCAAAAAAGAAATGTTTATTTATTTACAAGAAGAATCTAATTTAAACACTCTTCTTAGAAATGAACATACTAATCCTAGCTTTGAATGGGGAGAAACAATTGGAACTATTGC